>Ga0137403_10000329_pt1 | contig 60683 bp, 48 predicted proteins | sample CZOMad2_1_16fung_FD_122057 | JGI IMG/M metagenome (GOLD analysis project Ga0137403, IMG submission 122057) | Vadose zone soil fungal communities from Angelo Coast Range Reserve, California, USA - CZOMad2_1_16fungal (Hybrid Assembly) | ecosystem: Environmental > Terrestrial > Soil > Vadose zone...
GCCAACTACCTCCGGAATTCCGCCGATGCGAAAAGCAATGACGGGTTTTCCGAAAAACATCGTTTCGAGAATGCTGAGACCGAAGCTTTCGTTCTCAGAAGTGTAAAGGCCGGCGTCGGAGGCGGGCAGGAAATCTTCGACGACGGCGGCGTCTTCTTTCACGATCACGTTTTCGGTTAAACCGAGCTCGTCAACAAGGATGCAGAATGGTGCGAAAGACGCACCGGCCAGGATCAACAGCCGAATGCGGTCGCGATGCGCGGCTGCTGCGATCACGCGCAGCAACAGATCGATGCGCTTCGTCGCTCGCAGGTTCGACATGTGGACGACGAGAAAATCACGATCGCTGATTCCGAGTTCGCGTCGCACTTCCTCGCGGCTTCGGCTCGGCGCATTCGGCGTGAAGAAATTCGGGATGACCTTGATCTCGTCGCGAAGCTGAAACAGCTGCGTCGTCTGTTCGCGCAAACTTTCCGAAACGGTCGTTACGGCATCGGAGTGGATGAGGGCGTGTTCGATGGCGGCCCGGTATTGCGGATTCGGGCCGAGCAACGTTGTGTCGGTTCCATGCAAGGTCGTGATTACTTTCGGGGCGCGCTCGCCGATCATCTCGGTTGCTAGAAAAGCGGCGGTCGCATGAGGCACGGCATAGTGAACGTGAAAAACGTCGAGCGCTTTGGCCTGGCCGATTCCCGCCATTTTCACCGCGAGCGGCAGGGTGTAATCGGGGCAGGGGAATACAGTCGCGTGCCCGACATCGACTTCGTGGAATTGAATCCGCGGAAGCGACAGATCGAGCCGCACCGGTTTCGCGTGGCTGAAGAAATGGACGTCGTGACCGCGGGTGGCCAGTTCGGTTCCAAGCGCCGTAGCCAGAATTCCGCTGCCGCCGATGAGCGGAAAGCAAGTGATCCCAATCTTGAGCGGCCGTTCCATTAGTCGCCAATATACGCGAGACCGGAATCGGAAATCTCATCGCGTTCGACGAAGGTTACGCCGGGCGCGTCGGCTTCGTTCAAGTATTCGCGTTCGCCGGCTCCGGCTACGTAATGCGTGCAGCGAATGACTGATTGCATCCAGCGCAATCGCGTGTCGCGCGTGGGACTGACTTGAGATGCGTCGAAGGTTTGGGTCGGCAGTTCAAGGTAGTTCTCGCCGCCTTTGTGCAGAAGGAGCTTTTCGTCGCGCCAGCGTCCGCGAACGACTTCGCCTTTCCACGGCACGTCGACGAAATAGTCGTCAATTGCGACGGCGCGTCTGCGAAATTCGGGATCGCTCGAGCGCTCGACCCGAATGCCCTCGAGCAGCCCCATCCGCGAATACATCTCGTAACAGAAATCGGCGGCAGTCATCGCTTGAACTGATTTGAAATGCTCGACCTGTTCGGGCGCGACGTAGCTCGGCAGTTGCCGCGCGGTTTTCGCCCGCCAGTCGGAGACCAGGCGCTTCGCATACAGCGGCGAGAATTGTTTCTGAACCTTGTTGGCGAACTGGAAATTGAACGAGTGTTCGCTGCCGGTGTGACGTTCGCGCAACACCGTGGTCGTCTCCCGCGGATCGTGGTCGCTGTCGTGAAAAAAGAAAACGATCTCGCCGCCGATTTCGCGTTGAAGCCGGCGAGCGCTAACGATCTTCGCGAAAAGAAATCGTTTCGGAAAAAAACCGCACGGCTGTTGACCGAAGCAGATGATCGGAGCGCTCATTGCGCAGCGGCGAGATTACGACCGCGGAAAAGGGTGTTTTCCAAAATCCAGGCGAAGAGAAGCACGGCGGCGCAGCCAATTAGATTGTACCACAGGTAGCCGATGTTCGTCGTGAAGAAGAGCACGAGCACCATGGTCTGGGCGAGGACGGCGCCGAAAAAGACGGCGGAGCCGCGGACGTTGCGGAGGAAAAAGGCGACGAGGAACAAGCCAAGGATGCTGCCGTAAAAAACCGACGCGAGAATGTTGCCCGCCTCGATGAGATTTTCGACGAGGCTGCAGAACGAGGCGACGGCGATCGTGACCATGCCCCAGCCGAGGGTCAGCCAGCGCGTCGCGACCACGTAATGATGGTCGGAAGCGCCGGGACGAAAGACGCGATAGAAATCGACCGCAGTCGTGGAACCGAGCGCGTTCAAGACGGCTGACGTTGCCGACATCGTCGCGCAAAAAATCACGGCCACGAGCAGACCGACGACGCCATGCGGCAGATGTTGGAGGACAAAGGTGATGAAGACATAATCGGAATCCTTGCTCTTGGGATTGGCGCCGGCTTGCTCGAGGACTTTTTTGGTTTCGTCACGAATGGCGCGAGCGCGTGAGTCGAGTTGCTGTAGGTCAGCCGTGGCCGCGCGCGCTCCAGAGCTTTGCAGCAGTTCGCGTTTTCGGGCGAAGACGTCATCGAATTGCGATTGGAGCTCGTTTAGCTTCGGCCTAAAATCGCTCTCGAGTGCACGCTGGTAGCTGGGCTGATTGAAAAAGATCGGCGGCTTTTCGAATTGGTAGAAAAGAAAGATCATCGCGCCGAAAAGGAGGATCAGGAATTGCATCGGCACTTTCACGAGGGCGTTGAAAAGCAAACCGATCCGGCTCGCCCGCAATGAATTTCCGGCGAGATAACGTTGCACCTGCGATTGGTCCGCGCCGAAGTAGGAGAGCGAGAGGAAAAATCCGCCGAGGATGCCGGACCAAAACGTGTAGCGCTTCGACGGATCGATGGAAAAATCGACCGCCTGGAGTTTCCCCATGCGGCCGGCGACGTGCAGGGCGTCAGTGAATGAAAGATCGGCCGGAAGCCGATGGACCGCGATGCCGAAAGCGAGCGCGATCCCGATGAAGATGACGAGAATCTGGTAGCGCTGGGTGAGGCTGACGATTTTCGTGCCGCCGACCACGGTGTAGGCGATGACGAATCCGCCCGCGAGCCAGATGGTGAGATTCAAATCCCAGCCGAGCAGCACCGAAAGAATAATCGCCGGCGCGTAAATCGTGATCCCGCCTGCGATGCCGCGTTGGATGAGGAACAGAAACCCGCCGAGCAGCCGCGTTTTTTTATCGAAGCGCTGTCCGAGATATTCGTAGGCGGTGAAAACTTTTAGCCGTTGATAAATCGGGACGAAGACCGCGCAAACCATGATGAGCGCGAATGGTTGTCCGAAATAATTTTGGATGAACCCGATCCCGCTTTCGTAGGCCTGACCGGGCATCGAGAGAAATGTGATAGGACCGGCCTGGGTCGCGAGCACCGAAAGACCGATGGTTCCCCAGCGAATCGTCCGGTCGCCTTTGAGGTATTCGCGAAGGTTCGGGTGATTGTAGGTCCGCCAAAGTCCGTAGAGCGGGATCGCGATGATCGTCGCGAAGAGAACCAGGTAATCGAGCCGGTTCACGAAAACCGGAGCGTGAAGGCGTAAAGCAACGCGACTTCAACCGCGAAAAGAACGACGGCGAACACGTAGGCCTTGCGCCAGGAAGAAAAAAACGGCGGATGATCGTGCAGGCTCATTTCACGGTGGCGAGATTCAGTCGCGTTCTCCGCCACCCCGTGACCGGGGTTTGCACCAGATGGTTATCGTTTCCCGGAGTTCCGCTTCGCTTCGCACCGGGCTTTAATCCGGCGCGCTCCCGGCGCTGAATAGCATGACCGGCGATGCGATCGAGCGACGGAGGCGCGGCAGAATAAAGCCGGCAGTGTAGCGTAGCGAAACCGCCGGGTGTATGATTGAAAGACGGCCCAACCCCTGAAAAGGGGCGACGGAAAGGCGCCTTCGCATGAGTTCCTCCTATTGCAACCTCCTGTTTCATATCGTGTTTTCCACGAAGGACCGCGAACCGTGGATGATTCCCTCGATCCGCCCGCGGATTCACGAATACCTTGGCGGCGCGATTCGCGGCGAAGGCGGAATCGCATTGATTGTGAATGGAACCGCGGATCACGTTCACCTCCTGGCAAAACTGCGACAGGACAAGGCCATCTCCAAGCTGATCGGCGAAGTGAAGGCGAATTCGTCCGGTTGGATTTCGCGCACGTTTAAAGAAGCAGCGGAATTCGCGTGGCAGGAAGGTTATGGAGCCTTCACCGTAAGCGAGTCGCAGGTTCCCAAGGTTCGCCGTTACATCGAGCGGCAGGAAGAACGTCATCGGAGTATTTCGTTTCTGGAAGAGTTCAAGGTGATTTTGCAGGCGCATGATTTGCCGTTCGACGAGCGGTATCTATAAGGCGCGCTCTGCGCCACCCCTGTCAGGGGTTCAGAATATTTGATGCCGTGGTTACCCGGAGTTCCGCTCCGCTGCACTCCCGGCTTTATTCTGGCGCGCCTCCGGCGCTGAACGAAGGTCGCGCGTGTTCGACTGGAGCGCGGGAGGCGCGGCGGAATAGAGCCGGCAGTGAAGCGGAGCGAAACTGCCGGTAGGATAGCGTGCATGATCAGAGTGCGTGACAACGGGCGGCGGATGGTGCCGGTTCTCATTTCGCGTCGCGCAACGAAACCATGTTCGCGAAAAGCCGATACGCGCCCGGAACTCCGGCGGGCAATTGCCGAAAGAAACCGTAGCCGGTGTAGACAAAATAGCCCTGGCCGGATTTCGCGACGAGCAATCCACCATCGAGCGGTTTCTCGCCGGGATCGTTGCAAGAAAGGAGCGCGATCCAATTCGCGTCCCACTTGTTCGGGAAATAAAGTCCGCGCTCCTGGACCCAGCCTTTGAAGTCATCAGCCGTAATTTTGTTCGGCGTATTCAACAGCGGATGATTCGGCGCGAGAATGCGGATTTCGGCGTTTTCATCTGTGACGCGGTCGCGCGAGATCTCCAACGGGAAAGGACCGATCGCTTTCGTTTTTAAATCGGCAGTCGTGTTGTACTGCGCGATGACAACGCCGCCGGCTTTGACGTAGTTAATTAGTTCGGCTTGCCACGCGGCGATTCTGTCCTGCGTATTGTAAGCGCGAATGCCGAGGACGACGGCGTCAAACCGTTTCAGATTTTCCGCCGTGATTTCCGAAGCGTCGAGCGCCTTCACGCTGTAGCCAATCTGCTCAAGGCTCTGCGGAATGTCGTCGCCGGCACCGGGAATGTAGCCAATCAGTTCGCCTTTCTTTTTGATGTCGGCACGGACGATTTTCGCCTCGGCCGGTGGCATTAAAATGTGCGCGCCGATGTGCTGATAGGAAATGCGTTCGCGGGCGAACGAGTAATCGCGTCCGTCGACGTTCACGATCGCGCGCAAGCTTGCGTCGCTCGCTTTAGCCGGCGGGTGAATCGTGAAGGTGGAGAAAGATTCGTTTTCCGCCGCGGGCAGATCGATCGGAACCCCCGCCGGCTCGATCCGCCAGCCGTTCGGCGCCTCGAGCCGCAGCTGACCTTTCACCGGGCCGGTCGCCGCGATGACCCGGACCTGAACCGTTTTCGGTTTGTCATCGCCGAAAACGAAAACGGAATTCTGGAGATTGGCGAAGACTGGCGGCGCGATGGCGAGATTCTGCCGCACTTCGCCAATGACGGGATCGACGGTGCGATATTTCGTGTCGACAAGATAATGCAGCTCCTGATCACCGATACGCAGCGTTACTTCGACTGGAAACGGCGGCGGATTCTCCGGAAGCCCGATCAGCTTCTGGTCGTCGACGGTATAAGTTCCAAGCGCCGGCGGCTTGCGCAGCCAATACGGCTGAGTCGATGCGACGTCCTTCGGCAGGGTTGGCGAAAGATCTTTCGTGACGAACTGGTCCTGCGACAGCGGAACGTCGAGGCGCAACTGCTCGCCCGAAACCGGCGTGCGGACTTCAAGCAATTGGACCGGCACTTTTGAGCGGTTGATCGCGTCGAGCTTGATTGGCAGTGTCTGTCCCGGCGAAATGACGGCGGTTGTCGTCGAGCTTTCGATATGTAAGCCGAGGCACGCCGCGATGAGCGTATCGATCTCGCCGCTCTTTTGGATGACCCAGCTTTTCTCTTCGGGCGCGGGGTCCTTCGAGAGTTTTCTGACTAGCTCCTTGCGTACTTCCAACAGCTTGGGGACCGACGCCGCGGGATCGGCGGGCGCGAAGGAACTGATGATGTCCGGAGCCGTGGAAGCAAGAAATCCAGAATGCGGAAGCCGGCTCCAACCGGTATTAATCCCATCGAATACGCCGTCCGTCATCGGCGCCCCCTCGAGCAGTTTGAAGTATTCCTTCCGCGCGCCGCGGCGGGGCGGGCTGCCGACGCCCTGACTTTTGTGCATGCTGAGACTGGCAGCGGCGATCTCAGTGAACGCTTTACCCAGGAGCGGATTGAAACCGCCTGCTTCCAAAGTCGCGAGGCCGGCCGGATCAAACGGAATGTTGCGATTCTGGAAAAAGAACGGCGACGTGTTCCAGACCAGCCGGGTCGGCTTCCAGATGTCGACGAGGGCAAGCTGCTCCGGAAAACGTTTTGGATCGGCGGCAGCGGTGAAAGCTTCGCGCGCCAGGATCGCCGACGACGTGTGATGGCCGTGCGTCTTGTCGTCGTCCGGACTGAAGCGCGTCACGACGACGTCCGGTTTCCATTTCCGAATCGTCCAGACAACGTCGGCTAGGATTTTTTCGCGGTCCCAAATCTTCAACGTTTCCGCCGCGCTTTTCGAAAAACCGAAATCGACGGCTCGGGTAAAGAATTGGTGCGCGTGATCGATCTTGCGCGCGGCGAGAAGTTCGTGAGTGCGGATAAAACCGAGTCGCTCGCCCAGCTCCGGCCCGAGAAGATTCTGCCCGCCATCGCCGCGCGTAACCGAAAGATAAGCCGTGTCGTAGAGCGAGCCGTTGGACCAGAGCGCCATCAGGTTCGTGTTCTCATCGTCCGGGTGGGCGGCGACGTAGAGGACGCGGCCGAGGACGTTCAGCTTCTGGAGCGCGAGCTGAATCTCGGCTGCGTTCATCGGCGGCGGAAAATTCCGCGGCGGCGGTTCCGCGCCACGAACCATCGCCGCGCTCATGAGCACAAAGCCCAGCGCGCGCCGAATAATTCTCGCTCTCCCATTACCCATGAGCGCTACACCTACGCGATTGATTCAACCGCGCAGCTATTTATTGATGTCCTGCTTCGCGTTGAGCCGATCGATCAACGCCTTGATCGCGTTCTTTTGCTGATCGGTCGTCGCAGCAGCCTGCGCTTTCTTCGCGTCTTCAGCGGCGCCGGCGAAATCGCCCGCGGCCGATTTGATCCGCGCGTTCGAAAGATGCGCGTAGGCCGTGTCGGGATAGCGTTTCGCCACTTCCTTGAAGATGTCCATCGCTTCCGCGTCGCGTTTTTCCGTTTGGAGACGGCGTCCATAGGAATACAGCCCCTGGGTGGTGGTCTTCGCGAGCGCCTGGTCCCAGGTTTTCTTGGCGTCATCCGGCTTGTTCATCGCCTTAAACAGGTCGGCCTTTGTCGTCAGGTTCTCGAAGCGTTCCTCGTTTTGGATCGAGAGGTTCACCCACTTGAGCGCTTCATCGAGATTGATTTTGTGCGTCAGGCAAAACTGCGCGGCCTGCATCGGCGGCTGCCATTGATACTGGGCGATACCGCGCATTTGGCCGCGCAGGTTCGCGACCGTCGTCTCGGGGCTGACCGCGATCTTTACCGGCACGGCGAGCTTCTCCCATTTTAAGGTCAGCGTGGCTGAGTCGGGCGTCAGATCCTCGAATTCATATTCGAGCGCTTCCTCCATTTCGTTGGCGCGCGATTTCACCGTCACGCGCAAAGCGTCTTCCTTCTGGTCGTAGCTGTAGCTCCCCCACGCGGTCGACATTTTGGAAAAAATCACCGTCCAGGAATCGGCGGTCGGGATCATGTGGAGACCGTAGGTCCCTTTCGGAAGCGGCTGACCTTCGACGGTGATCGCGTCGCTGAGATCGACGGTCGTGTTTTCGTTCGCCCCGGCGCGCCAGACTTCGCCGAGCGGGACGAGACCGCCCCAGATTTTGCGGCCATTCACGAGCGGCCGATGATAGGTGACTTTGATGTCGGTCAACGCGATCCGTTGTTTAATGACGGCGAGCTGACTGACGTCCGGGAGGTTGAGATCAGCCCGGACGGAGGCCCCGAGCGCAAGCGCTGTGACAGCGAGAAGAATACTGATGCGTTTCATAGTCCTTTTAGTTTGAGTTGCTTGGGGCGGATTAGTTGAACTGCAACTCGGCCTCGAAAACAAGCGAGATTTTGAAATGAAAGGTGACGAATCCTTCCGGGTCGGGGACTACGAAGTGCATCGGGCCTGGGAAGGTTTTTCAAGCATCCGGCAGATTTCCTCCGGCGAAATCATGCATTCGCGCACGGATCCGATGGAAGAAGCGCGCCGGCTTTACGTGGAACAAGCGCGGTTAGGAAAACGGTTGCGGGAGATCTCGACGGAACCGCTGATCCTATGGGACGTGGGACTCGGCGCCGCGGCCAACGCGATGGCGGCAATCGAATGCTACGAAAACGCGGAGCCCCGAAGACGGCTTCAGATCATCAGCTTCGAGAATGATCTCGATTCGTTGCGGCTCGCCGCCGCCCATCTCAAATCGTTTCCTTATTTGCGCGCTGAGTTGCTCAACGCCCTCATGACCTCGGGGGAGTGGAAACGCGACGATGGAAGAATGATCTGGCAACTCGTGCCCGGCGATTTCCGCATGATGATGAATCGCGCCCCGGCGCCCGACGTAATTTTCTACGACATGTTTTCGCCGAACACGTCGCCGGAACTTTGGACGACCGCAGTTTTTCGAAAGCTCTTCGATGTTTGCCGAGATCGCTCCAGCGAGCTCTTCACCTACACCTGCTCAACGGCGAACCGCGCCGCGCTTCTCGCCGCCGGTTTCTTCGTCGCGCGAGGCCGGAGTGCTGGCGAGAAGATCGAGACGACGATCGCGTTAACCCCGCAAGCCATTCGCTGCGGTATGGCAAAGCGCGATTTACTTTCGCGCGATTGGCTCGCGAGATGGGAACGGTCCGCCGCGAAATTCCCAGCCGATGTCTCGCCTAACGAGCGGGCTGCGTTCGAAGAAATCATCCGCGGTCACGAACAATTTCGAAATTCGCCCGGCGCGAAACGTCTGCCATCCACCACATGAATTCGCGAGGAGTGCGGGCTTGCCTCGAACGCCGGGACCCGGTTTAACTGGCGGCCCGCCATCACACGGAATGATGTGGCAGGCAAAAACCAACCAACCAAACGGAGGAAAAAATATGGCTGACGACAAGTCAGGCAAGAAGCCGGATAAAGAAGGCGGCAGCGGGGCGGAAAAAGGGGACGACGCGAATGAGGCAGGCGGTCGCCGCCGGCATGCGCTCTACACCTGCTGGAATGATGGCGCAGGGAATTATGTCCACGCCAACTGGAGCTGGTTCACGTGCTGGCGTTGCGGCGCATTGAACTACATGTAATCCGGCAGATCGTTTAATGGAGGCGCCGAGGCTTATCCCTCTGCGCCTCTTTTTTGTCCGGATTCTCCTGTCCCAAATTCGGAACCGATAATCCCGGCGACGAAACAGCGGCGAAGACTCGTTAGGTTTGCAACCTTCGGTCAAACATCTGTTCTCCAACGATTTAAAACTTCTCGCGACCACGTGGCACGGGCTTTGCAAATAGGACGGTTGTCAACCAATCCAACACTATGAAAAACGAAACTTATTCTGCCGAAGGATTCGAATCGACCTACGCATTGCTCGTCCGTTCCGAAGAAAAAGCGCGCAGCATTTTTGAGGGCGCGATTTATTTCGCGGTCATTCTGAGCGCGCTTCTTTCGCTCTGGCATGCTGCGATGCAGCCGGTCCAGGTGCCGACTACGGTCCACACGTCTTCGATTTCGCAATCCGCGAACAGCCCTCAGCGCGCTTAATCACAACACAGTTCCACCAACACTGTGTTGCGATTATTCGCCACGATCTTGTTGGCTGGCGCCGCGCTTTGCCAGGCGGCGGAAAGTGCGGCCGGCCGTTGGGAAGGCGTCGCGCAGATTCCCGGCAACGAGTTGAGGCTCGTCGTTGATCTGTCGGACGAAGGTGGAAAGGGCTGGACGGGATCGATCACCATTCCGGGCCTCAGCGTCAAAGGCGCGGAGCTCGTCGATCTTCACGTTCGCGGCGGCGATTTGGATTTTTCAATTAAAGGCGCACTCGGGAACGAACGTTCCGGCCGCGCGGAGCTGAAAGCGCATCTCACCTCGGACGGGCATCTCGCCGGGGACTTCAAGCAGGGTGGGAACAGCGCGCCGTTTGTTCTGACCAAGACTGGTGCCGCGCAAGTCGATTTGCCGGCGCGCAGCACGGCTCTCGCAAAAGAGCTCGAGGGCGAATGGAAGGGCGACTACGAGATGACGGGATACACCCGGCACGCGACGATGAAGTTCGCGAGTCACGGAACGGAAGCAATCCCCGTCGAGTTCACGATCGTCGGTAAAAAGGTAAACAATGTTCCTGTAAGTCTCGTCACGCAGGAGGGCGACTTCGTGACAGTCAAGTCCGAAGAATTTGGAATCACGTTCGAAGGCCGTTTCTCGAAAGAGGCGCGAGAAATCAAAGGGACGCTAAGCCAGGGGCCGCTCGAAGCGCCGCTGGTATTGCGCAAGACACCATGATCGTTCAGCTCTGTCATCCTGAGCGGAGCGAAGGATCTCTGAATATTTCAGGTCCCCAGCGCGCAGAAATGGTCAGAGATGTTTCTCCCGCCGTTGCGGGATCAACATGACAAAAATCGCAAAGGGCACCGCCGTGATTGCGGTCGCGCTGCTTGGCCTTGCGGCGCCGGCCGAAGCGCAATCGATGTTCCGGGGCGATCCGGGGCATTCGGGAAAATCATCCTCGCAGGCGCCGCGGCAATTTCATCACATGAAGTGGAAGTTCCCGACAGGCGATCGAATCATCTCGTCGCCGGTTTCGGACAACAAGATTCTGTATTTCGGTGGCGACGACGGAAACATCTACGCGGTCGATTCAGAGACGGGGCGGCAAATCTGGAAACGGACAACAGGCGGACCGGCGCCGTGCACCCCGGCGGTGGCGAACGGAATCGTCTACGTCACGAGCTACGACGGAAAGTTTTACGCGCTCGATGCCAGGACCGGCGCGGTCAAATGGAAGTTGGCGACGGAAGGCGAGCGGCGCTTCGAAGCGAAAGGAATTCACGGGCTTTACCCGAAGAACCAGACGATTGCGGACCAGTTCGACGTTTTTCTTTCAAGTCCGGTCGTGGCGAACGGTGTGGTTTTCTTCGGCAGTGGCGACGGAAATCTTTATGCGGTCGACGCGGCGAGCGGTGATCTGAAATGGAAATTCAAGACCGGTGATGTGATCCATGCATCGCCAGCCTACGCAAACGGCGTCGTTTTTGTCGGAAGCTGGGACAGCTATTTCTACGCGGTCGACGCCGCGACCGGAAAAGAGAAGTGGCGATTCCACGGTGGCGAAGATCCGCTGATCCACAATCAGGTTGGCTTTCAATCTTCGGCTGCAGTTGTCGACGGTGTCGTCTACGTCGGCTGCCGCGATTCGAACCTGTACGCGCTTGACGCGACGACGGGAAAAGAGAAGTGGAAGTTTTTTAACGAGCTGAGCTGGGTAATCGTTTCGCCCGCGATTGTGGACGGCAAAGTTGTTTTCGCCACATCGGACTCGAGTCTTTTTCATGTGGTCGATGCTGCCACTGGCAAGAGCCTGCTGAAGCAACAAGACAAGGCCTACATGTTTTCGTCGCCCGTCGTCGCCGGGGATGTCGTGCTCATCGGCGTGCTCAACGGCACTCTCCAGGCGCGCGATCTGAAAACAGCGGAGCCGCTCTGGGATTTTCAAACGGAAACGTCGAAGCAAAACAAAGGCTGGGTCCTGACCTCCGACCGCAAATTCAACGAGCGGTTCTTCTATTATTCCAATTGGCGGGAAGCGCCCACAATCGCGACCGACCGCGAGTTCAACATCGGCGCGATCTTCTCCACGCCGCTGGTCATGAACGGCGTCGTCTATTTCGGAAGCACCGATGGAAACCTCTATGCCATCGACTAGCGATCATTCCGTCCTGAACAAAAGCCGCGGACGGCGGCGTTTGTTTAGCGTGGCCCGGCTTTTCCTGAATCCGTTTCGGGTTCGACCCGCATCTCATTTTCGAAGCGCCCTTCAAAGACAACCCAACTCACCCATATGATCCTCGAAACGTTTAGCCAGGATGTCCGCATTGGTCTGCGCATTCTCTTCAAGGAAAAATCCTTTTGCCTTCTCGCTGTCCTCGTTCTCGCGCTCGGCATCGCCGGCGTGACCACGCAGTTCACCATCGTCAATGCATTTGTCCTTCGCGGATTTTCGTTCCCGCATCCCGAGCAGCTCATGAGCGTGGGTCTGCTCGATCCGCAGGCGCCGCCGCAGCAGAATAATGGCGGCCAAGGGTTTATTCCCACAGCGCAGGACTACGAAGACCTGAAGGCCGGCCAGAATTCATTCGCGCTCATGTCGGGTTATCTGAACGGCTCGACCATTAACGTCAGCTACAAGAACAATCCCCAGCGCTACACCGGGGGCTACGTGACTGAAGATTTCTTCCGGATCGTCAATGTGTCGCCCATCATCGGCCGCGATTTCACGGCGGACGACAACAAGCCTGGCGCGGAGAAGACGACGATCCTCGGCTACGAAATTTGGAAACGCGATTTCGGCGGTGATCCGAACATCGTCGGTCAATCCGTCCGGATTAACGGCAAAGCCGCCACCATCATCGGCGTGATGCCGCAGAACTTTAAGTTCCCGATCTCGGAAGAACTCTGGGTGCCGCTCTATAATGAGTTTCCGCTGGTGCCTCGCGAAGATCCGCGGGCAAACAATTCCGCGCCGGCTATTCTTGGCCGGTTGAAAGACGGCGTTTCGCTCGATCAGGTAAACGCCGAATTCTCCGCGCTCGCGAAGCGGCTCGCGAAAGACCATCCCAAAACGAACGAGCACCTGACGGCGGCCAATGTTCAGCCGTTGCTGAATTCATTCACCGGTCCGCAACTGCGGGGGACGGTTTACGCGATGCTCGGCGCGGTTTTGCTCGTGCTCGTCATCGCCTGCGTGAACGTGATGAACATGCAGTTCGGACGGGCCGCGTTGCGCGCGAAAGAACTCGCCATCCGCGGCGCGCTCGGCGCCACCCGCTGGCGTTTGGTTCGCCAAATGTTGACGGAAAGCTTTCTCCTGGCGGCCATGGGCGGAATCGTCGGAATAATCTTCGCGGAATGGGCCGTGAAACTTCTTATTCGGAGCACGAACGCGCTTCCGTTCCCGTTGCCCTACTGGGTCCAGTTCACGATCGACGGTAAAGTGCTCGTCTTCACGCTCGCCATCGTGGTTCTCGCGACCGTTCTGTCTGGATTCGTGCCCGCGCTGCTCAGTGCGCGCGGTAACACGGCGGAGATGATGAAGGAAGGCGGACGTGGCAACAGCAGCCGTCTCGTCAACGTGATCACGCGCGTCCTCGTCATCGGCCAGATCGCGTTAACCGCCGCGCTGCTCATCATGGCGACGTTGCAGATCAAATCGATCCGCAACCAGACTTCGCAGAACTACGGCTACGACGAGAACGCGGTCTACAGCGCGCGCATGGGTTTGATGGAAGGCGATTACCCGACCGACGACGCGAAGCATCAATTTTTCGTCCGCGCTTTGCGATCGCTCCGCAGCCAACCGGGGTTCGAGAGCGCCGCGATGAGCGATCGTTTCCGAATGACGTTTGCGCCGAACGGTCAATACGAAGTCGATGGGCAAACCTATGTGACGGACAAAGACAGGCTCCGCGCGAATTACGAGTCGGTCTCGGACGGTTACTTCACCACCCTCGGATTGAAGATGCTCGAGGGCCGCGATTTCACAATCGAAGACAGCGATACCAAACAACCAGTCGCGATCGTGAACGCGACTTTCGCGCACAAATATTTTGGCAACCAGAGCGCGCTCGGCCATCAGGTCCGGCGTTTTAATCCAGCCAAGCAGGAGCCGTGGCGCACGATCGTCGGTGTCGCCCCCGACATGCTGATGCAGGGGCCGTTCAACGCGCAGGCGGATGGCGTCGGGTTTTATGTCCCGTTGCTGGCAGGGACGCCGGCCGCGCAGTTCTGCACGATCGTCGTGCGTCCGCGAGCGGGAGCGATCGCCGCGAACATGGGACCGGTCCTGGGCAAAGCGATCGCGGAACTCGATTCCAATCTGCCGACCTACTTCGCCGGGACGCCCGCGAAGTTACACGATGAAATTCTCGGCGTGAATCGCCTGACCGCGAACCTGTTCACGATCTTCGGCGCCGTCGCCTTCGCCTTGTCGGCGGTCGGTCTCTACGGGGTGATGAGCTTTTCGGTGAACCAGCGCACCCAGGAATTCGGCATCCGCATGGCGCTCGGCGCAGATGCGAAACGGATTTTCCGAATGGTCATGCAACAAGGCGCCTGGCAACTCGCCATCGGTTTGTTTCTCGGCGCCGGCGGCGCTGCACTCTTGCTTGGCGTTCTTCTCGCCAACGCGCTCCAAAATATCCTCTTCAAAGTGAAGCCGCTCGATCCGACGATTTACCTCGTCGTGTCCGGCCTCCTCACGCTGGTCGCCGCCATTTCGTGTTTCGTTCCGGCGCGGCGCGCTACTCGCGTGAACCCAATGGTTGCGCTGCGAACCGAATAAACCGGCCACGCAAATTCGCCATATGATCCTCGAAACTTTTGGCCAGGATCTCCGGCTCGGTCTGCGAATCTTCTTCAAGGAAAAATCGTTTTGTCTTCTCGCCATCCTGGTCCTCGCCCTCGGCATCGGCGGCGCGATGACGCAGTTTGCGGTAGTCAACGCGATTGTGCTGCGCGGGTTTTCGTTTCCGCATCCGGAAGAGCTGGTCAGCGTCGGGTTGATCGACCCGAAAGCGAGCGACCAGAACAACAACTTCGGCAGCGGCAACATTCCGGCCGCGCAGGATTACGAAGACATGAAGGCCGCGCAGAAGTCGTTCGCGATGATGGCCGGTTATCTCAACGGCTCGACCATTAACGTTACCTACAACAACAATCCGCAGCGTTATACGGGGGCCTACATCACCGAAGACCTGTTCAAAATGATCGGCGTCTCGCCAGTGCTCGGTCGCGATTTCACCGCGGACGACGACAAGCCGGGCGCACAGAAAACCGCGATCCTCGGCGACAAAATCTGGCGTCGCGATTTCAACGCCGATCCGAACGTCGTCGGCCAGAGCTGTGTCATTAACGGCAAAGCCGCGACCATCATCGGCGTCATGCCGCCGGGCTTTGAGTTCCCGGTCTCGGAGGAACTTTGGACGCCGCTTTATAATGAGTGGCCGCCGACGCCGCGCGGCGAGCTTTTCCTGGGCGCGAACACTCGCGCGCCCGCGGTGATAGGCCGGCTGAAGGCAAACGTCACGCTCGACCAGGCAAACGCCGAGATGATCGCGATCGCGCGCAACATGGCGGCCGATAATCCGAAGACGAACCAGAATTTTACCTCGGCCGCCGTCGTGCCGCTGATAAACACGTTCACCGGCGTCCAACTGCGTCAGACCGTCTGGGCCATGCTTGGTGCGGTCATCGTCGTGTTGCTGATCGCCTGCCTGAACGTGATGAACATGCAGTTCGGCCGCGCGGCCTTGCGCGCGAAAGAGCTCGCGATCCGTGGCGCGCTCGGTGCCACCCGCTGGCGACTCGTTAGACAAATGCTCACCGAAAGTCTCGTCGTCGCCGTATTCGGTGCGGCCGCAGGAACCCTGCTCGCGTTTTGGGGCACCGACATGTTCGATAAAGTCGTAAAGGCCGCGCCTTTCCCGCCACCGTACTGGTGGGTATTCACCATCGATGGTCGCGTTCTCGTCTTCACGCTCGCGATCACGCTCCTCGCGACCGTCGTCTCCGGTTTGCTCCCGGCATTTCTCAGCTCGCGCGGTAACGCCGCCGAAGTGATGAAGGAAGGAGGGCGCGGAAACAGCAGCCGTCTCGTCAACGTCATCACGCGTGTGCTCGTGGTCGGACAAATCGCGCTCACCGCCGCGCTCCTCATCGCCGCGATGTTGCAGATCAAATCGATCCGCAACCAAACGAAGCTCGACTACGGCTACGACGAGAACGGCGTCTATGCGGCGCGCCTCGCGTTGATGGAAGGCCCGTATCCGACCGAAGAATCGCGCCGCAATTTCTTCACCCGGGCAGTTCGCGCGGTGCGCACTAATCCGAACTTCTCCGCCGCCGCGATGACGGATCGCTTCCGCATGACCTTCGCGGCTGCGGGCCAATACGAAGTCGACGGCCAGAATTATTTGACCGATCGCGATCGTCCGCGCTGTAACTTCGAATCAGTCTCCGATGGCTACTTCGGGACGCTCGGCCTGAAGATTCGCGAGGGCCGTGACTTTACCATCGAGGACAGCGACGCGAAGCAACCCGTCGCGATCGTGAATGCCAGCTTCGCGCGAAAACATTGGGGGAACCAAAGCGCAATCGGACATCAGGTGCGCATCTTCAATCCCGGCAAAGAACAACCATGGCGCACCATCGTCGGCGTCGTACCCGACACGTTGATGCAGGGGCCGTTTGACCAGCAGACGGAAGCCGCGGGCTTCTACATGCCGCTGCTCGGCGCCTCGCCGGCTACGCAGTTCGCGACCGTACTCGTTAGGCCGCGGACTGGTCAGCGCGCCGACACGCTGGGCCCCATTCTCAGCAAAGCCGTCACGGAGCTCGACTCAAACCTCCCCACGTATTTCCCGGGCACCCCCGCGCAGTTCCACAACGAGATCCTTTCCGGCAATCGCGTGATCGCGACTCTCTTCAGCATCTTCGGCATCGTCGCGTTCATCCTCTCCGGCGTCGGTCTTTACGGCGTGATGAGTTTTTCGGTGAATCAGCGCACGCAAGAGTTCGGCATCCGCATGGCGCTCGGCGCTGATGCGAAACGCATCTTCCAGATGGTGATGCAACAAGGCGCCTGGCAGCTCGCGATTGGCCTGATCCTCGGCATTGGCGCGGCGGCCCTTCTCCTCGGCGTCCTTGCAGCCAACGCGCTCCAAAACATTCTCTTCAAAGTGAAGCCGCTCGATCCGACTATTTATTTCGTCGTCGCGGGTCTGCTTACTTTAGTCGCCGCGATTTCATGTTTCGTCCCGGCGCGGCGCGCTACTCGCGTCAACCCAATGGTGGCATTGCGAACGGAATAGGAGAACGATTTGGCGATGGCGCCGGAGTTCTAATTCCTGCCTGCCATTTTCCAATTCGCCGCACGGCGGCGGACATCGGAATACCAATTAATAAAAGGCCACTCTGCTGGCTCGCGTGCCTCTTCCCAGATTCCCTGACAAACGCGGCGGAACTCTGCCTCGCGGGTAGCGCGCCAACCGCTAATCAATTCGGCCCAGGGCGCATCGCGCAAATTTCCCAACGCAAAAGGTCGGGGAAAACCGTGGCCGAGTGGGACGAGCGTTCCGTCGGCCTCGAGGATCAGAGGCGAGATCGCGTCGGCGAACGGGCGAGACGCGGCGTCGGCGGCGCGAGGAGTCGCAAAAAACGCAGCCGGATTCTTTCAGGTTCATCCCTTAAGGACCTGCAATCTCCGGTGCCTGCACTGCTATTCGGAGTCGGCGCCGGTGCGGCAGGAACACCTGTCCCCGGAGATTATCTGGGAGGCGATCGCCGCCGCCGCCGCCGACGGGTACGATGTCGTTGGTTTCTCCGGTGGCGAGCCGCTGCTTTACGAGCCTTTGGGTGAATTGCTGGCTGCAACTCGGAAGCTCGGAGTTCGATTTTCCGTGACCACCAACGGGATGCTGTTGGACGAACGCCGCGTCAGTTGGTTGCGTGACGGCGGCAACTGTCTCGTCGCGATCAGTCTCGATGGTCAGCCGGAATCCCATAATCGCATGCGCGGCTCCGCTCGCGCCTTTGAATCGATGCAGGACCGGCTCCCGCTCCTGCGCGAGGCCGGGATTGCATTCGGTTTCATCTTCACGCTCACCCAGTTTAATTGTAACGAACTGCAGTGGGTCGCGGATTTTGCCCAGGCGCAGGGCGCTCAACTCCTCCAGGTCCATCCGCTCGAAGTAGTGGGGCGGGCCGAAGAATCCCTCGGCGACGCAGCGCCAGACGATCACGAGCTTGCCGTCGCCTTTGTCGAAACCACGCGCCTGCAAGCCGAGGCCGGCGATGGGATAGTCATTCACTTCGATCTCCTCGATCGCGATTTCCTGGCGGAGATGGCTTTTCCGTTCAAGCGCGGCGATAATGGCGGCGCGATCTTATGAAACTGCGGTGTCTCGTCGTTTCCCTCTGTGTTTTCGGCGCCTTCTCGCCGCCGGTTCGGGCGGAAGCCATGATCGAAGGCCGCGTCGAGTTACCGAAAACGAAATCGGCGCCGGTGATGACGAAGCGCTACGAAATCGTGACGAGTGGCGGTGTCCTTGGGACGAATCCGCCGCTGGCGGTCGTTTATCTTGAAGGCTCGTTTTCAAAACCGGCGAGTTTGCCGACAAAGCAGGTCGCGCAAAAAGATTTGGCGTTCCTGCCGACGCTTTTGCCGGTCCAGGTCGGAACGAAGGTGGAATTTCCAAACCTGGAGAAGGACACGTATCACAATATTTTTTCCTACTCGCCCGCGAAACGCTTCGATCTCGGCCGCTATCGTCCCGATGAAAAACCGGTGCCGTCCGTGGTGTTCGACGTCGCGGGCCTGGTCACGCTCCGCTGCGACATCCACGAACACATGCGCGGTTTGATTCTCGTCCTGGCCACGCCGCATTTTGTGGTGACGGACGAGAGCGGCCGCTTCCGATTGAACGGATTGCCTGCCGGCCATTACACGTTGAAGGCCTGGATCGATAGCCGCACCACTCGCGAACACCTAGTGGATCTCAATAGCGGCTCGACTCTCCAGGTCGATTTTCCGTGATCGTTTGAGCGACGAAAAAAAATCTCCAGCGGCGAGTTTTCGCGCGAAACTTTTGATCGCGATGATGCTCGTCGTGGCGGGACTCACCGCTGCCGGCCTTTACGTCGCGCAACGCAACGCGACCGGCGCGCTGGAGCAGGATCTGCAACGCGACTTCCAGTCCGCCCTCGCCGGGTTGCATAACGTCGAAGAAATTCGTTACGCCGCGCTCGCGGAGCGTTGCCGCGCCCTCGTGGCGAAACCGCGCCTTCACGCCGCGCTCGAAGACAACGCGCTCGACCTGCTTTATCCGAGCGCAAAGGACGAACTGCGCGACATCATGCAGGACGAAAAAAATCCGCAGCCGGATGAAATCTCCGGCATTCCGCAGGCGAGATTTTATCGCTTCCTCGATCCTGCCGGCGCGGTCTTGCTGCCGCCAAATCCAGAGGATGTCGGGCCGCTGCGGGCGGAGGAAGAACAACAGCTCACGCTCAAGATCCTGCCGCAGGCGCCGCAGATCGGTTACCTGCTTCGCGGCGCCGGCACCGGCGCGGAAACGATCGACGAAATTATCGCGCTCCCGATTACCTCGACTGAGACCAACGAGGTGATTGCCGCGCTCGTCATCGGGTTCAAGCCGCTCGAGGTGGCACAGAAACGCCGCACGGAAGAAATGAAGAGTGGCATCTGGCTCAACGGCTGGCTGCATTTGCCGGCGCTTCCGGAAAGCGCTCGCACGATCGTGGACCAGGAGATGACGCGTCTCCTCGTCGCGAACCAGACCGAGCGCAGTCCGCGGATCGAGATCGACGGTGACCCGCATCTCCTCTTTTTCAAAAGGCTGAATCCCGGTTCGGCGTTCCCCGCCGCCTACGAGGTTTCTGTTTATCCGCTGAAGAGCGCGCTCGCCCGGCAGCAGCGGCTGCGTTGGCAGATTCTCGGGGCGGGCGCGGTCCTGTTGCTGATTGGGTTCGTTGCCAGTCACCTGATCGCGAAACGACTGTCCGCGCCGGTCGCGAGACTGGCGATCGATTCGGAAGAGAATCGCGCGCGACGAAAACGCGTCGAAGCCGCGCTTGTTTCCAAGCAGGAAGAACTGCAACGCTCGACGCGGTTCTCCGCCGATGCGTCGCATCAATTAAAAACTCCCGTCACTGTTTTGCGCGCGGGAATTGAAGAACTCCTGCGCCGGGAAAATCTCGAGCCGGGGATTTATGACGAGCTCTCCTCGCTTCATCATCAAACCTATCGCCTCACGGGTGTGATCGACGATCTGCTGTTGCTCTCGCGCCTGGACGCCGGTCGCTTGAAGATCGACTTCAGCGCCGTCGAGCTGAGCAAGCTCGTCGAAGAGTGGCTTGACGATCTGAATGCGTTGCCCGATCCGCTCGGGCTCGATGTGAAAGCTCACCTGCCAGAAGGACTCTTCATCGCCGGCGAATGCCGTTATACTTCGCTCATCCTGCAAAACCTGCTCGAGAACGCACGGAAGTACAACCGCCCCGGCGGCCGCATCCACCTCACCGCGCGGGAAGAGAACGGCGCGGTTTATTTTACCGTCGGCAACAACGGCCCGGCCATTCCAGCGGAAATGCAGCCGCATATTTTTGAGCGGTTCTCGCGCGGGCCAAATGGCGAGTCGATCGCCGGCCACGGGCTCGGTTTAAATCTCGCGAGTGAGCTGGTGCGCCTGCACGGGGGCGAACTGAAGCTAGTGTCGTCGCACGACGATTGGACCGAATTTGAAGTCCGCTTCCAACTGGCCGACGCAGCCGCCGCGAAATCTCAGATTACATGAGACAGGCCGCTGCGATCACTGCTCTTGGTTTTCTTTGCCTGATTTCGGGAACGCAAGCCCAGGATTTCCTGGACCGCGTTGACGAGGCGCTCACGTTCACTGGATTCAACAACAATGTCCGGGCACGTGTCAGCGGCACCCTGGATCTCGAAGGCTACGCTTTCAGTGGTCCGGCGCCGGGTCTGATCCGGACGACGAGTGACGCGCTCTTTAATCCGCGCCTGAGTTTGTTCCTCGACGCGCAGGTCGGGCCGGCGGTTTACGTTTTCACACAGACGCGCGTCGACCGCGGTTTCGATCCGACCGCTGATGGAGCGCAAATCCGACTGGACGAATACGCAGTCCGCGTCACGCCGTGGGAAGACGGCCGGTTCACTGTCCAGGCCGGCCAGTTCTCCACCGTCATTGGCAACTGGGTGCCGCGACAGCTTTCCTGGGACAATCCGTTCATCAACGCGCCATTGCCCTACGAAAATATCACCGCGATCGAAGATAAATCCGCCCCGTATGCGGGCTACCTCAGCGTCGGAATTCCTGCTGACAAATACGAATACAACCCGGTGATTTGGGGGCCAAGCTACGCGACGGGCGTTTCGGTAGCGGGCCGGATCGGCAAGTTCGATTATGCGGCCGAGGTGAAGAACGCGTCGCTTTCTTCGCGGCCGGAATCGTGGCCAATCACGCAGATGGATTTCGACAACCCAACTGTAAGCGGTCGCGTCGGGTTTCGGCCTAACGAAATGTGGACGTTCGGATTCTCGGCGAGCGACGGCGCATATTTCCGGCCTGAAGCGATGCGGACGCTGCCGTTTGGCCGCGACATTGGAGATTATCACGAGCGTCTCCTTGGCCAGGATATCGGCTTCGCCTGGCATCATTGGCAACTATGGGCGGAATTTTTCGAGGCGCGTTTCGAGATCCCCGGCTTTTCGGATGCCGATACCTTCGCGTATTACCTCGAGGCGAAATATAAATTCACGCCGCAATTATTTGGCGCCATCCGTTGGAACCAGCAATTCTTCGGCGACGTGACCAACAATTATGGCGGCTCCGCGCCGTGGGGCCGCGACCTTTGGCGCGCGGATCTTGCGGCCGGTTACCGCTTCACCGCGCACACGCAGTTAAAAGTTCAATACAGCGTGCAGCGCGATAATTACGGGCTGCGTGATTTGACCCACATGGTGGCCGCGCAATTCACGGTCCGGTTCTAGTAGCCATCTCATAAATAGCGTTGTCATTCTGATCCCGCAAAGCGGGAGAAGAATCCCTGATCTTTCCGGGTTCCTGCGGTCTGGAGCGGAGAAATAGCCAGAGATCCTTCGCGTTCGCTCAGGATGACAAGCTTTTTGGAGATATGAGATGTCTCATAGGTAATCCGAGACCTTGTCGCGGTTCGCGAGCGAAGCGAAACCCGGTCAAGGTTTCTGGCTGCACATTTTTGCCGAGCGCCAGACATTGGAACCGCGTCCCGAGAAATTCAGGATGGAGCAATGTCTGCAACGCGCGCCGTTCGTTTTCATCGGGCGAATACTTCGCGAGCAGTCCGGTCATGAAATGGTGCTGATCGGTGAACCCGACCAAATTCAGTCCGGCTTGCTCCGCTGATTCGGCCACGCTGGTCCAATCAACGTGAGCGGTGATATCGACGCATCCGACGTCTTCCAGGGGCGATGCAATCGTCCGGTGCCGCGCGAACGCCTGGAGCGTCCCGGCGGTTCGTTCCGGCGAATAAAATTCCGCGCGCGGATATCCGTAGTCGACCCCAAGAACAAATCCGCGCGTCAGCTTTTTGGCGACTTCATTAATCCAGTCCAACCCTGCCAGGTTGACTTCGGTTTCGTAATGATCATTTCCGGTCAGCGGGATTCTTTCGAGATACGAGCGCAATGGCTCGTCCTTGATCGGCGTTCGGACAAAAACAAAATCGTCGCCGGAATCCGCGACAAACTTTTCCTGCCATTCACCGCCGGGGCCGCGGGCGATAAGACGCACCGGCATCGAGTCCAGGAGCTCGTTGGAAAAATGGACGCCGGAGAACGGTTCGAGATCGGCGAGCGAGTGTTGCCAGGTGACCGTGTCGTCGAATCCGGCGAGCGTTTCTTTTTGCCGCGCCTCCAAAATCGGAAATGGCTCAATGATTTCGTAGCGAAGCGTCGCCGGAAAATCACGCATCGCTGTGAGCACATCCTTCGCGAATTCTCCGCGGTGCGCGCCTTGTTCGACGATCGTGAAATCAGCGGGCCGGCCCATGCTCTCCCACATCTCCACGAATTGCGCCGCGAGCATTCGGCCAAAAAGCGGCCCGACGCTGACGTTGGTAAAATAATCGCCCTTTCGTCCGATTTGGCATCGCCCCGAGCTGTAGTAACCGAACTCCGGATGATAGAGCGCCTGCTCCATGAACCAGTCGAATCGGACCGGACCGTCGCGCCGGATCGTCTCCCGGATGAACGTGACGAGATCAGGATTGCCGGACTCCATGCGGTTGTGAAAAAGGCAAGAAGGTGACAGCGTTGCAACGGCAAGCCACCTTGCGCCTCTAACGTTGTAACCTTTCCACGCCTGTCTCGCATGCCCGTTTCCTACCTTCCGCAAACGCCGGTCGAATATTTCGAGCGGCCGCGCTGGTACAAGCGTCCGAAATTTTACGTCCCCATCCTGGTCGTCCTCGTCGGCCTGCTCGGGTTTGGAATTTATTTCTGGTATCTGACCAGTGTTCTCAGCGTGGAAGCCGCGGCGTTCGATTTGTCGAAGCTCGAGCAGATGGAATCCGCCAGCGTGATCCTCGATCGGAACGACAAAATCTTTGGCCAGATCTACGTCGAGAACCGCGAGACCGTCCCGTACGATCAGTTGCCGCGCGACCTGGTGAACGCCGTCGTTGCGGTCGAGGACAATAAATTTTACCAACACGGCGGCTACGATCTGTCGGGCATCGTTCGAGCGGCCTTGAAGAATTTCACGTCAGGCCACGTCCGGCAGGGCGCAAGCACGATCACGCAACAACTGGCGCGCAACAGTTTCGCGCTGAAGGAACGGACGTTTCGGCGCAAACTCCTCGAGGTTCTGCTCGCCAAGCGGATCGAGGAGCGCTTCGGAAAACAAAAAATCATGGAGTTGTACCTGAACCGAATTTATTTCGGCGGCGGGCTCTACGGAGCCGAAGCGGCCTCGCGCGGCTACTTCGGCAAACCGGCGAAGGACATGACGCTGTCCGAATGCGCGACGCTCGCGGGATTGATCAAGAGCCCAAACAGATTGTCCCCGTGGACCGACAAAAATGGATCGCGCGATACGCGCAATCTCGCGCTGGCCCGGATGCGCGACCTGGGATTTATCTCGCGGGAACGTTGTGAGACGGCGCAGGCGGAAGACATCGTGATCGGCAACCGGCAAAGCGCGCAAGGGCAGACCTACGCGGTCGATTACATTCGGCAACAGGTCATCGCGGCCGTCGGGTGGGACCGGGCGATGAATGAAGGTTACCGGATCCACACGACGATCGACGCGGAGATGCAGCAGGCGGGGGAAGAATCACTTCGCAAACATCTCGCGGAAGCGGAGCAGCATCCGGGTTACAATCACACGACCTACGACGTTTACGCGAGTCGGTTCAAGAGCGCGAAACAGATAGCCGTGCCGAACCAGGCGGTGGCGCCCGATTATTTGCAGGGCGCGTTGATCGCGCTGGATAATCAGACGGCTGGAATCCTCGTGCTCGTTGGCGGGCGCGATTTCGAACACAACCAGTACGATCGCGCGCTTCAGGCGCGGCGTCCGGCGGGCACGGCGATGAAGCCGTTCGTTTACGCGGCGGCATTCGAGAACGGTTTGTTTCCCGGTACGCTCGTCGAAGATTCCGCGCTCGATAATCGGGCCGTAATGATCGGCGGGACGACCGGCATTCTGGGCGAATGGGGACCGGAAACGGAAGACAACCGTTACGAGGGTCCGATCACCGCACGGGAGGCGCTCGCCAAATCGAAGAACGGCGCGACCGTCCGCATCGGGATGACAGTTGGTGTCGATCCCGTTCTGCAATTGTGCAAAGCGGCGGGAATCAAATCGCCGATGCGTCCGTTCCCGGCCACATTTCTCGGCAGCAGCGAAATCACGCTCGCTGAACTCGCGCTCGGTTACACGATTTTTCCCAATGGCGGCTGGCGGCCGGCCGCGCCGCATATTCTCGATCGGATCGAGGAAAAGGACGGCACGGTGGTTTGGGAAGCGCCGAAGAACAGCGCGCGGCAAATAGTCATCAAACCGGAGACCGCTTACGAAGTGCATTCCTGTCTGGTCGACGCGCTCGTCTCCGGGACCGGTCGCGCCGCCCGCGAAAAATTTGGGCTGCAAAAATTTCCGGCGGCGGGAAAAACCGGGACGGCTTACGATTTTACCGACGCGCTTTTTGCCGGTTACGACAACTCGATTACCTGCGCAGTATGGGCCGGGTTCGATAAGCCGCAGAGAATTTTTCGCGGCGCGTTCGGACGCACCATCGCGTTGCCGATCTGGGTGGATGTAATGAACGTGGCGAACGAGCGCTATCCCGCGAAAGAAATTCCAGAGCCGAAGGGAATCCAGAAAGCGGAGATCTGTCTGCGTTCGGGATTGCTCGCGACGGACAAGTGTTACGACACGGTCAAAACCGCGGGCGGCGACACGGTTAAAAAGCGGACGACGCATACCGAGCTGGCGACTTCCACGCAAATGCCGACCGAGCCGTGCAACGTCCATGGTGAAATTCGCACGCGCCTCGTTCGCGATCTGCCGGCGTCGGGTTTTCCGCGCGCCTCGCTCGCGGTCGATCCGAAACAGGTCCAGCCGATTTCCCCGAGAGGACCGGTGCTGATGGCGGAGAACGATCCCTATAATTCCATCCATTCTACCGTAAAACCGAAGCCGGTTGAAAAACCCGAACCGGAGAAATCGCCCGGCGCGGATCAGCCAAACAAATTACCCGATCCGACGAAGCCGGTCATGAAGGCCGAACCGGTGGAATCGCCGACGGAGAAACCGGTGTTGAAAGCCGAGCGCGTCGAGCCGGAGGAAAACAAACCAGTCTTGCGCGCGGAACCGGTGACGCCTACTTCGTCGCCGAAGGAAATTCGGCGGGCGGAACCAGTTCACCCGAGCGACGAAATTCCCGAGGATTCGATTTTGCGCCCGACGCCTCCGCCGGCTTCGACGCCGGACGAATAGTGATGCAGGCAAAAGCCCAGGCTAACTTTCGCCTGACCGTCCTGAATCCAGGCGGACGCGATGAAGCGCAGGAATTTCCGGACGGTGCCGGCGAAAGCGCATTACCGCATCCGCCGACGAACTTTCATGCTTACGCGGCGTGCAGTCGCGGCAGTTTCCAGCGCGAAACAAAAAATGCACTCGAAAAGCAGACGCCAGTCCTGGTCTTACTCCGCGGCGATTTCGGTTCGTCGGAGCGAGCGGTGGGCGCGTTGCAAGCGGCCGGCCGGTTCGTTGCCGTATCGCTGAAAGAGATAGGCCTTCATCAGATCGCCGATCAGTTGCAGAACTCGGCGCGGCTCGCGCGTTTCGTTCGCGTCGTGAAAAAAGCGAATGCCTGTCTCGCGTCCACACCGGAAGCTGCGGATTTGTATCGGGCGGTGCGTGGACCGGAGCGCGTCGCTTTCATTCCGACGCCGTATCCGATCGATGATCCGCGCTGGGATTTTTCCCGGCCCATCGAACAACGCGCGGGCATTTTCATCGGCACCCGCGAATGGAATGTGCCGTCGCGGAATCATCTCGCTGCTTTGATGATCGCTCGCCGGCTCAGTGAGAGCACTGGCGAACCTGTGACCGTGTTCGATTACGATGGACGAAGGGGGGCGCGGCTCCTTTCCGAAATCGGGTTTCCTGCCGGCAAGCTGCGAGTGCTGAACAAGAAACTCGCCTACCCCGATTACCTGCGCGAAATCGCGCGTCATAAAATCGTGCTGCAACTCGATACGAGCTTCGTTCCCGGCCAGGTCGCGGGCGACGCGTTACTCTGCCGCATTCCGTGTGTCGGTGGAAACGGCGCGGTCGATCGTCTCGGTTTTCCTGAGAGCTGCGGTCATGGCCGCCCGATCGCGGACCTCGAGCAATTCGCGGAAACGCTGCTCACCCGATCCGACTATTATCTAACTGTGACAAAAACCATGATGCCAGAGGCGACCAAGGTCCTGGGGTTTGATGTCGTGGCGCGGCAACTCAGCTCCTTCTTTCGCGCAAATTGACGCGACGAAATCTTGACGGCTTTAAGCCGTCAAGATCCAGGCGGCGCTAGGACGGGGAGCCGATCGCTTCTAAATAGTAATCCTCGAGCTGCCGGGTCTGGCCGGTCTGCTCAAAATGTTTGCGCACGACTTCGGCGCCGTTTCGGGTAATCGCCGCGAGGCCTTCGGGATTTGCGGTTCGCTCCAGCAACGCGAGGGCGAGCGCTTCCTCGTCGCGTTCCTTCACGAGAATTCCGCTCCGCCCGTTCTCGATCGCTTCCGGAATTCCGCCGTGCTCGGTTGCGAAAACAGGCAGACCGCTCGCCATCGCTTCGAGCATGGAATTGGGAACGCCCTCCTGGTTTCCGTCGCCGCCGACTTCGCTGGGATGAAGAAAAATGTGCGATTGGTAGAACAGCTCGCGTAGTTGCGTCTGAGAGATAAACCCGGAAAAAAAAACTCGGTCGGCAATTCCGAGCTCAGCCGCCAGTTGTCCGAGCTCATTTCGGAGTGGACCTTCTCCAGCGATCGTGAACGTCGATCCCGGATGGCGCGCGGCGAATTTCGCAAAAGCGCGCAGGCTCACCCGCAATCCTTTCTTCTCGATGAGCCGGCAAGCCTGGACGAATTTCCACACGTGGTTCGCTGGCCACTCGCGCGGACGAAACGGAATCTCGTCGACCGGTATTCCAGTATGCTGGAGACGGATTTTGCCGGCCGGGCAGCCAAGGTTGATGAGCGCCCGGCCCAACGACTCCGACCGGACGAGGACGAGCCGGACCGCCTCGAGCATTTGTTGCGTGGCCGCGCGATAGGCGGGTTTGTCCAGGTCGACCATCACGTCCGCGCCATGAAACGAAACGACTGATGGTTTGGGCCATGCCTGGATTAACGGCAGCAAATGCACGGCAATATGCCCGAAATAAATGTGAAGCAGTTCGGCCTTCACTTTGCCCAGAACGGCGGTCAGCTTTTCGACTTCAGCCGGCGAAATTTGCCAGGGCGCTTCCTGCATTTGTTTGAACCAGAACCGGCGAACGAAATGCGTCGCCGGCTTTCCGACGATCGCGATTCTTTCGAACGGATATCGCTCCGCTTCTTCGCGCTTTTGCGCGATCACGAAAGGCTCGACGCGTTTGAGCGACGAGATTTGCCGGTAGATGTGGAGCATCTCCGGCTTGAGAAAGGTCGCGCAGTAACAAGCGACCACCGGTCGCGCGATGTCAGTCGAGTGCGGCACACCCGCTATTGTAGCATCGACGCGGTCCCGCGCTGGCGGGACTCGATCCACCTAAAACCGAAACACGAAAAACTTAATGCCCTTCCATTTGCCCGCGTCGGTCTGACCGTTCTGAGCCACTGCTGTGGTCACAGGAATAGCTTCGAAAACGATCGCCTCCTGCGACGTGCCGTATTTCGCGGGCGCTTTAGGATTCAACATCTGGAGAGGATTTCCGCCGCGAACGGCGCGTGGTATGACGCCGTCCACCGGCACGGGCGCCAGCGGGGGCGGTTTGCGTTCCTTCGGCTGCTTTCGCGGCGGACGCACCGGCGCGCGATACGTTTCAGCAAGAACAGAACTGGCAGCTGTCGCGATGAGGCAAAGGACGAGCAGGCACGTTTTCATAACGATGGAACGCCAGTTCAATCAGGTCGGTTGCGTAAAAGCAACGTAATTGTCGCGCGTATTCGCGGGTCTTGCCCGGTTGACAGCTCCGGCGCACAATCAGGACGCGATGGATTACCTGGAAAAGGCGAGAAGAGTTCTCGATATCGAGATTGTCGAGCTGCAACGGCTGCGCGAACGACTCGACGAAGATTTTTCACGCGCCGTCGCGCTGATGAAGAACTGCCTGGAAGCACGGAACAAAATTGTCGTCGTGGGTGTCGGCAAATCGGGACATATCGGCAGAAAGATCGCCTCGACGTTAACCAGCACCGGTTCGCCCGCGGTGGTGCTCGATTCGCTTGATGCGTTGCATGGCGATCTCGGGATGGTCGCGGACGGTGATGTGATTCTCGCCTTCAGCGCTAGCGGCGAAACGGAAGAACTGCTGCGCGTATTGCCGGCCATCGCGCGATTCCAGGTCCAAATCATCGCGATTTGTGGCGATACGAGTTCGAACCTCGCCAAGAATTCGCACGTCGTTCTCGACGTGAACATCGAACAGGAGGCCTGTCCGCTAAATCTCGCGCCGACTTCGAGCACGACCGTCATGCTCGCCCTCGGTGACGCGCTTGCGATGGTGCTTCTCGAAGCGCGCGGCTTTCAAAAAGAGGATTTCGCCCGCTTCCATCCGGCCGGAATGATCGGGCGCAGTCTGCTTCTGCGCGTTCACCAGATCATGCGGCCGCGTCACGCGCTCGCCATGGTCGCGCCCGACGCGACGATCCGCGACGTGCTGAAAACAATGACCGAGGTCCGCGCCGGAGCTGCGGTTGTCGCCGATGAAGAGGGTCAGCTTCTCGGCATTTTCACTCACGGCGATTTCGTCCGCCATTTCCAATCCGATAACAAAATCGCGGATCGCCTTGTCGGGGATTTAATGACGCTGAACCCGGTCACCGTTCACCAGGACAAACTTGCCGTGGAAGTATTGAACCTCCTCGAACGCCATCGCATCGACGACCTTGTCGTCGTCGACGATCACCAGGCGCCCGTCGGCATCGTCGATTCGCAGGACCTGACGAAGCTCAAGCTGCTGTAAGGAGAATGAGCCTGGACCGCCCCAAGACCTTCGCGCGGAGGAGCGTGCGCAGTGAAGAGCGGATGACTGGACAGCATTAAGCGGATTGATGAGGAAGAAGCCGAAAAACGGAGGACAGGAATATGAGTGACTATGTGTTGGGCTATTGGCGGCCGCTGTTTCAAATCGGTGGGTCGTGGGTCGAGGGGATTCAGTACGCGACGGGGAAGGCGATGCCGGGGTTCGGTGTGGCGGCGGAACAGAATGCCACGATCGTGCGCATCGATTTACAAAACACGTCGGGGCTTCAGTTTTATACGACGCCAAAAGGGGACCTGGTGGATGGCACGATCGAGCAGTTCTTGACCGCGGCGGATACGCCGCTTTCGACGGTCTTGGCGATTAACGGAGCGCTCGCGGCCGGCGCTAATGGAAACGTTTATTTGTTTGGCGCCGCGATCTCGCAGGCAAACGTCGTTTGCGATCCGACCCAACCTATTCAAGGCGGAACCCTGGCTGATGTGCGTGATTCGAATGATGCTGGCACGGTGGCGCTGACGATCACCGAAGACCTGCAAGCGTCGTTTCAAGTGATTAACGCCGAGGTCGGTCTGCCCAGTAACTGGAGCAATCTTTACACGGCTGTCTCCGGGAGTCCGAACGTCCCGCCCGGGCAGCTGCCGCCTACGCCATTCAATACCGGACTGCTTTTGTCCGGAGAAGCAATGGTTTTGCGGGATGGATGGAACCGCGGAACTCCCTTTCGCCCCGAGAACTTAAACCCCGCCGATGATGCAGTCTGGCTCGCAGCACGAACGGCGGTCGGATTGAGCGCGGACAATAATTATCTTTTCCTCCTCACGGTTGACGGCGTGGAAGACCAGTCGATGCGGTACGGCGCCACCTTCTATGACGTTGGTCAATGGCTCTTAATTGCCGGCGCTTACAACGGTCTTTCGTTGGACGGCGGCGGATCGACGGCGATGGCAATGATGGCTGGGCAGAGCAACGGCTCGTTTGTGCCGATCCTAATGAATGTGCCGCATGGTGGCGAAACAGTACCTTACTACCTGCGCGCGAACGCCCAGTTCTTCGGCGTAATTCTCTCCGGCGTGATAGAAGATGCCGCTTCAATTCGAACATGGCGCTAAGAAAGAGCGCCAGCTTTTGCTAACGCGGGTCACGGCGACAGAGCGCCGTCGCTACAACGCGAACGCCTCGCGGACTCGGTCGATAAAATGTTCGCTGTATCCTTCGCGCCGCAACGAATCCTCGCTGATTGCTTTTCCGCGCTTCTTTGCTGCCTGCTTCGTGGCTTTGAGTAACTGCTGAGTTGCCTGATCGAGAATCGCCTCTTCGGAGTGCTGACGAGTTTTGGCGCGCAATCTAGGCATGCTCTCTCTTACACACGGCCTGCGAGATTGCCAAATGCTTAGGGCGATCGCTACAACAGAGGTGATTACGGACTCGCTGCCGGACTGGGCGAAGGCGAAGGCTGCGACGCCGTTCGAATGCGAATCGCCTGCAGGCGCTTCTTGATTTCCTGGTTGGGCAACAAGTCGTAGGCGCGTTGATATTCGACCTCCGCGCCTTTCAGGTTGTTCGCGCGGAACTCCACGTCGGCCAGCCATTCATGCGACCAATATTCGCGTGGATATCGCTTCACTGCTGATTCAGCCAGCCGCCTGGCTTTCTCAAAGTCCGAATGTCGGGAAGCGGTTGTGATCGCGAGCCAAAGCCGGCTGGCATAATTCGGTCGGTCGGTCAGCAGATAGGCGACGAAGCACCAAAGAAGAAAGAAAAGGACCGTCGATACGACAATAAGTTTGCGAACCGTTTTCCGGAGTTGGTCCAATTGCGTCGCCACATCGGGCCGAGTTTCCGGCGCTGTTTCCTCCGGATTCGCGCCCGGATCAAAATCTTCCGGCAGCCCGGGACCAGGATGTTTGAGAATGCGCAGCGCTTCCTCGGCCTGGTCCTCTCTTACGAGGAGACGGATCGGAACGGCGACCGCCGCTCCGCTCCAATCATGTGAAGCTTCGTCGGCCAACTCACATTCGATCCCCCGATCGTTCAGGAGAGATTTTGCGAGGCCTGCTTCGAGGGGACTATCGAATACGCGCAGAGTGACCATCTGTCGGCCGCGTCACATCACGTTCCATTTGGGTCGCCGCGTTTTTGGATCCGTTTCCCACATCCGCAGTCCACCGAGATAGCTGTTGCGATTGTCGCCGGGCTCGACGCCATCCGGGAGAGTGTCGAATTCTTTCACGAGTCCGCCGCCGAGCACGATGTAATCGGCAATGAAAGAAAGTTTGAGGTATTTCAGGCAGAAGAGGACGTGGCGCATCCACTCCTTTTTTCCGAGGTTATCGAATCCGATTTTGCCGAGATATTTTTCGATGATCCGACCTTCATAGGGAAGATCGCCGAGCTCGAGCGGGAGGAGATTCTTTTCCCACACCAGCGCCGAGCCGAGCCCAGTCCCGAGCCCGAGAAAAAGCATGCGGCCGCCATGATAACTGCCAAGGGCCTGCATCGCTGCGTCGTTGATGACGCGAGTCGGTTTGCCTAACGACTTGCCGAAATCCCAATCGATCCAACCCGGGGCCAGATGTTTTGGGTCTTTTTTCACGCGACCTTTTTTCACGACGGAAGGAAAGCCGATCGAGATCGCGTTGTACTTCCAGCCCGCTGCCGTTTTCTTGATCTGCGAGACGAGTTCTTTCGGCGAGAGCTTCATCCCGGAATCGAATTTCCGGCTGTCGCTGTGCGAGATCATCAGCTTCACGTGCGTGCCGCCGATGTCGACAACGAGGACCTTCTTCTTCATCGCGACGATGACGGGCGCGAGCTATTCGCCGAACCCGAACTTCTGGAAGAAACCGCGCTTCTCCGGTTTCGCCGAGGCCGCGGCCGGCGGCCAGCATTCGACGATCTCCAGCGCGAGAAACCGGAACAACGTGAGCCGCGCGAATTTGAAATCGAGCCGGAGATTCTTCGCGATTTGGGCGACGGACCGCACCCCGTTGAACTGCGAGGCGAACTGCGCTTCCGCCACGGTGAGCCGAAGGTTTTGCACGCGCTCGTAACCGTCGCGGGTGTAGGCGGGAATCGAGCCCGACTCGATGTCCGGCGTGTCGCCGAGTTCCTGGAACTGGATGCAGCGCAGGGTGGTGAGAATCCAGTGATCGATGTCTTCCTCGGCGGGGACTTCGCCGGCGAATTCCGGCAGCGTTTCGCTCGTCTCGAAAACGAACCGAACTTTTTTCGCCGTCCAAAGCTGCGCGAAAAGTTTCTGACCGTAATGCTGCACGAGCTGCACCGCCGGTTCGTGGAGAATCAATCCTTCGCGCGCGAGGGTGAGGAAAAGCGGGCAGCCGGTCTCGCGTTGTTCGGCGCGGCCTTTCTCGGTCTGTTCCGCGTCGACGTTCACTAACGTGATCGGCGCTTCCGGACAATACACGACCGGATCGCGTGTCGTCACGAGAACGATCGCGCCGTCGCGCGCGAGCAGATCGACGCTCGCCTTGTTCCAAAACGTGCGCAGCGTGCCGGTAAGTTTTTCTTTGCCGATCGTGTGCAGAGCGCCGTTGAGCGAAAAGAAACTGGTGTCGCCGGAGAAAAACGCGCCGTTCACCGGCAAGCGCTCTTCAGTCGCGGCCGGCTCGGTTGGCGATTGGAACGAAGCCGGCGCGCTGGCCGGCGGCGATTCCCAGCTCGAATCGGTCACCGGCGCACTCCACCAGGCGTCGCTCGTGGCGCCGGCGGCGGATGCGATCTCGGCGGTTTCTGCCGGAGCGGCCGAAGGTTGATCGCCGGGCTCAGGCCAAACCGGTTGGTTTGCTTCCGGTTGTGCCGCGGTCTCCTCTTGCGACCAAACCGGCGCGGTCCAGGCCGGCTCTTCGACCGGCACGGCTGGTTCCTGTTCCGTGAACTCGCTCTGGGATTCGGCCGGCTCGTTAGGATCCTTGGGCATGTAGTTCTCCACCGTTTTCATTAGCAAATCAGATGTGAACGGTTTGTTCAACGATCCTATCACACTCGGGCTCGTCATCTGGTCCGGCTGCAAATCCGTTCCGAACCCGGACATATAAACAATCGGCACGCTGGCCGTCGCCGCGTTGTCGAGCAGGCGCTGGCAAACTTCGTCGCCTTTCATATCCGGCAACACGTAGTCGAGGAGAATCAGATCGGGCGGGTCGTTCGTCGCCGCGTTCAATCCTTCCTCAGCGGTAGCCGCCGTCGTCACTTCGTAGTGCGCTTCCGCCAAAATCTCTTTTACGAAACTCAGCAGCATCAGGCTGTCGTCGATGACCAGAACTTTGCGGGTCGCCGATTTGCGTTTCGTCCGCGGCGAAGACGGTTTGGCGCGCGTCTCGTCGATCTTGCGGACCGCTTCCATGAGCAACATCTGCCAATCGTCGTGGATCGTCCGCGGGACCGGACCGGCGCCGGAGACTTCGGAAATCTGGCCGCCCTTCCAATTCACGATTTCATTGAATGCAGCGACTCCTTCCTTGCCCGGCGCGGTGGCGTGGCGGACCTGGCCGGCGTCGAAATACACGCGCGCCTTCTCGCCGTTCGGTCCGGTGAACTGGAGCGCGGCCGACGACCCGCTCATGCACTTCAGCTGGATGATGTCGGCGAGATGAAGATCGCTCAGTGTTCCCTGGAATTTCTCGCTGTCGGCGCTGGTCGCCGGCGAAAGCAGCGCCTGGACAAGATCGACAAAGTCACCGTGAGGGAAGGGTTTTTCCAAAAAATGAATGGCGCCAAGACTGGCCGCCTGTTCGCGATGAGTGGCGAGATGCCCGGTGAGAACGATGGCGCGAGCGTTCGGATGGCTGGTGCGCAGATCGTAGAGAAATTCCTGGCCGAGATCGGGGACAGCCTCGGCGTCGAGGACGAAGAGATCGGGCTTCGCGTTGACGACGATGCCATGAGCCTGGGCGACAGTCGGCGCGACATCCACCTCGGCAGCGGGCGCCGCTTCGTGGAGAGCGGCGTGAATTTTCTCCGCCATCTCCAGGTCTGGTTCCAGAACGAGAACGCGACCGCTCAGGGCGGTCTCGTCAGCGGCATGGCTCGGCGTGGCGTCGTTCACAATGAAATCGGCGCGGGGGTCTGCGCACTTCGGCAGTCACGCGCCACGCCTTAAGGACAGATGCCTGCTCTCACGAAAATGGAAAGCAGTTTTTCTTGGAGGGACGGGCTCTGTCCCGTCCTGCTTTTTCTGGACGACACAGTCCCGCGACTGCGGGATCCCTCCAGTTTAATGCACGCCCGCCGTTACGCCGTGGCCGCTGTCAGTCTTCACCGTCGTCGAGCAACTGGTGAATCCGCCGAGGAGGGCGAGAGCTACGATAAAAGAAAGTAAGATTGTTCGCATGATTGGTTTCCTTTCCCCTGAATCGAAATAAACCTCTGATCCGACCGCATCATTTGTCTGCAAATCGTTGCGCCAGTTCACGTCGGCTCACTTTTCCGCGCTCGTTGACCGGAATTTCCTCGACGAAAAAGATCCGCTTCGGCACCTGCCAGCCGCTCAAACGTTGCCGGCAAAACTCCAGCAGCTCCGCTTCGCGAATCTGGGCGTTCGTGGCGACGCAGGCCGCGACTTCTTCATTTCGCAAAACGGATTCGCGTCCGAACACGACCGCGGCGCGCACCCCGGCGAAGCACAACAGCTCGGCTTCGACCTCCGCCGGGTTTACCTTTTTCCCGGCGACATTAATGACGTCGGAAACGCGGCCAACGACCCGGAAACCATCGCCGCTCCTGCTCAGCAAATCGTCCGGAGTAAAAAATCCGGCGCTGAGTTTCTCATCTTCGGGTTCGGGAAAATAGCCATCGCCGGCGGCCGCACTTTGAATGCGAATGCGGCTCGCGCTGGCCGCTGGCTCGAGCATCTCGATTTTCACGCCGTTCATCGGCGGTCCGACAAAGCCCGCTTCGTCCAACCGCGCCTCGCGGTCGTAACAAATGCCGCCGCATTCGGACGAGCCGTAGAACGAATGGATCGTCTGGCGAAATTTCTCATGAAATTTCCGCGCAACTTCGAGCGGCAACGGCGCGCCGGCCGAAATGCAAAGGCGCAACTTCGGCAACGCCGGCATCGTCTCCATTTCGCAAAACGCCTGGTAGAAAACCGGCATGCCGGCAAAAACGGTGGCACTGGTTCGCGCAAGACCGTCGAGCACCGCCCGGGGCATTCGGTCGCGGCTCAGCACCATCGGCACGCCGCGCACGAGTAACGGAGAAACGAGATTGCTGAAGCCGTAGGAATGCGAGAGCGGGATCACCGCGAAGTTCAGATCGTCGTCGCCGATTCCCATCGTGTCGCAAATTTGAATGCAATCGGCGAGCAGCTGTTCGCTCCGGAAACGAATGGCGCGCGCTGCGGCTGTCGTGCCTGAGGTCAGTTTCAGCAAAACGGTTTGTTCGTTTCGCCACTCATGGTTCGTGCAAATGCGGAGAGCGCTCTCGCGTTGTTGCGCCGTGATAGAACTTTCCAACGGCAACGCGACAACGCGCCGCCGCAACGCCGCCAGCAAATGCGAAGGCCAGTCCGGATGGTTTCCGATCTCAATCGGATAGACCGGTCCGACAATTTCACTCTCGAGTTCCCGCGCCCGGCCTTCGATGTCGCGAAAGGTCCGCTGGACCTCGCCGTTCGTATCGAAAACCGCCGGCGCCTCGCCTTTTCGGGCCAGCGTTTCCTCCCATGCGGCAAGGAGCGCGTCGTCCGATTTCATCCCTTGCGCGAGAGCCGGAGCGCGCTACAGTTCGCCCCTCGTTTCCAAACATGAAAGCGGACATTCATCCAGAGTATTACGAGACCGATATCGTCTGCGCTTGCGGCGCTGTCTATCACACGCGCTCGACCAAGCGGGATATTAAAATCGGCATCTGCGCGGCGTGCCATCCGTTTTTCACCGGGGAACAGAAGTTCGTCGATACGGCCGGACGCGTGGAGAAATTCGCGCGGCGCTACGGCGGCACCAAGGCCGCGCGCGCTTCGAAAAAAGGTTAGCTGGCTGCAGCCGGGATCGTCGATCCCGGCCGATTCCGCGATCGCCGATCGCGGCCACAGAACACCCATGGACTTTAATTCCCTAGTCGAGCGCAAACGCGAACGCTTCGCCGAGCTCGAACGCGAGATCGCTGACCCCGCGCTTTTCGAGAACCGAAAACGCGCGAGCGAGATCATGCGCGAGCACGCGAACGTGAAAGCGTTGCTCGCGAAATGGGACGAACTGGAAGCCGCCCGCGAGCAGCTCGACCAGAACCGCGAGCTGGCCGCGTCGAACGACGTCGAGATCGCTGCCATGGCCGATGACGAGATTCCTGATCTCGAAAAACGCGTCGCCGAACTCGAGCGCGATTTCCAGATCGCCCTTCTCCCACCGGACGAAAACGAAAGCCGCGACGCGATCGTCGAAATTCGCGCCGGGACCGGCGGAAGCGAGGCCGCCATTTTCGCCGCCGATCTTTACCGGATGTACAACCGCTACGCGGAATCCGCCGGGCTCAAAGTCGAAGGCCTCGAATCGAGTCCTTCGGAACTCGGCGGCTTAAAGGAATCGATCTTCAGGGTGTCCGGCGAAAACGTTTTCAAGACGCTCCGCTTCGAAAGCGGCGTTCATCGAGTGCAACGCGTGCCCGCCACCGAAGCGCAAGGCCGCATCCATACTTCCACCGCGACGGTTGCCGTTCTTCCCGAAGCCGAGGAAGTCGATATCGAATTGAAGCCGGAAGATCTGCGAATCGAAGTCTGCCGCGCCGGCGGTCCCGGCGGGCAGGGCGTGAACACGACCGATTCCGCCGTCCAGGTCCTCCACATTCCGACCGGCCGGCTCGTTCGTTGCCAGGACGGGCGCAGCCAGCAAAAGAACAAGGAGAAAGCGCTCAAGATCATGCGGGCGCGTTTGCTTGAGGACAAACGGCGTGAAGAAGAGGAAAAATATTCCGCCCATCGGCGGAACCAGATCGGGTCCGGCGGCCGCGAAGAAAAAATCCGGACTTACAACTACGCCCAGAACCGCGTCACCGATCACCGCATTGGCCTGACGCTTTATAATCTCGACCGGTTCATGGAAGGCGACCTCACGGAAATGATCCAATCGCTCCAGGCCGCGGATTTGCAGGAGCGCCTCACCGAATCATCGCTCACGGCGTAGGTCATCGGGTAGGATGCCGCCCATGTCCGAACTCTTGAGCGTTTACTTGCTGCTGCTCTGGGTGACGGTCTCAATCTTGTCGACCGGCATCGCGCTTTGTTCGCGATTTACGCCGCTCAAGGGGATGGAACTTATTGGTTACGGCGCGGGCGCGGGCGTTCTCCTCCACGGGATCTTTGGGCTGCTCATCGCGCTGAGCTGGCAGGCGCGACATTATGTTGGAGTGCTCGCGATCTTGTGTCTGGTCCTGGCCGTGGGCGATCTGGTGCGACGCCGAGTTTGGCGCGACATCGCGGTGACACTTAGCCGGCCCATGCGCCTGGCCCTAATGCTCTGGTTTGTTTTTCTAACGCTTTGCGTCGCCGTCGTGCACGTCAAGGTCGACTGGCCCGCCAAAATGGATGAGCACCAGTTCATGTTCAAGAAGCACAGCTTGAACGTGAAGATTCAATACCTGACGACGTTGCCGGTCGATAACTACATCCCATATGTGGTGACGGAATTTTTCGTTCGGCGAATCTCGTTTAAGGAGAACCATCCGATCATGCCAGTGAACGAGGTGAGTAATCGAACGATCCTGATGCCTCTGGTAGCTCTCCCCTTTCGCGCAGTCCTGGCCTGGAACCAACCGGCCGAGGATGCCCTGGGAACCTTCAAATATTCCGGGGGAGAATGGCCCGATGTAGAAAAACTGAACGACGACGATTCTTATACCCAGTTCTTTATCGTGGGGATGTTCCTTAACTCGCTCATGCTCCTCGGACTTCTGGTTCTATTCTCGAACTTTGAGCTTCCGGAAAGCCTGCCCGTCGCGGCGCTGCTTTATCTTAGCAACCCTTATTTCATCACTCAGACGATCTTCACGTGGCCCAAGGCGATGGCCGCGTTCTTTGCCTACCTAAGTTTGAACTCAGCGCGGCGCGCGCATGACCCACGGATCGTCGGGCTTTGTGCGGCGCTGGCTTATCATTGTCACCCTCAAAGCCTGCCGATAGCCGCCGGTCTGGGACTCTGGTACGCAATAAGAGGATGGCGCGATAAGACCAGTTTCAAACCGATGCTTCATTACGTCTTAACGTTTGGAGTCATGGTCCTTCCCTGGTTTATCTGGACGCGGCTCTTTCTCCAGCTTCCCGACAACATGTGGGCGCAAAACTTTGCGGGAGCCGGCGCTGCCAATCCGCTAACTTCGCCGGTTAATTTTATCTGGATGCGGTTCTTCAACCTTACCGTAGCTCTCGTCCCGGTCTTCTTCATGATTTACCCTTTCAACTTGCAGGTCACAATCGATTACGCGCTTTGTTGTGTCCCCAGCGTAGTCGGAATTTTCGTGATTGTTCCCGCCATGATCGAGTGGACGCAGCGATGGAAAAGGGAGCGCATCTTGCTTCTCTACGGCATGCTCCTTCCCGCTCTGGCTGTTATTCTCCTGTTCGGGGTCCAATTCCAACCGGTCCAGCTAGGTTGGCAGCCAATGATGGGCGTCCTTGTCTTTCTTGGTCTGGCCTATCTCCGGCGCAACTTTTCTCCTCTTACTTACCGAGTCCTGATCGCGCTTCAGTTAATCTGCAATCTCACCATAGTCGCCTTACGGGGTTATCTGGTCGGCGCGCACCTGACTTAGACCCGTCGATTTAGTGCCAGGGTGCTTATGACGCTTCTCGAAGTGCTGCAATCGACGACCGATTACTTCAAGAAGCGCGGGATCGAAAGTCCGCGGTTGAACGCGGAACATTTACTCGCGCATGCCCTGAAGCGGAAGCGGATCGAGCTGTATTTGGAATTCGAGCGGGGGTTGCGGGAAGAAGAGCTGATGCCGCTGCGCGAACTGGTTAAGCGGCGAGGGCAAGGTGAGCCGCTCCAGCATTTGCTCGGGACGGTCGAGTTTGCCGGACAAACGTTTCTTTGCGACCAACGCGCTCTCGTTCCGCGCCCGGAGACGGAGCAGCTGGTCGAAAAAATTGCCGAATGCCGAATGCCGAATGCCGAATGCCGGGTCGTCGACGTCGGAACCGGTAGCGGAGTAATCGCGCTCAGCCTCGCGGCGAAATTTCCGCAGGCGAAAATAACTGCGACCGATCTTTCCGACGACGCGCTCAGTCTTGCCCGCGAAAACGCCGACCGCCTTGGCCTGACGGATCGCGTCGAGTTCTGTCGCAGCGATCTGCTGACATCCGTGATTCACGTATATGACGTTATTGTCGCCAACCTGCCGTATGTGCCGGCTGGGGATCGGAGGACTCTTTCGCGCGAAGTGTTGCGCGATCCGGAAATCGCGGTTTTTGGGGGCGAGCGCGGTGACGAAATTGTCCGCAAACTGATCGAGGCAGCGCCGTCTCATCTCGCGCCAGGTGGTTTACTGGCGCTTGAAGTCGGCATCGGGCAGGCGGACGATCTGGCGGCGCTGATGGCAGAAAAAAATTATCACGACATCGAAACGGAACGCGATTATGCGGGTGTGATACGATTCCTCTTTGGGAGGTATGGATAAGATTCTCGTTCACGGCGGCCGGCCGCTCTCGGGCTCGATCAAGATCAGCGGCTCGAAAAATTCCGCGCTGCCGATTCTCGCCGCGACGCTGTTGACGCGCGAGCCCTGCATTCTCCATCGCGTGCCGGACCTGAGCGACACGCATTACATGCTCCAAATCCTCACGCATCTCGGCGCGCAGGTGGAACGGGCCAGCGGCACGGTGACAGCCACCGCCGAGAAACTGGAGTCGATCGCGCCCTACGATGTCGTGCGAAAAATGCGGGCGTCGGTTTGTGTGCTCGGTCCGCTCCTGGGGAGATGCAACGAAGCGACGGTGTCGATGCCGGGCGGTTGCGTGATTGGCGATCGGCCGATCGATTTGCACCTGAAAGGATTTGAGGCACTCGGGGCGGCGGTGCGGGTCGAAGGCGGTAATGTGAAAGTGTTCGCGCCGAAATTGGTCGGCGCAGTGGTGAATCTCACCGGCAAATTCGGACCGACGGTTCTTGGCACGGACAACGTGATGATGGCCGCGACGTTGGCCGAGGGAGTCACCGTGATCGAAGGCGCGGCGACGGAGCCCGAAGTCGTCGACCTCGCGAATTTCCTCAACAAGATGGGCGCGAAAATCGAAGGCGCGGGCACGCGGCGGTTGATCATCGAGGGCGTCAAAGAATTACACGGCGCGGAACACGACGTGATTCCGGACCGGATCGAAGCTGGCACGTTTCTCATTGCGGGCGCGATCTGCGGCAAGGGCGTGACCGTGAAACGAGTGGTGCGCGAACATCTGACTTCGCTTACCGACGCGCTCACGGCCTGCGGTTACCAAATCCAATGGGCGCATGATTCGATCACGGTTTCATCCAACGGCGAGATCACGCCGATCGAGCTGGCGACAGAGCCGTATCCCGGTTTTCCCACCGACATGCAGGCGCAAATGTGCGCGCTGCTTTCCACGACGGAAGGGATCAGCGTGATCACAGAAAACATTTTCCCCCAACGTTACATGCATGTCGCGGAGCTGAAGCGAATGGGCGCGCACATGCAGCTCGAAGGAGCGAGCGCGATCATCACCGGGGTAGACCGGTTGTTCGGCGCGCCCGTAATGGCGAGCGATTTGCGTGCGTCGGCCGCGCTGGTGCTCGCGGGACTGAAGGCGGAAGGCCGGACGGAAGTCAGCCGCGTGTATCACATCGATCGCGGCTACGAGCATCTCGATGAAAAACTGAGCGAGCTGGGGGCGCACATCGAGCGGGTCAAGGCGGATTAACTTTCGAGTAAGAGGAAAATCAAAGAAGACCGCGCAGGGTCTTCAGGTTCGCGACGTCCTCAGCGAGGTCCTTGCCTTTCGGTGTCTCGAGTACTTTCGGGATTTTGCGGAAACGCCGGTCGCGCATGATGAAGCGGAACGCTTCGAGACCGATCTTGCCTTTCCCAATGTGTTCGTGGCGATCGACCCGCGATCCGAGCGCGGTCTTGGAATCGTTGAGATGCAAGGCCGCGAGTCGATCCAATCCGATCACGCGATCGAATTCGCGAAACATTTTCTTCACTCCGGCTTCGCTGCCGATGTCGTAACCGGCGGCGAAGACGTGGGCGGTGTCGAGGCAAACACAGAGCCGTTCCGGTTCGCGCACGTTTTCGATGATCGCCGCCAGATGCTCGAACTTTTCACCCAGGCACGATCCCTGGCCGGCCGTCGTTTCGAGCGCGATCTTCGTTTTCACTTTCGGAATCACAGCCCAGATCGCATCGAGCGACGCGACGATTTTTTCCAAGCCCGCCTGTTCCCCCGCTCCGAGATGCGCGCCGGGATGCATGACGAGAAACGGCAGCTCGAGTTGATCGGCCCGCACCAGCTCCTCGGAGAGCGCGCGGAGAGAATTCGCGTGGAATTGCGGATTCGTGGCCGCGAGATTGATCAGATAATTCGCGTGGGCGAATGCGGCGTGCAGTTCTTTGCGTTGGGCGTGATCGAGAAACGCTTTGATCTCTTCGCGCGACAATGGCCGGGCGAACCACTGCATATTGTTCTTCACGAAGATCTGCATCGCTGTGCAATCGATCGAGCGCGATCGCTCGATGGCGCGATGGACGCCGCCACCGATGGACATGTGGGCTCCGAGGAGCAATGACGAATGTCGAATGACGAATGACGAAGGTGCTGAAGTCCGCCTCTTCTTCATTCGTCATTCTTCATTCGACATTCGTCATTTGCGATTCGCTAGAATCGCTTTGGGTGCCAGTTCGGTTTCGCGATCGGTCCCTCGCCTTTGTATTCGAAAAGTTTGTAGACGGGCGTGAGGACGACACCGGCGCCGCCGGCCTCGATGCGAACATCGAAGTCGAGCCGGTCCTCGAGAAAATAGATGTCGCCGTGGCCGACCATGCCGAAGAGTTTGCCGGACACTTTGAAGTCATCGGTGTGAATGACACCGCCCTTAATCGTGAAAGTGGACTTTGCGGTTTTGGCGATGCTGTAGCCGGTGCCGGGAATGATTGCCGAGGTCAGTTCTGAGAGCGGCCCGAAGATCGGGATCGCGAAGACATCGCCTTCGGTCACGTTCGCGGTGCCGCGTCCCTGCATGGCGCGCGCGTCGCTTCCTGCGCTGATCCATTCGTAGGCGCCGCTCAATTTTCCGCGGGTCGTCTTATATTTGAAATAGAGATCGGCGAGTCGCGGGAAATCGACACCTTCGAGGGTGAGGTTGGCGTGATAGCGCTTGTCGTTTTGGGCGAGCGAGACATCGCCGCCGCCGCGCACATCGCCGCCGAAAAGTTTGCCGTCGATATCGAATAACTGGAGCCGATTGTCGGTGAAGAGAAGCCGGCCGGAGACCCGGTCGAACGGCAAGGTCTTACCGAGAAAGCCGTAATCCATCCCGGTCGGCGCATCGACCTTGATCTCGATGTGGTCGTTCTTGCCATGAAAATGAAAGACGCCGTTGACGATGAGGTTCGGTGGATGCCGGAATTTGTAGTCGACGACTTCCTTGAAATATTTCGGATCGACCCAGACGATCGCTTCGGTCAATCGAAGCGCGCTCTTAATGTCTTTAAAGCGGACTTCGTGGTGCGCGAAATCGTAGGCGATCGAGCCGGTGCCCGACCCTTCATCGCGAACGACGCGGAGATTGTTGAGATTGAGCGCGCCGTTTTCGAGACGCAAGACCGCGCTGGCTTCGTTCATCCAGGTGCCGCGGAAACGCGTCCGCTGCGTCGTGATCGCACCATCACCGACCCAGGTTTCCGGGTTGCGACCCGGGCCGCGGACGGTGAGACGAATCGCGGGCGGGCGGCTCCATTCCCACTCCGCGAGAAAACGGCCGAGCTCGGGGGAAGCGAAGGCGCGGAAAATGATCGGGTCGATCGCGCTCTCGAGGTTGAGCCGAAAATCGTCTGGCGCGTCGAGCAGATCGCCGCGCAGCTCGCCCGATTCATGGCGGAGCCGCAGCTCGCGGACCATGGCGCGCTCGCCGTCCCACGAAAAATCCGCGGTCAATTTCAGGAGCGGAACGGTTTTGTAACTGAAGCGCTCGACATCGACGCGGCCGATGACACTGATCTTCGGCGTGTCCGGCGCGAAATCGGCGGACCCGGAAAGCTCGAGGAGCGGCGGTGAATTCAGCGTTACGTCGGCGAGCAACGGGAAGCCGGCGGCGTCGAGAAAACGTTTCGCGTCGAGCGTGCTGCGGCCCTGGAAGTCAGCCGCTTTTGTTCGCAGATTCCAGCTCGCGCGTCCGGAAAAATTTCCGATGCTGTCCGACCACGTGCATTGCTTGATTTGCAAGGTGTGGTTCGCCCAGTCCGCGGCGACCGACAGGTTCGACATTTCGTAATCGCCGCGACGCAAACGCTCGCCGCTCAAGGCCGCCTCGGCGTGGATCGTCTCGAACTGCGAAAGGTCGCCGGCGAACTTCACCTGGAGCGACGGACCTTCGCCGGGAAAATTGAATCGGCGCAATTCATCCGCCACGCGATGGAGCAGGAGAAGACGCTGCCGCCATTCTTCGTCCGAGATTTCATCGGATGATTTGTAATCGTTGCGCTTGATCAACTGCCCGGTCGCGGAAATGCGCAGGCCGCAGAAAATTCCTTCGGCCTGGCTGACATAGATTTGTTCAGGCGGAAAATAAATGTGGGCGCGCAATTCCTTGATCTGCGTTTTGGGGGCACCAGGCGAGGCGCCCGGATTTGGGATCGTCAGCTCGGCACCGTGAACATCGAGCGCGTTGAGGAATGGTTTGTTGTGCAACAACGCCGCGTAATTGATGTCGAGTGCGACTTCGCTGATCACCGCGAGCGTGTTCTCGCGATTTTTGAAATCGTAAATCCGCACGTTTTGCGCGATGAGGCCCCGGACTGGATCGACGGTGAGCCGCGCGATCGAGGCTTCGACCCCGCGCTTGTGCAGCTCCTCCGAAACGCGGTCGCGCCATTCTTTGCCGAACCCGCGTTTCGCGAGATACCAGCTCGTCCAGCCGAAGATGAGAACGAACGCGACGATCGCCAGACGCAAAATGCGGCGGGATTGAGAGTGATGGACCTTCGCGCGACGGCGGTAGAACTGGCGCGCGAGGGACGGAGGCGTCGGTTCTAAAACTGGCGGAGGCATCGTTGGAGAGTTGAAGCGTTGGAGCGTAGGATACCAGTCGCTGCAACGCTTCATCGCTTCAACGTTTTAACGCTTCAAAGTGACCATCTCCGATCTCCCGGCTATCAATGCGTCGCTGAACCTCATCAGCACGGTTTTCATTTCGGCCGGCTGGTATCTGATCCGGCGCGGCCATTGGCGGCGCCACGTCGCGTGCATGATCCCGGCGCTGATTTCGTCGACACTGTTTCTCGTCGGCTATCTCGTTTATCACGCGCATGTCGGTGAACGCTCCACCCATTTCACCGCGCAGGGGATCGTGCGGCCGATCTATTTCGCGATGCTGATCTCGCATATTCTGCTGGCGTTCGTGACCCTGCCGCTCGTGATCGTCACGCTCGTGCCGGTTTTCCGCCGGCGCTGGGACCGCCACAGGCGGATCGCGCGCTGGACCATGCCGATCTGGCTTTATGTCTCGATTACCGGCGTCCTCGTTTACCTGATGCTCTACAAATGGTTCCCGCCGCCGAGTTGAATTGGTGGATCGGGCGCTCCGCGCGCGATGCTAAATTGCTGGCGAAGCAAGGCCTGCGAAACATCGAGCGGCGGAGCGCTCGATCCACCGTCTTGCGCTCGGCCAGTAGTTGATGTTTGATGGGAATTGCCCGAGCGACATCTCATGGTCACCATCGCGACATTCAACGAGCCGGCCAAGGCGAAGCACTTGAAGACGCGCTTCCAGGAAGCCGGGGTAAAAGCGGACGTTCACAACGAAGGGCATCTGCAAAAGATGGCGTTCATGTCAGAGCCGCAGGCGAGCGCGAAAGTGCTGGTGCATGAGGACGATTTCGAGAAGGCGAACCAATTGATGCTGGACTGGGAAGCGAGCGATCCTGAGGTCGGCTCGGCAATTCGTTGCCCGCAATGCAAGTCGCCCCGGATCGAATATCCGCAGCTGACCCGGAAGTTCATCACGCCGGGAATCGCGAGCATTCTTTTCGCGATGAAAGTTTTCCCGAAGGAATTTTATTGCCAGGATTGCCATTTCACCTGGGGAAAAGACGGCGATCCGCTCCCGCAGCCGGCGGCCTGGGAGACGTTCTCCTAACCGGCGCTTCGCGCCGGAAATCCCAAGCTCCAAGCACCAAGCTCCAGAGAAGCTCCAAATTCCAAGCTCCAAAGAGCGTTCTTGCGCGTTCTGTTTTGGTTATTGGTGTTTGGAATTTCTTTGGAGCTTGGTGCTTGGGATTTGGAGCTTCGGCGGAACGCGGGGCCTAAAAAATCAGCCGCGTAACTACGTGGACACGATTCATTTTTTTAACGACCTTCATCCCGCCCCATGAAATGGCTTTTCCTTTTATTGCTCGCGGTCGTGATCTTTGGCGGGGCGGCGTTTTTCAGCTACGACCTGTTCGTTAAGCCCGAGCGCAAAATCCAGCAGGAGAAGAGTGGCGAAATCCCGGTCGAGCCGGTGCCGGACGTGGCCCTGCCGGATTTCCAGGCGGCCGCGAAATTGCGCCAGGAAGGGAAACTCGCCGAAGCGCGCGATGCGCTCCTGAATTTTCTCCAGAAATTTCCGAGCGGCCCGCACATCGAAGAAGCCAAGGACCTTCTCGGGCAGGTGAACGTCGAGATGCTCTTCACCGAGTATCGGTCGCCGGACAAACAGGAGTACATCGTGCGCAGCGGTGACGTGCTGGCGAAGATCGCAAACAAAACGAAGACGACGCCCGAATTGATCATGCGGACGAACAACCTGACGAACTCGATGCTGCGCGTCGGACAGCGGCTGCTCATTTCGCGGCCCGATTTTGCCGTCTTCATCCAGCGAAGAGCGCAGACTGTCATTCTTCTCAACCACGGCCAGTTTTTTAAGCGCTACCATGTCAAGGTGGTGAAGCTCTCCTCGAAACAGGCGCCGCGGATCAACACCCGCGTCGCCGAAGTGATGGCGTGGAGAGGCGGAAAGCGAGTCGGGTTCGGCACAAAAGAATGGGTCGGAAGCACGCGCTGGATACGGCTGGCTCAACCCGGTTATTTCCTTTTTGCGGTGCCCGAGCCCGGGCAGCGCGACGAATCCGGCCAGCCGCCGCCGCCCGGCCTGGGCCTGCCAGCCAGCGACATGGAAGAACTGAGCAGCCTTGTAAACAGCAAGACCGCTGTCACCATTACAGACTGACCGTGGCTATTTCGCCGATGGAATCGCATCCGCTCGAATTCGAAAAACCGATCCTGGAATTGCAGCGCCGGCTCCAGGACTTGAAAGACCATTCCGATCGGCACGATCTCGATTTCGATTCCGAGGTCGAGGCGATGGAGACCAAGATCCGCGAAACCCGCCGACAGATTTACGACAACCTTAGCGCGTGGCAGCGGGTCCAGCTCGCCCGGCACATCAAGCGACCGTTCGCGCTCGATTATGTCGCGCGCTGTTTCACGAACTGGATCGAGCTCCATGGCGATCGCGTCTACGGCGACGACAAGGCGATGCCGAGCGGCCTGGCGAAACTGGGACCGCACCGCTGTGTGGTGATCACGCACCAGAAAGGCCGCGACACAAAAGAGAACGTGAAGCGCAATTTCGGCTGCGCCCACCCGGAGGGATATCGCAAGGCGCTGCGGTTGATGCGGCTCGCGGAAAAGTTTCAGTTGCCGGTGATTTCGTTGATCGACACGCCGGGCGCGTTTCCCGGCATCGGCTCGGAGGAACGCCACATTTCGGAAGCGATCGCGGTGAATCTGCGCGAGATGATGAATCTGCGCGTGCCGACGATTGCGATCGTGATCGGTGAAGGCGGGTCCGGTGGCGCGCTCGGGATCGGCGTGTCGGATCGCGTGTTGATTCTCGAGAACGCTTATTATTCGGTGATCAGTCCGGAAGCGTGCTCCGCGATTTTGTGGAAAGATCGCCGACACGCGGCCGAAGCGGCCGAGGCCCTGAAGCTGACTGCGCAAGACCTGATGGGACTGGGCGTGGTGGATGAAATCGTGCCGGAACCGGAAGGCGGCGCCCATCGCGATCCCGATACCGCGGCCGCAAATCTCGGCGCCGCCCTGCGCCAGAATCTCGAGCGCCTCTCCGCGCTCCCGCTTGATGAGCTGATGCGCAATCGCTACGAGAAGTTTCGCAAGCTCGGCAAGTACTCGGAAGAAATCGCGCCGCCGTCAAACGACGCGGACGCTGAGAAAAACTAGTCGCGCCCGACTATGGCGCGATTGATCCGCTGGAACCTCAGCAGCCGGGCGCGGGAACTTTCCGGAGGCGACGCCATCGTGGTTTCGATTCCGAAGAGCGGTCGCACCTGGGTGCGCACGTTTCTCTGCGCGTATTATTGCAAGCGCTACGGGCATCCGTTCTCGCTCGATCCCAGGCGATGCGGCGATGCCCGAATTCCGCGGATCATTTATTCGCACGATCGTTTCGAGCAACGCACGAAGGCCGATCGCTGGGATGATTTGCGCGGAAAATATTTTATCCCGGCCGGCGAGCGACGCCGCGCAAAAATCATCCTGCTCGCGCGCGATCCGCGGGACACGTTCGTCTCGCATTATGTTCAGCTCACCCGGCGCACGCGCGAAACGCCAGACCAATTGAAGCAAAAAGAAATCGGCGAAGTGCTTCGCGACCGGCGCCACGGGATCGCATCCATGATCGAGATCATGAATGGCTGGCTCGAGGAATGGGCGGGCAAGCCGAATTTTCTTTTGGTCCGCTACGAAGAGTTGCAGCGGGTGCCGGCAGAAACTTTTCGCGCGCTGCTAAAATTTCTCGGCGATACCGTGCCGGATACGGAAGCGTTCGCGCATGCGCTGGAATTCTCGCGTTTCGGCAACATGAAAAAAATGGAAGCAGCGGGCGCGTTCGCTTCGAAGATCTTGCAGGCAACCGACGTCGGCGATCCGGAATCGTTCAAGGTGCGTCGGGGAAAAGTCGGCGGCTTCACCGATTATCTGACGGGCGACGATCTCGCCTACGCGAACGAAGCAATGACGAAGCTCGACCCGCGATTCGGTGGATCGAGCGCTCCGCCGCTCGATGCCATGACTGCCGGCGAAACCGGATAATAATAGCATCGCGCGCGGAGCGCCCGATCCACCTAGATAATAGCATCGCGCGCGGAGCGCCCGATCCACCTAGGCCGAGAACAGATTTGCCAGCGCGAGAGCGCGTTGAAACAGGCCGCGCCGTTTTTTTATGGGCGCGATCTTCGCCACGGGCGGAGGCGGCGGCGGAAAAAGAAAGCGCAACACCGGATCGATCCGCCCAGCCCAGGCGCCTTCACTATGATTGGCGCCTTCGACTTCGAGGTAATGAAGGTCGTCGTGGAGCCGCCATCCTTTTTCGACGAGACGATCACGCAACCCGGCTGCGCGTTCCCAACCCGGCTCATGCGTTCCGGTATCGAGCCAGATTTTCAATGGCGGCTTTTTCGTTTCGTCCACTTCATCGACGATGTCGTAAATCGCGCAATCGTCCCACCAGATCGAGGGCGAGAGGACCGCGAGGCGGTTGAAATAATTCGGGAACCAAAGGCCGAGCGTGATCGTCGCCAGGCCACCGAGCGACGAGCCGCCCAGGCCGGTGAATTCCGCTTCGCGTTTAGTCCGATATTTCCGATCGATGAACGGCTTCAGCTCTTCGACGAGAAAACGGCCGTAACTCCGAAGCAATCCCTTGCTCCGTTTCCGTTTCGGCGGATCGAGCCGCGCCGGCGTCGGCGCATATTCATGAATGCGGTCCTCGCCCGTATTCGCGATGGCGACGATGATCAGCGGCTCCATCAATTTCTGCCGGATCAGGCGCTGCGCGGTTTCGTCCACGCCCCATTCCACGCCGGCAAACGAAGTCGCGGCATCGAAAACGTTCTGGCCGTCCTGCAGATAGAGCACCGGGTATTGGCGCATCGAAAATCGGCGATAACCGGGCGGCAGATAAACGAGAACGTCCCGGCGATTCTTCAGAATTTTGGAGGGGAACGCGCGATGTTGTTGGATGTTTCCGGTAAGCGTGTGCGGCGGCATTAAAAGCAAAACGCATCGCTTCTGATTTCGGACTTGTCGAGAATTCTCTTCCGTTTGCCTTTCGGCGCGGGGCCATTTACTGAAAGAGTTTCGGCTTTCGGCGAAGCCGAGACGCGATATGAACGAACGTTACATCCGCTGGTGGACGCCTCATTTGAGCCGCGACTTCGAGATGCTCGCTTTCGGCAACGGCGGCGGCCTGCCGCTGGTTTTGTTTCCCACCTCGTTCGGGCGTCATTCCCAGAACAAGGACTTCGGCCTCACCGGTTCGATCGCCGGGTTCGTCGATAGCGGCAAGATCACGATCTATTGCCCGGACTCAGCCGATCTCGACAGCTTTTATAACAAGGGGATTCATCCCGCCGACCGGATGCGGACGCACAACGCTTTTGAGCGCGTCGTCATTCACGACGTCTTTGATCTCGCGCGGCGCGAATGTGGAACCCATCGGGTGATGGTAAGCGGCGCCAGCCTCGGCGCGTATCACGCGGCCAACATCGCGTTTCGTCATCCCGACGCGGTGAGCCATCTCATTTCATTGAGCGGGGCGTTCGATATCAGCTCGTTCTTCGACGGTTATTACGACGACAACATTTATTTCAACAGCCCCTACGATTACCTGCCGAACACGACCGACCCTTGGAAATACAATCACATGGGCATCATCATCGGCACCGGTGAGTGGGACAACACCCGCCACGAATCGTATCGGCTCTCCGAGATCCTGAACTCGAAAGGCATCCAGCATTGGCTCGATGACGGCCGGTGGCGCGGCCACGACTGGAATTACTGGCGGGAGATGCTGCCGTATTATTTGTCGAAGATTTGTGGGTGAAGTGCGCAGGAACCTCAAAACAACTATGAAAAAAATCGGAATCCTTTTTGGACAGGAAGGCAGTTTCCCGCCGGCATTCGTCGACCGGGTCAACCAGAAGACTGGCGGCAAAGAAATCATGGCCGAGTTCGTCCGAATGGACAAAGTGATCCAGGGCGAGCCATGCGGTTACGATGTCGTGATCGATCGCATCTCGCAGGACGTGCCGTTTTATCGGGCGTGGCTCAAGAACGCGGCCCTGACCGGAACCGCGGTCGTGAACAATCCGTTTTGGTGGAGCGCCGACGAGAAATTTTTCAATAACGCGCTGGCGACGAAGATCGGGGTGGCGGTGCCGAAGACGGTGCTGCTGCCCTCGCACGATCTGCCGCCGGAGACGAAGGACAGTTCGTTCCGCAACCTCGCTTATCCGCTGGATTGGGAAGGCATTTTTAATTACGTCGGCTGGCCGGCGTTCTTCAAACCGTTCGCGGGCGGCGGCTGGAAGAACGTGTATCGGCTCCATAACCCGGAAGAATTTTACCGCGCCTACAGCGAGACGGGCCAGCTCGTGATGATGTTGCAGGAGGAAGTGAAGTTCGACATGTACTTCCGCTGCTACTCAATCGATCAGCGCAATGTCCGGATCATGCCCTACGAACCACGGCACCCGTATCACTTGCGTTATCAAACCGAGTGGTCCGCACCGCGCGAGATTTTACAGAAGGTCGAAGAGGGCGTGCTGACGTTGAATCAGTATCTCGGATACGATTTGAACACGGTCGAGTTCGCGATCCGGGATGGTGTTCCGATGGCGATCGATTTTTGTAATCCCGCGCCAGACGCGGAAGCCGCGAGCGTCGGCCAGGCGAATTTCGAATGGGTCGTCGACGCCGTTTCCGACATGGCGATCCGGAAGGCGAAGGCGAAGGAGCATCAGCCCGGCGTCGATAATTTGAGCTGGGGCAAATTCGTCCAGGCGGCGGTGATGCGGAAGTCGTTAGGCGACCTGGCGTGACGTCGAAAAATGACGAATGACGAATGACGAATGACGAAGGAATGACGAAACCCGAAGCTGCGTCGTCGCGGCTCTTTTGGTCATTCGAGCTTCGTCATTGATTCGTCATTCGTCATTCGAGCTTCGTCATTCTCCGTTGCCTCGCATGACAGCGCGGAGTTTTTGAGAGACATTAGTTACCCAACCATGCCCGCCACGAACCACACTTTCACGCTCGGGATCGAAGAGGAATTCGCGATCGTCGACCCGGAAACGCGTGAGTTGCGTTCCCACATCCAGGAAATCCTCGAGGGCGGCAAAGTTTTGCTCAAGGAGCAGATCAAGCCGGAGATGCACCAATCGGTGGTCGAACTCGGCACGGAGATTTGCACTTCGATCGCAAACGCGCGCGAGCACGTCGTCGAGCTGCGGAGCAAACTCGCGTCGCTGGCGAACAAGGCGAACTTGCGGATCGCGTCGGTCGGCACTCATCCGTTTTCGAACTGGCACGACCAGCTCATCACCGAAGGCGAACGCTACAAGCAAATCGTGAAGGACATGCAGCGCCTGGCGCGCGCGAACCTGATCTTCGGGTTGCACGTGCACGTCGGAATCCCGAGCCGCGAGTCGGCCATTCACGTCATGAACCAGGCGCGCTATTTTTTGCCGCACATTTACGCGCTCTCCGTCAACTCGCCTTTCTGGGTCGGACAGGACACCGGGCTCAAGGGTTATCGCCTGAAAGTGTTTGAGCGCTTTCCGCGCACCGGGATTCCCGACGCGTTCGAGTCGCTCTCCGAGTACGAAGATTTCTGCAAGCTGCTGGTCAAGACAGGGTGCATCGATAATCCAAAAAAGATCTGGTGGGACATCCGGCTCCATCCATTTTTCGATACGCTTGAGATGCGGGTGTGCGATGCCCAATCGCGCGTGGAGGACACGCTCGCGATTGCCGCGCTCATCCAGGCCGTGATCGCGAAGCTCTACAAATTGCTGAAGCACAACACGACCTTTCGCGTTTATCGGCGCCGGCTCCTGGATGAGAACCGGTGGCGCGCCTCGCGTTACGGCATCGAAGGCAAGCTCATCGATTTCGGCCGGGAAAAGGAGGTCGAGACGCGGAGTCTGCTCAACGAGCTCCTGGAATTCGTGGCGACCGAAGTCGACGAACTCGAGAGCAAACGCGAGATGGCGCACATCGAACGGATCATGCGGGAAGGCACCGGCGCAGACCGCCAGCTCGAAGTGTTTCATCGCACCAACGACATGAAAGCCGTCGTCGATCAGATCGTGGCCGAGACTTACGAAGGGTTGATCCCGACGCAACCGGAAGAGGCTGCCACGCCTGCCGGATAGAGCAGATGGCGAGAGAACTTTTTGCGCCGCTTTGTCATTCCTGGACAGTCAGCTTTACACCAGCCCTTCCGGTGCTTAGATTCTGAATGGTCTTTGGTCACGAAAGCATGGAGCGGAACCCACCAGCGCCCCGGAGCACGATTTTCGCGTTGACCGCCGTTCCTAACAGGATGCAAGGGCCGTTGCACCTGAGAGGAGGTTGCGAATGAGTTTTTACGAATTTAGTCATGACGTTGTGCCGGTCCTGCAACTCTGCTTAACCGCTGTCGGGTTGACATCGCTTTTCCTTATCTGGTGGCAGGCCAAGCGGACAACCCGTTGGAACCAAGCTCAGTCTCATCACCAGTTCTTTAAGGACACACCAAATCCAACTCACGAGCGCGCCGCGCATGACGCCGCAAAGAAAATAGGAGTCAATATAAACGATCCGCTTGATGATCAGGCAGTGAAGAAGATCGTAGCGGATGACGATGCGCTTTTCGCAGCAAGAAATCTCTTGAATGACTACGAAGAATTGTGTTCCGCCGTCGAAATCGGAACCCTAAGTGAGGATGTTGCGTTTGCTGTGGACTCCGCCCGTTTAGTAAGAGTGTACAAGATTTTTAAACCCTTCATCGAGTTTTGGCGCGAAGAAAAGGACGATCGAGAGGCCTGGATCGGAATCCAAAAACTTGCCCTGGAATGGGAGACAAGAGAATTGGAATTTCGCGAGAAAAAACAGAGAGCTTTCGCCAAGCTCGAGCAACACTTGGCGAAACTAGAGAAAAAAGTCGCTGCCAAGCGTAGCGTTCGGTAGAGAAACGGCGTCGGATTTTTGGAAAGGCAACCATTCTGCTGTAGGTTGCGACTACGCCGACTGACTTTATCCATGGAGCCCTCGATTTCTTCGCCACTCGATCAGACCGCTTCGGCCACGCGTGTTGCTGCGCCAGCGGAACGTCTGGACGCACTTTTGACATTGCCCGGCATGGTCCGCCCCCTGGTCTCTCCGAATGGCAAGTGGGTCGCCTGGACTTGGTTTCGAGCGGGACCAAGCGCGAACGTTTTTGCTGCGCCCACGGATGGTTCGTCGTCTCCAATTCGTCTTACCGAAAGTCGTGACGATACCGTGCTCGTCTCTTGGAGTCCGGATAGCCAAGCGGTTATCGCTGAACGGGACGAAGGTGGTGACGAGCGTGCACAGTTATTTCGTGTTGATCTAGAGCGCCCAGGCGAAATGCTGGCTCTGACAGAGAGTAATCCTCGCTTTTATGTTCGCGGTGGGGAGCTTCATCCAAATGAACGTTGGCTCGTATACGGCGCAAACTACGATGTAGCTGCGGGGAAGGAGATCGAGCCGACTTGGATTTATCGTCATGATTTGGTGACAGGCGAACGGCTTCCCCTTGCACGTCCCGAGAAAGCCACGTCAGTTCCGCCACAGCTCAGTCCGCTGGGCACTCATATTCTTTACACGCGAATGGATATTCATCCTTCGGGCCAACAGGTATGGTTAGTGGACATCGATGGGCGTGATGATCGAGAACTGTTCAACTTTGGTAGCGACGTGAAGACAGTTGCGTCGTGGTTTCCCGACGGGCGCCACCTTGTTGTGTTGACCGAAGCGAAAACACATCGGCGTCTTGGGGTATGCGATTTGAAAACTTCGCGGGTGCGATGGGTTCTCGACGATCCGACGATCAATATCGAGGCTGCATCTGTTCCGCACGGAAGTGATCAAATCGTGGTCATTGAAATGAACCAAGGGCGTACGAGCAGCTTTCTTTTGGATCCTCAAACTCGCGCCATCAAACGCCTACCTAAGACCATCTCCAATCTTATTCTCCTAGCGCCGAGCCCGATACCGAATGATCGATGGATCGGGCAACATTACAGTTCCGCTCAGCCGGATGAGTTGATTTCGTTTGCACTCAACGACTCTGGAGAGTGCATCAGTCTTTCTCGTGTTTGGGAGCGGACGTCGCTCACCCGGCAGGAATTACATCCAGCTCAGGACTTTCACTGGAAATCGATCGATGGGCTTGGGATTCAGGGATGGCTCTATCGTCCGAGAGAAGAGGCTCGTGGTACGATTGTTTATGTTCATGGTGGACCCACGCTTCATAGCGAGGATCGGGTCAACCCGCAAATTCAGTTTTTTGTAGATCAGGGTTTCAATGTCCTTGATCCAAATTACCGCGGAAGCACTGGTTTCACGTTGGAATTCAGGGAATTGATAAAGGCCGAAGGATGGGGAGGCAAAGAGCAGGATGACATCCGCTGTGGGATAGAAGCCCTTCTTACGGAGGGCGTCGCGGAGCCTGGAAAAATCGGGATAACGGGCACATCTTACGGTGGTTATTCATCGTGGTGTGCGATTACGCGATTCCCAACGCGGACTATTGCGGCGTCAGCGCCAATATGTGGGATGGCCGACTTAGTCGTCGATTATGAGACGACACGTCCTGATCTGCGTCCTTACAGCGAGGAGATGATGGGCGGCAGCCCACAGACTGTTCCCAAGCGCTATCATGACCGCTCCCCGATACACTTTGTCAGTGAGATCCAAGGCAACGTCCTGATTGTTCAAGGCATGCAAGATCCGAATGTTACTCCGCAGAATGTAGATTCGGTGGTTGCCGCTTTACGAAAAGCAAGAATTCCTTATGAGCTTTTGACTTTTGAAGACGAAGGACATGGTATCTACAAGCCTCGCAACCTGAAAATTCTGTACCAGCGATTAGTGGATTTTTTTGCCCGTAGCTTTTCCGGTTCGAATAGCATTCAATTGAAAGAAAGACCCTTCGCAGGGGCGCTAAAGTCGTAAGTTCTCGTCAAGACACGGGCGCGGACAGGCGGCGGCCTTTCAACGGACGAACGACATGAAGGCAGTTATCGATCAAGTCGTGGCCGAGACCTGCGAAGATTTGACCACCGGAGAGCCTTTACCCAAAATCTAGAGCGCGAATTTCTTTGGACGACGCGCCATTCTTTGGTGACAAATGCATTTGATGTCCGTGCCGGCAATTAATCCTGCGTATCGCGCATTGCCGATTCTCAATTTTTCGCGTAAAGCTGACCGCTCTTTTCTCACATCATGCCTGATCGCGCCTACACCGTAACCATTGATCCTGAACTCCAACCGGGCGCGCGCAACGCGGTCCGCGATTGTCTGCGGCTGAAGCAGGACGAGCGAATCACGATCATCACCGACGAAGCGACGCGCGATATTGCCGCCGCCCTCCAATCCGAGGTGGAAGAAGTCGGCGCGCAACATTCGCTCTTCGTTTTGGAAGAACACGCCGATCGGCCGTTGACGGACATGCCGGCTATTGTTTTGGAAGATCTCGCGGAATCGCAGGTCAGTGTTTTTTGCGCGCAAACCCAGCGCGGCGAATTGCGTTCGCGAATGCAAATGAGCGACGTGGTGAACAAAAACCACATCCGGCACGGCCACATGGTGAACATCACCCGCCAGATCATGCTCGAAGGGATGCGCGCGGATTTTCGTGCGATCGACGCGCTTAGTCAGCGCCTGGTCGAGCGTGCGCGAGCGGCAAAACGGATCAAGTGCAAGACCGCCGCCGGAACAGATTATGAAGCCGAATTCTCGCCGAAACTGAAATGGCTGAAGACCAGCGGCATCATCACGCCGGAGAAATGGGGGAACCTGCCGGGCGGCGAAATTTTCACCTCACCGGCGAATTCGCGCGGCATCTTCGTCGTGGACGGCGTGGTCGGCGATTATCTGTGCCAGAAGTACGGCGACCTTCAGGAAACGCCGTTGCGCATCGAGATCGTCGAGAACCGGATCCGCGATCTGCAATGCGACAACAGGGAGCTGCTGGAAGAATTTCGCGCTTACACGAGCACAGACGAAAACAGCAACCGCGTCGGTGAGTTCGCTGTCGGCACGAACACCGCCTGCACCCACGTGATCGGAAACATTTTACAGGACGAAAAGATTCCCGGCATCCACATCGCGTTTGGCCATCCCTATTCCGAACACACCGGGGCGAACTGGATTTCCAAGACCCACATCGACTGCGTCGGCCGCGATTTCGACATCTGGTTCGACGATGTGAAGATCATGGAGGGCGGGAAATTTTTGGTGTAAGATTCGGGCATGATTGCAGACATCCGCCAGCGATGTGAACGCAGTCCGTTCACCCCGTTCTCAATTCGCACTTCCGATGGTCATGAGTATCCGGTGCCGACCATGGATCATATTTATTTTCCGCCGGGAGGCCGGCGAGTAATCGTGTCGGACGACAAAGGAATCGTTTCGATTCTTACTCCTCTCCATATCAGCGGCATCATTGAGCAAGCGCGCAGCGCTTAGCCTAAAGCGGATCTAACGCGATGGATCCGCAACTGCGCTCACGGTTCAACGCTGACTTTTCCGCCGAAAAATACGCGGCGCTGCTCCGTTGCGTAAATGAAAGCGTTCGCTGGCCGGCGGACTTCCGGATTTCCGAGACGCCGATTTTCCTGACGCCCGGATTCACGGGTGAAGCGGTAGCAGCGGCGCGGCTCATCGAAGCACAAACGCGGACGGCGGAATTCAAGCGGCACGCGGCCTCAGCGATTCCAGCCGGGCTCGAAGTGCCTAACGAATCGTCGCATCCGGAAGTCGTCATCGTCGATCTCGGGATTTGCGAGGAAGCGGGGCGGCTCGTGCCGCGGCTGATCGAGCTCCAGGCGTTCCCGAGCCTGTTCGGATTTCAATTCATGCTTCTGGGTTGCATGCGCCGCTCGTTTCCGGCGATCCCGGCGAACTGGACGTCGACCTTCGGCGGATTGCAAGATTCCGATTACCTGGAGCTGCTTCGCCGGACGATCGTCGGCGAGGCGAATCCGGAAAACGTCGTCCTTCTCGAGATCGAGCCGGAGAAACAGAAAACCCGGATCGATTTCGCCTGCACCGAAGTGCTTCTCGGCATCCGTTCGGTTTGTTTGACCGAGGTGAAGAAAAAAGGCCGCCAGTTATTTTACCAGCTCGACGGGCGCGAGGTGCGCATCGATCGCATTTACAACCGGGTGATCTTCGATGAGCTCGAGCGACGACCCGATCTGAAGCTGGACTTCAGTTTTCAGGAGGATCTGGAGGTAAAATGGATTCCGCATCCGAATTGGTATTACCGTATCAGCAAACATTCGCTGCCGTTCCTGAAGACGCCGCACACTTCGCCGGCTTACTTTGCCGACGAATTTCCCGCCTTCGCCGAGGCTACGGCGGGCAGGCCGCCTAACGAGTCGATCGAAGATTACGTTTTGAAGCCGCTTTACTCTTTCGCGGGGCTCGGCGTGGACATGGAGCCGACGAAAGAAAAGCTCGCGGCCCTGCCTCAGCCGCATTCGTGGATCCTGCAAAAGAAAGTCAGTTATGCGGCCTTTGTAGAAACCGTCGACGGACCGAAATCAAAAGCGGAATTGCGAATGATGTTTCTCTGGCCGGAGAACGAGCCCGAGCCAATTCTCGTGAACAATCTTGTCCGGATGAGCCAGGGCCTGATGATGGGAGTAAACTTCAACAAGGAAAAGACCTGGGTGGGATCGAGCATCGCGCTCCATCTCAGGTAGGGACGCCGCGCGGCGGCGTCCGACTGAGCGACATTCGGCGGATCCCGCAATGGCGGGACGCCGTCCCTACTTCAATTCCGCGTTCGTCTCGGCAAACGCTTTGACGGCAAATTCCAGATCTTCCCGCGAATGCGCGGCGGAAACCTGGGTGCGGACGCGCGCCGTTCCGTGCGGCACAACGGGATAGAAGAAGCCGATCACGTAGACGCCTTTCTCGAGCATGCGGGCGGCAAATTTTTGCGAGAGCGTGGCGTCGCCCAGCATAATGGGAACAATCGGATGGGTTCCGGCTTTGATCGTTAGGCCGCGCTCGATCAACGCAGAACGAAAGTAGTTTGTGTTCTCTTCCAACTTGTCGCGCAGCTCGGTCGATTCGCTCAGGATCTCGAGCGCCTTCAACGTGCCGGCCACGATGTGGGGCGCGACGCTGTTCGAGAACAAGTACGGCCGCGAGCGTTGCCGCAACAGCTCCACGATCCGTTTCCGCGCGCTGGTGAATCCGCCGCTGGCGCCGCCGAGCGCTTTGCCGAGCGTGCCCGTGATGATATCGATGCGGTCCATCACGCCCCGATATTCGTGGGTGCCGCGGCCGTTGCGTCCGAGAAAACCGGTCGCGTGCGCGTCGTCGATCATCGTGAGTGCCTGATATTTTTCGGCGAGATCGCAGATCGCGCCGAGATCGGCAATCGTTCCATCCATCGAGAAACAGCCGTCGGTGGCGATGAGGCGGAGGCGCGCGTCGCTGGCTTTCTCGAGCTGCGCTTCGAGATCGGCCATGTCGTTGTGCTTGTAACGAAAGCGTTGCGCTTTGCAGAGCCGGATACCGTCGATGATCGAGGCGTGATTCAGTTCGTCGGAAATAATGGCGTCTTCCGCACCGAGAATCGTTTCGAACAAACCGCCGTTGGCGTCGAACGCCGATGGATAAAGGATCGTGTCCTCGGTTCCGAGAAACCGGGTGAGCGCGTCCTCGAGATCCTTGTGGATGTCCTGCGTACCGCAGATGAAACGGACGGACGCCATTCCGAAGCCGTGACTATCGAGCGCTTCCTTTGCCGCCGCGATGAGCGCCGGATGATCGGCGAGACCGAGGTAATTGTTCGCGCACATGTTGAGAACCCGCCGGCCGCCGGCAATCCCGATGTGCGCTTCCTGCGGCGAAGTAATAATGCGTTCGGTTTTGTAGAGACCCTGCGACCTGATCTCAGCGAGGGTATTGGCGAGTTGCTGGTCGAATTCCTCGAGCATGATTTTAGTTTAACCAAATAAGAGGAGGATGGACAAAGTTAATCACGACGCAGGATTCTGTATCCGAGCGAGATATTGTGCGAAAAAACCGGTAATAATATACTTGACTCACCAAGCGCCCTCCTGTAATTTCGCGGCATGAAAGCAAAGAAAAAGGAATTGGGCGCGTTCCCCGCGACGCTCCATGACGCGATCAAATACTTCGCCAATGAAGATCGCGCGTTGGATTTTATGAAGTCGATTCGCTGGCCTGACGGCGTTGTGAAATGCCCTCGCTGCGGTTCGGAAGATGTTTCCTTTCTTTCCACTCGCCGGATTTGGAAATGCAAAGCTGCGCACGAAAAGCAGCAGTTCTCGGTAAAGGTAGGAACGGTGCTTGAGGATTCTCCTATCGGTCTGGACAAGTGGCTTTCTGCATTCTGGCTGATTGCGAATGCGAAGAACGGAATCAGCTCTTATGAATTGCACCGCTCCATTGGCGTCACGCAAAAGACAGCGTGGTTCATACTGCATCGCATCCGGCTCGCGATGCAGAACGAATCGCTTGAGCAATTCTCTGGCAGAGTCGAAGCGGACGAAACGTTCATCGGCGGCAAAGCGCGGAACATGCACGCCAACAAAAAGGCGCATGTTAAGGCCGGAGTTGTCGGCAAAGTCGCCGTGATGGGTTTGCTTGAACGCAATTCCCCCGACAAACACTCGCGCGTAAAAGTGCGCGTCGTTCGGAACGTCCGCCGCCACCATCTGCAAAAAGAAATTCAGGGAACCGTCGCCAAGGGCTCCGAAGTTTTCACCGACGCGCTGCGTTCCTATACGGGTCTTGAAAAAGAATATGTGCATCAAGTGATCGATCACGCGGAGTGCTATGCGAAAGGCCACGTCCACACGAACGGTC
>Ga0137403_10000330_pt1 | contig 60602 bp, 55 predicted proteins | sample CZOMad2_1_16fung_FD_122057 | JGI IMG/M metagenome (GOLD analysis project Ga0137403, IMG submission 122057) | Vadose zone soil fungal communities from Angelo Coast Range Reserve, California, USA - CZOMad2_1_16fungal (Hybrid Assembly) | ecosystem: Environmental > Terrestrial > Soil > Vadose zone...
GAACCACGGCGGGTCGGGGTTCGTCTGCCCCACCTTGGGGCATGCCGCGTAGTGGTCGTCGCCCACGGCCTGCAGCGCCGGAACGGCGCGCCGGCAGCTCTCGTCGGCGAGTGGGCAGCGCGGATGGAAGGCGCAGCCGCTCGGCGGGTTCATCGGGCTGGGAATCTCGCCCTGGATCACCTGGTGCTCGCGCCGATGCTCGATCTCCGGATCGGGCACCGGCACGGAAGCGAGCAGCGCGCGGGTATAGGGGTGGCGGGCGTCATCGAAGAGCGTGTCGCAGTCGGCGATTTCGACGATGCGTCCGAGATACATCACGGCGACGCGTTGGCAGATATGCCTGACGACGCTGAGATCGTGGCCGATGAAGAGGTAGGTGAGGCCGAATTCGTCGCGCAGATCTTCCAGCAGCCGCACGATCTGGGCCTGGATCGAGACGTCGAGAGCGGACACGGCTTCGTCGCAGACGATGAAGTCGGGCCGCAGCGCGAGCGCGCGCGCGATGCCGACGCGCTGCCGCTGGCCGCCGCTCATCTCGTGCGGATAGCGATCGACGAGCCGCGCCGGCAGGCCGCAGACCGAGAGCAGCTCGCGCACGCGCTCGAGTCTGCCGATACGATCGGGCTCGATGCCGTGCACCAGCAGCGGCTCGCCGACGATCTCCTCCACGGTCATGCGCGGATTGAGCGAGCTGAAGGGGTCCTGGAAGACCGCCTGCACGTGCCGGCGGAACGCCTGCGTCTGGCGCCCGTCGAACGTTGCGATGTCCGCATCCTCGAACAGGATCTGGCCGCTCGTCGGCTCCTCCAGCTTCAGCAGGCAGCGGCCGATCGTCGATTTGCCGCAGCCGGACTCGCCGACGAGACCAAAGGCCTCGCCGCTGCGGATGGCGAAGCTGACGCCGTCGACGGCCTTGATCTGCGCGACCGTGCGGTCGAACACGAGGCCGCGCTTGACCGGGAAATGCTTGCGCAGGTCGCGCAGCTCGAAGAGTGCGTCGCGCGCGGTCATGCCGGCACCATCAGCTCGCCCAGGCGCTGCAGCTCGAAGCAGGCGCTGCGATGGGCGGCGGTGACCGTGCGCAGCGGCGGCACCGCCTCCGCGCAATGCGGCGCCGCCAGGCGGCAGCGCGGACGGAACGAGCAGCCCGAGGGCGGCGCCAGCGGATCGGGCGGATTGCCCGGAATCGGATCGAGCGGCGCGCTGCGCGGGCGGTCGAGGCGCGGCACCGAATTCAGCAGGCCGATCGTATAGGGATGACTGGGCGTGCGATAGATCGCGGCCGCCGATCCCTGCTCGACGATGCGGCCGCCATACATGACGTTGACGCGGTCGGCATAGCGGGCGACCACCCCGAGATTGTGCGTGATGATGACGAGGGCGACGCCGAGGCGGCGGCAGAGGCCCTGCATCAGATGCAGGATCTGCGCCTGGATGGTGACGTCGAGGGCGGTGGTGGGCTCATCCGCGATGATGAGGTCCGGCTTGCAGCTGAGCGCCATGGCGATCATGACGCGCTGGCGCATGCCGCCGCTGAGGTGATGGGGATATTGCTGCAGACGCCGTTCGGACTCGGCAATGCCGACCTCCTGCAGAAGCTCGATCGCGCGGGCCTGGGCCTCGGCCGCCGAGAACCCGAGATGGGTCCGCATGGCCTCCGTGATCTGCCGTCCGATCGACAGCACGGGGTTCAGCGACGTCATCGGCTCCTGGAACACCATGCCGATGCGGCGGCCGCGAAAGCCGCGGATGCCGTCCTCATCGAGCCGCAGCAGATCCTGTCCGTCGAAGCGCACGGCCCCGGCGGTGATGCGGCCGGGCGGCTGCGGCACGAGCTGGAGCACGGCCAGGGCGGTCATCGACTTGCCGCTGCCGGACTCGCCGACCACGGCGACCACCTCGCCGCGCTGGACATCGAAGGACACGTCGTTGACCGCGCGTATCACGCCATCCGTCATGTGGAATTCGACGCTGAGCCCATCGATCTCGAGCAGCGACGACATGCGATCTCACGCCGCCACAGTACGGTCTTGTAGGGGCGACCGGCAGGTCGCCCGCCGATGGTGTTCTACCTTGTGACGATTTCGCGGATAGACGGGCGACCTGCCGGTCGCCTCTACAAGGTTCATCGCAGGTCCAAACGCTGTCCGCATTGCCTCGGACCTCCCGGCTCGACCTCTACTCGGGTCGAGCTCAGTTGCCTCGCGCTCTCAATATCATTATCATTATCGTTATTAACCATTCTTCAGCCGTGGATCGATCCTGTCAACAGCGTTCCCATCCCATGAACCACGTTGCGACGATACTTAATGCGGAAAACTCACTGCCTCCCAAGGAGCGCAAGAGCAACGCCGTCTACCATTCGGTGAAGCGCGCGATCCTGCTGCGGCGGCTGGAACCGGGGCAGGCCCTGCTCGAGCAGCAGATCGCGGCCGCCATGGGCTGCAGCCAGGGCACCGTGCGGGAGGCGCTGCTGCGGTTGGAGCAGGATGGCCTGGTGACGCGGCGCGGCTACCGCGGCACGGTCGTATCGACCACGTCGCTGGAAGAGGCGGCGCAGATGGCACGCATCCGCATCGCACTCGAGACCGAGAGCGCGCGCCGCGCGGCGCTCGCCTGCACTGACGCGGAACTGGCGCGCTGGGACGGCATTATCGCCCGCATGGCCGCGGCCGAGCGGGCCCATGACGGCTACGTCCTGAGCGAACTCGACCGCGAATTCCACCTGACCATTTTCCGCGCGGCCGAGTTGACCACCCTGGAGCCGATCCTCACGCGCTGCGCGCTTCACCTGCATCGCTACACCTTCGGCAATGGGCCCAAGGGGGTGACGCCCGACAACCGTCCGGGCCTGCCCTCGACCGTCCAGCAGCACCGCGCCGTGCGCGACGCGCTCGCTTCGCACGATCCCGCGGCGGCGGCGCGGACGATGCAGGATCACATCGAAACGATCATCGGCTTCTGGTCGCCCCAGCTCCTCGAAGCGGTGCGCGCGAATCCCGCGTGGCGCTGACGCGCCACAACGATCGAAGTCAGCATGTTTTGTGTGGCAGCCGCCAGCGAAGGCATTGGTGCGGTTGTAGGCGCCGCATGCCGAGCCGGTAGTAGAACGCGATCATCTCGATGTTGCCGTCGAGCGCATTGGTGCCCTCGAGATCGAAGGCGACCGCGAGCTTGCCGTCGCGCTTGGCACGCGCGATGTCGGCCTGCATCCGTGTTCGCAAGACGGGCGGCGCCAATTCCTGGACGCCATCGCGGCTCAATTCCTGCGTTGCAGGGCACTTCCCTACACTGATGCTTTCGTCGGCGAATTGGCGTACCATCGTCGGCTTATCGGCATAGCTTGCCCTTGGCCGCCTGGACGGCTCGGGTCATGACACGCAAGCGTGCGGCGATCCTCGCGGCCGAAGGCCAACGGCGAGGACGGGGTCGGAACGCGCTACGCGCCCATCGTGAAGTCGCGGAGGGGAAGAAGCGGCTCGGCGTCGACTGTTCGACAGCGTCGCTGTCGCATTTCCGGACATCGTCAAAGTGACCTACTGCGCCGTCGAGATTCAGCCGTCGCTGGCCTTCGGATCGCCTCAATACAGCCGCGATTTGTCCACTTGGCCGAAATGAGCGGACAGGAGACCTCCATGCGGATCATGCAGACTCGACGTCGGTTCCTGGCTGGCCTCTCGTGGGCCGGGGCAGCCGGTCTCGTCGGCGCACCAAAATCGCTCCATGCGGAGCCGCCGCCGGAAACGACCACGCTCCGCCTCGCAAAAATTCCGGGTATCTGCGTCGCACCGCAGTATGTCGCCGAGGATCTTCTGCGCGCGGAGGGCTTCAGCAAGATCAGTTATGTGGAAACTCTCCCAGGCATCCCTAATTCGGAGAAGATGGCGGACGCCAAAATCGATTTCAGCATGAACTTCGTGGGACCGCTCCTGATCCCGATGGATGCGGGCGCTCCGATCACGCTTCTGGCGGGTGTGCACCCCGGATGCTTCGAGCTGTTTGCGAACGAAAGCATCCGCAGCATCACCGATCTGAAGGGCAAGAGCGTGGGCGTGCAGGGCCTGGGGTCAAGCCAGCATTCGTTCCTTGCCAGTATCGCAACCTATGTCGGGCTCGATCCCGCCAAGGACATCAACTGGATTACCAGCGCAACCGTCAAACCAATGGAGCTCTTCGTCGAAGGAAAGATCGATGCGTTCCTCGGCTTTCCGCCGGAGCCGCAGGAACTGCGGGCCCGCAAGATCGGTCATGTGATCGTCAACAGCACGCTCGACCGTCCGTGGTCGCAGTACTTCTGCTGCATGCTGGCGGGCAATGCGGACTTCGTCCGCAACAATCCGGCCGCGACCAAGCGTGTCCTGCGCGCGATCCTGAAAGCGGCTGACCTCTGCGTCGCCGCACCCAGGCAAGTCGCGCAACAGATCGTCGATGGGGGGTTCACGGCCAGCTACGAGTACGCCCTGCAGACGATGAAGGAGGTGCCGTACGGCAAGTGGCGCGAGTATGACCCCGAGGACACGGTCCGATTCTACGCGTTGCGCCTGCACGAGGCGGGCATTCTCAAGTCGAGCCCCCAGAGGATCATCGCCGATGGCACGGATTGGCGCTTCCTCGAAGAGCTTAAGCGCGAGTTGAAGACCTAGGAGAGTGCGAGAAACACAAACACGATCAAACGGAGAGGAGGCTTCCATGCCGAGTAGACAGAGCCGCCGCTGGTTCCTGGCCGGCGCCGCAATGGCGGGCGCGGGCGGCGCTGTCGGCTTTCCGAAGCCGCTGCACGCGGAGCCGCCGCCAGAGACGGCGACCATCCGCCTTCCCGCGATTCCTGCCGCCTGCACCGCGCCCCTGTACGTGGCCAAGGAACTGCTTCGCGAAGAAGGCTTCACCGAGGTTCACTATGTGCCGACGACTGTCATTTCGGCTGGCATGCTGGCGGACGGCGATTTGGATATCAGCATGGAAGCCCCGGTCGACTACCTGCCCTTGTTGGATGTCGGCAGGCGCTTGACGGTACTCGCCGGCGTCCATGTGGGCTGCTTGGAACTGCGTGCCAACGACAGCATCCAAAACATCACGGATTTGCGGGGCAAGAGAGTAGGAATAAGCTCCATAGGCGCCGCCGAGCATCTGCTCGTGAGTGCGATGGCCGCCTACGTCGGGCTCGATCCCGTCGCGCAGATCGACTGGGTCGTGGATCCTAAGGTCAGCCAAGCCGAGCGCTTCACCGCCGGTGAGATCGACGCGTTCATCGGGCCTCCGCCCGATCCCGGGCAACCTTGCGCGCGGAACGTCGGGCACGTCGTCGTCAACATTGCCGCCGATCCTCCCTGGTCGAACTATTTCTGCTGCATGGTGGCCGCCAATGCCGATTTCTTTCGCAGGAATCCGGTGGCGACCAAGCGCGCGATGCGCGCCATCCTCAGGGCGACCGACGTCTGCCATGAGCAACCGGAGCGGGCAGCGCAACGAATGGTCGAAAACGGCTTCTCGTACGAGTGTGCGCTTATGACCCTGAGCGGCGCGCGGTACGGCCTTTGGCGGGACTACGACCCCGAAGACACCGTCCGGTTCTTTGCGCTTCGGCTCCACGAAGTCGGCATGATCAAGACGGCCCCGAACGAGATCATTTCCGGATTCACCGACTGGCGCTTTCTCGACGAGCTCAAGCGCGAGCTGAAGACCTGAGATTGCGAGGTGTGGAGCCGAACGGAGAGGAATTTCTATGCAGACCATGCAGAGCCGACGCCGCTTCCTGGCCGGCCTCTCGTTGGCCAGCGCCGCAGGGCTCGTGGGCGCACCGAAATCGGTCCGCGCCGAGCCGCCACCGGAGACGACCACGGTCCGCCTGCCGAACTTCTTCCGTGCCGACTGCCAGGCGGCTGAGTACATCGCCGAAGAGTTGCTGCGCGCCGAGGGCTTCACCGATGTCCGCTATGTAGAAGGGGACGGCGATTCGTCGGAGTGGATCGCACGGGGTGAGTTGGTGGATTTCGACTTCAACATTCCGCTGGCGCACATCGCGTCGATCGACGCCGGCGTCCCGCTCACGGTGGTGGCGGGCATGCACTCCGGATGCTTCGAACTTTTCGCCCATGATGGCATCCACGGCGTCACGGATCTGAAGGGCAAGAGAGTGGGCGTGGACAGATTCACTTCGCACCCACACATTTTGGTGACGCTCATGGCCGCCTATGTCGGACTCGATCCCGACCGCGACATTCGATGGGTCGTCAGTCCAGACATCACCCCCATGCAACTCTTCATCGACCGCAAGATCGACGCCTTCCTTGCCGCTGCGCCCGAGCCGGCAGAACTGCACGCGCGCAAGATCGGCCATTCGGTCCTCAATACGACCGTCGACCAGCCGTGGTCGCAATACTACTGCTGCATGCTCGCGGGCACCGCGGACTATGTCCACAGCTATCCAATCGCGACCAAGCGGGTGCTGCGGGCCATCCTCAGGTCTGCCGACCTCTGCGTGTCGAATCCGGAATCGGTTGCGCAACAGCTGGTCAACAAGGGTTTTACCGACCGTTACGACTACGCCCTCACGACTCTAACCAACATCCGATACGACCGCTGGCGCGAGTTCGATCCCGAGGACACGCTGCGGTTCTACGCCCTGCGCATGCATGAAACCGGCATGATCAAGTCGAACCCTCAGAAGATCATCGCCGACGGCACGGATTGGCACTTCCTCGATGAACTGAAGCGCGAGTTGAAGACGTGAGCCTGGCGCGCGCGCTCATCCTGTCGCTCGCGGTTCTGGTGTGGCCGCCATTGGGGCTGGCGCACGACGCAACGCACGACGCGCGGCTGCCGACGATCGGGCCGGCGCCGGACTTCGCGTTGACGTCCCAGGATGGCGCGCGCGTGACGCTCGGCGACTATCGCGGCAACGTCGTGGCCGTCACCTTCATCTTCACCTCCTGCACGGATACCTGTCCCCTGCTGACGGCCAAGATGGCGCAGGTGCAAGATGAGCTAGGGCCGGAGTTCGGCGCGAGAATCGCTTTCGTATCCATCACCGTCGACCCCGAGCGCGACACGCTGGACGTGCTAAAGCAGTACGCACAGAACTTTGGCGCCAATCTGGCCGGCTGGGCCTTTCTGACGGGCGATCCGGTCGTTCTCCGCGAGGTCGAACGAAGCTACGGCGTGTTTGCAGCGAAGGCGGAGGGCGGCGACGTAGACCACACGTTCCTTACCTCGCTCGTCGACCCCCATGGTATGCTGCGCGTGCAGTACCTTGGGGTGCGCTTCGACCTGGAGGAGTTCCGGCGTGACCTCCTTAGCCTCGTGGACGAGCCCGACTAGCATCAGGAACAGGCTGGTGGCTCTGGTTGCGCGCATTCCGGCGCGCGTGCAGACGAAGCTGCTGGCCGCGTTCCTGACGATCGTGGGTCTCCTGATCATTCTCGGGGCTGTCGGACTGCGCGTCTTGAGCGGCGTCAACGACCAGACCGAGGAATTGATCAAACAGCAGCGCAAGATCGCCGCCTATCGGCAGGTCCAGCACGACACGACGAACCAGCTCTATGGCATCTCGACCGCGCTGCTGTTTCCGGACGACCGTACGCTGGACGCCGCGCTTCGCCAGCTCAATCAGTTCGGCTATGACCTCGATCGATTGGCGTTCGTCGCCAAGGACGAAGTCGAGCTGATCGGCCAGTTCCGCGAGGACTACAATCGTTTCATCGCCGTCATGACGCAGGTCGTCGAGCTCATCCGCGGCGGGAAGGTGGCCGAGGCGCGCAAGATCCAATTCGAGCAGGCGGGGCCGCTGGCCGACCGTCTCGAACGTCGAACCAACCAGCTGGTCAACCGGGCCGAGGCCGACATGGTGGCTGCCATCGAAACGACCGAGCAGGCCTACCGCACGTCGCAATTCACCGTCATCGGCTTCGCGCTCGGCAGCATTCTGCTGGCGCTCGGCCTCGGTTACGTCATCTCATGGTCGCTGATCGAACCCGTCACGGAGATCGGGACCCGGTTGCGCCAGATTGCGGCAGGCGATTTCACGCAGCGCATCCATGTCGTCAACCGCGATGAGCTGAGCGCGCTCGCGTCCGACCTCAATCGGACCAGCGAGGAACTCGGGCGCCTCTACAAGCAGCTCGAGGAAGCCAGCCAGCACAAGTCGGAGTTTCTCGCCAATACGAGCCACGAGCTGCGCACGCCCCTGAACGCCATCCTCGGCTATACCGAGCTGATCCAGGACAACATCTACGGCGAAGTGCCCGAGAAGATCCGGGAGATCCTGGAGCGCGTGCAGAGCAACGGGCGCCACCTCCTCGGCTTGATCAACGATGTCCTCGATCTTTCGAAGATCGAAGCCGGCCAGCTGGAGCTTTCCATCGCCGACTACTCGATCAAGGAAGTGGTCCAGACGGTGGTGGCGACCGCGGAGTCCCTGGCGGCCGAGAAGAAGCTGCTGCTCAAGACCGTGATCGCCGAGAATCTCCCTCCCGGCGCGGGTGACGAGCGGCGGATTACCCAGGCGCTGCTGAACCTCGTCGGTAATGCCATCAAGTTCACGGAGACCGGCGAGGTCGCCGTGCAGGCGGCAGCGGTCGACGGCGCCTTCGAGGTCGCGGTCGCCGATACCGGGCCGGGCATCGCGGCTGCGGACCAGCAGCGCATTTTCGAAGAATTCCAGCAGGCCGACAGCTCCAGCACGCGCACGAAGGGCGGCACCGGTCTCGGTCTCTCGATCTCCAAGAAGATCATCGAAATGCATGGCGGGCGCATCTGGGTGGAGTCGGAGCCGGGACGCGGCTCGGTGTTCCGCTTCACCCTGCCGGTACGGCCGAATATCGGGAGGGCATCGGCATGAGCAAGTGCATCCTCGTGGTCGAGGATCAGGAAGACAATCGCAGGATCATGCGCGACCTCTTGACGAGCGCCGGATTCGAATTGCTCGAGGCGACGACCGGCGAGGAGGGCATCCACCTGGCCGAGACCCGCCGTCCCGATCTGATCCTCATGGACATCCAGATGCCCGTGCTCGACGGATATGAGGCGACGCGGCGCATCAAGGCAGCAACCGAACTCCAACATATCCCGATCATCGTGGTCACGTCCTATGCGCTGAGCGGGGACGATGCGAAGGCGCGGGCGGCGGGCGCGGATGGCTATGTCGCCAAGCCCTTCAGCCCGCGCGAGCTGCTGGCCAAGATCCGACAATTCCTGCCCTCGTAAGCGGCGAGGGGGATCAGCGCATGAGATCGCCGGCGCGCATCCTGATTGCCGATGACAACGCGGCGAACGTGGACATCCTGCGCACCCGTCTGGTCGCCCAGGGCTACGAGATCGTCACAGCGGCGGATGGCGACGCGGCGCTCGATAGCGCACGTGAACACCGGCCGGACCTCATCCTGCTCGACGTCATGATGCCAAAACGGGATGGGTTCGAGGTCTGCCGGCTGCTGAAGGCGGACTCGACGCTGCCGTTCATGCCGATCATCCTGGTCACGGCCAAGGGCGATTCGCGGGACATCGTCGCCGGATTGGAATGCGGCGGCGACGAATACCTGACCAAGCCGGTGGATCACGCCGCGCTGATGGCTCGGGTCAAATCGATCCTGCGCACCAAGGCGCTGCACGACCAGGTGCAGGAGCAGGCCCAACAGCTCGCCGAATGGAACCGTACGCTCGAGCAGCGCGTGGCCGAGCAACTCGGCGAACTCCAGCGCATGAGCCGTCTGAAGCGGTTCCTTGCGCCACAGGTGGCGGAGTCCGTGATCAGCGCCGCCGATGAGCGGCTGCTGGAGAGCCATCGCCGCGACGTGGCCATCGTCTTCTGCGATCTGCGCGGCTTCACGGCGCTCGCCGAAACCGCCGAACCGGAGGAGGTGATGGAAGTGCTGCGCGAGTATCACGCCGCGCTCGGCGAGATCATCCACCGCTTCGAGGGAACGCTGGAGCGCTTTCTGGGCGACGGCCTGATGGTCCTTTTCAACGATCCGATCCCCTGCCCCGACCCGGCGGTGCGCGCGGTCAAAATGGCCGTCGCGATGCGCGATCGTGTGATGGAGTTGACGGAGTGCTGGCAGAAGCGGGGTCATGAGCTCGGATTCGGCGTCGGTATCGCGCAAGGCTACGCCACACTGGGCCGGATCGGGTTCGAAGGACGCTTCGACTATGCGGCCATCGGCACGGTGCCGAACCTGGCGTCCCGCATCTGCAGCGAGGCCAAGCCCGGCCAGATCCTGATCAGCCAGCGCGTCCTCAGTGCCGTCGAGGATCTGGCGGAAACGGAACCGCTGGGCGCGGTCTCGCTCAAGGGCCTGGCCCGCCCGATTCCCGTCTTCGATGTCCTCCGGCTGAAGACGTCGGAGGCGCTGACGACGCGATAGGGCTGCTCCGACTGTCAGGATACATCGAGACGATCATCGCCTTCTGGTCGCCCCAGCTGCTCGCGGCGGTGCGCGCGGATCCCGTCACTCGCTGACGAAAGTCGACCGTTTTTGCGCGCTGAGAGGCCACTGACAGGCCTCTGACCTGCCGAAAGTGCACAAGGTCAAGTCTTTGTTCCACAAGGACGATTTTTTAATGCATGGGGTTGTTTTGCAGAATCGTGTTTTTCGAACCCGCTTGCCGATGTTTCACGTGAAACATCCTTGCGCAAAAGGACTCCCGTCCCAGGCCGCGCCGCGCCTCCTACCGGCGCGATGTTTCACGTGAAACCATTTTCTCCATCACCGAGCATGCGTAAATCTCACTTCCAAACCTGCCGGGCCACGCGCAGGAAGTTCTCCCCCAGAATCCCCCGCACATCGGAATCGGCATAGCCCTTGGCCACCAGCAAGTTCGTGATCTCAGGCAGCAACTCGGGCGGGGCGAAGCGGTTCTCCATCATGTCGGCGGCGCTGTAGCCCGGCCAGGCCTGGGGATAGCGGGCCATCAGCTTCGGCACCTCCTCCACATCCGGAAGATAGTCGAGCCCGAGGCCGGCATGCCGTGCGCCCACCAGCTGCACCACGTAGTCGATGTGCTCGACCATGCGCTTGGCGCTGATGTCGTTGTCGCCGAGGAAGGCGCCGACGCCGTTGATGCCGATGACGCCGCCGGTGGCGGCACACGCCTTGATCTGATCGTCGCGGATGTTGCGGCCGTGGTCACAGAGCGCGCGCGGGTTGGAGTGCGAGAACACGACCGGCGCGGTCGAGCGCTCCATCATCTCCATGGTCGAGCGATAGCTCGTGTGCGAGCAATCCGCGACCATGCCGATGCGGTTCATCTCGGCCAGCGCCTCGCGCCCGAGCGGCGTCAGTGCGATGTCCTCGTCGTGGCAGCCGCCGGCGAAGGCGTTGGTGCGGTTGTAGGCGAACAGCATCTGGCGCACGCCGAGCCGGTGATAGAAGGCGATCATCTCGATGTTGCCGTCGAGCGCATCGGTGCCCTCGAGATCGAAGGCGAGCGCGAGCTTGCCGTCGCGCTTGGCGCGCGCGATGTCGGCCGTCGTCTCCGCCAGCAGGAACTTCTGCGGATGCAACGCGATCCAGCGGCGGAAATGCGCGATGGCGCGAATGGTATCCTGCCAGGTGATCACATGGTCGTAACCGACGTTGACGCTGAGGTACGTGACGCCCGCCGCGCGCCAGCGCTCGAGGAAGCTCAGGTCGAGATCGGCGAACGGCGAGAAGCCGCCATGGGCATCCCAGATGATCGCATGGCGATGCAGGGCAGCCGCGTGCGCCGGGCGGGCCGCAACCTCGCTCATCGCTTCGATGTCCTCCGCGCTTTGGCGGCAGCCTCATCGGTCTCGGCCGGCGCCTCGCTGGCCGCCATCTCCGCCAGCAGCCATTCGCGGAACGCCTTCACCTTCGGCCGCTCGGCCGTCGCCTCCGGCGTCACCACGTAGTTGGCGTAGTCGCTGGGCATGTCGATGTCGAAGGGCTTGACGAGCCGGCCGCTGGCGAGATCGTCGCGCACCAGCGCCTCCTGTGCCAGCGCGACGCCCAGGCCGTCGATCGCGGCCTGAATCATCAGATTGGAATAGTTGAAGCTGAGCGACGACTTGAAGGGCTCGGTCTTGACGCCGGCAACGCTCAGCCAGCGCGGCCACATCGAATCCGGCCAGTCGGAATCGTGCATCAGCGTGTGCTGCAGCAGGTCGGCCGGCGTCGCCAAGGGGACCGGCCCGGAGAGCAGCTTCGGGCTGCAGACCGGAAACAGGTTCTCGCGCACCAGCCAATCGACCCGCAGCCCCGGCCAGTTGCCGCGGCCAGAGCGCACGGCGATGTCGACGTCCTCGCGCGCGAAGTCGACCAGCCGCTCGTTCGCGGAGATGCGTACGTCGATATCCGGATGGGCGCGGCGGAAGCCGCCGAGGCGCGGCACCAGGAACTTGGCCGCGAAGGACGGCATCACGCTCACCGTCAATGTCCCGGTCTGCTCGCGCGAGCGCAGGGCGCGCGACGCCTCGCCCAGCTTCTCCAGCGATTCGCGCACCGGCCGCGCATAGGCCTGGCCGGCCTCGGTCAGCATGAGCGAGCGGTTCAGCCGGCGGAACAGCGGCACCCCCAGCCACTCCTCCAAGGCCTTGATCTGATGGCTGACGGCGCTGTGGGTGACGTGCAATTCCTGCGCCGCCTTGGTGAAGCTCAAATGGCGGGCGGCGGCCTCGAAATAGCGGACAGCGATGAGCGGCGGCAGGCGCTCGGCCATGGCTTTCTTCGGGTTAGATAAGCTAACAGATCATATGAGAAACGATCGTTTGTGCGCAAGCCGGGAATTGCCCAAATTCATCTCATCAGAACCGCGGTAATTCCGCCCATTTTCGGAGTTATCGGGGCTTCTGCGGGAAACCCAGGACATGTGAGGAGTGGTGAGATGAAAAGCGTAACTTCCCAGACAGCATCCAAGTCTTCCTTGCCGGCCGGCGGGCGCTTGCTGGCAGGCGCTTTCGAGGCGGTCGCGAACCCGGTCGACGCCGGCATCACCCGGCTCTTCGACCACCTGTTCACCTGGCATCAGCGGGTGCGCGATCGGCAGGCCCTCGACCTGCTGGACTCCCACATGCTGCACGACATCGGGCTGTCGCGGGCCGACGTGGAGCAGGAGGTGAGCAAGTCGTTCTGGCAGAGCTAGCCCGTCGTGGCGCTTCGATCAGCTGGCGGTCGCAGCCCTCGCTCTCGGTCCCGGTGTTCGCCGGGTCGCGGTAACGCGACCCGGCGAACACCGCTGGAGCGCGGCAGCGACGCAACACAAGTTGGTGACAGGCTTATGACTGCTCTAGCGCCGAAAGCGGGACCTCATCATAATCGGGGCGCGGTCGGATCGAGCCAATATTCAACGGCGGCCGCCGGAAAGGGATAGTCAGATGATTATGCGGCAATGGCGCGGTCGGGTGCCGCGCGAGAAGGCGGAAGGATATCTAACCTATTTGCAGGCGACGGGGCTCGAGGAATATCGCAGCACCTCCGGCAATCTCGGCGCCTTCGTGACGACCCGCCCGGTCGGCAAGGCGACCGAATTCCTGCTTGTCACGTTCTGGGAGTCGGAGGAAGCCATCCGCCGCTACGCGGGCGACGACTACGAGAGGGCCGTCCACTATCCCGAGGACGGCAAGTTCCTCGTCGCGAGCGCGTCGGCGGCCGACCATTATCAGGTCAAGTACGCGGCCCACGCCTTCAACAAGACGAAGAGCCCGCATGAACAGCAGCTACTTCCATCGCTTCGGCCGCTACAACGCCTGGGCCAATCGTCGCCTCTATGAGGCCTGCGCCGCGCTGAGCCCGGCCGACTACCGCGCGAATCGGCCGTCCTTCTTCGGCTCGATTCATGCGACGCTCAACCACATCCTCGTCGGCGATCGCGTCTGGATGGGCCGTCTCGAGGGAGTGGCGAGCGGCATCGAGCGGCTGGATCAAATTCTCTACGACGAATTCGCCGATCTCAGGGCGGCACGCGAGATCGAGGATGCGCGCATCCTCGGCTTCGTCAGCGGCCTCAGCGACGAAACCATCGGCGGCACGCTCCGCTATCGCAACATGGCCGGCGAGTCCCATGAAACGCCGCTGGCGTGGGTGCTGGCGCATTTCTTCAATCACCAGACCCACCATCGCGGACAGACTCACGGCATGCTCTCAGGCACGCCCGTGGCGCCGCCGTCACTCGACCTGATCTATTTCCTAAGGCAGGATCGCGCCTAGGCGGCCGTCGCTGCCGGGCGGTGGTAGAGCCACACGCTCGCCGGCGGCAGATTGTTGAGCACGCGGCTCTTCACTTCGCCCTGAATGCCCAGCTTGCGCCGCGGAATCGGCGATGCCAGACCGTAGGTGAATTGGATAAAGGGGGCGCTAGGCCCCAGCAGGGCGAAGCTCTCCTCGACGATGCGGTCGCGCAGGGAATCGCGCATGGCCAGCAATGGCAGGCCCGAGACCACCGCACAGGCCTTGGCGACGCCCAATGGCCGCAGCAAGTCGGTGAGATCGGCGGCACTGCCCAGCAGAATCCTCACTTCGGGGAAGCGCTTCACCAGAAGGTCGTGGAGGGCCCCGTCGCGCTCGACGACGAAGAGGCGCGCAGGGGCGATGCCGGCATCAAGCAGCGCCTGGGTAATGACACCCGTACCGCCGCCAAGTTCGATGACGGGGTCTTGCGAGTCCACGGGAACCAACCGCGCCATCGCCGCCGCCAGTTCTCGGCTGCTGGGCGCGATGGCGCCGATCATGAGCGGGTCCTTCAGCCAGCGCCTCAGAAACAGAATCGGTTCGCTGCCCATGAATGACCTCGAGGGTTTTTCTGCCCGCCGCAGATTCAAGATAAGGTCCGATTCGCCCGCACTCAAGGCATTCGACGCGCTATCGGTTGCTGTCACGCGAAAGAAACATCTTGTTCACGGCATTGAAAACTCCATAGAGCCGATCGAATTCCTCTTTGAACGCCGACCACTCAACGCCCGCGCCTTCGGTGTCGGCAAGATCGGCATGAATGTCGGCGAGCGAGCGGCGGCCGTCGATGCGCGCCAATATCGGGCCGGCGCGCCGGGGCAGGGCGAAACGCGCCTCCAGACCCTCGGCACGCGCGGTCAGTGTGCCGCCGGGCTTGAGGTTCCTGGCCGACTCCGCGCCGCTGCCTTCGCGTAGGACGGGAACCATCGCGGGATCGTCGGGTTGCGCGACAGCCGTCGCCGCGCGGCCGGTCTTCACGGCATAGCAGATATGGACTTTCAGATTGCCGGCCAGCAGTTCGGCCATGCGGGCACGCTCGCGCCAGTCGAGCGACGCCACACGCTTGAGCAAGGCGCCGTCGCTCAGGTAGCTCGCGGGGTCGTACCGCCAGGGCTCGATGAGGCCGGTGATCTCAAGCCCTGCCGAACCCACGAGATCGGTCAGCTCCGGCACAGTGAAGGCACGGTCCTGGCTGTGCAGCAGCAGATCGTAGAGACCGGCATCGCCGACATCGAGGTGGTCGCGCAGGAACGGATTGCGTGCGAACCAGCTGGTGGATGGCAGCTGCTTCAGGAGACGACGGGCGAGATCGAGCCTGGCGACATCGGGTTCATCGGCAGCGAGTCGGCGCAGGATCTCCTGCACGTGATAAACGCCGGTGCGGCCGAGGGCACCATAGACCATCAGACCGATGCCGCCGTCGTCCCTCAATGCAGCGGTCAGGACCGCGAGGCCGGCGGCTGGATCGGGCAGATGGTGCAGCACGCCGCAGCAATCGATGTAGTCGAACGGGCCGAGAGCGAGATTCGGCAATTCGAGAAGTGACGCCGTCATGAAGCGGATGTTCGTCAGGTTGCGCTGGCGCGCCCGCGCCTCGGCAATCTCGCGCGCCGCGCCGGAGACGTCGAGATAGATGAGTTCCGCCGGGCAGCCGCGGTCGGCCAGATGTTGGGCCAGCATGATCGTGCCGTCGCCCGTACCGCCGCCGGCGATGAGCGCGCGGAACGGTTGGCGGAAGTCACGCCGGCCGCCGAAGACGTAGTGATTGATTTCCAGGAGATGGCTGGGCGAGCCCTCGATCAGTCGCTTGGCCTCGTCGCGCGGATCGCGCGGCGGATAGGGATAGGCCTCGTATTGGGCGCGGACGCGCTCGGTCATTTCCGCCGGCGATCGCTCAGGTCTCGTCGCGCAGAGTGAGCACGACTTTCCCCGTCGACTTGCGCTCGCGCAGCAGCGCCAGCGCCGCCGGCGCCGCCGCGAGATCGAAGCGGTGGGAGACGAGCGGCTTCAGGCGTCCGTCCCGCCACCAGTCGAACAGCTCGCGGAACTGTGCCGCCACCAGCGCCGGCTGCCGCTGGCGATAGGAGCCCCAATAGAATCCGATGGCTGCGATGTTCTTCACCAGCAGGATGTTGGCGGGCACCTGCGGCACCTGCCCGCCGGCGAAGCCGATGACGATCAAGCGGGCGCCCCAATTGACGCAGCGCAAGGACGCCTCGAAGGCCGTGCCGCCGACCGGATCGAACACCACGTCGGCGCCGCCGCCGTTGCAGATCTCCTTCACGCGGTCGCGGATGTTCTCGCTGCGATAGTCGATCAGGTGATCGGCGCCATGGGCCTTGGCGACCGCGAGCTTGTCGCGCTCGCCGGCCGTGGCGATGACGGTGGCGCCGAGCGCTTTGCCGACCTCCACGGCCGTAAGGCCGACTCCGCCGGCGGCGCCGTGCACCAGCAGGACTTCGCCGGCCTTGAGATCGGCGCGCCAACGCAGCGCACCGTGCGCCGTGCCGTAGGCGATGACGAAGCCCGCTGCCGTCGCGACATCCATGTCCGCCGGAATGGGAAAGATGTCCGTGTCCCGCACGACCACCTGTTCTGCGAAGCCGCCGCGGTCGAGTGCGGCGGCGACGCGGTCACCCGGCTTCACGCGCGTGACCCCGGCGCCGCAGCCACGCACGATCCCCGCGATCTCCAGGCCCGGCGTAAACGGCAGCGGCGGTTTCTCCTGATACTGTCCGCCGATCATCAGCAGGTCGGCGAAATTGACGCCGGCGGCAGCGACCTCGATCAGCACCTCGCCAGCGCCGGGTGCGCCCGGAGTCGGCACGTCGCCGACCGCCAATCTATCGGGCCCGCCGAATTCGGTGCACAACAGGGCCCGCATGGCGGGATCGATCAGGAGGCGCCGGCCGCTGCCGGACGGATGCGCCCCGTCTCGCGCCCGACGCGGTTGCGGATGGGCGGCGTCAGCGCGTCGGCCAGCGCCTTCTCCTCATCGGCAGTGAGCAGCTTGAGGTCATACAGCACTCGTCCCATCGCCACTTCGGCGGCGCGTCCAGCCCCGTCCTCGACCTTGAGCGCGACGCCCAGGCCGAGTGTCGGCAAGGCCGCGGTGTAGACGCCTTCGGCCCCTGTCTTCAGGACCACCTTGGCGCCGACGATCCCCATCACCTTGGTGCAGAACCGGCCGGTGCCGGCGACGAGGAACGGCTCGGCCGCCATCGCCGCCAGGATGCGCTTGGCCGCGGCGGCGCGCGCCGGCGGTACATGGTCGTCGGGATCGGCGAGCCGGGCCATGGCCAGCGCCATGTTGCCGAGGGGTATGCCGATGACGGGTATGCCGCAGCCGTCGATCCCGCGCGGCGCTTCGCCGAGGCGCAGGCCGGTCATCTGTTCGAGTGCGCCAAGGATGCGCTGCTGCACGGGGTGCTCGTAGCGGATGTAGCCGGCTGTCGATTCACCCAGATGACGGGCGGTGGAAAGGAAGCCCGTGTGCTTGCCGGAACAGTTGTTGTAGGTGGCATCCGGCTTGCGGCCGGCCCGGATCAGAGCTTCGACGCTGGCCTCCTGATAGGGTGCATGGCTGCCGCATTCGAGATCGGCGCCGCTGCAGCCGATGCGCGCCAGCCATGCTGTCACCAACTCGACATGGCGCGGTTCGCCGTTGTGGGAGGCGCAGGCGAGCGCGATCTCGGGCACGCTGACGCCGAAGCGGTCGGCCGCGCCGCTCTCGATCAACGGCAGCGCCTGCAGCGGCTTGATGGCCGAGCGGCCATAGACCGCCGGCTCGATATTGCCCCAGGCACGCACCACCTTGCCGGCGGGATCGACGACGGCGATGTCGGCGCGGTGGCGGCTTTCCACCATGTCGCCGCGGGTAACCTCGATGACGAGCGGTCCCGCGGTCGACGCAGCCGTAGCGGAGAGAGCGCTGTGCGCGTGTTCGTTCGGCATCTGACCCTGCGAGCACAGGCGGCGAAAGCGCGCACACCTTGCCTTGGCCGCTGCGGCCATGCAACCCTGGCCGCTGAGGGCCTGACCATGCGCGGATATTTCGGCATCGGCATCGAGGGCGTGAGCAAGCCGATGAACCTCGGCAGCCTGCTGCGCACCGCCCACGCCTTCAGTGCCAGCTTCCTCTTCACGATTGCCGGCGTGGTCAATCGCCGACAGATCGAGAATGCTGACACTTCGTCCGCAATGGCCAACCTGCCGCTGCACGAATATCCGGATCTCGCCAGCTTTCAGCTGCCGCGCGGCTGCCGCCTCGTCGGCGTGGAGCTGTTGCCGGACGCCATCGACATGCCGAGCTTCCGCCACCCACCCCAGGCGGCTTACGTGCTGGGGGCCGAGCGCTCCAGCCTGTCGCCGGCGCTCCAGGAGCGCTGCGATTTCGTCATCCGCATTCCCACGCGCTTCTGCGTCAATCTCGCGGTGGCCGGCGCGCTCGTCATGTATGACCGCATGGTCTGTCTCGGGCGCTTCGCGGAACGGCCGGTCCGTGTCGGCGGCGCCAGCCCGCCGGCGCCAGCGCATGTCCACGGCGAGCCACTGTGGCAATCGAAGGAACGTCGCCGGCAGGCGGCCCGAGCGCGCGCGGCAATCCGTTCCAGGAAATAGGCTCGCCGATTTTCACATATCAGACATGCGTTCTAGACATAATACCTTCAGCCCTTTCGAATCGTTGTTAATGCGCCATTGAAAGCGGCATCGTTGCCATGGCTTCGCCGTGGAACCGCGATATGATTTCGCGGTAAATTTTATTGTAATCCAGGCATTTACTAGCGATTTGTCGACGTTTGCATGTTGGCGAATCGCACCTCAGCAGGTAGAGTCGCCACCATGCTCCGCCTAACGACAAGCATCGCGGCAATAGCGGTGTGGGTGATCCAAATCGCACTGACAGCACCGGCCTCGGCCCAGAACCCGAAGCCGATCGGCAGTTATGGCGATTGGCAGGCCCTGACCTACGAGGAAGCCGGCAAACCCGTCTGCTACGTCTTTACCGAGCCCGCCAAGAAGGAGGGCCAGTACACCACGCGCGGACAGGTCTATGCGCTGGTGACCCACCGGCCGACGGACAAGAAGCTCAACGTCTTCACCATCATCTCCGGCTACACCTTCAAGGAAGATAGCGACGTCGTCCTGGAGATCGGCGACCAGAAATTCACCCTCTTCACCCAGGAGGGGATGGCCTGGGCGACCGACGAAGACGACCCGAAGATCGTCGATGCCCTGAAGAAGGGGACAGGCATGGTGGTGCACGGCACATCGACCCGCGGCACCGAAACCATCGATACCTACTCGCTTCTGGGCTTCAGCAAGGCCTATGACGCCATCGGCGCCGCCTGCGGCCTGAAGCCGACGTCGTAGATTGCCCGGTCCCTTCGGGCTATATACGTGACCATGGAGTCACGTTCCCCATGAGCACGACCGGCCACGCCCTGCAGTTCGCGCCCCCGGCCGCTTCGACGGAAGCCCGGTGCAATCTGATCGGCCTCGATCGCCAGGCGCTTGAGGCCGAGATGGCGGCCATCGGCGCGCCGGCCTTCCGCGCCCGCCAGCTCTGGCATTGGATCTACCATCGCGGCGCCACCGATTTCGCGGCCATGACCTCCCTGGCCAAGGATTTCCGCGCCCGCCTCGCCGAGCAATTCGTGATCGAGCGGCCGGCCATTGCGACCGCGCAGCATTCTGTCGATGGCACGCGCAAATGGCTGCTGCGCTTCGGCGACGGCCAGGAAGTCGAGACCGTGCACATCCCGGAGGAGGACCGCGGCACGCTCTGCGTCTCTTCCCAGGTCGGCTGCACGCTGACCTGCACGTTCTGCCACACGGGAACGCAGCGGCTGGTGCGCAATCTGTCGGCGGCGGAGATCGTCGGCCAGGTCATGACGGCGCGCGACCAGTTGGGCGAATGGCCATCGCCTCAGGATGGCCGGCTGCTCTCCAACATCGTCCTCATGGGCATGGGAGAGCCGCTCTACAACTACGACAACGTCGCGCAGGCCATGAAGATCGTCATGGATGGCGAGGGCATTTCCATCTCCAAGCGACGCATCACGCTCTCCACGGCCGGCGTGGCGCCGATGATCGAGCGCTGCGGCCGCGAGCTGAACATCAATCTGGCGATCTCGCTGCATGCGGTGAACGACGAATTGCGCGATCAGATCGTGCCGATCAACCGCAAGTACCCGCTCGCCACGCTGCTCGAGGCCTGCCGCAACTATCCCGGCCTCACCAATGCGCGCCGCATCACCTTCGAGTATGTCATGCTGAAGGACGTCAACGATTCGCCGGCCGAGGCGCGCGAGCTGGTGCGGCTGCTGAAGGGCATTCCGGCCAAGGTCAACCTGATCCCCTTCAATCCCTGGCCGGGCGCGCCGTTCGAATGTTCGACCGCGGCCGCCATCAAGCGCTTCAGCGACATCGTCTTCGATGCCGGCTATTCCTCGCCGATCCGCACCCCGCGCGGCCAGGACATCATGGCCGCCTGCGGTCAGTTGAAGAGCGCCAGCATCAAGAAGCGGCGTTCGGAGAGCGCGGCCGCGGCTCCGTAGGGAGACTGCTCGGCGCGCCTGCTGCGCCGCCTCCTCGCTTCAGCCCCCGTCGGCATCGTGCCCTTGCGCCTGTCGCTGCAATGGGCGGATACTGGCTGTCCGGGCTGCGCCCCCACAATGTCGACGGCAGAAGCAAGCAGGCGGGGCGATGGGAGACGACGTCCGATGGACGCAACGATCGCTGCCTCGCACTCGCAGGGCCAGGGGCCGCAGGTTCTGGCCGCCGCCGCGGACGGCATCATCCCGATGATCGATGCGCTCGGCGGCGATGTCGATCGCATCTTCGGCGAGGTGCGGGTCGATATCGGGCTGCTGAACAGCCCGTTCAACGAGCTCAGCCTCGCGCAGTATTGTCGGCTGTTCGAGGAGGCCGCCCGCCAGACCGGCTACGACAATTTCGGCCTCCGCTTCGGCCACGGCTTCACGCCGCGCCAGCTCGGCCCGCTCGGCTACATGGCCATCAACTCGCCGACCATGGCCGCCGGATTGCAGGCGCTGGTCGATTACATGCCGGCGCACCAGCAGAACACGACCATGGCCCTGCGGCAGGAGCGCGAGCTGCTGTACCTCGACTACCAGATCACGGATGGCCGGATAAGCCGCCGGCGCCAGGACGCCGAGCTGTCGCTCGGCATGTTCTGCAACATTTTCTATCACTGTCACGGCAAGCAGTGGACGCCGCTCGAAATCCACTTCGAGCATCCGCGCCCGCTTGAAGGCCGCGAACATGAAACCTTGTTCGGCGCGCCCGTGTTCTTCGCGCAGCCGACGAACTCCATCGTGTTCCGCCAGCGCGATCTCGATGCGCCCATGCCGGAGCCCGATTCCTATCTCTTTTCCCTGCTCGAACCGTTCATGCGCGGACGTCAGCGCCGCGCCTGCAGCGACGACCTTGTCGGCGTCGTGCGCCAGAAGATCGAGCTGCATTTCAACACCGGCGATCCCGGAATCAAGAAGATCGCGGCCGAACTCGGCATGAGCAGCTGGACGCTCCACCGCCGCTTGCGCGATCTCAATGTCAGGTTCCACGATCTCGTGCGCGGCGCGCGGCGCGAACTGGCCCTGCGCTACGTGGCGGAGCCGCACATCGCGCTCACCGAGGTCGCGTTCCTGCTGGGCTATTCGGAGCTCAGCGCCTTCAGCCGCGCGTTCCGCCAGTGGACGGGGATGTCGCCCGTGCGTTATCGCCGACACCGCGTGGCACGCGACGCGTCCGGCTTGTTCTAATCCGGCAGATCCCGGCCGGTATATTTCTTCCAGCGCAATTTGAAGACGTGCCACTCGGCGTCTTCGAGCCTGTCGAACGCGTGATTGGTCAGTCGCACCGGCTCGCCGCGCACGCCGGTCAGCTGCCCCAGCACCCAACGCCTGTGCGGCTCGGTGCAGACCAGCACATGCTTGTCCTTCTGGGACTCGCCGCGGAACAGGTTCAGCACCTTTTGCAACTCCGCGCTGTGCTTGCCGATGGGCTTCGCCTTGAATTCCTGCGCCAGATGAAGGGCGTCGGGATCTACCTTGTACATGCATCCCCCGGGAGCATTGCGTAGCGATGGCGAGTGTAGGGGATCGGCGACGGAACGGCTACTGCGATCGGCCTTCCACGGCCTCCAGCACCTTGATGATGCGCTCCTTCGCCGTGGTGATCCCGCTGGTCTTGCCGGAAATATAGAGGCGGCCCGCCGCGCCGATCATCTGCACGTCCACCAGCGTGTTCTCCCGCGCCGCCTTCTCCGCCTCGTTGGCGGCGACCGCCGCGAACAGCGCCGGCACCATTTCGACCACCAGCAGCGTCTCCCCCGGCATGATCATGGAGGCCTGGCGGTTGCGGTTGATGATGACTGCGTGCTGGTCGGTGACGTCTTCGATGATGTCGGAGAACAGGACGCGCGGCTTCAGCTGATCGCTGGCCTTGCAGCCGATGCCCGTCAGCACGGCCTCGCCGGCGCGCTTCAGTTCGCCGAGGTCATGACTGTGCAACTCCAGCACGCCGAACTGCCGCTCGACGAACAGGATGCCCGGCTCGACCGCCGGCACCGATTTCAGCGCCAGGTCGATGACGCGCTCGATGGCCAGGCCGGGCGCCACCTCGATGATGAGAGAGTTGCTGCCTTCGAGCGGCGGATAGCCGCGGGCGCGGATGGGCGTGCCCATATAGGCGGCGAACTGCGGTCGCAGGTTCTCGACCAGCAGATAGACGCGAAGCTCGGTCATCGCAGCGTCATCCGGAATGAGCGCGTGCGCCGCCGGCCAGAGCGGCGGTGCGACGCGCGGAGCTTCCGGGGCGGCTTACTTCGAGACCGAGGTGAAATGCTTCGCCAGATCGGCGTGCGGGCGCGGGATGACATGCACCGACACCAATTCGCCGATGGAGGTCGCGGCCTCGGCGCCGGCCTCGGTCGCCGCCTTCACCGCGCCGACATCGCCGTTGATGATGACGGCAACCAGTCCGTCGCCGACCTGCTCGCGCCCGACGATGGTGACATTGGCGGCCTTCACCATGGCGTCGGCGGCGGCGAGCGCCGCCACATAGCCCTTCGTTTCGATCATTCCGATGGCGTTCGACATTGTTTTCTCCTCGTTCGCGCTTCGCGTTGTACTGACTTTCCGATTCCTCCCTTGTCATCCCCGCGGAAGCGGGGATCCAGGGCAACCGCTGCATCGCCGGCCCTGGACCCCCGCTTTCGCGGGGGTGACAACGGAGTATGAGCGACCTTGTTGTGTCACTTCTTCGCCTTCTCCGACTTCTTCGCCGAGTCCTCGTCGATCGAGCCGATGATGAGGGCGTCGATGGGCGGCGCCTTGCCGGGAAACCAGGCGGCAGCGACCGAGCCGGTGGCGACCAGCACGCGCTCGCCCACGCCGCAGCCCAGCACGTCGAAGGCGACGAGTCGGGTGCCCTTGCCGTCCTCGATCTCGATTTCCAGCAGGGCGCCGCTCGGGATCTCCTTCAGGCGCTTGGTGGACCACACGTTGCCGATGACGATTGCGCGCTGCATGGTCATTCCCTCTCGATCTCTACGCCCAGCTGCCGCGCCTTGTCGCGCGCCAGCGGCGTCAACACGACGCCCTTGCCGACGACCAGCTTCTTGCCGGCCTTGGCCGCTGCCATGACTTTCTTCTCGGTGACGATGCCCTCGTCGATCCGCTCGCTGCCTCGCGTGGGTTCGGTCTCCGCCGAACTGCGCGAGCGCTTCAGGCGGAACTTGAGCCGACCGGATTGCACGGCCTCGCGCTGCTTCGGCTCCAATGCCAGCAGCCGGCGCGCGAAGACGTTCAGTTCCGCATCGGTCGCGACGGCGACCTCTTCGACCTTCGCAGGATCGGATTCGGCAGCGCGCGGGGCCGGTTCACCCTTCTTCTGGCTCGCCGGCGCTGCAACCGCCGCCTTCGCGGCTTCCGAGGCGATCCGCTCGCGCACCGCCTCGGGCAACGCGTCGCGCAGCACCTGCCGCACCAGGGCGCGGATCGCCTCGCGATCGATCGGCGGCTTGTCGGCGGCGCTCATTGCAAGCTCCCCAATGCCTGCTCGGCAGCCTGCGCCGCCGCGCGGACGTCGGATTCGGTGCCGCTCAGATAGACGCGCCCCGTGGCGCCCATCATGCGGTAGTCGACGACCTTGATGTCCGCCGCCTTCTCGGCCTCGTTGGTGGCGAGGATGGCATAGGCCGCCGGCTGCATCTCCAGCACGAACAGCGATTCGCCCTGCAGGATCATGGAGCCCGCCTTGTTGCGGTTGATGAGGAAGGCGTGCATGGGATCGATGCGGGTGACGAGCTTGGAGGCCAGGATCTGCGGCTTCATCGCCTTGTCGGCGGAGGTGCCGAGTTCGTCGAGCACGGCGGCGGCGGCGGCGCGCACGGCGGCGGTCGAGCGCGAGTGGATCTCGAGATAGCCGAATTGCCGCTCGACCACGAGGATGCCGCCCTGGACGTCGGCATGCTTCAGCGCCACGTCGGTCAGCGGCTCGATGTCGAGGCCGGGCGCCACCTCGATGATCTGCGCCGCCATGTTGGAGCGCGGCAGGCTGCCGCGGATCCAGGTGCCGAGATAGCACATGGTGCGCGGCTGCAGCTGGTCGATGAAGATGAAGGAGCGCAGCTCGGCCATGCCTACGATCCCATGAAAAGGTCGCGCAGCTCTTCGAGGATCACCTTGCGGATCTCCTCGCGCATGGCGGCGCCGATGTCGTCCGCCTCGGCATCCGCGGCGCGATGAACCGCAGGCGCCAGCCGCGCCGTGCTGTCCCACGGCTCCAGGCCCTCGAAGTCGCCCATCCTCTCCGCCGCGTCCTTGTCGTAGGCGATGCGCACCCAGTTGACGAGATGCTGCGGCCCGATGTTGTCGCCCACGGAGCTGCGGCCGACATAGCCGGTGCCGATGGTCATCGATGGTGCGAGGTGGGTATCGAAGCCGGCGGCGCCCGTGCTGCAGGGGCTGTTCACGGCGACGCGCAAGGCTTGCAGGTTGGCGGCAAAGGCCATGATCGTCTGGGGGGCGCGGCTATGGATGGCGGCGGAATGGCCGCTGCCGGAGACGCGCATGATGGCGCGGCTGACGTCGATACCGCGCTTGGCATGGGGCACGCGGATGTAGCCGAGCACGGGGCACAGCTTCTCGCGCGCGAACGGCTCTTCCGGCACCGCCAGCTCGAAGGGCGCCAGCAGGATCTTGGTGCGCGCCGACACGCGCAAGCCTGCCTCCTTCGCGATCCAGACCGCGTCCTTGCCGAGTGCGGCCAGATTGAACTTGCCCTCGGGGAACAGGTAGCCGCGCAGGCGCTCGCGGTCGTCGCCTTCGCACAGATGGCTGCCTTCATTCTGCAGGTGACGCTCGAGCTTGTCGGCGATCGCCTCCTCCGCCACCAGCACGGACTCGTTGGTGCAGAGGATCGAGTTGTCGAACGACTTGCTGGTGACGATGCGCTTGGCCGCCTTGGGAAGGTCGGCGGTGGCGTCGACGAACACCGGCGCGTTGCCGGGCCCGACGCCGATCGCAGGATTGCCGGAGCGGTAGGCGGCACGCACCACAGCGACGCCGCCGGTCGCCAGGATGACGTCGGTGCGCGCATCGGCCATCAGCGCCTCGATCAGCGGAATGGTCGGCTCCTCGATCGCCTGCACGACGCCGTCGGGCGCGCCCGCCTTCCGCGCGGCTTCGCCCATGAACCTGGCCGCATCGGCGCAGCAGGCCTTGGCCAGAGGATGAGGGCTGATGACGATGGCGTTGCGCGTCAGCAGCGCCAGGACGATCTTGTAGAACACGGTCGAAATCGGATTGGTCGATGGCACGAGGCCGAAGATCACGCCGGCCGGGCGCGCGAACTCGACGATCTTGCGCTCCGCGTCGATGCGCTTCCCGACATAATCCTCCTCGCGGTAGTGCTCGAAGATGCCGCGGCTGCACAGCTCGTTCTTGATCTTCTTGTGCTCGGCCACGCCGAAGCCGGTCTCGCGCACCGCCCACTCGGCATAGTGTTGGGCGCGTGCGAAGCCGGCATCGGCTGCGGCCTTGGCGACGCGCAGCGTGCGCTCGCGATCGAACGTCGCAAAGCTGGTCGCCGCCCAATGGGCACGCTCCAGCATCATCCGGGCGCGCGCTTCCACCGACTGCGGCCGCTCGGCGTCCTTCCAGTAGTCTTGCGCTTCCGCTGTTGCCATCGTCGGTCGCTCACGCCACGCGGCGTGAACCCGATCCTTTCACTTCCTGGCGCGCCTCGCCGATCGAGGCCTCGACGCGATCGAGCAGTTCGGCGCACAGCTCATGGGTCTTCAGCACGCCCGGCTTGAACTGCAGCACGCGCGGATCGAGGGTCGAGAAGATCGCCCACACGCCGTTCTTGTAGAGCGCCTTCATGACGTACATGGCGCCCTTCGGGTGATCGAACTCCAGCCCCATGACCGTGCCGTTCTGGCGGATGCCGACGAAGAAGTCGCCATAGAGCGACCGGATGGCCTGCAGCCCATGGCCCAGGAAATCCGAGATGTAGTGGACGAGCGAACGCGTCTCCGGCCGCGCGCAGATCTCCAGCACCTTGAGCGCCACGATGCAGCCGAGCTCGCCGCCGCCGCCGGTGGACATGTGGCCGAAGCCGTCCTTCTTCATCCAGCCGCCGCACTCTTCCGACGCCACCACGCAGCCGAGCGAAATGAGCCCGCCGCCGATGCCCTTGGCCGTCACGAGCATGTCCGGCACGACGCCGTATTTGTAGACGCCCCACATCTCGCCGGTGCGCATGAGGCCGGTCTGCACCTCGTCGGCGATGTAAAGCGCGTCGTACTTCTCGCACAGCCGCTTCACGCCCTTGAGGTAGCCCTCCTTCGGCATGGGGAATCCGTAGGTGGCGGGGATCGTCTCCATCAGCACGGCAGCGACGTCGCGCTTCCGCAGCGCGTCCTCCATGGCGTTCAGGTCGTTGAACGGGACCTGCGGGAACTCGTCGGGACGATCGCTCAGGAAGAGTTGCGAGAAGCGGGGATCGCCGGCGCAGACCGCGAGGCCGGTATGGCCGTGATAAGCCTTGATGACCGAGACGATCTTGCGCCGCTGCCTGGCGAAGCGCGCGGCCTTGATGGCGATGTCGATGGCCTCGCCGCCGCCGCTGCCATACATGACGTAGTGCATGTTGTCGGCGCAGGTCTTCACCAGTGCCTCGGCAAGCGCCGTGCGCGCCAGCGCCGGGAAATGGTGATTGCCGACATCGAACAGCGCGCTCGCGCGGTTGAGCGCATCGACCAGCTCGGGATGGCGGTGGCCGAAATTGAAGGTGCCGCCGTTGAGATGCAGGTTGATCAGCCGCTTGCCCGACATGTCGTAGATGAAGTAGCCCTCGCGCCGCCCGATCACGATGTCGACGCCGAAATCCTGCCAGGCCTGGGTCTTGCCGGGATTCCAATAGGCCTTCGACCGCTCCAGGAACTGTTCCTTGCTGTCGTAGGCGAAGAAGCCGAAGTCGTGCATTTTGATTACTCCCGACCTCCCTTTCGCTCGCCTCTATCTTTTGTTGTCATGCCCGCGAAAGCGGGCATCCAGGGCAAGCGATGAAATCTCGCGGCCCTGGATTCCCGCTTTCGCGGGAATGACATCGAAAGGAAGGTCAACGAGAAATACCGTGTACGCATGATTCACGTCCCCATCTCCTCGATCGCCGTCAGCGATTCCGGCAGCACCTGCCCGCCGTCGATGACGAGCGTCTGGCCCGTGATGTAGGCGGCCTCGTCGGAGGCGAAGAATAGCGCGGCGTGGGCGATGTCCTCGACCGCGCCGAGCTTCCGCAGCGGCACGGAGGCCGCCATCTTCTCGAGATACTCGGCGCCCAGTCCCTCCAGGCCTTCGGTCATGACGTTGCCGGGCATCACCGCATTGATGGTGATGTTGTGCGGCGCCAGCTCCAGGGCGGCCGTGTGCAGGAAGCCGAGCTGGCCGGCCTTGCTGGCGCCGTAGGCGGTCCAGCCGGGAAGGCCGGTGATGGGACCGGTGATGGAAGAAGTGATGACGATGCGGCCCTTCTTCTTCTGCTTCATCGCCGGCAGGCAGGCCTTGATCGAGAGGAACATGCCCTTGAGGTTGGTGGCGAGCACCTCGTCCCAGGTCTCCGCGCTCATGTCCGCGAGCTTGGCGGCCGGGAAGATGCCGGCATTGGCGCAGAGCACGTCGATGCCACCATGCTGCTTCACGGCCGCGTCCGCCATGCGCTGCATATCCGGCCATTTCGTGACATCGGCGGAAACGGCCGTGGCCTGTCCGCCCGCCGCCTTGAGTTCATCGGCGCATTTCTGCGCGGCCGCGCCGTCGCGCGCAACTATCAGCACGCGCGCGCCCTTGCTCGCGAACACCCGCGCCATGCCCTTGCCGATGCCCTTGCTGGAGCCGGTGACGATGACGGAGCGGCCGGTGATCGCTGTGAACATGGTTGGTCTCCTCGTTCGCTTCCGGCTCAGCCGAACTTGCTCAGATAGGCCTCGGCCAAGCCGCAGGAGCCTTCGGTATAGGGCTCGCCCAGGCTCTTTGCGAGATCGGTCTCGGCGTGGGAGCCGATCCAGGCCACCAGCAGCAGCCGCCGCAGCATGATGAAGGTCGGCAGTTCCGCCTCCTCGGCCGCCGCCAGCGGGGCCACTCTGCGATAACCCCTGACCCAGGCGTCGACCAGCGCCGGAACGTCCGGGCGATGCTCGATGAAGGAGAGCGCCGTGCCCAGGTCATAGAAGTACCAGCTGAAGCCGCAGTCGTCGAAATCGATGACCTTGGTATGGGTGCCCTCGATCAAGAGATTGGCCAACCGGATGTCGGCATGGGTGAGGCCGAAGCGCTCGCGCGCCTTGCCGTAGCGCTGCAGCCGTTGGCCGATGACGGCGGACATGCGGCCGAGGACCTTCTCGCGCGCCAGGGTCATGCCGATGCCGTCCTGCCAGCGCCCCCAGATCGGCCGGGAACCCAGGCTGGTCTCGTAGTCCCAGGTGTGGCGCGTGAAGCCGGGCGGCAGCTGCCAGATCTTGGCATGCGCGTGCATGCGGGCGGAAACCTCGCCCAGCCGCTCGAACGGCGCCAGCAGCTCGTCCTCCGGCGGCTCGCGTCCCGTCATGAATTTGGACATGACGGCATGGCGCGGATCTTTGAGCTCCCGGCCGACCAGCGTCTGGATCACCGTGCCGTCGCGGGCCGGAATCGCCTCCGGCGTCTCCATGCCGGCGTCGCGGCGCAGCGCCGCCATCCATTGCAACTCGGAATTGATGGCGGCGTAGCTATGATAGCCGACGCGATGGATGCGCAGGATGGTCTTGCCGCCGCTCTCGGGATCGTCGATCCGATAGGTGGCGTTCTCCGACAGGTTGATCATCGTCGCCGTCGAGCGCGGCGACAGGTCGTAGAGCCCGATCGCCTGGTGCGCGAGGCGGCCGAGGCGGGCCAGCAGATCGTCGTGAGAAAGCGGCGTGTCCATGCGCGTTTCGTCGATTCGAAAGAGCGGCCGGCCGAGCGTCGCGGCGCACCGCGCCCTGGCTGTACCTTCGGCCTTTGTCACCCGATGCGGATGACTCTAGCCAAGGCGCCGCCGAAGGCTTGACCGTGCAACGCGATAATTTGACAGTTGATGACAGCGGCGAAGGACGGGCAGGTGCCGGGGCAAAAATGAAGCGCAGGGTCCCGGTGAGGACCCTGCGCCGCGTGTCATCCGCTCAAGTCGATGCAGGCGCTCGAGGGCTCAGTCCGTTGTCGTCCTGCAACTGCTGTCCGTAACGGTCTTTTTCATTCCGGAGTGACCTGGAAGACGAGCCGCCCGATCTGATCGAATTTCTTCGGATCGCTGGTCTTCAGATAGAACGCGCCGACGATCCCGATCACGAGCACCGCGAGATTGATCCACACGATATAGTCGGCGAACCCCAAGCCGCCGCCGAGGAAATCCATCCGCCAGATCATCACGGCGATGATCAACACCTGGGCGACGAAGGAGATCAGGGGCGCCACCAGCGTGCTCCACCAGTGATGCTCGTCCGGATGGTGTGTCAGGAAGTAGCGGATGATGGCGACGGACACGAGGGCCTGCGCCAGCATGATCAGCATCGTTCCCAATACCGCCAACAGCCCGTACACCATTCCGTAGGCTTGCGTCGTCGGGTCCTTGCCGCCGGCGAAGATCCAGAACAGGATGATAAGGATCGCTGCGATCACCGACTGCGTGAAGGACGCGACATAGGGGCTCTTATAAACGGCGTGCGTCTTGCCGAGGACCGCGGGAAAAACCCGCTCCCGGCCGAGGGAATAGAAATAGCGGGCCGCCGTATTGTGGAATGCCATGCCGCAGGCAAAGGCGCCGGTCAGGATCAGATAGCTCATGATTTGCTCTGCCCAACCGCCGATCAGCGAAGCGGCGGGTGTCAGGAAGAAGTGCGCGGAATCGGTCTGCGAGATCCGGGCGGCGTCATCGATGGTCGGATAGGCGGAGATGCTGGCCCAGCTCGTGATCGTGTAGAAGATGCCGAGACCGAGCACCGAGATGTAGAGCGAAAGCGGCACGATCCGCTTGGGATCGCGGGATTCCTCGCCGTAGTTCGGCGCCATCTCGAACCCGACCCACGACCAAAAGGCGAAGAAAAGACCTATGACCCAGGCGCCGTCCTTGATGTCGTCGTGTCCAACGAAGCTGACGAAGGCATTCGCGGGATTGAGGGCCGCGCCATCCACGTGAGCGGCCGGACTGCTGAAGACTCCTACGTCGAAGATCAGGAGGATGATGACTTCGCCGATCAGCGCGATGCCCAGAACCCAGGTGGAGAGCTTGACGTCGAAATAAGTGAGGATCGCGATCAGCACCACCATGAACAGCGCCAACCAAGGCCAGTCGATATTGCTGTTGGTCAGCTCGACGATCTTGAGGTTCATGAAGTAGGCGAACCCGCCGCACAGTGACGCCTCGAACACCGAATAGGCGACGACGGAGGCGAATCCCATGGCCATGCCGATCTCGCGGCCGAGCCCGTGGCTGATGAAGGAATAGAATCCGCCGACGGCCGTCACCTTGCGCGCCATTGCCGCGTAGCCGACCGAAAAGATCAGGAGGACGATCGTCGCCACAATGAAGGCGGCAGGTGCGCCGACGCCGCTGCCCCAGCCGGCAACGTAGGGGGTATTGAACAGCATCGCCGAAATCGGCGCCGCGCCCGTCACCGTCAGGAACAACACGCCGATCAAGCCGACTGCCTTCGAATGCAGCAGATCGACATCCTTGCGGCCCGCCACATCGTATGCGGTTGCCGAACTTAGACTGCCCGTTGATGAAGTCTGACCCTGAGCCACCTATGCCTCCTTAGTTTGTCGTTGCCCCCTCCGGCATTCCCAGACCGCCGGCCCTTTGTTGCGACGACGTTACTATGCCGCGATTCCGCGGTCGACCTCTTTTGTGGTGTTTTGTGGCGTCATTTGCATCCGCGCCGGGCGAACGCTCACGCATACCCTCAGACGGGGCATAGTCTCGCTATTGTGCGCCACCTTATCTTGACCGCCAGTGACAGGCATTTGACAGTTGATGACAGCCGCAGGTCACGCCGGCCGGACCCAGGTCAACTCGTGCTTGTTGTGGCGCAGATGCATGAGCCGTGCGCCGGGGATGGCGGCGAAGCGGCGGGCGGCCGCGTGGTCGGTGGCGCCCTGGAACTTCAGGGTGCAGACGAGATTGCGGGCGAGGCCGGATTCCAGCCAGCGCTCCACCATGCTGTAGAGCCGCGCCGGATAGCAGACGACGTCGCTGAACAGCCAGTCGACCGGTCCGACCTCGTCGGGATCGAGCGCAAAGGCGCTCGCCTGCCGGAATTCCACGCTCGGCAGGGCGGCGATCTCCGGCGCCAGCGGCGCCTTGTCGACGCTGACGACGCGGGCGCCCAGGGATTGCAGCACCCAGGTCCAGCCGCCGGGGCTGCTGCCGAGATCGAGGCAGCGCTCGCCGGGTGCGGGGTAGCGGCCGAGCAGAGTCAGCGCCTCCCATAGTTTGAGATAGGCGCGGTTCGGCGGCGCCGTCCTGTCTTCGACGAACTGCACCTCGCCGTTGGGAAACGGGCTCGAGCAGCGCGGTGCCGCGATGATCGTGCTCTCGTCGACGAGCGTCCAGGAACCCAGGGGTGCCGTCGGCGCCGGCTTGGGAAAGACGAGCGGCTTCGCGCTCACATGCGGCAGCTTCTCCTGGATCAGGCGCGCCCGCCGGTGCAGCCGGCAGGCATAGAGCGCCCAGCTGCGCTGCAGGGCGCGCAGCTTCTTGGCGCCGTCGGCGATCGAGGCGATGGCGATGGTCTGCGGGTCGTGCCAAGTGTTCGCCGCCCAGGCCGCCGGCTCGGTCCTGCCCTCGACCAGCAGGAGCCGGCCATGGGTCGCGACGATGCGCGCATCGCCCAGCTCCTCCCGCAGCTGCTGCTCATAGCCCTCGGCGGTGAGAAATCCGGTGCGGCCCTGCATGGTCACAGACGCGGATTCGTATTTCGCGACACAATTGTGTTGTCACCCCCGCGAAAGCGGGGGTCCAGGGCAAGTGACGGAGCGGCTCCCCTGGACCCCCGCTTTCGCGGGGGTGACAAACTCAAATGTGACATCGTCAAGCAGGGCCCGCTTAGACTGGGCGCGCCGCGATCAGCGCGTCCGCCAGTTCGACGAAGCCGGCGCCGCAGCGGCTGCGGGTCACATAGGCCGGCAGCGCGCTCATGCGGTCGGCGAAGTCGGCGACGTTGGCCACCCCGACCGCGTTGGGAAAGAATTCGAACATCGGCGCGTCGTTCGGGGAATCGCCGGCGAACACGAACTGGTCGCGCTCGGCGTCGAGATCGATGGCGAAGCATTCCCGCAGCATGACGCGCGTCATGCCCAGCTTGTCATAGCTGCCGAACCAGCCGTTGACGTGGATCGAGCTGACCTTGGCGGTGGCGCCGGCCTCGCCGAACAGCGCGACGATGCGGTCGACCTCGGCATGCGGCAACGGTGGTACGTCCTCGCAAAAATCGATCGCCAGGTCGGCCTCGCGATAGAGCTGGTCGGAGGCCAGCGCCGCGCCGGGGACCGCGGCCAGGATGCGATCGCGCACTGCCGCCAGCCGGTGGCGATTCGCCGCCCGTTCCTCGTCCGATGCGAGAAAGCGCTTCACCAGCTTGCGGGCGGCCGCGTCGTAGCGGAAATAGAACGCGCCATTCTCGCCCACCACGGCATCGACGGGCCACATGCGCGCGATATGGTCGCACCAGCCGGCCGGCCGTCCCGTGATGGGAACCACGAGGAAGCCGGCCGCGCGCAGCCGCTCGAGCGCGCCATAGGCGGCGGCCGTCAGGTGACCCTCCGTGGTCAGGGTATCGTCGATATCCGTGAAGACGCCGCGGACGCGCCGCCGCGCCGACACCGGAAAGCTGTCGAGCGGCTGCATGGTCAGACCCGGCGGCCGGCGGGGGCGAGAACGCGGCGGTGCCGTTCGAACAGCGCCGCGATGCTGTCCACCACGGCGCGCACGCGCGGCGCCCGCCGCAGGTCCTCATGGATCACCATCCATAGTTCCGAGCGGTCGTCGGGAAGCGGCGCGGAGACGCGGATCAGGTCCGCCTCCTGTTCGCCGACGAAGCATGGAATGACTCCCAAACCGAATCCCCCCTTGATGCCGTCCAGAATGTTGATGGATTGCGTACAGCGCAAGGTCGGTTCGCCGGAAAGACGCCCTGCCAACCAGCGCGCCGTCGGCAGATGGGCGCTTGTCTCGTCAAAGCCGACCCAGCGGCAAGCGCGAAAGCGCGCTTCCGTGCGGGCCTTCGGGTTGTCCTGTACGTAGCGGCGACTGCCGTAGATGGCGTAGAGCGGATGCTGCAAGCGCCGCACGGCAAGCTTGCCATCCTGCGGGCGCTGATTGCGCAATGCCAGGTCGGCCTCGCGCCGCGCCAGATTGGCGAACTGATAGGCGTTGAAGATCTCGAGCTCCAGGCCCGGCAATCCCGCCGTCAATTCCAGCGCATGTTGGCTCAGGAACCGGCTCATCCAGCCGCCGGCCGCGATCCGCACGACGCCGGCCAGCGAGCCCTCCATGGCCGGCCGCTGCCGCTCGATGGTATCGGCGGCGCGCGCCATGTCGCCCGCGACGGGCAGCAGCTCCGAACCGGCAGCGGTCAGGGCGAAGCCGTCCGGCCGCCGATCGAACAGATGCAGGCCGAGCGCATGCTCGATCGATTGAATACGCCGACCGACGGTCGGCTGACTGAGTTTCAACCGCCGCGCGGCAGCCGACAAGCTGCCGGTCTCCGCCACGGTCAGGAAGATGCGGACGTCGTTCCATTGCATGCGCCTAGACCTATTCAAGAATGAATAGAGACGCAACGCTTTCATGGAATTCCTCACGTCCATGCATGGCCTTATTTCTTCGCCGGGCGGCAATAGGAGGGCACGGCCTTGCGATCAGTCCCCATACGCTCCGCGGCGGAGCCGCACAGGCGCCGAAGATCGTGGTTGAAGTCTGCATTCGATTCGGCGGTGTCGCTCGTTCGTGCCGTAGCGGGCGCAGGCAGCGTGAGTGGCCTCGATGATCGCATGTTGCGAGACGTCGGCCTGCGGCGCGACCGTGACGGCCAGATCCGTGCACTCGACGGCAGCGACCTACCTTGACATTCGTATTGGAGTCGCCGGCGTTCGACGGTAGGGTCGCGGCAACCCAGAGCAGGAGACCGACACCATGCTGCCGCCACGCGAACGGGTGGTGATGATTTCCGGCGCCAGCCGCGGCATCGGCCGCGCCATGGCGCAGCGGCTCCACGACGATGGCTATCGCTTGAGCCTGGGCATGCGACCCTCGCCGGCCGCCACCGAAACCGTCCGCGCCATGGAGCCCGACCGGCTGCTGGTCGCGGCCTACGAGGCGCGCGAGGCCAAGAGCGCGCAGGATTGGGTCGCCGCTACCCTGGCCCGCTTCGGGCGGATCGACGCCGTCGTCGCCAATGCCGGCATCGGCCTCGACGCCGATATCGAGACCGGCACCGAGGCCGATCTCGACGCCATGTGGGACGTCAACGTCAAAGGCCCCTGGCGCCTGGTCCAGGCCGCCTTTCCCCATCTGAAGGCCGGCGGCGCCGGCCGCGTCGTCGCCGTCGCCTCGATGTCGGGCAAGCGGGTGAAGAGCGCGACCATGACCGGCTATTCCATGAGCAAGTTCGCCCTGGTGGCGCTGATCCGCGGCGTCCGCCACAGCGGCTGGCCGCACGGCATCCGCGCCACCGCGATCTGCCCCGGCTATGTCGCCACGGACATGACGGCCGATGCCGATTTCCCGGCCGCCGCGATGACGTCGCCGGAGACCATCGCCGCCCTGGCATCCCTGGCCGTCGGCCTGCCGAACGAAGCGACCATGCCCGAGCTGGCCGTCAACTGCGTGCTGGAGCCGTGACGGTCCCGACTTGACATGTTCTATCTTCGTTCCCACATTCAGCTCTCTGGCCAAGCCGAGGCTTCACTGTTGTTGCCGCGGCCGGGCCGGTCGATCTTTGACATCGTGTATCTGTCGACAGCAGCGCCGCCTTGCGGACGGGCAGAGGGTGGCGAAGGGGAGTCACGTCCCGCACGGCGCTCCGACCTGCGCTCGCCTTAACCTTTTGCGTAAGGTTGTTTCGCGAATCTCGGAGCGGGACTATCCCCTGCCCGAGGAGGCTCTCTCCGCTGGACATGGGGTCGATCGCTCCGATTCGATCGACCCGCTGGAAAGATCCACCACAGAGTTTCCACCGACTGCGTCGACCCGCGAGGGATGAAACGACTCTCCAGAAGTTGCACCCACTCCCGTGTCACCCCGGCTTTCGCCGGGGTGACAGCCGAGATTGGAACGCCCGCGGGTGTGCAGTTACTTTTCAGGTCACGGAGGTCACAGAGAAAGGCGGGACTTTCCCGGCGCGCGCAGCGCGCATTCGCCCTTCCTCTGTGTTCTCTGTGACGTCCTCTGTGACCTCTGTGGTGGATCTTTCTTGTTCGTTCCCGCTGGGCATGGGGTCCGTCGCTCGAATCGACAACGGCGCGCGCGGCCGGCGTTCCGAAGCGTGAAAGCCGGCGAAATATGCTATCGTCCGCCCGCATGACGACCGTCCGCCTGACGCCCGGCGACCCCGCCCCCTGGTTCATCACGCCGTCGCCCGCCAACCCGCGCTATCACTTCGATTCGGTGGCCGGGCGCTATATCGTGCTGTGTTTCTTCGGCTCGGCCGGCAATCCGGCGATCGGGCAGATGCTGGCTGCGTTGTACCAGGCCGGCGCCTTCGACGATAATCATGCGTCGTTCTTCGGTGTCAGCGCCGATCCCGGCGACGATCGCGAGAAGCGCATCGAGGAACGGATTCCCGGTTTCCGGCTGCTGTGGGATTTCGGCCTCAAGGTGGCCGCCCGCTACGGCGTGTGCGACGAGCCGAAGCCGGACGAGACCGCGCGCTACCAGCCCACGACCTTCATCCTCGACCCGGCCCTGCGCGTGCTGGCCGTGCTGCCGATCGCCGACCCGGTCCTGCACGGCCGGCAGCTGCTGGAGCTGGTCGGCCGCCTGCCCCCTCTCGGCGCCATGCGGCAAGGCCGGCCATCGGCGCCGGTCCTGCTGGTGCCGCAGCTGTTCGAGCGCGAATTCTGCCGCGAGCTGATGGCGCTCTACGATCGCCATGGCGGCCAGGACAGCGGCTACATGACCTCGGACGCCGGGGGCAAGACCGTCGGCGTGATCGACTACGGCCGCAAGCGCCGGCGCGACTACCTGATCGAGGACGCCGACGCCCGCCAGGGCATCCGCGCCCGCATCGAGCGGCGGTTGATACCGGAGGTGCGCAAGGCGTTCCAGTTCCGCGCCAACTTCATCGAGCGCTACATCGTCGCCTGCTACGACGCCGGCGAGGGCGGCTATTTCCGGCCGCATCGTGACAACACCACGAAAGGCACCGCCCACCGCCGCTTCGCCGTCACCATCAACCTCAATGCCGAGGAGTATGAGGGCGGCGACCTCTGCTTCCCGGAATTCGGGCGCGAGAGCTATCGGGCGCCGAGCGGCGGCGCCATCGTGTTCTCCTGCTCGCTCATGCACGAGGCGCTGCCGGTGACGCGCGGCCGCCGCTATGCCGTGCTGCCGTTCCTCTATGACGAGTCCGGCGCCAAGCTGCGCGAGGCCAATCTGGAGTATCTCGCCGACGACCGCCTGCGCGACGACGTCAAGCAATCGCTCCCGAATGCCACTGGTTCACCCCGTGAGCGGCAGACTTCCTAGCGGAACATGAAACGCGACGCGAGACTGGCAGGGTTGACGACATGACGGCGCGCCCGGACGGCGACGAAGAGGAGGGCCGCAACGCCGCCCGCGAGGAGCGGTCGCGGCAGGCGGAGAAAACCCAGGCCGTCGTTCAGCTGGCCGGCGGCGTCGCGCATGATTTCAACAATCTGCTGATGACCATTCTGGGCAACAGCGAAATGCTCGCTGCTAGGCTCGAAGCGGGCACGCCGGCGCATGAGATGGCGGCATTGATCGAGGAAGCCGCCCAGCGCGCCGCCGAGTTGACTCGTCGCCTCCTCGCGGTCGCGCGGCGGCAGCCGCTGCGACCGCGGTCCATCGAGGTCGACCGACTCGCAGCCGGACTGCTGGAGCGGGTCCGTGGCATCCTTGGCGACAGCATCGCAGTCGAGTTCTCGCGCCGCCGCGATTTGCGGCAAGCCATGGCCGATCCAGCCGCTCTCGAGACGGCCATTCTCAATCTGGTCGACAACGCCCGCGATGCGATGCCGGAGGGCGGCAGGCTGCTCATCGAGGCCGGCATGGCGCCGGTCGATGAAGTGCAGGCGGGCCAGCTGGGCGACGTCCGGCCCGGCCCGTATGTCACCGTCACCGTGACCGACAACGGGAGCGGCATGGCGCCAGAGGTGGCCCGGCAGGCCTTCGATCCGTTCTTCTCGACCAAGCGCGGCGGTAAGGGCAGGGGCCTGGGCCTCAGCACGGTCGAGGGCTTCGTCACGCAATCCGGTGGCCACGTCGCGATCACCAGCGCGCCCGGCAAGGGCACGATCGTGACGCTCTATCTGCCGGTCGCGCCGCAATAAAGAAGGCCGCGCGCGGCCTCTCATGGCGGCAAGCGTTCCGTATCCGCCAGGAATTCCGTCAAGCCATCGAGGCAGCCCTGCCATCCCCGTTCGTGTTGATCGCGCGTGACGGAGTCCGGGATGTGCTCGTGGACGACGATGACCTCCGTCGCCCCGGCGCCCGGCTCGAAGAGGACCGTGACGCGCTCGGGCGGCTGTGCGCTCGGCTCGATCCGCCAGCTGTAGACGAGCCTGTGGGGCGGCTCGATGATTTCGAATTCCCCGGCGATCCACACGATCTTGCCGTCGGGAAATTGATTGGCGATGCGATAGCGGCCGCCAACGCGCAAGTCGATTTCGGCATCCGTGCAACTGACGGAGGCGGGGCCCCACCATTCCTTGAGGCGGGCCGGCTCGGTCCAGGCCTCGAACAGGCGTTCGGCAGTGGCGTGAATCGTCCGGCGAACCACGAGGTTTACGGTTCGAGAGGCCGGAGCTGCTGGAGGAGTCTTGGATGTCACCGATATCCCTGCGGATCAATGTCGCTCGTCGGTCTCGTCGCGCTCGACGTAGTGCGCTAACAGGTCGAGGGTGTCGCCCCAAAACGCCCGATAGTGATCGAGCCATTGTTCGACGTCTTGCAGCGGCTTGGCCACCAGGGAGCAGCGGTGGACCCGCCCGTCGACGGCGCGCGCCACCAGCCGCGCGCGCTCAAGCACCCGGACATGCTTGGACACCGCGATGCGCGACATGTCGAAGGGCTCCGCGAGTTCGGACACCATGGCCGGCCCTTGAGCCAAACGGCCCAACAGCGCCCGCCGGGTCCGGTCGGAAAGCGCATGGAAGACCAGGTCGAGCCGGTCGTCGGCGGAACGGCGCTTGGCTCGTGTGCTTGACGGCATCGAAAAACCTCGCTATTCGATATAGGAAACCAATCGGTTACTCATTGCAAGCGCAAAGTCGATTCCCGACGGCCGATCTTGCGAGGAATAGGAGCCAACGCCATGTCCACGTCCATCCATCAAGAAGTCGTCTTCAAGGCCAGCCCGCAGCGCATCTACGACGCGCTTCTCGATGCTAGGCAGTTCAGCGGATTCACGGGTGGGGCGCCGGCCGAGATCGATCGCGATCCGGGTGGGGCCTTCTCGTGCTTCGGCGGCATGATCACGGGAAGAAACATCGAGCTCACGCCCAATCGGCGCATCGTTCAGGCCTGGCGGGCGGGAAATTGGCCGGAAGGCGCCTATTCGATCGTCAAGTTCGAATTCACGGCCCAGGGCTCCGATACCAAGCTCGTCTTCGACCACGCGGGATTTCCGGCCGAACATGGCGAGCATCTCGAGAGCGGATGGAAAAAAATGTATTGGGAGCCGCTGCAGAAGTATCTGGCGTAGCCAAGACGGCGGCGATTCGGGGCGCGGTCCCGTTTTCGCCGTCGATGTTGTCCCCACGGGGCGCTGCGCGATGGAAAAAAGGCCGCGTCGTCTTCGACGCGGCCTCTCTGAGCTTCGCAGCTTCTCACGTCGCCCTCACGCCGGCTCGGGCGCCTTCAGCCGCACGAGCTTGTTGAGCAGCGCATCCAGGCCCGGCCCCTCGCCGGCGTGGAGATCGATACGGCCGACCTTCTCCACCAGCCGCTCGAGGCTCTCGAGCTCCTTCAGCCGCAGGAGGAGCGGATTGTCCTCCATCAGCTTCGCGGTGTTGAGGAGCGAACGCGTCGCCGCGGTCTCCTCCTGGCGGCGGATCAGGTTGGCCTTCGCCGTCCGCTCCGCCTCCACCACCTTGTTCACGAGCTCGCGGATCTCGCCGGGCAGGATCACGTCCTTCACGCCGAGCTCCGTCACCTCGATGCCGGTCTCGCCCAGGCGCTCGCGCACGAACGTGCGCAGCTCCTGATCGAGCACGCTCTTGGCCGACAGCACCTCGTCGAGCGTGCGCGCCGCCACCGCCTCGCGGATGGCGAACTGCACCAGCCGGTACAGCCAGCCATCGACGTCCACGACCGCGCTCACCGCGCGCTCGGGATCGGCGATCCGGCGCAGCGCCGTCAGGGTCACGCGCAGAGCGATGCGATCCTTGGTCAGCATCTCCTGCGCGGTGATCTCGACCGCCTGCGGCCGCAGGTCGACGCGCTTCACCTCGACCTTCCGGTTCACCGTCCAGTAGGCATGCCGGCCCGGCGCCAGCCGCGCCACCAGCCGGCCTTCGACATAGAGCAGGCCGGCCTCGTGGTTCTCGACCACCGTCTCGGTGCCGTACGGGTTGCGCGCCCGATCGATCAGCGTCAGGTGGTGCGGGTCGACCTTCGGCTCGCTCGCCGTGTCGATGCGCTCGACCTCGACCTTCGTCACGATCTTCCAGAACACGCGTACCTTCCACGGGCCGACCAGGTGCGTCGGCCGGCCGTCCAGGTTGACGATGGCGAGCTCGTCGGCCCGCGTCTCCACGGCCTCGAACAGTTCGGCCGCCATCTCCGGCCGCTCGGCCTTGATCACGGCGTAGCGCTCCGCGGAGAACTCGGCGCGCACGACCTGGAACGTCTCGATCGTCAGCTCGCGCTTCGGATCGAACAGACGGTGGCGGCCGGGACCGAGCACGCGCTCGTGGCGGCCGTTGCGCAGCAGGAGGGCACGCTCGCCATCCTTCACCGTCGCGCGCAGCATCAGAAGAAAACGAGTCACGACACGTCTCCATTGTTGGCCTCGCGGCAGCGCCGCGAAGCGTGGTTTCAATCCGAGGACACGGGTTCCGGACGCGTCTTCCCGGGGGAACGGCGGGCCGAGGCTTGAGCGAGGCGGGTCGGCGGGCACACTTCTCCTGTCGCCAAACCGAAGCTTGGCGATCGAAGGGTGGACCCGGCGACCCGCGCAGGCGGTATCGGCCGCGGCGCAAGGCCGGTCTCACGGTGTCTGGTTCGGACGGAGGGCCTTTCGGCCAGGCGACCGGACCGCGACTGAAGCGCGCGTCCGGTTCCCTACAGTGGAATCAGCTTTGCAGGCTGAACCGGAGCGTTGGAGCGGGATTCGAACCCGCGACTGGATGCTTATCAGGCATCTGCTCTACCCATCTGAGCTATCCTCTCTGGTGGATCGACCGGAATCGAACCGATGTCCTCCGGGTTACCCCGGCGCTCTACCCTGAGCTACGACCACAATCTTCGTTCAGCGGAACACGGGATACGCAGAGCGCACCGCGCCAGCCGGGCATCATAAACCCGGACTCAAGGCCGAGCGAAGGGCCGGGCTTATGACTCAAGTCGAAACGGAACGCAAGACTATATTCTGGTCTCGCCTTGTATTCGTGCATTTCAGGCCCGCGCTGTGTCGTATCGGCCACAGTATAAAGGAGCTGCGTCCGCTCGATGCGGTGAGGGTGTGTGGCTCGGTGCTCGAAGATGTCTATGCTACGATGGCATTGGAAAAGAGACCGTAATGCCGAAATCGCGCAAAGCATTCGCACTCGCCATTCTCGCCCTCGCCCTCGGCCTCGCCGGTGGCGTGGCTGCAGGTATCTGGTACTGGTTCACCCCGCCCGCCCGCAAAGAGGGCGGCCCGCTCACGGGCGCAGAGATCACGGCGCTGGTGTCGGGCAACACGGTCAAGGGGCCCAAGTTCTCGGAGTACTACGCCTCCGACGGCTCCATTCGCGGCCGGGAAATCGAGGATACAGACGAAGAATATCTGGGCACGTGGCACGTCGAGGGCGACCAACTTTGCGCTGCCTTCCCCAGCCACGATTACAGGAGCTGCGTCTCGATCAGCCGGGACAAGAGCAGCGAGTACGACTTCGCGGACGCCGGGCGCCACAGCAAGCGCACGATCGTCGCGGGCAATCCCAACAAGCTGTGACGGGTCTGATTCTCTGCCGGCCTGGCCAACTGCGGCCCGTCGCGTTGGCTGAATATGTCGGAGCGCTGATGCCGGCGTGGCGCCTGTCGAATTGTCTCGACTTGCCGTCGATAAGAGCGCCTCATGCACGGGACAACCTCGCATCGTATCGTGAAAATCCCACCGCTTGTCGGAGGCGCCGCGCCAGAAGGGGCAGCCGTGCCCAGCTATCGATGTCATCTCCTCGACGGAACCAGGCATATTGCATCAGTTCACTTCGTCGAATGTGAGACTGACGATCTGGCGCAGGCCCGCGCCGATCGACGGGTTGCCGGTAGCGGATATCCCGCCCCGGAAGTCCGAGACGGAGTCCGATTCGTGTGCGAGATGAATCAACATAGGCGACGCCCCCTTTGAACTGATCATCGACGACCGGATCAGTCCGCGCTTGCTGACGTCGAAGAACAGGTGGCCGACCCAGGAAACAGAGGAGCGGAGCCGGATAGTGCTAGGCAGACTTCTGGGCATGCTGTCGGCCGATATGGCCATCGATCTCGGGACGGCAAATACGCTGGTATACGTCAAAGGCCGCGGCATCGTGTTGAACGAGCCGTCGGTCGTCGCCATCGCCCAATACAAGGGGCACAAGCAGGTGCTGGCGGTGGGCGACGAAGCCAAGATGATGCTGGGCCGCACGCCCGCCAACATCACCGCCATCCGGCCCTTGCGCGATGGCGTCATCGCCGACTTCGAAGTCGCCGAGGAGATGATCAAGCACTTCATCCGCAAGGTCCATAACCGCCGCAGCTTCACCAGCCCGCAGATGATCATCTGCGTGCCCTCCGGCTCGACCGCGGTCGAGCGCCGGGCGATCCGCGAGGCGGCCGAAAGCGCCGGTGCCCGCAAGGTCTGGCTGATCGAAGAGCCGATGGCCGCGGCGATCGGCGCCGGCCTGCCCGTCACCGAGCCGACCGGCTCCATGGTCGTCGACATCGGCGGCGGCACCACCGAGGTCGGCGTGCTGTCGCTCGGCGGCATCGTCTATGCCCGCTCGATCCGCGTCGGCGGCGACAAGATGGATGAGGCGATCATCGGCTACATCCGTCGCAACCACAACCTGCTGGTCGGCGAGGGCAGTGCCGAACGCATCAAAAAGGAAATCGGCTCCGCCTGTCCGCCCGAGGACGGCGACGGCCGCGTCATGGCGATCAAGGGCCGCGACCTCATCAACGGCGTCCCGAAGGAGCTCGTCATCACCGAACGGCAGATCGCCGAGAGCATAGCCGAGCCGGTCGGCGCCATCATCGAGGCGGTCAAGGTCGCGCTCGAGCATACGGCGCCGGAACTGGCCGCCGACATCGTCGACAAGGGGATCGTGCTCACCGGCGGCGGCGCCCTGCTCGGGAACCTGGATTTCGTGCTGCGCCATTCGACCGGCCTGCCGGTCTCGATCGCCGACGATCCGCTGTCCTGCGTCGCGCTCGGCGCCGGCCGGTGTCTCGAGGAGATGAAGGCTCTCAAGGCCGTGTTGTCCGACATTTAGAGTCGCATGAGCGTTTCTCGTTACGCCCGTTCGGGCCCGCCGGGGGCATCCCTCCGCCGTCGCGCCTGCCGACCTCGACTGGCCGCGTCCACCAAGAGGCCAAAATCAGCCGCGACCGGCGCAAATCGCTGACGAAATTGCTCGCGGCCAGCGGGTCGAAACCGGTGCTCAGTTCCGTACCAAGGTGGCGTCCCCGGCGTGACTCGAACACGCGGCCTACGGTTTAGGAAACTGTAATTTAGGCTTCGCGCCTGGCGAACCGCCCAAGCGAGAGTAACAACGATGATCAAGCCCGATCAGCTGCCCGACAGAACCGGTGGGATAGGCGCAGACCGCGGCGAGGGAACGCGAAAGCGCGACTGTCTTAAGACCGTCGGGCCGGCATCGTAGCTCTCGGGTGTCCGCACCTGGCACATCTCTTCCGTTCGCCACGGCGCGCGTGACGGCAGCTCTCAAGCTTAAAGCTCACGTTTAGGAGACGTTGCCCGGACTGGAGTGCCTAAGTGATCTGATCAAACGATCTCTTTCTACCGCGCCTGACAGCTGCGAGAACGCGACGCGTCAAGTCGCGGCGTAGCAGATCTGCGGTAGCTCTGCGTTGCCGGCGCCGCCAATTGAGCCGTTCACGGTCGGTGCCCGGTACGTTGAGAGGCTCTGTTTCCTCGCAAAGATCGTCGGCTTGAACGAAGACAAGCGCTGACGGCGTTTGCGCGAGCAGTTCGTGGGCAGCGGCCATGAGATCGCCGTCGCTCTCACCGGCTGGCAGGTCTGCCAGTCGCATTGCGTCCCGCAGAGACTGCTCTTCGCGCCGGCGTCCCTCCCGTCGCGTCGCGACCAGCTCCGCGCTCAGCCCGCCGGTCTCGCGATCGATCTCGATGTCGCGGCCGTGCCGCCATCCGACAAAGGTGGGAAGATCATGGGACGACAGGCAGCTGACCGACAGAGGCGGATAGCGGTCGGGCGGACGAAAGCTCTCGCCATCCTTCTCGAACCAGAGAACGCGATAGGAGAGGATGTCGGAACCGGCCAATCGCTCTCGCAGACCTTCCGGCACGGTTCCGAGATCCTCGCCGATAATCGTGCAGCGTGCCCGGCCGCTTTCGATCGCCGTGATGGCAAGCAAGACATCGAGTGGGAAATTCACATAGGCGCCGTCCTTGCCCGGAGATCCCTGAGGGACCCAGAACTGACGGGAATAGCCGAGGATGTGATCGATGCGCAGCATGCGGGCATGCCGCATATTGGCCGACAGCATGGCAATGAAAGGATCATACGTGCTGCGCTGGAGGGCATGCGGCTCGAACGGCGCCAACTGCCAGACCTGGCCATCGCGGGCGAAAGGATCCGGCGGCGCTCCCAGAGACACGCCCAGGGCGAACTGCTCCGGGTTTGCCCAGATCTCTCCGCCATCGAGCGCCGCACCCAAGGCGAGATCGCGATAGATGCCGAGCGCGAGACCGGCATCGCGCGCTCGCGTGGCGGCGGCCGCAAGCTGGCCTTCCGCGATCCACTGGAGCCAGATCCGGAATTCGACCGCTTGGGGATTGGCTGTTGCAAATGCTTCGACCGCCGCGCCGGTGGAGCAGCGCCATTCCGCTGGCCACCGGCCGAGATCGACAGTGCCCGCCTTCTCAGCCAAGGCCTCATAGACCGCGTGTTGCCGCAACCCGATGCCCGCGGCCCTCTTATGGTCCGCGAACTCTTTCCAGAGTCGAGTAGTTGCAGGCGATCCGCGGCCGTTCTCGAAGTCGGCGAATGCGGCCGCGAGGGCGGCGCGCTTCACGTTCCAGACACCGGGGTAGTCGATATAGGTGAGCTCGCGAAGCCGGCGCAGGGTGTTGTCCGCATCCGCCAGTACGGCGCGCATACGCGGCGAATGGACGAGAGCGTCGAGACCGGCAAGGTCGATGTAGATCGGATCGATGAAACGGCGGTCGGAAGGCTGATAGGGGCTGGCCCGCTCGCGATTCGTCGGAAACAGGTGATGCAGCGGATTGATGCCGGCGACGGAACCACCGAGCCGCGCGGTGGCTTCACAGAACCGGGACAGCGTCTCGAAATCGCCGATTCCGGCATCCTGATCGTGACGCAGGGAATAGAGGTGAGATGTCAGCCCAAACAGCTTTGCGCCGTTCGCGATGGCTTCGTTCAGAAAGCAGGTCGGCGGGCTCACGATGAGGCGGCATTGCTGAACCGCCTCTTCCTCGAGAACGGCGGTGTGGTAGCCGGGCGGAAGCGCAGGAAGCGGGAGCGCCAAATGACGCACGGTCTTACCCGCGATCATGACGCGGCCGATCTCCTGAAGCTCACCCTGCGCAAACTGCAATCGGCGTGTGCCGCCGTCTTCGAGTTTGACGGTCAGACAAATGGCTCGATCGCCCTGTTGCTCCGGCATCGCCAATCGCACCGCCCCCGGAGCGCCCGCCGCCAATAGCGCTGACACCGGAAGGCTGCGGCTGTCACGGTCACGCTGAAGCTCGATGAGCATTTCCGTCGCTTCCGAAGCAGTCTCCGCCGGTAGCCGCATCGCCTTGAGGAGAGCCCGCTTCGTCTCCGGCGTCACGCGATGATGAGTGCCATCAAGCTGCCACCATTCCGGTTGAATCCCGGCGGCAGCCGCGAAACGGTCGATCAACTCATCGTCGGCCGTGGCGGGCTTGCGCGGTCGCGTGTCTACCGCCTCGGCAACGACCACGACCGCCCGGGCGGGCACGGCAATTCGGTTGCTGCTCGGGTCCGGCACGCCGTCGGTTCCGCTCCCCGAGGAATCAACGGCGATCCGCCAGACGAAGCCCGGCCGCGGTGCAGGCAACGCTGCCGCCATACCCACCGCCCCGCGATTGACCCAGATGCATATGCGGTCAGCCGCGTGGGTGCCGGTCGGCGCGGCGTAGAGCGAAAGACCCAGGAGAGGCACGGATGGCTGATTCCAGTCGTACTCGGACATTTCGCGGCCATCGTGTGTCAACCAAAGCGCATCCGGAATTCCGCTGCCGTCGATTGCTGCTCCTGCGAGGAAACGATCGTCCGACAAAGCGCGATGGGATCGGCGCAGCCCTGCGAGCGTCGCGACGAATTCGATCAGTTCATCGTCGGCATTCTCCCAGTCAAGCCAGGTGGCCTCATTGTCTTGGGCATACGCATTGTTGTTGCCTTCTTGGGTACGGCCGTATTCATCGCCAGCCGTCAGCATGGGCGTGCCACGCGAAACCATGAGCGTGGCGAGCAGGGCTCTTACATCGCGACGACGATGCGCCTCGACGCCGGCATCGGCCGTCGGACCTTTCGCGCCGTTACTCCAGGAGACTTCGTCGGAAGAGCCGTCGCGATTGTCCTCGCCGTTCGACAGATTGTGCTTCGACCGATAGGACACGAGATCGCGTAGCGTGAAGCCGTCATGCGCCGCCACGAAGTTGACGCTTCGCGACGGCGGCCGACTTCTGCCGGCGAAGATATCTGACGAACCCGCGAGTCGCGTTGCCAACGCGCCCGCGCTGCCGTCGGGGCCGCGCCAGAACCGGCGGACATCGTCGCGGTAGCGATCGTTCCACTCATGCCACCGTGCCGGGAACTGCCCAAGCCGATAGCCGCCCGGGCCGACGTCCCAGGGTTCGGCGACGAAGGTAAGCCCGGCGAGGAGCGGATCCCGGTCGATTGCCGCGAGCAGAGGCGCATCGGCGTTGAAACCATGGGACGTGCGCCCAAGCACGGTCGCGAGATCGAAGCGGAAGCCGTCGACTCCCGTCCGGCTGGCCCAGTGCCGCAAAGCGTCCAGGACGAGGCGCGCAACCGGGGGGCGGTCGACCGCCAGCGTATTGCCGCACCCGGTATCGTTGATGAGCAGGCCGGGATCCTGCTCGGCATGGCGGTAGTAGAGGGCGTTATCGAGGCCGCGCAGCGACAGCGCCGCGCCGTCGGCGTCGCTCTCGCCGGTGTGGTTCATGACGACGTCCAGCAGCACGCGGATGCCGGCATCGTGCAGCGCACCGACGACACGGCGGATCTCGGCCAGTCCGCCCGGAGCGATCCGCGGATCGGGCGCCAGAAATGTCACGGGATTGTAGCCCCAGCCGTTGGCGAGCTTCAGCGCCGGCAGATGCCGCTCGTCGATCCACGCCGCGATCGGCATCAGCTCGACGGTGTCGACGCCGAGCTTCAGGAGATGGTCGACGACGCGCGGATGCGCTAGTGCCGCAACCGTGCCCCTGAGCGGAGCTGGAATGTCCGGACGTCGCTTGGTGAAAGCCTTTACCGCGATCTCATAGATGAAGCCCGGGGTTTGCGGCGACAAAGAAGAGGCAGTCGGCTCCGGGCTGCTCACGATCGCTTTGGGCACGAACCGAGCCGTATCGATCTCCAGCGAACGCGGTGCCGCGAGATCGGCGTGTTGAGCGAAGGGTCGGTCGAGCTGCACGGCGTAAGGATCGACCAGAAGTTTTGCCGGATCGAACCGGTGGCCGCGAGTCGGATCGAAGGGGCCGTCGGCGCGCAAGCCATAACGCGCGCCGGGCTTCACGCCCGCGACAAAGCCATGATGGATTTCGTCATCGGTTCGCCCCGGCAGGGCCAGGCGCGCGAGTTCGCGATCGCCGCTTTGATCGAAGATGCAGATGAAGATCCGCTCGGCGTTGCGCGAGACCACCGCCACATTGATGCCGTCGTCATCGACGGTCACGCCCAGCGACGCGGGCCGCCCGGACGACACGGAAAAGCGCTCAGGCATGATTCCCGATCAGGTTATGACCGAGGGTTCGCGGCGACCGGTGCGGGTCTCGATTTCGGTGAGAGAGCGCGACAGACCGATCAATGGCGCCAGCGCCGTCTGCGTCTCGAGCCCGTGTTTGGCGGGATCGGGTTCGTAGCGCTCGATGTAGATACGCAAGGTGGCGCCGGCGGTGCCGGTGCCGGAGAGTCGATAGACGATACGGGCGCCATCCGCGAACAGGATGCGCAGGCCTTGCCCGCTTGTGCTCGAACCGTCGACGGGATCCAGATAGGCGAAGTCGTCGGCGCCGCTGATGGCGGAACCGCCGAGGCTCGTGCCGATGAGGCCCCGAAGTTTGCTGCGGAGCTGCCCGACGAGGGCATGGGCGGCGCCCTCATCGACTTCCTCATAGTCGTGCCGCGAGTAGTAGTTGCGGCCATAGGTCCGCCAGTGCTCCCGCACGATGTCGGCGACGCTCTGGCGACGCCGCGCGAGGATATTCAGCCACAGCAGGACGGCCCACAGCCCATCCTTCTCGCGCACGTGGTTGGATCCGGTGCCGGCGCTCTCCTCGCCGCAAATCGTCGCCAGGCCGGCATCGAGCAGGTTGCCGAAGAATTTCCAGCCCGTCGGCGTTTCGAAGCACTTGATTCCCAGCTTGGCGGCGACGCGGTCGGCGGCGGCGCTGGTGGGCATCGACCGCGCAATTCCGGCCAGTCCCTTGGCATAGCCGGGAGCGAGATGGGCCTGCGCGGCCAGGACGGCGAGAGAATCCGAGGGCGTGACGAACTGGTTGCGGCCGATGATCAGATTGCGGTCGCCGTCGCCATCGGACGCCGCGCCGAAGTCGGGCGCACCCGGCGACATCATGAGATCGTAGAGTTCCTTCGCGTGCACGAGGTTCGGATCGGGATGATGGCCACCGAAGTCGACCAAGGGCACGCCGTTGACGACAGTTCCTGGTTCGGCATCGAGCTTGTGCTCGAGGATCGCCCGCGCATAGGGCCCGGTGATTGCATGCATGGCGTCGAACCGCATGCGGAAACCCGACTTGAAGAGGTCGCGGATCGCATCGAAGTCGAAGAGAGACTCCATCAGCCGTCCGTAGTCGGCCACGGGATCGATGATCTCGACGATCGTGCTGGCAACCTTGGTCTGGCCCAGCCGCTCCAGATCGACGGCGGGGGAGTCGACGGTGCGATATTCCGAGATCCGCTTGGTGCAGGCGAACACCGCTTCGGTCATTCTTTCGGGCGCCGGGCCGCCGTTGCCTGCGTTGTACTTGATGCCGAAATCGCCGTGCGGTCCGGCTGGGTTGTGGCTCGCCGAAAGGATGATGCCGCCGAAGGCGCGATGCTTGCGGATCACGTGGGAAGCGGCCGGCGTGGAGAGGAGGCCGTCCTTTCCGATCAGGACACGGCCGAAGCCATTGGCGGCGGCCATGCGAATGACCGTCTGAATCACCTCGCGGTTGTAGAAACGGCCGTCGCCGCCGACGACAAGAGTCTCGCCCGCGAAACCCTCCAGGGTGTCGAAGATCGACTGGATGAAGTTCTCGGCGTAGTTGCGTTCCTGGAAGACTGGAACCTTCTTGCGAAGGCCCGATGTGCCGGGCCTTTGGCCTTCGAATGGCTTCGTGGCGACGGTCCTGATCATCTGCTCGCTCGCTGCTTTTCCTTCGCTGCCGCCGGCATCGCCTGCTCCCCGCAAAGCTCGCGGAAGAGAGCGGCATACTGGCCGGCGCTGCGTTGCCAGGATACGTCGGCGCGCATGCCGCGCCGCTGCATCTCGCGCCACTGCTTCTGATCGCGGAAAAGGGCAGCCGTGCGGGTTAGCGCGCTTTCGAACGACGGCGCGTCGACAGGCGAGAACTGGACGCCCGAAGCGACGCCGGCCGACAGCGCGGCGTCATTCGCATCGATGATGGTATCCGCCAATCCGCCGACCCGCGAAACGACGGGCACACAGCCGTAACGCAGGCCATAGAGCTGGGTCAGCCCGCAGGGCTCGAAACGTGACGGAATGAGGATCGCGTCCGAGCCTGCCTGCAGAAGGTGCGAGAGCGCCTCATCGTAACCGAGGACGACGCCGACGCGCCCGGCGAGGCGTTTTGCGACCGCGGAAAATGCGGTCTGGAGCGCCGCGTCGCCGGAACCGAGCAGGGCGAGCCGGGCCCCCGTCCGTACCAGCGTATCGATCGACTCGATGACGAGATCCATGCCCTTCTGGCCGGTCAAGCGGCTGACGATGCAATAGAGAAGATCATCGCTTGGCGTGAGGCCGAAGCGCCGCTCGATCGCGCGCCTGTTGCCGGCGCGACGCGTCAGGCGTTTCGCGTCATAGGTCGCAGCGATGTTGGTGTCGGTCGCGGGGTTCCAAACGGTCGTGTCGATGCCGTTGACGATTCCCTTCAGCACGCTCTGGCGCACGCGCAGGAGTCCATCGAGGCCCATGCCGCCCTCCGGCGTGCAAATCTCGCGCGCATAGGTCGGACTGACCGTCGTGATGGCGTCAGCGCACTGAAGACCGCCCTTGAGATAGCCGACGCCGCCATAGTACTCGACGCCGTCGATCGCATAGGCCTTGGGCGGAAGGTTGAGCCCGTCGAAGATCGCCGCCGGAAACCTGCCCTGAAATGCCAGATTGTGTACGGTGATGACTGACTTGGTCGCGCCGGACTTGCCGTACTTGAGGTAGGCGGGCGCGAGCGCCGCCTGCCAGTCATGCACATGCAGGACGTCCGGCAGGAAATCGGGCGCGACCCCCCGACAGACATCGGCGGCGACGAAGCCGAGCGCGGCAAAACGGGCGGCGTTGTCCGGCCAATCCTTTCCATCCGGGCCGAGATAGGGGTTGCCGGGCCGCGCATAAAGATGCGGTGCATCCAGGACAAAGAGATCGATGCCCTTCGCCTGACTGGCCGACAGCGTGGCTTCGCCCCCAAACAGGCCACCGTAGCGATGCAGGACCTTGCGGCCTTCCAAGACCGCCATGACGGTGGGATAGCCGGGAACGAGCGTCCTTACCGCGATGCCGTGCGGCGCAAGCGCTCGCGGAAGGGCGCCAACCACATCGGCGAGACCGCCCGTTTTCACGAGCGGATAGATCTCCGACGCAGCGGCGAGGACCTTCAAGGCACTCATGCAGACAGCTTGTCGATCATTGGTTGGGTGATCAGGCAGATTCCGCTGTCGGTTCGACGGAAGCGCTTGGCATCGAGTTCCGGATCTTCGCCGACCACGAGGCCCTCGGGAATCTCTACGCCACGGTCGATGACGACCCGTTTCAGAACCGCGTGCCGCCCCACGTTGACGTAGGGCATCACGACGGCCTCCTCCATGCGCGTGTAGGAGTTGACCCGCACGCCCGTGAACAGAAGCGTCCGCCGCAGCGCCGCGCCGGAAACGATGCATCCGCCGGAGACCAGCGATGAAACGGCCTGCCCGCGGCGATCTTCCTTGTCATGGACGAATTTTGCCGGCGGCGTGACCTCGCCATAGGTCCAGATCGGCCAGTTGTGATCGTAGAGATCGAGCTCCGGCGTGACGTCGACCAGATCCATATTGGCCTCCCAATAGGCATCGATCGTCCCAACGTCGCGCCAATAGGGTTCAGACTCGTGATCCGACCGCACGCACGACGTCGAGAATTGGTGCGCAATCGCTTTGCCGTTCTTCACGATATAGGGAATCAGGTCCTTGCCGAAGTCGCGGTTCGATCCGGCAACCTCGGCATCCCGCTTCAGTTGGTCGAATAGGAATGCGGTCTCAAACGCGTAGATCCCCATGGACGCAAGGGCGACGTTGGGCTTTCCGGGCATGGCCGGGGGGTCTTTCGGCTTCTCCAGAAACATCTGGATGCGGCCGTCGGCATCGACATGCATGACGCCGAAACCGGATGCCTCCTTGCGGGGCACTTCCAGGCAGCCGACCGTCACGTCCGCACCGCTGTCGACGTGGTGTTGCAGCATCAACTCGTAGTCCATCTTGTAGATGTGATCGCCGGCCAGAATGATCATGTACTTGGGGCCGTAGCTCTCGATGATGTCCAGGTTCTGAAACACGGCGTCGGCCGTCCCCGCATACCATTGCGTCTCCGAGACGCGCTGGCTTGCCGGCAGGATGTCGAAACTCTCGTTGCGTTCGGGCCGCAGGAAGTTCCAGCCGCGCTGAAGGTGTCGGATCAGGCTGTGCGCCTTGTATTGCGTGGCGACACCGATGCGGCGGATGCCCGAATTGAGCGCATTGGAGAGCGCGAAATCGATGATCCGCGACTTCCCGCCGAAATAGACCGCGGGCTTGGCCCGCCTGTCCGTGAGTTCCATGAGGCGGCTGCCGCGGCCGCCCGCCAGCACGTAGGCCATGGCATCGCGCGCCAGGGGCGCGGTCTTGTGATGCTTGGTAACCATGGTGTCCTCCCTCTTGCCTTCGTTCTGAAGGTTTCGTTCAGTTGTTTTCGTACTCGAAAAAAACGGTCGCCAGCGGTGGCAAAGAAATCTCCGCCGACGCGGGCTGCCCGTGGGATGGCTTCGCGCCGGCCGTGATGGCGCCGAGATTTCCACGACCGCTGCCGCCATAGGCCGTGGCATCCGTGTTCAGCCGCTCGCGCCAGCGGCCGGCCCGCGGCAGCGGCAGGATGTACCGGTCCCGTGGCTGTGGCGTAAAGTTCGTTGCGACGGCGACGGGCGGGTTGCCGTCACCCGCCTTGCGCAACCACGCGAACACCGAATTCTCGGCGTCGTCGGCGATGAGCCATTCGAAACCTTCGGGCTCGCAGTCGCGCGTGTGGAGCGCCGGAATCTCCCGGTAAAGCCGGTTGAGGTCGGCCACGAGCGCCCTCACGCCAGCATGGGACGGTTCACCGAGCAGGTGCCAATCGAGGCTTCGCCCTTCGCTCCACTCCCGGCGTTGGGCGAATTCCTGCCCCATGAACAGCAGCTTCTTGCCGGGATAGCCCCACATGAACGCGTAGTAGGCGCGCAGCCCCGCGAACTTCTGCCACTCGTCGCCCGCCATCTTCTCGAGCAGCGAGCGCTTGCCGTGGACGACTTCATCGTGCGACAGCGGCAGCACGAAATTCTCGGAGAAGGCGTAGAGAAGTCCGAAGGTGATCTCATTGTGATGGAAGCGCCGGTGGATGGGATCGCGGCCGAGATAAGCCAGCGTGTCGTGCATGAATCCCATGTTCCATTTGAACCCGAAGCCGAGCCCCCCGGTGAAGACGGGCTGCGACACCGACGGCCACGCCGTCGATTCTTCGGCGATGGTCATGATGCCGGGATGGCCGCCGTAGCAGACCTCGTTCATGCGCCGGAGAAAGGCGATGGCCTCGGTATTCTCCTTCCCGCCCTGCTCATTGGGCAGCCATTCGCCTGCCTTGCGCGAATAGTCGAGGTAGAGCATGGAGGCGACCGCATCGACCCGAAGGCCGTCGAGGTGATAGCGCTCGAGCCAGAAGAGCGCGTTGTTGACGAGAAAACTCGCGACCTCGCGGCGGCCGAAGTTATAGATGGCGGTGTTCCAGTCGGGGTGAAAGCCGCGCCGCGGATCGTCGTGCTCGTAGAGGGCGGTGCCGTCGAACTTCGCCAGGCCGTGCTCGTCGGTCGGGAAATGCGCCGGCACCCAATCGAGGATGACGCCGAGCCCAGCCACATGCGCTTCGTCGACGAAGCGGGCGAAGCCTGCGGGATTGCCGAAGCGCGACGTCGGCGCATAGAGGCCCGTCGGCTGATACCCCCAGGAGGGATCGTAGGGATGCTCCGTGATCGGCAACAGCTCGATATGCGTGAATCCCATGTCGCGGACGTAAGGGATCAGGCTCTCGGCAAGCTCGTCATAGCTGACGAAGGCGCCGTCGTCCCGGCGCCGCCAGGAACCAAGATGAACCTCGTAGATCGCAGCGGGCGCGCGCCGCCAATCCTGCGAGCGGCGCCTGGCGATATAGCTGCCGTCATGCCATTCGAACGAGTCGACCCGGGCGACGATCGAGGCGGTCCGCGGCCTGACCTCGGCCGCGAACCCATAGGGGTCGCTCTTCAGCGGAAGCAGCCGGCCGTCGGCGCCGAGCAACTCGAACTTGTAGAGCGTGCCTTCGGCCAGCCCCGGCACGAAGATCTCCCACAGGCCTGAACCGACGCGCTTGCGCATGACATCGCGACGGCCGTCCCAGGCATTGAAGTCGCCGACCACGGAGACCCGCCGCGCGTTCGGTGCCCACAGCGCGAAAACAACGCCGTCAACACCTTCATGTCTGATCGGGTGCGCGCCGAGTCGGTCGTAGAGGCGAAGATGCGTTCCCTCGGCGCCGTAATAGTCGTCGAGCGGTCCCAGCACGGGCCCGAAGACATAGGGGTCGACCACGTCCCATTGACCGCTGGAATTGGCAGCCCGGTAGCGGATCGGCTGCCGTCCTTGAAGCTTCACCTCGCCCTCGAAGAAGCCTGCCGGATCTCGCTGTGCGAGATCGCCGATATTGGTGCCATCAAGCTGCGCCGCGCTGACGCGATCGGCGCCGGCGATGAATGTCCGCGCTATCCAGCGTTGCTCGACTTCGTGGAGGCCGAGCACGCGAAACGGGTCGTCATGCGCGCCCGACAGGATGGCAGCGACATCCGCGTCGCTGGACCTGCCCGGGTTCGCGGGCTTCCGCCTCGGCTTGATCTCAGCGGGTCGGGACATTCCAGATATCCCGTGCGTATTCGCGAATCGTCCGATCGGACGAGAACCAGCCCATATGGGCCGTATTGCGTATGGTCTTGGCAGACCAGGCGGCGCGATCTTTCCAGAGGGCGTCGACGTGCCGCTGCGCGGCCGCATAGGCAGCGAAGTCTGCTGTCACCATGAACCAGTCGTTGGCATAGAGCCCATCGACCAGGGAGCGGAACCGATCGGCTTCGCCCGGGGAGAAGACGCCGCCGCCGACCGCATGAAGAACGTCCTTCAACTCGCCCGACTGTTCGATGATCGCGCGCGATTCGAAGCCGGCGCGGCGGCGCTCGTCCACCTCCGATGCCGTCAGGCCAAATATCACGATATTGTCCGCGCCGACGTGCTCGCGGATCTCGACGTTGGCGCCGTCGAGCGTGCCGATAGTGAGCGCGCCGTTGAGCGCGAACTTCATGTTGCCGGTACCGGAGGCTTCCATGCCGGCGGTCGAGATCTGCTCGGAGAGATCGGCCGCGGGCACGATGACTTCGGCCAGACTCACGTTGTAGTTCGGCAGGAAGATGACTTTGAGCAGCCCGCGTACCGCCGGATCGTTATTGATGATCGCGCCGACGTCGTTGATGAGCTTGATGATGGTCTTGGCCTGCGTGTAGTTCGCCGCTGCCTTGCCCGCGAAGATCTTGACCCGCGGCACCCAGTCGCGATGGGGGTGCGCTCGGATCGAATTGTAGAGCGCAACTGCTTCGAGCACGTTGAGGAGCTGGCGCTTGTACTCGTGGATGCGCTTGATCTGCACGTCGAACAGTGCGGCCGGGTCGACCGTGATCGACACCCTTTGCGCGATGAGTCTGGCCAGCCTTTCCTTGTTGGCGCGCTTCACGCGGGTGAATTGTTCCTGAAATGCCGCATCGCCGGCAAAGCGCTCGAGACCCGACAGCGCATCGATGTCGTCGAGGAGGCGATCGCCGATCGAGTCGCGGAGCAGACGCGTCAGCCCCGGGTTGACCTGGTGGAGCCAGCGGCGCGGCGTAATGCCGTTGGTCTTGTTGGTTATGCGGTCGGGGTAGAGGGCATTCAAGTGTCTGAATACCGTGACTTTCATCAGGTCGGTGTGAAGCGCAGAAACGCCGTTCACGCGGTGCGACCCCACAAAGGCAAGCTGACCCATGCGGACGCGGCCGCCGTCATGGTCGGCGACTAGCGAAACGGCCGACAGCATCTCTCCATCGGCATGAGCGCGCTCGCGCGCCTCGTCGATCAGCTTGCTGTTGATCGCATAGATGATCTGCATATGCCGCGGCAGCAGGCGTTCGAACAGATGGATCGGCCAGCTCTCGAGCGCCTCCGGCAGGAGTGTGTGATTCGTATAGGAGGTCGTCGCGCGGACGATGTTCCAGGCCTCCTCGAAGGGAATGTCGTAGACATCGAGGAGCAACCGCATCAGCTCCGCCACGGCGATGGCCGGATGCGTGTCGTTGAGCTGAATGGCCGCCTGGTCGGCGAGGTTGCGCGGATCCTTGAATTGCTGGAGATGGCGGCGCAGCAGATCCTGCAGCGAGGCCGAGGTGAAGAAATACTCCTGGCGCAACCGAAGTTCCTGTCCGGCGGGAGTCGCGTCGGAGGGGTAGAGCACGCGCGTGATGCTCTCCGCCCGCGTTCGCTCGTTCAGTGCGCCGACATGGTCGCCGCTGTTGAAGGCATCAAGTCTGATCGGATCGATCGCGCGCGCGCTCCAAAGCCGCAGCGTGTTCACCCGCTTGCCGCGCCACCCCACGATGGGGGTGTCGTAGGCGACGGCCATGACGACTTCGCCGGGATTCCAGACCTGCCGCACGACGGCGTCGTCGCCGGTCTTCGCCTGCACGCCGCCGCCAAATCCGACCTCATAGGCGTATTCCCGCCGCTCGAACTCCCAGGGGTTGCCGTGAGACAACCAGTCCTCCGGCAGCTCGACCTGCCCGCCCTCGATGATCTTCTGGCGAAAGAGACCATGATCGTAGCGAATGCCATAGCCGTAGGCCGGGATGTCCACGGTCGCCATGCTCTCCATGAAGCAGGCCGCAAGCCGCCCGAGGCCGCCATTGCCGAGCGCGGCGTCCGGCTCGAGCTCCGAGATCGCATCGAGATCGACGTCGAGGCTTTGCAGCGCTGCCCTCGCCTCCTCCGTGAGGCCAAGATTGCTCATGACATCGCGCAGCAGTCGACCAATCAGAAACTCGAGAGACAGGTAGCAGACGCGCTTGCGGTCGGTCTGGTAGGTATCGCGGGTCGACGCCATCCATCTGTCGATCACACGGTCGCGAACCGCGAGCATGGTTGCGGCTAGCCAGTCATGGCCCTTGGCAACGACAGGGTCCTTGCCGATCGCGTAGGTCAGCTTGGCGACGATGGCGGCCCTCAGATCGAGGGGATCGTTGACCAGCGCCGCCGGTCGCGGCCGCGAGGAAACACCGTCTCCGTCCTTGGGCAGGTGCGTGGCGGGTTTGAGATCGCGTGATTTCGTCATGCGTCCGCGGAGCCTTTCAATCGACGGAAGTTGCCGCGCCGGCCAGCACGGCTTCGACGTCGCCGGCGGTCGGCAGGTCGGCGCCGCGGCGACTGCAGGTGATGGACGAGGCGATGATCGCGTAGCTCAGCACAGAACCGAGCGATTCCAGGTCCAAGCCGCCGATCCGTTCAGGGGCCAGGCGACCCACCCGGCGAAGCCCCGCAAGCAGAGCCGCACTGAAGGTATCGCCGGCGCCGACGGTGTCGACAACCTCGACCTTGCGACCAGGCACCTCGACCGTTCGCTCCCCCAAGAAGGCAACGGCCCCATCGGCGCCGCGCGTGATCACGACGAGGGAAGGTCCCTGCGCCATCCAATCGCGCGCCACCTCGGCTATCGATGTGTCGGCGCCGTAGGCGACCGCAAGATCTTCGTCGCTCGCCTTCACGATCGTGGCGGTGCGCAGGAAGCGGCGGAATTGGCTCGGCCAGTTCCTGATGTCGCCGATGACCGTAGGCCGGATGTTCGGATCGAGAAAGATCGTGCGCCGGTCGGCCTCCCGCTGCGCGAGTGTGAGATAGGCCTGCGCGACCGGCTCTACCACCAACGTATAGGAGCCGAACGTCAAGGCTTCGATCTCCGGGGCCAACTCCGGCTTGAGATCGGCAACCGTGATATTGCGATCGGCGGCACCTTCGCCGTGAAACGAGTAGATGGGATGGCCCTCACGGTCCGTCGCGACGACGCTGATGGTCGTGAGCCTCGGCGTGCGCATGGCGTAGTCGAGATTCACGCCTTCCGCATTGAGCACATCCGTCAGCAGGCGGCCGAACCGGTCCGTGGACAGACCGGTGCAGAGCGCGGCAGGGCAGCCCAGGCGAGCGAGGCCGATCGCCACGTTGAACGGCGAGCCGCCGGCAACGGCTTCGGCCGCGAGCCGGGCACCATTCTCGCCGAGCACGAACAGGTCGACGAGCGCTTCGCCGCAGACGAGGATCACGTGGTCGGCCCTCCCGTCGAATCATCCGCGTTCATCAGGCATCTCCTTGAACAGTACATCACGGTCGATGGCGAAGTTCGAGAGGAGTGGCACGCTGGCGCCGCCCAGAACCCGGGCGTCGCCCCCGATCGTTCCTTCGACGACCGTGAACGGCGACAGGCCCTGGCGATCAAGCGAATCGATCTTTTCCCTCGTTGCCTTTACGAGACGACTTCTGACGGCAGCGGGAATCGCGCCGTCGATGATGACGGCTTCGCAATCAAGAACGGCGACCGCCGACAGCGCCGCAACGGCAAGGCCGGAGGCCGCCTCGTCGATCCAATCGTCAAGCGTCTTACCGAAGTCCTCCCAATCACTGCCGTTCTGCCAGAGGAGCATGGGATCCAGTCCTGTTGCGGCGAGTTTGTTCTCCAGCACATAGATCGAGGCGCTGCGAATAAGCTGTTGCGCCTTGCCCATTGCGCCCGGTGTGGGAATCGCCATCGATCCCAACGCGCCAGCATTGCTCGTGCGACCCTGGAAAAGACTGCCGTTCAGGACGATCCCGCCGCCGGCGAACGATCCGATGAAGAAATAGACATAGTCTCGATATCGGTCGCCTTTGCCGAACGTCAACTCGGCCGCGCAGGCGGCGGTGGCATCGTTGCAGAGATGGACCGGGCCGCGAAACGTCTTGGCGATTTCCTCCTTGATGTCGAAGCCCCGCCATTCCTGCAGCACGTCATGAGGAGCGCCGATTTCGTTCTCCCAGTTCCAGATCTCGAAGGGAGCGGCAATGCCGACGCCACAGATGCGCGCGATCTGACGCGGCTGAAGATTTCGCGTGACGGTGTCGAACCCTTCCTCGAACAGGCGAATGGTATGCTCGGGAGTCGGGTAGCGGAACGTGCGATGGGTCGTGCCGCGAATGCCGCCGACGAGATCGAGCAGCATGAGGTCGGCGCTGCGGCGCCCGATCTTGAGTCCCAGGGAGTAGGCGCCGTCCGGATTGAGCGATATCGGAACGGGTGGCTGACCGATGCGCCCACGCTTTGGCTTCTCCTTGAGAACTAGGCCGTCCGCTTCGAGTTGTTTGATGATCATCGAGACGGTTTGCGCCGACAGCCCCGTCAAGCGGGCGATTTCCGCCTTCGGCAGACTGCCGTGACGACGAATGAGCGATAGCGCCAGCCGCTCGTTATAGAGGCGTACGCCGCTCTGGTTCGTGCCGCGAGCGAAATCCGGCAGCTGAGTTGCTGGTTCTCCGCCATTCTCAGGAAAACTGCCGTTGCTTTGAGACATCCGCTTAACATAACCAATTGAAATTATTTACATATTTATACTCAATCGAGTCCCATGACCCTGCGATATTAAATGGGGTTTAGGCCAAAAGGTCAATAATTAACTCACTATGATTTATTTACTGACTCTACACCGAACCTGGAGTTAGGCTCCTTCCAGATTGCAGGTTCGCACGACTGCTTCACAAATACCTCCGTCGTCTCAATTCCCCCCACAAGGCTCCCTTCTCCGGGGTCGGCGCAGTGCGTTTTTGAACACTGGGCAGAAAATTCCGAGACGGTCCTGGACCATCTGCGATGATCCACCTGTTGCCGGCGGGTGTGCCAATGCCGACCCAAACCAAGAACCGCCGCCCGCTATGCAACTTGGCGTGACCGATCACGACCATCGGCCAGCTGGTCGATGCCGAGTTGCAGGGTCTGTTGCCAGAGCGCACGCCAGAGCCGCCGCGCGATTACGCACCGCTCCCTGGGACACCCAGAAAATCACTGCTAGAAAGAATACGATCCCAAACTGAAGGCCAACGATAGTGGACGCCATGGCTCGCTCCTAGTCGCCCGATTCATTTATATTGAAGGGTAGAGATGTTTGAGTTTGATGCGGGCGTCGGGAGTTGTGAAGTGCCAGTTGGCTTTGGCGCGATTGGCATTGCGGTCGTTCTCCCAGGCTTCGATTTCGTCGATGAGGATTTGCTTGTCGGGGATGCGGCGGTCGAGACACTGGCGGGAGAGGACGCCGAGCTCGGACTCGGCCAGATCGAGCCAACTGCCATGCTTTGGCGTGTAGTGCCATTCGAAGCGCTCGACCAGCCGTCTGGC
>Ga0137403_10000332_pt1 | contig 60500 bp, 54 predicted proteins | sample CZOMad2_1_16fung_FD_122057 | JGI IMG/M metagenome (GOLD analysis project Ga0137403, IMG submission 122057) | Vadose zone soil fungal communities from Angelo Coast Range Reserve, California, USA - CZOMad2_1_16fungal (Hybrid Assembly) | ecosystem: Environmental > Terrestrial > Soil > Vadose zone...
TGAACGCCAGGTCTCTCCACACCGGACGTGCTCCTCAGTTACCCCTTCCGATAAGAGCGGCCCACCTCAACCGAGCAGTGCGCCCGCGCTGTCACCGCCGTTGAGACACTGCCAAGCCGAAAGCGCTCGATACCCCTCAGGCCTCTGGCGCCTCTGCACGAACCTTTCCATTCCCAACCTGACCCTCCTGCCGCGCAGTGTATCCAGAGCGTCGGAGTGCAGCAACAACTCTGCCCTAAGCCTACGCCGACGTCGCCGCACGTCCAGCCATACGATGCACAACTTGTCCTACTGAACTGCGACCCGACCTGATTTCAAGGGCGACTCGCTCCTTTCGGCCAGCTGACACAGCACGGCCTCCACCACCAGGTCGGACGCTTGCGTCGTATCGACCTTAAGATGGTGTGCCGGTGGCACCTCGAACAGTGGCTCAAAAGCCCGCCGCTGTTGGTCAAGGAGCTCCCAACGACCGTCAGACACGGAGCCTCCCTGTGCCACGCGCGCCTCGAGTCGGCGGCGCAGCTCTTCCTCCGGGCACCAGCACTCCACGATACAGAACTCCGCACCGACGCGTTCTGCGAGCTGTCTTGCCTGGAGACGGTGGTGCTGGCGGATAAAGGAGGCATCGAGCACGACCGAATGCCCCCCTGCGAGCAGCGACTCCGCCTTCTGAAACATGTCTCTATAGGTGGTCTCGATGCACTCCGGGGCATAGAGTCCCTCACCATACTTCATGTGTGTGGGTGTCGTCGGCTGCACCCCGGCCAATTCCTTTCGTATGACGTCGGAGCTGAGCACGTGGAGAGCTACGCGTTGAGCCAGTGCGCCTGCCAGTACGCTTTTCCCGGAGCCCATCAGACCACAACAGAGGAGGAGCCACGGGCGACGGAGTCGCGTGGCGTATGAGGCCGCGAGCTCGAGATAACGGGCGGCGGCACGCGCCGCCTGGCGTTTCTCGCCTGCCGGCACGGTCGGGTTGTCCAGCCGGAAACAGGCCACTTTGGCCCGGACGAACGCGCGATAGCACTTATAGAAGTCCAGCACGCTCGGCAGTTCAGCGTCCTCAGCATACTCCCCGTAGGCACGGACCAAGGTTTGCGCCAGATCGGGGAAGCCACGTTCCTCCAGATCCATGGCAAGGAACGCCAGGTCCGCAGCCACGTCGCCATAGCGTAAGCGGTGGTTGAATTCGATGCAGTCGAAGATGACGATGGGGTCGGTCAAGCAGATGTGCTCGGCGCGGAGGTCGCCGTGCCCGTCGCGGATGCGTCCGGCCGCGATTCTCCGGTCAAGTAATGATGCCCGCGTGCGACAGAACGCCAGCACACGTCGGCAGATCTCATCGGAGGCCTCACGCGCGAGCGGCCAGTCGAGGTAGGGGCACGCTTGTGTGAAGTTCTCTTCCCAGTTCCCCAGGATGACGCCCACGGTGCCGTCGTGGTCGATGGCTGGACCCGATTCGGCCTTGGCATGAAATGCCGCCAGGAGCGCTGCCACTCGGTACATGGTGTCCGAGGTCACCTCTCTGGCCGCCAAGAGCGCGGGGAGCATCCGGCTCTCGGGCAGCCGGCGCATCTGCAGGGCGTAGTCGATGATGTTTCCGGGACCTCCCAGGCGGATCTCACCATCGGCGGCTGTGATGTCGCGGACTCCCAGATACACATCGGGCGCCAGCCTCCGGTTCAGGCGCGCCTCCTCTTCGCAGAAGCGCCGCCGTGCTTCCAAACTCGTGAAATCGAGGAAGCCGAAGTTCACCGGTTTTTTCACCTTATAAACAAAGTCCCTGGTGAAAAAAAGCCAGGAGATATGCGTTTGTTGCATTGACACCTCAGCCGGGTGGTCCGGATAGGCCTCCGGTCGCGACAGTGCCTTCACCACATCAGTCGACTCCATTGCCCGTTCTCCTCGCAACCACTATGAGGGCAGCCTCTTCTAGGTAAGATCATGCGCACGCTAATTCCGCAAGGCTCAAGGGCGCGGTTTTGAACACGCCGTTCAGGGCCGGCACATAAATGGTGGCGAGCTGCGGCAGGAACGTGAGGCAGACCGCGCTCAGGAGGGCTGGGTTCGACAACAGCCCTTGGCTGAACAGCGACTCGCGCTCCGAGCGGATCGCCAGCACGTGGGCGAGCTGCGCGAAGCACAGCGTGGTGAAGATCATGGTGTGCCAGTGAGCCGAGTCAGTGGCGATAGACCAGGCTTGTTGTCCCACTCTGAGCATGATTTCCTCTTTGCCGGGTTTTGTGGCCTAGACCCTCTAATTTGCCCAGCGTGCAAATCAGAACGTCTGATGATTTAGATAACGCTAGCGCCAAAAGTTACTTTGACAAATCCTTTTGGCAGAGGCAGTTGCAATGCAAATCATATCAACGCCCCTGGTGAGCGGCGGCCCACAGACTCTAGCAGCAAGGACTGCGAAAAAGCCTGCGCTGTGGGACGTCCCCTCTACTGGGATGTGAGGCAGATAACTTCAGCCAGACAGGCTTCACTCATCGCGCAAGCTCATAGACGATGTCCATAATGCGCATGCACCAGTAGGGAGACGGGCCCTCCGGAAGCAGCCACGCCACTTCACCCTTCATGGAAACGCGCGTACCGTCGCGCACTTCGTGCGCCCAGAATCAGCCTTGCCATGGGGTGGCGACCAATTCACCGTTTACCGTGCGATAGCGCGCCGCGGCGTGTACCGTGTTGATCAGCCCTTCGGCGTCGAAGCGAAACTCGAGCGAGACTGTGGTTGCGGCATCCACCAGCGACGCTCTCACCGACGTGCCGTCCATCGCTTCCCAGCGGACTCCTTGGCTGGGCAACAGCGCTGTGGGATACCACGCCGCTTCGGCAAGAAAACGCATCAGTTCACCCTCTGCCACCTCGGGTGTGCCACGGAGGTCCGCTAGGGTGATCAGGCCGAACAACGCGGCGTGCAGGATGCCATCGCCCGCCACATACGCGTCATGCACAAACACGTTCATACCATGAGCCATACGAATGCGGGCATCCCAGTCGAAACCCGGGCGCCGAGTGATCACCAACTGATTGGAGGTGAACGGCTCCACTTGGCTTGGGTCTTGCCCATGTTGAACTGCCCTTCATGCGTGACCCGCGCGCACGTGATTGCCTGGCGTAAGGATTTCGAGCACCGTAAGCTCTCCGCGGCCACCATTCGGTGGAAACTCTCGGCACTCTCATCCCTTTTTGAGTATCTCTGTGGGCGAAACGCGGTGACGTATAATCCCGTGAAGGACGTCCAGCGCCCGAAGGCCAACAACTACGAAGGCACGACGCCGGCGCTCAACGATGCGAAGGTGTAGGCTTTTTTGAAAGCCCCCGCCGGCGGACACACTCTAAGGGGTTCGTGACTGGGCAATTCTCGCGACGCTTGTCTTCCACGGCATCCGACGAGAAGAGCTTTGTAAGCTTCGCGTGCGCGATTATCGGAGATGAGAAGGCATCCTGCACTTTCGCATTGAGGGCAAGGGCGACAAGGTGCGCTTCATCTCCGTGGCAACAGAGGCGCAGCGGCTCATTCATGCGTATCTGGAGTCCTCCGGGCATGGCGAGGACCTGGAGGGACCGCTCCTTTCTCCGGTGAAGAACAACACGACCGGTGAGCTCGGAAAACCGCTGAACCGCAAATCAGTCTATGATGATGTCGTGAAACGCTATGGCAAGAACGTGGGCATTACCATCGACGGGCACGGATTCTGTGTGCACTCACTGCGGGCGACCGCCGCGACGAACGTCCTCGCCCACCAGGCGGATATCGCGAAGGTTCAGGAGTGGCTGGGGCACGCTAATATCGCGACGACGGGAATCCATGACAAGCGGCGCAGTCGGCCCGAGGAGAGCCCTACGTTTAAGGTAGAGTATTGAGCCAACCTCGCCGGAACATCCATTATTGTCGGGCCGACACCATCATCTTGACCTGGGGCAGGTCGGGGTGATGGTTTTTTGCTATGCCCAGACTGGAACAGACCGTCTTTCGTGACAGTCCAGTGCCCGTTGGCCGTGGTACGATCCAGGCGGGCGCACGCTGGGTCTAGGTCACACACCCGCAGCGCGTGTTGATTAAGCCCCCTCAAAACCACAATTTTTGAAACTCCTCCAAGTCTGAACGAACCGTGAGGCTGAAAATCAAAAGCATTTACAGCGTTTCCACATCACGCTCAACGATGAGGATTTCCTCCTGCTGTAGCGTCTCCTTCAGCTGTTCTTTGAGAGTGGACAAGAACCGTCTTGCTTCCTGCGCCTCAGACGTAATCGCGCGGTAGATCACTATGGCATCACGATAGGTAATCCCAGCCACCGTCCAAAAGCCTTCGTTGGGTTGTGGAAAGAAGGTGAGTCCACCGAACTGATCGAGGAGCTGCTGCTGCAGGGCTTGAAACTTCTGCGGTTCAACCTGTCTGCCATCGTCGTAGTACAGGGGCATGAAGAGGTCATATTCTTTCACCAGAGCCGATTCCCTCAAGGCGTGGAGCGTTGGACTCCCGGCTCAATTCGGTGAACTGCACACCTGCTTCACGCAACTCCTTCACCGCTTCTTCACTGATCACGTAAACGCGATTCGGCAAAACAGTACCAGGGGAATGATGTAATAGCAGGGGCAACGCCTTGGCCTCCTCGGCCTCTGACATCTGTATAATCGTTTTCATAGGCTTGATGCTCCCCATTTGATCAAGTGGCCACAGAGGGTGACACAGAGGGCACGCCAAAGGCCCATCCCCCTCACTCATGTCGCTAGAGCGGGCTTTGCGTTCCATGCCTCCAGTCTATCATCCTCGACCCAAAGCTTAAAACGGGCTCTTGGGCAAATGCGCGTATCTCTGTGGGTGAACCCCTGGAGAGGAAGGACATTCGGGCCCCTCGTCCTCGTGGTCAAGGGGGCGTCACGATGCGCCCCCAGTCGATGTTTGGTCGTTTGCGGTTATGCCCGTGTGGGGAGGGAGCGTGCTAGCCATAGCGAATGATACTGCGCGCCACTTCGCCCTGCTCGAGGGCGTCGAAGGCGGTGTTGATCTCGTCTAGTCGATAGGTGCGGCTGACGAGCTCGTCGAGTTTCAGCTTCTTGGCCAGGTACAGGTCTATGAGTTTCGGCATGGCAGCGCGCATGTTGGCCGAGCCATAGGTACAGCCCATCAAGACGCGATCCTGATGCAAGAAATCGGGGTCGATGGTGAGCTGCTCGCCGTGCCGAATCACCCCCACGATCACTGCCTTGCCCCCACGCCTCGTACACAACAGGGCTTGCTGGGCCGTTTGCGTCAGACCAATGACTTCAAAGGCGTAATCGGCCCCCTCACCGCCGGTGAGCTCGCGTACCGCCTCCACCGGGTCGGCATCGCGCGCATTGATCGTCATGGTCGCCCCGAACTGTTTGGCATAGTCCAGCTTGTTAGGCCGTACATCGACGGCGATGATCTGCTCAGCTCCGGCCAGCGCGGCGCCCTGAATGACGTTGAGGCCGACGCCACCGCAGCCGATCACCACCACGCTGCTGCCTGGTTCTACCTTGGCCGTCCACAGCGCGGCCCCCACCCCGGTGGTGACACAGCATCCCACCAGCGCCGCCTTATCGAGCGGTATGTGATCGGGTACCTTGACCAGGCTTCCCTCTGGCACGACACCATACTCGGCAAACGATGACATACAGGCGAAATGTTTGATCTCCTGAGTTCCCTTGCGCAGCCGGGTGCTGCCATCGGGGAGATTGCCGTTCAAGCTATACCGCACCGAGCACATGTTCGGCCGCCCTTCGACACAGTATGTGCAGCGGCCACATGCCGGGACAAACGACAGAATGACATGGTCGCCCGGTTTGGCATAACTCACGCCAGGCCCGACCTCCTCAACAATGCCAGCGCCTTCGTGACCGAGGACAACGGGTTTAGGATGGGGACGATCCCCCTTGATGTAGTGTAGATCGCTGTGGCACACGCCGCTAGCAATGTAGCGCACGCGTACCTCTCCCTCTTTGGGGGGTAATAAAGTCAGATCCTCGATGGCCAGCAGTTTTCCGACTTCGTACAGGACGGCGGCTTTCATGGCCTTTCCTCCTTGGCCCTCACCCTGGTCTCTCCCCGCAGGAGAGGGGACAAAAACCCTACCTCTGCCCACCCTACAGACTCATCCCCCCATCTAGGAAGATCGTCTGCCCGGTCATGTAATTCGATGCCGCTGATGCCAAATAGAGCGCCAGCAATCCCACCTCTCGCAGCTGTCCAGGCCGTCCTAACGGGACTGTCTGGGCGGCGCGCTGTGCCGTTTGACGAGCGCGTTCCTCCCCTGAGGTCACCGGATCCGGAAAGATCCCGGGCGCAATAGCGTTGACGTGGACGCCATACGGCGCCCATTCCAGCGCCTGGGCACGTGTAAAGCCGACCAGAGCCGTCTTGGCGATGGTATAAACCACCATTTCGCCACCCCCCTGGCGTGCCGTCCAGGACGAGATGTTGATCACTTTGCCGGAGCGTTGTTCCAGCATATGTGGACCCACGGCACGTGTGCAAAGGATCGCTTCCGTCAAATTGATGTCCATGACGAATTTCAGCTCATCGTCGGAGAGCGCCTGGGTGGCATTGGCTTTCCCTGGCAGGGCCACCAACGGCTTACGGATGGAGTCGCCAAGGTTATTGATCAGGATATCGATATGGCCAAACTCCTTCATGACCGTATCGATTGCGCCCTGCACTCCATCGGTTTTGGTGACATCGGCCATGACCGGCACCACGCGCCGGCCCGAGGACTTGGCGATCTCGGCGGCTGTGCCCTTAACATACTTGGGGGTCAGGGCATTGAGGGCAATGTCTGCACCTGCCTCCGCTAGCACCTCGGCAATGCCTTTGCCAATACCGCGTCCAGCGCCCGTGATGAAGACGACCTTTCCGGTGATATCGTATTCTGCAGGCAGCATAGCAATCCTCCAAAAACCAGTGCTGGGTGCTGAGTGCCGAGTTCTGAGCACTTTGATCATCGATTCCTCAGCACTCAGCATGAGTTTTCCATCACTTCTCCACCGTTCGAGCTTCAAGTTCCCAAGACATGGGTAAATCGACCGGTTCGTTGATCGCATCGCGGATCATTTTGATCTCTGCACAAAGCAGTGCAACGACTGGCTCGCCGCTTGGCAATGCCTGTCGCAAGGCTTGACAAACACCCATGCGCATCTCTTCTCTCAGCCGGCTCGCTACGCGATCAGGCGTGCTCCTCTCCCGTGCAGACAAAAATGTCAGCCCCGAGTATGCCATTGTGGCTATAACCTGTCAAACAGGCTGTGCATCATTGGGAGCGGGAATCGTCGCTGGGACGGACATCTAAGACGGTCACGCGCACCCTGTTCGCCCTGGCGATTTTTCATGTGTGATACAATACCTTAGTCCTGCACCCGTGGTGAGGGTGTGTGGCCGCTTGAGCAGCGTTGGCGCGACGATCGACCAAAGGGAGATTTGCATGACGTCTGCACTTGAGGGTGTGGTGGTATTGGACCTCTCACGGGTCCTGGCTGGCCCATTCTGTAGCATGATGTTGGCCGACATGGGGGCCGATGTGCTCAAGATCGAGGAGCCGGAAGGGGGTGACGAATCCCGCACCTGGCCGCCATTAGTAGCGGGAGAGGCATCAGGCTATCTCAGCATGAACCGCAATAAGCGCAACATGACTTTAAATCTGAAAACCCCAGAGGCTCAGGACATTCTCAAGAAGTTGGTAGCACGTGCAGATGTCCTCGTCGAGAACTTTCGCACCGGCACGATGGAATCCTTCGGACTCGGTTACGAGGTCTTACAGCCGATCAATCCACGACTCATTTATTGTGCGGTGTCGGTCTTCGGACGCTCAGGCCCATATAAAGACAGGGCGGGTTACGAGGCGCTGATGCAGGCCTTCAGTGGGGTGATGAGCCTCACTGGAGAGCCCGATGGCCCGCCGCTGCGCTGCGGCGTGTCATTTCTCGATCTCGGCACCGGCATGATGGCGGCCTACGCTATCATGAACGCCCTCTTCCATCGTGAACGCACCGGTCGAGGGCAAAAAGTCGAGGTGTCGCTGTTCGAGACGGCTCTGTCGCTGCTGTCGTACCATGCTGTGGGGTATCTGCTCACAGGTAATGTTCCACAGCGACAGGGGTCAGGGCATCCCATGATCGTCCCCTATCAGGTATTCCAGACTCAGGATGGCGAGATCTTCATCGTAGGCTCCAATCAACGCCTCTGGACCCGGCTCTGTCAGGCGCTCCGCCGCGAAGATCTGCTACAGGATCCACGGTTTGGCTCAAACATGGAGCGTGTGGAACATCGCAAGGTTCTCGTGCCCATGCTGCAGACCGAAACTCAAAAATACCCGACGGCCGCGCTGAGCGAGATGTTGGACAAAGCCGGTGTACCGTGTGCGCCGGTGAACACCCTCGACCACGTCCTCACCGACCCGCAAACTCAGGCGCGGGAGATGATCGTCGATATTCCCCATCCGCTCATCCCCGATCTCAGGCTCCTCGGTCTGCCGATCAAGCTCAGCGAGACTCCGGGCGACATACGTAGGCCCCCACCGCTCAAGGGAGAACACGCCGAGGAGGTGTTGAACGATCTGGGATATAGCGCAGCAGACATCAACGGCTTTCGCGATCGTCACGTGATTTGAAACGAGGTGGAGAACGATGCCGACAGCCTTCCATGAGATTTTAAAGGATGCTGCGCAGCCGATTTGGGAAGCGATCCTGGCCCATCCATTCCTCAAAGAATTAGGCGATGGGACGCTACCACACGATCGTTTCCTCTACTTCATCCGGCAGGATTATCTTTATCTCTTCGAATTTGCTCGGGTGCTCTGTGTGGGAGGAAGTAAGGCCGAGGATTTAGATACGCTGGAGATGTTCGCCAAGCACGCGGCCAACACCGTAGCCGTCGAGCGCGTAATGCATACCGGCTTCATCCAGCGCCTGGGCCTGCAGGCTGACCAACTGCTAGACAGCGAGCGTACCCCCACCACACAGGCATACACAAGGCACCTCCTGGCAGTTGCCCGGGAGGGGACCCTCGGCGAGATCGTCGCGGCGGTGTTGCCATGCTATTGGATCTACTTGGAGGTCGGGCGACACCTCGTGACCTGTCAGCCCGCCGATCCGATCTATCGGGACTGGATCAAGGCCTACGGCTCGGAAACCTTTGCCGCCTTGGTCCAGCAGCAGCTCAACCTGGTGGATGGCCTGGGAGCACGCGCCCCAGCTCACGAGAGCCGGCGCATGACCGAGCATTTCATCCAGAGCAGCCGATATGAGTACTTATTCTGGGACGATGCCTATCGACTTGTGGCCTGGCCAGTATAAAGGGAAAGCGCTGAGGACTGAGGGGGGAGGACATACATGCCTGTTCAGGATGAGATCTTACGTGCAATCGATGCTGCCGCCGAGTGTGTCATCGAGGTCAGCCGCCAGATCCATGCGCATCCGGAGTTGCGTTTTCAGGAACACTTCGCCGCCAAAACCTTGAGTGATGCCCTGGAAGCCTTTGGGATTGCCGCTCAACAACCAATCGGAGGCCTGGACACGGCCTTGCGTCTGAGTTCGGCCGCGAGGCAAATTCGAAGGTGGCGATTCTCGCGGAATACGATGCACTCCCGAGTGGCCATGCCTGTGGCCATAACCTCATCGCTGGCGCCGCACTTGGCGCGGCCGTGGGTCTTGCAGCCGTGCGTGATCAGCTGCCCGGGCAGGTTGTCCTGCTGGGCACGCCGGGGGAAGAGGGGGGTGGCGGCAAGGTTATGTTAATCGAAAACGGCGCCTTCGCCGACATCGATGCTGCCCTGATGTTCCATCCCTTCGACCGGACAATTCTGACAAATCCCGCCCTGGCCCATCAGTGGGTTACCTTCACCTTCCACGGCAAGAATAGCCACGCGGCGGCAGCGCCCTGGGATGGCTACAGCGCGCTCTCTGGGGTGATTCAAACATTTAACCTGATCGACAACGCCCGCCTGCATTTTCGCGATGGCACGCGCATCCATGGCATCATTACCGACGGTGGTAAAGCAGTGAACATCATCCCGAAGACCGCCGAGGCCATGTTCTCGGTGCGGGCCTTAAACGCTGAATATCTACCGATGGTCTCCGAACGCGTGGTCAAGTGTGCAGAAGCTGCCGCATTGGCGACCGGATCACGCCTGGAGACGAAGGTGCAGCGCGGTTACAAAGACATGCGTGATAATATGACGATGGCACGCCGGTTCGGCGACCATCTTCGCACCCTCGGGGTAGAGTTTGTCGAAAGGGACCCCAGTGCTGGTTCAGGCAGCACGGACATGGGGGACGTCAGCTACACGGTACCGTCGATCCATCCCTATATGGCCATTTGTGACATCGGGGAGTCGATGTGTCATCAGGATACATTTGTCGCGTGTGCCAACCACCCCCGGGGCTATCAGACGATGCTGAGCGCCGCCAAGGCCATGGCCCTCACGGCGTATGATTTGCTTACCCAGCCTAGCTTCCTGTCAGCTGCCAAGGCTGAGTGGGCGCAGCATCGGTCATGAGCTTGGGGATAGAGGCAGAGCCTAACGTCAGTCTTAGAGAGTAAACTCCCTGTGACGGTCGGACGTAGCGATTGTTGCGCAATATCCTGGGGGGTCGATTTGGGAAGAGAGCCAGTGGCGCAGCGTTGGGCTGCGACCATCCAAGAAGGCTTTCTAGGTATGCGGTGAACTCATGCTGGAAGGTCGCAAGCTCTACGCCAAACGCTGCCTGAAAATTCTGCATGAGGTCTGTAGCATGGGGCACACGTCGGAAGTAATCTAGGACAGCTGACAGCCCCCGCTGCTCAATGAGCAGGTCTGTGGCGAGAAACGCCTGAGCATACGGGATGGCGCTACCATATCGGGCGTTCAGGGCCTCCCAATCCTGGACGGTCACCATCTGCGACAAGGGGGGAGGCTCACGCTCGTGCTTGAGTTGGTCGATTTTTAAGTGTTTTCTGCGGCTAAACGTGTCTAGACCAAGAGTTTCTAACACCTGATAGGCAACCCAGTCGGCAAACCCCTCGATGAGCCATAAATCGCCAGTGAGCCTCCCATCGGCGAGCTCGTATTGGACGATGTGGGTGAGCTCATGAGCGAATACATGGATGCGCTCGGGCCACCTGAGATTATCCAGCATCTCTTCATTAACCAGAAATTGCTTGCCCTCCTTGGTCTGGCGAATGCGGCCGAGGGCCGATTTCGCGATGGCGTGGGCCCGTGTGGGGTCGGTATTGAATCGCTCGGTCAGTCCCTGAGCGAAGGCCTCGCGGTAGGGGTAGAAGTACAGCGTGAAAGATGTTTTGGGGACCGGTATCTGCAAATCTTCCGTCATGACGGATACAATGGCGTCCACGGCGTCTTGGTAATTGCCGATCTGTGCCACCACAGGCCGGGAGGCCCCAGGCATGACTGTGAGCCGTGTTTCGCGCGGCACCACGGTGCATCCGGCCAGGATCGTCGCGATGACGAAGCCAAGCCCTCTCATCACATACCCACGAACGCCATACATAGCCGCTTGCCGAGCTGCTCTCGAACAGTTCTGACGCTTCTGCCTGTCAGGTCGCTTCTAGCGCGCCGCCGTCGCGCTGCCGCCGTCCATCTCCTGGCCCTTCTGACCAGCGACCAGCACCCACCAGTAGCGGTGCGTCTCGTCTGTGGTCACCGCCAAGCCGAAGAATTGTGCCCGTGGATCGACCATGACACTCCACAGCTCACTTTCGGCACGCAGGGCTTCAATAAGGCGAAAGCCAAACGTGGCCAGAATCTCGCCCGGTTGCCAGACTGTGCTATGCCAGATGGCGCTGATGGCCCTCCAGGCTTCCAGCGTCGGATCCTTGGCGCGCAGCTCGCGGTCAATACCCTGGTCCACCACGTTCGCGCCGCGGCGGGATTCACATAATTCTTGGGCAAGTGTGGCGAGCGACTCATCGGGAAGATAGTAATACAAGGCTGCCACACCACGCTCAAAATGCATCAACTCGATGAGTTTGGCGGCCAGCTCCGGCGCCGCTGGTGGAGTGGTTATCGTGGTTGTTGTGGCGGTCTGGTGCCGCCACGGCCACAGCCGAAACTTTCGGTGCCGTGGGTCAGTCATGGTATCACCTCTGGCAATCTTCTCCGCGTCCGCATGCCTAAGCCTCGGCTTCAAGCCGTCAGCGCTTCTCCTGCCTACTTCTTGTAACACAGTGGTCTAGGGATCGCAAAGGCAAAAGGCTAGGCCTTGTCCCGCTCATGTGGGCATGGTAGGATAGCGCCGATGCCAACAGCTATATATACTGCCATAGAGAGATGCACGGACATGCCCGCCCAAAAATCGGCAATGCGTCATAAAGTCACACACATGTGTAGCCTTGGCCTCGATTTGGCGGGTTCGCCGCGACGGCCGACGGGGTTCTGTGTCCTTAGGGGGCGACGGGTGACGGTCGGACATCTGTTCGGCGATGAGGATATTTTCGCGACGGTCGACACGGTGGCACCACAGCTCATCGCCATCGATGCCCCGTTGGGGTTGCCTGCTGGGCGATGTTGCCTGCTGAATACCTGCGTTTGTGCAGGAACCACCCATTTTCGTGTGTCCGACTACGAGTTGCGCCGCATGGGCATCCGGTTCTTTCCGATCACCCTTGGTCCTATGCGGCAGTTAACGCAGCGCGGTATGCACCTGAAAGCCGTACTCGAAAACAGAGGATTCGCGGTCATTGAAACCTACCCGGGCGCAGCGCAAGATATTTGGGGCATCCCACGCCAGCGCGATGTGGCGGGTCTCCGGCGTGGGCTGTCTCGCTTCCGGCTACAAGGGCTCCACAGCTCCGAACCATCGCCGCACGTACTGGACGCGGTCACCTGTGCGCTGGTCGGCCAGCTTTATCTCCGCGGCGCCGCTTCGAGTATTGGCTCTCCAGATGAAGCGCTGATGATCCTGCCGCCGTTGCCATGATCGAGCACCATTGTGAGGAGACACATCATGCAACCACGGACCGCAGATGTCGTCATTATTGGGGCGGGGGCCATTGGCTGTAGCATCGCCTATCACCTCGGATTGCGTGGGGCGAAAAACGTCGTCGTCTTGGAGCAAGAATCTGTTGGATCGGGGACCACGAGCAAAGCGGCAGGGGGCATTCGCGTCCAATTTCCTACCGAGATCGAGATTGCTTTTTCAATGGAGAGTCTCGCGTTCTTCAAGTGCTTTCATGAGCATATGGGTGTGAATCCCCATCTGCGGCAGGTAGGCTATCTCTTTCTGCTCAGTAGCGAACAGGATGTCGAGCAGTACAAACGGCAGATCGTCTTGCAGCGCCAGTATGGTCTCGATGTACGGTTGCTTACACCCCAAGATGCCAAGGCCATTGTGCCGCAATTACGCGTCGATGATCTGCTGGCGGCCGTCTATTCTCCGCAGGATGGATACGCTGATCCGCATACCGTTGTGCAAGGATATGCAACCAAGTCGCGTGAATGCGGCGTGAAGATTTTGGAACAGACGGAGGTGACGGGAATTCGGTTAGAGGGAGACCGTGTGGTCGGCGTCGACACCACCAGCGGTGCCATCGACACGCGACTGGTTGTCAATGCCGCCGGCCCGTGGGCCACGCGTGTGGCCGAGATGGTGGGTACAAATGTACCAGTCTATCCGCGGCGTCGCCATATTTTCGTGACCGAGCCCTTCGGCGACTTCGTCAATCCGTCACCGCTGGTCATCGACCGCACATCTGGCTTTTACTGCCGGACCGAAGGCCGCAGCATTCTCATGAGCCCTGGTGATGCGCAGGAGGTGCAGGGGTATAAGGTGACGATCGATTGGAGTATGGCCGAGGAGACCGCCCGCAAAGCGGTGCAACGTGTACCGGTTCTCGAGCAAGCAGGCATCATGAGCGGATGGGCCGGGCTGCGTCCGCTGACGCCGGATGAGCATGCCATCATCGATTATCTCCCCAGCGTCGAAGGTGTGCTGTGCGCCGTCGGCTTCTGCGGCCATGGTTTTCAGCATTCACCGGCTGCTGGGAGAGTTGTCGCGGAGATGATACTCGACGGCAAACCTTCGCTGGATATCTCGGCTCTGAGCTTTGCCCGGTTCCAACGCACCATGTCGCTTCCCCCTCACGGCAAAGTCCCCGAGCCTGACTAGTCCCCGGATAAGGCTTATGACCGAGCACCGTATCTACTGTGCAGGGCCATTGTTTAACTCAAGCGAACGTGCCGAGATGGAAATACTCGCAGAGGCACTCGAGCAGGCGGGATTCAAGGCCTTTCTCCCGCACCGCGACGGATTTCTGTATGGGGCAATTGTCCCCGACCTGGTGAGGGCGGGCTATCCGTTGGAGGTCGCCCAATGGATGGCACGTCAGGCCATCTTTGCGCTCGACGTGTATCAGGTCTTGGTGAGCTGCGCAGGGACGGTCGTGAATCTCAACGGCCGTGTGCCGGATGAGGGGGCCGTCGTCGAAGGCGCCATGGCGTGGACAGCAGGGAAGGCTGTAGTGCTGTTCAAGGATGATGCGCGCTCGAAAATCGATGGGCTTGACAATCCTCTCGTCGCCGGCCTGGGAGGATTTCGTCTCGTGAGTCACAGTGAGGATCTACCGCGAGCGCTCACCCGTGCCCTAGCGGAACGTCCAAAGGAGCCACTCCAGGTAGGATCACTGCCGGCGACCACACGTCAGGTGGCCGAACGCGGTCAGCGCCTCATCGAGAGCTATGGGACAGGGGATGCTGGGCAGCTGATACGGAGCATCATCGAGGTGTTTGATGAATTTCGTAGCACCAGCAAGACCCCTCCGCGTCTGCAGCCCTAACGACGCATCCTCTTCATGACCTCGCCCCCCTCTCACCCCTGCCCTCTCTCAGTGGAAGAGGAGGAAAGGGGGGAGGATAAGGGGGCAACATGCGACAGAGCTGACGACAGCTCTTCTATTGGAGCTCGGGCAAGATCTGCACCAACGCCTCGCGCTTGCCGTCGGCATGTCCATTGTTATGACTATCGCCACAGCCACAGCTTCCACCCTGGCCGCCGCCTTCGCTTGAGCAGCAACTTCCTGTGGCAACTGGGGCGGCCGTGGCGACGGACGCCTCGCTTTTCTTGCGCTCGGCGACACGGACATCCTTGGTGATCTTGTCGATATTCTCGGTGTACTTCACGCCTCCCTGGTTCTTCCACTGATCCATCGACATGGCGAACTTCTTCTCCACCTTCTCACGGTACACTGGCCCTGAGTTATAAGTGCAGAAGGGATACACTAGGCCGTTCGGAGCAGAGTAGTGGATGATGCAACGCTTCACGCGCTCCACTTCATAGTTGTAGGAGTCCATGAAGTGCATGCCGCAGGCCATAAAGAGCTCATCGCCCTTGCTTCGTCTGCTGCCATTCTCCGGCCGACCTTCGACGAGCTCTTTCAGGAGCTTCAAGAAATGGCTGAAGGTCATACCTGCTGGTGCCTGGTCGGCGTTCCAGAACCGACGCAAATTGGCCAACAACTTGACGATGGCCAGTGTCGGCGAACTGGATTGGTTAACCTTACCCGCCAAGGCGTCGATGGCACGCAGGAAGCCAGGTAGGTCGATGAAGCGAGTGATCGGCGTCGCGCCTCCATGCTTATCGATATACAGGTAAGTCCCCTGGCCACAGTGCGAGTGGCAGCTAAAGTTCACGGCCGAGCCGTCACCTTTGAGGGCATTGAACAGTTTCGCGAATGGCGATGTACAGGGGATTGGGAACCAATCCTGGTGTGCCTCCGCAAGCCCGGTTTGCGCTTCGATATCGTGCGCCAGATCTGGCAACGTATAGCGCATCTTCTCGCGCATGCGTTGGGCGATGCGGCCGGTGAAGGTGACCGGTTGGAAAGCAACGCCTGAGACGGTGTCACAGTGCTCGATGCCGAATTTCAAAATCTCGCCCACTTGTTGGTTGTTCACGCCGCGCACCACGGTGCAGACAAGCACCACGTAGAGGTCTGCCTTGCCGGCGTTCTCAATGGCCTGCAATTTTTTCTTGAAGAGTGACTCGCCGCGCGTCTTCTTGTAGATGGCATCCACCATGCCGTCAAATTGCAGATAGATACCATCCAACCCTGCCTCTTTGGCACGGAAAGCGAAGTCCAGATCGGTGAAGGCAATGCCGTTACTAGCTACCTGCACCCAGGAAATCCCCAGGTCTTTGGCGAGCTTGCAGGCCTCGATGAAATGCGGGTAGATCGTCGGCTCGCCGCCAGAGAACTGGATGATGTGACCGGGGGTCGGCCGCTCCGCCCGATAGTTCAAGATCATCTGCCGCACCTGGTCCAGCGTGGGCTGGTAGACGTAGCCCGCCGCGTTGGCATTGGCAAAGCAGACGGGGCAGGTCAGGTTACAGCGGTTGGTGAGGTCGAGATTGCCGACGCCCGTATGGCTGGTATGCATGTTACACAGGCCGCATTGTTGCGGGCATTTTGTGGCGTATGGCACACGTGGGTTGCTGAGTCCTCTATTGTCACCGAAGGAGAACTTCTCGGCCTGCAAAAACATCTCCACGTCAGACCAGTATAACTCTTTAAAATAGCCATGTTCGGGACAGGTCTTCTCCATAAAGACCTTACCGTCTTCCTCGAACATCCGCGCCGGGATGCACCGCGTCTTATCGCACTCTGGACAGAGAGACTCAACGATTTTTGGAAGGCCTTTGGTGGTTGGAGGAATAGGAGTTCCGTTGTATGTTGCCTCAGCTTGTTCGGGCGTATAGGAATCATCCAGCGCTGGCCATACCGTATTCAACATGTGGTTCTTCAGTGTTTCCAGAAACGGCGACAGAGGATTCATGCTCGCTCCTCCTCTTGGATCAGCGGTTCTTGAGAAGACTGCACGCGTTACCCTCCCGCACGCAAGGCCCATCCCAGCTTACGTCAACAACACCAGCAGCAACGCCTCTCGTATCAGTGACCCGATCATGCTCACCGGAGAGCACCGTTCATCCGGACTACAAGGGGTTTTCGCATACAAACCCCTCATTCCCTCACAGCAATGCGCATGCCACACCTACAAACAGCCCTCCGTGCACGACCAAGACACCACCCGTCAAGGCTCTTATGGATTTCAACCTGTTTCACGCCCCCACACGCCACCGTCCCCAAGTGATACGATTCTATCCAACGGGAGGTTCCCTTCATCGTAAGGCTTTGTCATGTATATCATTCTCGTGAGTGGCTAATTCCTGACCACCTGGATAGTCTCACGGGGTATATGGGGCCAGCGCCTCGGTGAGGGCTTGGGAAGGCACCGTCTTTCCCTCGTTCAATTGGGCGATGGTCGCCTCGATGATGGCCTTCGCCTCATCCTTCCGGAAGCTGGTGATAAAGCCGTCGTAGAAATGCTCCCCTGCTAGCGCCCGATTGATTTCCGTCTCCCGATTATGGTCGTTCAACTCAGTAAAATAGACCACCCGATACCGACCGCTGTATGTGGTCTCACGGTAGATCTCGAACATAATCCGATCCGTTGCGAACGCCATGAAACTCTCCAAAAACAGGTGCTGAGTCCTGAGCGTTTCTCTCTCTCAGCACTCAGCACTTAGTCCTCAGCACTCTCTTTAGTCCACGGTCAGCTGGAGCAATCGCTCACCGGGTTCCGCATGCCCACATGAGCCAACCCCGACGAGCTCCGGGCCGATACCGGCTGCAGCATATTTCTGATACAGCTCCTCCCGTAGCTTCTGCTCATAGGCTTGTAGACGCTCCTCGATGGTGATGCGTTTGGTCTTTTTTGCGACCATATCCTCGCGGTAACGCTTGAGGAAGTAGGTAATGGTCTCGACTCGGATCTTAATCGATCCGGTCGGTTTGTTCTCATCGATATCCTTGAAGCAAAAATACGGTGTGCCAGCGTTCTCGACGATCTCTTCCACCACGGTGTAGATGGGTGCGTCGTGTCCACACTTGAACGATGAAAGCTCCAGCGCCACCAGATTGGGATGGCGAGCGACATATTTGGCGGCCCAGATCTTCCGGCTAGTGTTCTCACTGTAGGAGTTTTTCCAGACGTCTGAAACATCCATTGGATCTTTGATGATGCCGGCTTGCACCTCGTCGCCGAACAATTGTTCCAGAATGTCCGGGTCGATAGGCAACGCATCCTGGGCGAAGATGGGATAGCCCTGTTTCTGGAACTCTTCGAGGATCTCGTGGTTGATGCCTGGGTCATGGTGATAGGGCCTGGCCAGTAACACGATGCCGAGCCGCTGCTCCGCCACCAACTCGTTCAATACCTCACGGGCCGTCCCGCGCAGGATGACATTGTTAAAGTAATCAAGCGCCTTATAGCCTTCCTCGACCGCTCGGGCGTTTTCCTCTTCCGATAGTCCCAGGATATCTTTGAACTGCTCGTACATCTGGCGTGCGAACAGTTGTTGCTCGGCGAGCTTCACAAAGGTGGCGAAGTACTGCACCCCCACCTCAGCAAACAGATCGCCTTCCTTGATAAACGCTGCCTTCACGGCCTCAGGAGTGGCCGTCACTGTCGGACAGGCGCGACTATCCTGGGTGCCGTAGAGGTCTGTGGTGAGGGAATCGATCATCGGGAAGAAGATGACGTCCAACGGTTTTTTCTTGTGATGCACGTAGAGCAGATTGTGCACGTGTGGAATGCCCACTTTACTCGGGAAACAAGGGTCAATGGCCCCACGCTTGGCGCCTTCTTTGTAGAGGTGCTCAGAGGTAAAGTCGGAGTATACAAGGTTTTCCGGCTTGACGCCGAGAGCCTCGAAGTAGGCGCTGAACACCGGGGTTTGCGAGTACATGTTGAGCGCTCGCGGCATGCCGATGCGGATCTGCTCGCGCTTTTTCATGTGCTCGATGCGGGTTTTTTGCCTCTGGGTGAAGGCGAAGCGCGGCAGTGGATCGCTGACGGCCACCGGATTAAAGGATTTGAACACCGCCTTAGCAGCGACCTCGACCAGATTGGGATTGGAGCCCTTGACGGCGTCCAGGCCCTTCTTGATCACACGCATGGCCTCGACATCTTCAACCAGGCCTTTCTCGCAACTATTGCCGACGATGAGGCGCTTCGTACCGGCCTCCAGCGGAATTTTCGACTTATACTGGACCGGCTCGTCCTCCGTGCCCGTTTGTTGATTGACCTTCACGTCGATGAAGGTACGCAAGCACTTGTTTTTGCAGAAGTAGCAGCGTGTGTTCTCGTTGCGGTGCGTTTGATAGGTGATTTGCGCCACGGCGTCGAGCCCGATGAAGCTTGTCTGGCGGCCATTCTCCCAGAGACGCACCGCTTCGATGCCCGCGCCGATGGCGCCGCTCTCGCCACAATGCTCGTGCACAATGACGTTAGGCTTGATACCCTTGCCTTTGAAGCGTGATTCGATGAAATCTACCTGAGCCTTCACCGCCGCCAAGTTGTTCTGCGTGCCCCCCTGCAGGATGAAGTTCGTGCCGAGAGCCGACAGATTGGGAATCTGTGAGACGTACAACCAGATGTTCTTGGGTAGCACCGCTGCCAATCCGGCCATGATCTCTTCGGGCTTCCAGCCCTGGCGCTGAAAATCCACGATGTCGGATTGCATGAACACGGCGCAGCCATAACCAAAGCTGGGCATGGCTTCGGCGCTGAACGCGTGATCGGCGAATTCTTCCACCTTAAAGCCAAACCCCTCAGCGGTGCCCTGCAGGAAGTAGCCGTTGCCGGCTGAGCACTGCGTATTGAGTTTAAAATCCTTGACCTGGCGGTTTTTCAGGATCATCAGCTTGATATCCTGGCCGCCGACGTCGCAAATGACGTCCACATCTTTGTAGAAGCGCAGTGCCGACTCCGTGTGCGCGACGGTCTCCACCAGCGCCACGTCGGCCCCCAGCGTATCTTTCAAAATATCCTTGGCATAGCCGGTGGTGCCAACACCGAGGATCTGCAGGGTTGCCCCCTGATCCTCTACCTGTTGTTGCAGTTTCCCGAAGACCTCGATAGTGTCCTCGATAGGGTTACCCTTGGAAAGCTGGTAGGTCTTGACCAGGACGTTACGATCTTTGTCCAGGATGACCGCCTTGGTTGAGGTCGATCCGCCGTCGAGTCCGACAAAGGCCTCGACGACCTGTCCGGGCTGGAAAGTGGCCGGGATGAACTTTTTACGCCGATATCGGTCCTTGAAGGCTTCAAGGTCTTCCGGCGACTTGCTCAGCCCTGCCGCACCCTTTTTCTTCTTTTCCTCCAGGCGCCCGAAGTTGATATAGTACTCCAGGTCTGCGGTGCCCTTATAGATCCCGACAGAAGGTTCTTCCTGGCGGCCGAATTCGACGGCGCCGATGGCCGCAAAATACTGGGCGTTTTTCGGCACCATGATGAGATCTTTTGGATCGACACTCTGCGGCAGCGGATAATTGCGTTCCTCCCAGATCTTCGGGATGTTATGCTTCCAGGCCTCCGTCATGCCGCGCACATAGGTGTTCGGCCCACCCAACAGGAGCACCACCGGTCGCAAGGTATTGCCGCGGGTGAGCACCGCCAGGTTCTGGCCGATGATGGCCTCAAACAGCGATGCCATCAGCTCGTCCCTGGGCACGCCCATTTTCTGCAGGCTGTTGATGTCGGTCTCGGCAAACACGCCACACTTGCCGGCCACCGGGTGCAACTTGAGGCCGTAATAGCCTTGATTACACAGCTCCTCGGCTGGGATGCGCAGCTTAGCGTTGATCTTATCGATGACCGCTCCGGTGCCCCCGGCGCACTTATCGTTCATGCTGGGGATTTTTTTCTTGCGGCCGGTTTCCGGATCTTCTTTGAAGATGATGATCTTCGCATCCTGTCCACCCAGCTCGATCACCGAGCCGACTTCGGGATGCAATTTTTCCACGGCGAGGGAGACGGCATTCACTTCCTGCACGAATTTGGCGCCGATCAGTGGTGTGATCCCACCACCGCCGCTGCCGGTGATGAAGATGCGGAAGTGATCGGCCGGCAGTTGAAATTCCTTCTCGATGCGCTGCAAGAACTCTAGCGTCTTCTCCGGCTGCTTCGTATCATGACGCTGATAATCCTTCCAGAGAATCTGGTCATCTTGGGGATCGACGACGATCGCTTTCACTGTCGTCGAGCCCACGTCTAATCCGACAAACAGGCGCTGTCCTGTCATCGTCAATGGTCTCCTGTGCAAGAGCCACGACCACAGATAAACACCGATAGGCACGGATTCTCTGTGTGTATCGGTGTCTATCTGTGGGTCCCATGTCGGCGATTACAGCCTTGATGCCTGATGTTCTTAGAACATGGCTGCGACTTTCTGTAGCTTTCGCAGTCGCCCGCCCTTCTCGTCGGCGTCCATCAGGGCAGCCACCTGCTTGACGAAGTTCGCAGCGGTACCGACGACACCCTTGGTGTGTGAGATCTTCCAGGCCGGGCGATGCATTTCTGGGTGCGCCGCCACATAAGCGCGAATGTCGTCCAGGGTCCGGCCCGTCTCTTGAAGCACCCGAGTGAATTCGTTCTTGGTTTTCACCTTGGCCTCGCCAAGCGCCATTTGGACACGGCTGTGGGCATTGACATCCCCCTCTCCGGAGGTCTCAATGGGGATGTAGATCATATCCTTGAAGTGGCTGATGACCGCTGACTGGGCGCCGTCGCTCTGCGTGGACGGCATGCAGCCGAAGGGTTTTAAGGAGAGGACCATATGGCACAGGTCTTTGTTGCTGTAATAGATGTTCTTGGCGACTTCGAGGTGTCCCTCGCCGCCTTCGGCGCGGGAATTGTAGTAGGGATGCCCCACGCGTAGTAGCTCGAGCTGGTTGACCAGGGCGTGCGGCTTGTTGCCCAGAGCGGCACGCAGGCGGTCGTACTCACGGTTATAGATCTTCCCGGCCAGCGTCAGCATCGCGAGCTTCTTGACAAAATCCAGCTCGCGTCTGGCCTGCTTACCGACCTCATACCAGTGCGGCCTCTCCTCCCCCTCGCGCAGGCCACGGCGGTCTCTGGCCTCGTTCTTGCCTTGATTGAGGAGGTAGCTAGTCCAGGTCGCGACTGGTTCACGAACGATCTGAGCCCCCTCGCGATCCAGGAAGGGGAACATGTTGAAATTGCCATCGCTCTCGGTGGTCTGCGCCCAGAATTCACCAGTCACCTTGCAGATGGGCTTCACGCGTAGGTAATCCACCTCAATCGTGTTCAGTCGGTCGAAGCACCAGCGTAGCCCATCGACGAAGTGGTCGCTAAAGAGCTGGCGCAGGAATTTTCCAAGAAATTCGGTCGTGTTGGCCAACCCTGGGGTCTTTGCCCACATGACATCCGCAAGCTTGCCCTCGAGTTTGTACGGTTGACGCGCTTTCATCACCTCGTACATGTACTCCACGCACTCCCGCAGGACGCGATCCGTCTCGCCCTGCTTCACTTCAAAGGGGCGGATCTGATCGGAGATGTCGAGGAGCAGGTCACCGAAGTTCATGCCGTTGAGCATGCCGATGAAGAAGTCGATGTTCAGATCCAGCCCTGCCTCCAGACCAGCTTGATCCAGGCCACCTCCTTGTTGGAAGAGCAGCACCCGGAATCCGTCAAAGCCGGAATTCCGCAATGCCAGCCGGTATTCAGCCTCGTACATGCCAAAGCGACAGGGGCCACAGGCACCGGCGGTGACGTAGATGTAGTTATCGACGATGTCCTGCTTCGTCAGGCCTTGCCCTTCCAAGGATTGTAGGTACTTCACCAGGTTGCCGACGGTGAAGTATGTGGGGTTGCACTGACCGTTGTTGCCGTATTCCTTACCGATCTGGAAGGATTGTTTGTCGGCATTGGGAAGCGGCATGACCTTATAGCCCAGGCCCGCAATCGAGCCCTGCAGGATGCGTTCGTGTTTCCAGGTCAGGCCCCCGAAGAGCACCGTGGTATGTGGTCGTTGATCTTTGGTGAAGTGCCGTTCTTCGGGCCGTCGGAAGTGCGTATGCGTTGTCTCTTCGATGCCCACCTCGCGCTCTAGTCGAGCGCGTTCTTCACGCAACTGTTGTTGAATCATCTCTTCAAGCTGGGAGACGGGAATGAACGCAGTGTGGCCATTTCTGCCGTTCTGATGGTGGGTTTCCCCAGGCGAAGTTTCAGTTCGTTCTGCCGATGGCGCGGTGTTCGACATACGGGATCTCTCCTTTCCGCCTGACCTCCTTCGCAATCAGCCGGGCACCTTACCCGGCTCATACGAGAGCAGCACGACTTAGCCAGTCCCCCCAAAGCGGTTCGATGACGGTATAGATGGGCGAGACTTCCCTCCCGTCTAGTGATGTAGACTGACATGTCAGTCTACGAGAACCGCCTAAAAGAGGGGAGAGTCAGCGACCCTCCCCTCTCACACGTTGATCACAGTGCCCGTGCCCATTGTTCCCAGAGTATAACCGCTGAACTCGGCGGCCGATGCGCTTCTCGCCTGTGCACCACGACCGACGATGCGGATGAGTTATTCTTACCTCTTTTAGAAGACGAGGTCAATCACCAGTTGTGGTCGCCTCAGAATTTGCCACAAGAACTATGACATAGCCCCCGACTTGGGAGCCGTGCTTGCACTTTTAGCTTGGCCCACAGCGATTCCTCACCGTCGGCTCGGCACCGCGGGCAAGGGAGCCGGCCGGCGTGCATCAGCCACGTTCTAGACGCTCGCGCAGTGTCTTACGGGTGATGCCCAACAGCCGAGCGGCCTGGCTCTTGTTGCCACCCGTTTTCTGTAGCACCTCATGCAGATATTGCCGGACGACGTCGTCCAGGGACAAGATGGCGTCGCCTGCCCAGAATGGACTCTGAGGCGACAAGGTGGCCCCGGGGGGTAGTTCGATGGCCAAATCATTGCGGGCAATGATCTCCCTGTCGCAGAGAAAGACCGCCCGCTCCATGATGTTCTTCAACTCTCGCACATTGCCCGGCCAACCATACGAGAGCAGCGCCTGCTCGGCTTCGGGGGTGAATCCACGCACGCGCTTGCCGAATTGGCGATTATTATGATGCACGAAGTGTTTCGCCACTTTCAGGATGTCCGTTTTGCGCTCGTGCAGCGGCGGCACCACGATGGACATGACATTGAGGCGATGGTACAAGTCGAGGCGGAATGAGCCGTCATTGACGAAATCGATCAGCCGTTTATTCGTCGCCGCCAGTACGCGAACCTCGACCTTGCGCGGCGGTTTCGTGCTGCCGATGCGCTCGAACTCGCGCGTCTCCAGAAAGCGCAAGAGCTTGACCTGTGCCGTGAGGTCGAGTTCCCCGATCTCATCGAAGAACAGGGTCCCCCCCTCGGCCATCTCGAACTTGCCCATCTTACCTTGCCGAGCCGCCCCGGTGAAGGCGCCACTCTCATAGCCAAAGAGCTCGCTCTCCACCAATTCCTTCGGAATCGCCGCACAGTTGACGACCACGAAGGGTTTGTCAGCCCGTGGGCTCTTATAGTGGATACTGGTGGCCACGAGTTCTTTGCCGGTGCCGCTTTCTCCCTGAATCAGCACCGTGCTACTGTCATACAGGGCGATTTTCTCGATCTGCTCTTCGACTTCACGCATACTCAAACTTTCGGCCGCCACATATTCCACGTTGAACCGTTCCAGGCGCTCCTTGCGGAGCAGGCTGACCTCTTTCTTCAGGCGAACAGTTTCCAGCCCTTTCTTAATGGTCACATCGAGCTCGTCGAGATCCAGAGGCTTGGTAATGTAATCGTAAGCCCCCGCTTTCATGGCCTGGACGGCGCTCTCGACGCTCCCAAAGGCGGTGATCATGATGACGATCAGGTCGTCTTTCAACTCTTTGGCGCGCTTCAAGACTTCAAGGCCTCCCAACGTGGGCAGTTTAACATCCAGGAGCACCAGGTCGGGGCCAACCTCTTCGACACGCCGCAGCCCCTCTTCGCCGGTGGTGCACACATGCACCTGATAGTCCTCCCGGCGGAGATACAGCGCGATTGAGTTACGAATCACTTCTTCATCGTCGACAATGAGGATTCTGAACTGCATCGCTCGAGCTCACCATCCTTAGTGCGGCGGATTGAACGTGCTGCCGGCGGTCGATCATCGCTTCGTATCCCTGGTACCACGTGCTCCGCTTCGCGCGAGCTCACCTAGCTAGCTCTCGGTCCGACTGCGAAAGAGGAGCGTAAATGTGGTGCCTTTCCTCTCCTGGCTGTCGCAGGTAATCGTGGCATGATGTTTTTCCAAGATGGTCCGCGAGATGGAGAGGCCCAGACCGGCACCCTGCGACTTCGTGGTAAAGAATGGATCGAAAATCCGTTTCAGGATCGCCGGCGGGATGCCGGTTCCTGTATCCATGATACGCACCATCACTCGTCCGTCAGGACTCCTTGCGGTCCGAAGGCGCAGGACACCACCGGGTTGCATCGCTTGTAAGGCATTCAAAATGATGTTGATGAAGACGCGTTTGATCTGTTCCTGGTCCAAGAGCACCAGTGGCAGTGCCTTCCCCAGGCTTTTCTCGAGGGTGATCCGGCTCTCCTGCGCCTGCGGCGCACTGATAAATAATGCCTCTTCAAGCACTTTGTTCACCGAGACAGGGACGAGGACGGGCTCCTTCGGGGTGGCAAAATCGAGCAATCCCTTGATGACATCGTCGACCTTACGGATGCCTTTGAGGATATTCTTGAGATTCGATTCATGGAAATCACCAGGGTGCAACGCGCGTGACAAGGCCTGGGCACTGATCCCCACCCCTGAGAGAGGATTGCGAATCTCGTGTGCGATGACCGCTGAAAGCTCGCCTAGTGCAGCCAGACGACTCATGCGCTCGTTTTCGTGTTCCAGGTGCTTCTGCTCTGTAACATCGCGCATGTAATGGACGACCCCGAAGAGATTGCCCGCCTTGCCGGTGAGAGGATACGTATAGCTTTTAAAGATTTTTTCTGACTCGGCAAGGTTTAATTCGACGGCAGCAGATTTTTTCGTCTTGAAGGTCTCGCGGGCCGGGCACCCTGGGCAAGGAGTATCGCGACGATGGAAGGCTTGGTAGCACTTTTGGCCAGCGATCTGCTCAGCAGTCAGGTGATGACTGCGCAGTTTCGACGTATTAGCGATGATGAGATTATAGTCCAGATCATGGACGTAGAGCTGCTCCTCGATGCCATCGACATCAACCACGTCGAACAGCGTTTTGAACTTGCGTCGCCCTTCCGTAACGGCCTTGCGCAGATACATATTCTCCAGCGCTAAGCCGGTTTGCCCAGCCAGGAATTCAAGGAGCTGCATATCCCCGAGCGTGAAGGCATCCGGGGCATTGGGATGTCTGAGAAGCAAGGCTCCTAACAGCGTCCCCTGACGGAGAAATGGAATGTACAGGAGGGCTCCATCCGCCCAGCGCTCCCCTAGCAATCCCTGAATCATCGAATCATAGGGATCGCTCTGGAGATTCCCGTGGAGGTCGAGCAGCTTACCTGAGCGGTACAGCAGGTTCTGTCGAGGCAGACTATTGATCAACGGACCAATGGGCGGTAGCACGACATCGGCCAGGAATCCCTCAGTCGTCGCCACAATAGTGTGGCCCTCGTCCTGACCGACGCAGAGGAGGGCTCCCTCTTGCGCGCTTGGCACCAGGCTGAGGATCTTGGTGAGCAGCTCCGCGGGAGGTTCCTCCGTGTCCGCGACCTTGGAGAGAAAGGTACCGAAAGCAAACAGGTTGGGCCAGTGATCGTTCAAGTGGGGCCATGTGATATCGCCGGTGGGAGGCACTTCAGTGGGAGAAAATGGCTGAGATGTAGCGAAGTCCATACTGGGTCCTGGCGCTTTCCCGCCCTTCTGCATCGGATCTCCTCTCCCACAAGGATGAAGCGTTCCGAAGCCGCATCGATCTCCCTAGCAAGGTGGTTTAACGGCAGCAACCTGGTAGACTCCGAACCATCATGGATGAGGCGCCATAAACACCAGCATGACCAAGCGATCGGGGCCCGGGTTCTCCACGGCGTGTTCGTCACCCGAGCTCGCGTGGGCAGCCATGCCGGGCATGAGTTCCCGGCGCTCCGCCCCGATTTGCACGAGGCCTTTGCCCTCGATCACGTAGTAAATCTTGTCGGCCCCCTGATGCTTATGCGGTGCTTGTTCTTGTCCAGGTTCGAAGCAATAGACGTCGCAGAACATGCGCTCGGTTTCAAAGAGATTAACTTTCTGGAACTTCTCGGGTAAAAAACGCTTACATTTAGAGACATCCACCCATGCCACGGCCATTCCCCCTTCGCGGATGATCCCGTAAAGCCCCCAATGTTCGCTATTCTTCCCATAAGAGCATTCCCATACTAGTATTGCGCCGTATTATAGCAGGAGATGTCACACGGCTCAAGCCTTCCCTCGATTAGGTAGTGTCCTAATTTGGAATCCATCGGTACAGCTGCAAGCCTCCCGCTCATCAAATTAGGACACTACCCTCGATTACTACGCCGGCCTTGCATCATTAACACAGGCAGGGCTCTTTCTTTTTCAACCGCGCTTCGCTCGTAGGGAACCAATGAATCTGACCGGTCATGAGGATGGCAGGCCTGGGAGACCGCCGCGGCTCCGGCCATCGCATGGCGGGATGGCCGGGATGGAGTAGTAACAGAAACCGACATAGAATGACTGGCGTGTGTGTTTACTCCGCAATGGTATCGGCTAGCACTTTATAGGACTTCCCTGTAATTGTGGTCTTTGAACATCGTTTCCGAAATTCGCACACGGGGAACCTGGATACAGTTATTCAGCACTTTCGGACCGTGCACAAACAAGATTTCGGGTTTGACGTTGACGTATGGCATGCTGCCCTGGGCCATGGCCAGGCTCTCGAACTCTACCATCACCAGATAGTTGGCGGGTAGGATATAGCCTTCCCAGCTCTTGTCAAAGCCATCGCGTGTAGGCTTATCCACGGCACCCTCCTTCCCTTGAATCGGCGACCGACGATGGTGGTGGCTGCCTAGGCGCTGTGGCCCCACCCAGACCAACCGATGATATCCTATCCTACTGGGAATTCCTTAAAAGCGCATAGAACTTCAGGCGTCGCATCTTACGCAAGCTGAGTCTCCCGTCAAGTCTCATCAAGCCACCGCACAGCTTGACAGCTTGGAGGGCATTGATTAGGATGCGGGCGCAATTTTTCAGCACCGCCTGAGTTGACCTACCATTCGGGTCGGACATTTGTGGCACCAGCACGCTGTGTTCATGAAGGGCGCTAGTGCCGCGCTGGACACTCGCCAAGATCAAGATGATGAGAGGAATATCATGCTGCGCATTTTTTTTCTAGTATTTAGCCAGCTCACCGTGGGTGGCCTGGCCTTAATGCACCTGGTTCCGGCGTCGGAGATCGGTCCGGGGTTTTTTCGGACCTGTGCTTCTATCTACCTGCTGATTTGGGTCTGCGTCCTCGCCGGACTTGAATGGGCCCGGCCCTGGGAGCTCTTGGGGTTTGTGCTGTTTACCCTTCTCTTTCTGATGTACTATGCGAGCTTATGGTTCGAAAAGTTACCCGCTCGTTCGCGGCTTCTTGAGATCACCTCCGTCGTTGGTTTCTGTGCCGTCATCGCCAGCTCCTTGAGTGACTCAGCAGCAGGGTTACCACTAGACGAAGCCTTGGTACGTGCGCCAAATTTTCTCTTCAGCACTCTCTCTCTGGGAGCCGCGATGAGCGGCATGTTGCTGGGGCACTGGTACCTGGTGACACCGGAATTATCGCTGGTGCCGATCAAACGCCTTACGGGGACACTTGTGGGGGCACTCGTGGCTCAAGGTGTGGTGCTTGCCCTGACGGTGTCGCCAGAGCTTGGGACGGTTCCGACCTCTCTGCTGCCGAGAGTGCAGCACCTCCTAGTGGCGTATCCCTATTTCTTGTTGGGACGGGCCCTGGTTGGGCTGGTGGGAACGTTTGGGTTGGCGGTGTTGACGATGTGGCTGTTGCGCGAGGGATCAACCCAGGCTGCGACCGGGTTCTTGTATACCGCCGTGTTGACCGTTGCTGTGGGGGAGTTGATCGCCCGCTTTCTCTTCCAACTGACCAGGGTCCCGGTCTGAACGGGTGTATTGACCGTCATCTTCAGCCGCGCGGTGGGTATATTCCAGCCGGAGAGCGAGCTATGTTTTAGATATGAGTAGCCCAGACAAAACGCGCAGGCTTTCATCCAAGCGCGACCAATACCAGCAGACGGTTTTCCCGTCGATCACGTGGATCCGTCCATCGCGCACAGCTGGAACCGAAGGAAATCCCGCAAACTCGGCCCGATCAGCATCCGAAAAGGGGTATGGCTCGTCGGGCAAGAGGATCACCTCGGGCAGCAGTCCTGCCATTTCGTTGAGCGATATCCTCGGATAGCGCCGATCGCGCCCTGTCCCGCGCATGGTTTCCCATTCAGCTTGCTGTCCGAGGTCTGCGGCCAGGGGGAATCGCCGCTCCCGGCCGGCGAAGACATTGGTACCTCCGCAGGTCTCTATCATGTCGTGGATAAAGGTGTCGCGATTGATCGTCATCCACGGAAATTTCCAGATCGGGCAGAAGACGCGTACCTTACGGCGTCCCATGATGAGGGCCTTGGTCTTCTCGTAAGTGGATTCGATCCTTGCGAGCACTGGCGAGGCCTGCAGCTCGGCCCCGGTGGTCTGGGCCAGCGTCCGAAGGGTAGCTATGGCTTCAATGACCGTGCACGGAAAGCAGATGAAGACTGGAACCCCGTGCCCCTGCAAGCGCTCGACATCTTCGCGCCGATTTTCCTCGACGTTGGCCACCACGAGATCGGGCGCAAGCCGCAGAATAGCCTCGACATCAGGATTTTTCGTACCCCCCATGGTAGCCTTCTTCCGCACCTGCGGTTGGGGCTCGACGCAATAATCGGTGATGCCGACGATGGCGCCGCCCAGTCCAAAGGCGAATAACGCTTCCGTCAGACTGGGAACGAGACAGACGATACGCTGTGGCGTTCGTTGCAGTGATGGGTTAATCGTCAGCATGGTCACAGGTTCATCATACTGCTGTGGCCGGGGAAAGCTTTGGAATCGGGATTGATATAGGTCGACGCGAAGTTGACGGCGGTCGCCGCTTCCCCCTGACCTGTCGTGATTAATTTGAGCTTGCCCGGATGCGTCACGGCATCGCCGGCGGCATAGACGCCGGGCAGGTTTGTTTCCATCCGTTCATTTACCTTAATGGCATTGTGCTCGACGGCCAGGCCCCATGTCTTCACGGGACCGAGGTCAGCGAGAAACCCCAGGCTCAGGATGAGTGCATCCACCTTGTAGTCGGTCTCTTCGCCCGTCTTATTGTGAAAAATGGTTACCCCTTCGAGGTGATCTCCCCCATGCACAGCCTTGAGCTCATAAAAGCACTTGACCTCAACCGGCGAGGCCATGAGCTCCTGCACACTTTGCGGGTGCGCGCGAAATTGGTCACGGCGATGGATGAGGGTGACTTGGCGGGCGATATCCTTGAGCATCAACGCCCAATCGACGGCAGAATCCCCCCCGCCGACGATCATGACGCGTTTCCCTGCGAAGACATCTTTTTCTTTGACGAAGTAGGAGATGCCACGCCCTTCCAAACGATCGATATCCGGAAGCTCCAGTTTCTTCGGCGCAAAGGCTCCAACCCCCACTGCCAGGACGATTGCACGGGTCCAGTGTTCCGCTTTATCCGTGCGCAGCCGGATGAGCCGATCGTCATGGTAGGTCAGATCGACCACTTTTTCCTCTAAACAGACGGTTGGGTTAAACCGCAGACCTTGCTCGACACACGACTTGACGAGATCTTTTGCTAGCACTTTCGGATAGCCAGCCACATCGTAGATGTATTTTTCTGGGTAGAGAGTAATGAGCTGGCCACCCAGTTCTGCCAGGCTATCGATGAGCTTCGCCCGTAGGCCGCGGAGACCAGCATAAAACAGCCCGAATAAGCCGGCGGGGCCTCCCCCCAGAATCGTAATGTCGAAAATAGCGGTCTCCTGCTTCTCATATCCTCTCAAGGTGCACGATCCTTTCTTTATGGTCCATCGATTATGCTCTCGATTTATCTGTGGCATACAGTGGGGGGTGTGCCGAAAGATGACCTTGGCACGATGCTCTTAACGACTTAAGAGACGGTAGTGAATCAGCAGAACCTTCTGGGCCACCTCTACGGCATCCTGTCCAAGCACCCACACCATCGCCTCTTGATCCACCGTGCCACGGTCATAGATGATATCGGGGACGGTGTCCATCCCTTGAATCGCTTCGGCCACGCCCCAAGTCACCGTTGATCCTTCGCGGCTTTGCGCTTCGGCGGGTTCAGCCTGATGTGATAGCTGCGCGATGCGGAGATTCGCTGTCTGGCAGGTGTGCAGAATATCCTCGCCGTTGCGAATGTTCATCGCGCTTCGATACCTGGGGTCAACGCACATGGCGGCGAGAATAATCGTCGCCACATGCTGAGAAGCGCCGAATCGGGGGCTTCCCATGGGATGGATATCTTCGCCCACGCGTACGATGTGACCTTCCCAGGCAGCCACCTCCGGCAACATGGTTGCATGCGGCAGGGCCAGCCCCAGATTCGACTGTACCTCTGGAATCAGCGTGGCGATCCCACCGTCCCGTAGCTGCGTCACCGCTTCCTCCAACTGCAAGATGATGTCGTAGCGAGCCGCTTGACGGTACAGGGCGCCAAAATGATTCGTGGGCCCAAAGCCATGCCCAATAGGCTCGGCCAGGCGAATCGCGGTGGTAATATAGACCTTGGCGCGGCGAACAGCCTCGGTCACCGCGGCCCCCTTGGCAAGCTCAGCAGCAATGGCCGAGGCAAACGTACAGCCAGTTCCATGCACGCTCTTGGTCTCGATCCGCTCCCCTTCAAAGTATTGGAACCTTCGGCCATCGAAGAAGACATCGACCGGTGGCCCATCGAGATGTCCTCCCTTGACCACAACGTGCCGTGACCCCTTGGCATGAATACGGCGCGCCGCTTGCTCCATCTCCTCCACATTGCGGATCGGCAGACCGGCCAAGATCTCAGCCTCCCCCAGGTTTGGGGTCACAACATAGGCCAATGGCAGGAGTCTGTCGATCAGCTCGGCTTCTGCTTCCTTGCGGAGAAGAGCCGCACCGCCCTTGGCCACCATGACTGGGTCCACAACCAGCTTCTCCACGCCAAGGGTTTGCAGACGCTCGCTGACGGCGCGGATGATCGCAGGATTGGACAACATGCCGGTCTTGACGGCGTCGATCGGGAGATCGCGCATCACGGTGTCGAGCTGAAGGGTAATGAACTCGGCCGGTAGATCGTGGATTCCGGTGACCTCCAGCGTGTTTTGCGCGGTCACCGAGGTAATCACGGAGGCGCCGTAGACGCCGAGCGCCGCGAACGTCTTGAGGTCCGCTTGGATGCCCGCTCCACCGCCGGAATCGGAACCAGCGATCGTCAAAGCTATCGGCATTGTCATTCCTCCACTCACTCTCTAGCAGATCATCCCGAGAGCTAGCGGAATTGGGCGTAACCCATCGGACTCATATGCTTACGTTTGAGCTGGAGCCCTTCATGCGTGATCTCGAACGGCATCCAGTCGACCGGGTGCTCCGTGGCAAACATCTTCATGATCCGCAGCTCACGCCCAGCATCGCCCAGGCGCAGTTCGATGATATTGTCGTGGTACTGGCGTAGCATAGCATCGGCCTGCGGATCTTGCAGGTCGCGACTGACGCAGCGCATCCCATGGATGCCATGCTTCATGGCCCACTCCTTGGACCATTCCAGGGTGCGTATGACCTCTTCAAAGCCGCCCCGGATCAGGTTCAGAGATTCATTGTCCGACACAATTCTGGTCGTCTGCGCGCGAGGAGCTTGTTTGAGCATCTCCTCATAAAACACCCGCGTCATCTGTGCCGATGGGCGGCCCGCCACATAGGTCACCTGCGGATCACAAGGCGTGCTGTAACGGGGAAAGAGCTGACGAAAGCGGAGTTGCTGCGACTTCTCGAAGGGATCGATGTCCCAGCCGAACGATCGGAAGTAGGTACGCAGGTTTTCGACAGGCTGGTCGGTGACCTCATAGATACACCCTTCACCCGCGCACAAGCCCTGCCAGGTGAATTCCATGCCGATGATCGTCTTCCCGGTACCGTTTTCTCCGTAGATGAGCGTCCAGGTACCGCATGGCAAGCCTCCAGCGATAAGCTCATCCAGTCCTTTTATGCCGCTCGGCGTTCGCTCCATAGCCTCCTCACTTATGCGCCCATTTCTGGATGGTGTCAAAGCGAACGCCGCCAAGCTGGTACAGCTTTTCTTTGTTAAAAATCATCTCCTCACGGCTATAGCCGGCCAGCTCGAAGTGCTTGGTCAGGAAGATGGCCTCCTCTGGACAGACATCTTCGCAAAAGCCGCAGTAGATGCATCGCAGCATATCGATATCGAAGGCGACCGGATATTTCTCGACGTTACTGCCGTTGAGTTCTCCCCCAACGATGGTAATGGCTTGCGGTGGGCAGATCTCCTGGCAAAGAAAGCAGGCCACGCACTTTTCTCGGCCGTTTTGGTCCGTGACCAGGGCCGGGGCCCCTCGGTAGTTGGGGGGAAGTTCCCAGCGCTGCTCGGGGTATTCCATGGTCACCTTCGGTCGGAACAGGTGACTGAGCGTCAGCTTAAGGCCGCGGAGGATTTCCGGAATATACAACCGCTCGGCCAACGTGAGGTTTTCCTGCTGATCAGCCATCATCCACGGCTCTCCTTACGAGACGTCTGACGGTAACAGTGGGCTCCACTCGCCACCATCACCGCGCCATATGGCACAGCGAACAGCGCCCCAAGTCGCGATGTGGCATCAGCGGGGCATTTACGCCTTGCAGATGACAGGCGATACAGGCTTCACGGCTGAGGTCGCCTTGGTGTTGAGGAATGGCAGAAAGCGCCGGAGCAGCATGCCAAAACGCCCATAGGAACCCGACGAACATGAGTCCACCGCAAACCAGGAGAATGATCCAGAAAATCCGCCGGCTGGCAGCTTCACTCGGCATCGGATTAAGGCCACCTGTGGATGATACAGCTGCCGGCGTGAGGCTTATAATGCGGAGTACGGTCGAGCCCAATATTCCGGCGGCTCAGGTTCGGGCAACGGGTCGCAGACAGAGCGCGATCACACCCCCTGTAGCTAACCTAACACATGTCTCGGGCTATGTAAAGGAAAGGCAGGCCCTGCGATCTAATGTACAAGGCCTGTAGAAGGCATGCGGTGAGCCCACCGCGGCACTCCTCACCGAGGCACAGACGTCAACGCGGCTAGAACTCGGAGAGTTGCAGGAGGCTACCATGCTGCGGTGTGGGCGGGACCAACTCTTGCCCGTTGCTGAACGCGGTGAGGGCGACCATCAGACGATCGAGGTCGACGCCATAGCTCATCGCCGCCTGCTCGATAGTATGCTCTTCATTAACGGCGCAGGAACTGCAGCCCCCCAGGTGGAATTGGGCTAAGACGTCGCGGATACGGGGATCGAGAGCGATGGCGTCAGCAATTTTCATGGATGGTTCAAAGAAAGAGCCACCCGACTGCTGCCGCATCAAGCTTCGGAGCGCTTGCAGCTCCTTCTGCATGGTGCTTTCCAGTTCATTCAGCCGGGCCTGTGCCAGATAGAGACGGCGCTGCGCATCGCGCAGCGCGTCCCGCAAAAACCGCTGCCTGAAGAAGGCTATAGCGGCAATGCCCAGCGCGACACAAGCTATTAGCGCGATCAGCACGGTGATCATGGCTTCTCTCCAGGACCGTTTTAGTCTTTATTACCCGATAGCTCCCACAGAATCACACCCGGTGAAAACTGGCTACGTTGCAGGCGCTGTTTAAGCAGCAACACCTTCTCACTTTCCGTCTGGAAGGGATCGTTGAACCGAACCCAAAAGTTCATCAAATGCCCAAACCGAATGTAGTTCCAATCAAGGTCGTAATGGATCTTCTGTTCCTTCGCCAGTTTGATGAGCTCCCCGCGCAGCTTCGCACGAGTGTTGGGCGGCGGGCACAAAGTCGCTTTCATCACCTCATCATCGGTGATGATGCGGGCGATATTGCCTTGCCGCGCCAGGAGATAATAGAGGCCTCGCTTGACGTGGATGTCGTGATATTGCAGGTCGAGCATCAGGATCTTGTCGGTGGCTGCCTCGATGCCGCGTCGTTGCAAGTACTGTCCGAACCAATAGCGCTTGATCACCCAGTCGATTTCCCGCCGCAGCAGCATGGGATCAGTTTCGAGGCACTCCAGCACATGTTCCCATTTGCTCAAGATGTCTTGCGTTTCCTCATCGGCCTCATGCACCGAAAAGTAGGTTTGCGCCAGGTGCAAATATTCGCGCTGGATCTGCAACGCCGTCATGCTGCGCCCATCACTCAACGTGAGGGGGACCGACACGTCGGGATACTGCGAGATCTCCTGCAAGGCGCGAATCGGCTCTTTGAGGGAAAAATCCTTGGTGATGAAATTCGCCTCAATCATTTCGAGCACCACGGCGGTCGTACTCATTTTCAGCAAGGTGGTATATTCCGACATGTTGGAGTCGGCAAAGGTGATATGCAAACGCCGGTAGCGCTCTTTATCGGCGTGCGGTTCATCGCGCAGGTTAATGATACCGCGTTCGTTGGTGGTCGTGCCAGACAGCTCCTGGCGGATGTATGGCGCGCGCTGGGAGAGATGGAATGAGATGCCATTCTTGTCCCGCACGTACCGCCCCGCGCCGCAGAAGATTTGTCGGGTCACCAGGAAGGGGATCAACTGCTCGGCTAGTTGATAGAAATCGACCGATCGGCTGACCAAGTAATTTTCGTGACAACCGTACGAATTGCCCACAGAGTCCGTATTGTTTTTATAGATATACAGGCTTCCAACGAGCCCTTCCTCGCGAAGCTTCACCTCCGTGCAGCTCAACAGGCCCTCGAGGATCCGCTCCCCTGCCTTATCATAGGCCACGACATCATGTGGACTGGCGCATTCAGGGGTGGCGTATTCGGGATGTGAGCCAGTGTCGAGATAAAAGCGTGCGCCATTTTCGAGGAAAGCGTTGAGATGGCCCTCGACCGTGGCCAGCTCTTCGAACAGATAACGAACCGCCTTTTCGGTGGACGAGGTGCGTGCTCCCTGACTTGAGTAAATGATGCCGTATTCGTTCTCTAATCCATAAATGCGTCGCTTCATCGGAGCAACAGCTCCTCTTGCCGCACGGCCTGATCGTTTCCCCATCGCCCCCACACACGCGGGAGCGATGAAGAGCGCTAGCGTGCGTTACAGGGCCTTGACAACGATCTCGGCGAGATCCTGCACGGCCAAGGATTCCTCAACATGGACCCCGCGAATGCCGTCCTCAAACATCTGGAGGCAGAAGGGGCATGCACTTCCGATCACGTCTGCTTTCGTGCGCACGGCCTCCTCAGTCCGCATAAAATTGACTTTGCGCGGACTATTCTCATCCATCCAGGCGTGGCCACCGCCTGCACCACAGCATAATCCCCGTTCACGATTATGCTCCATTTCCACCGTTTTCACACCCGGAATCTGCTGCAAGATTTCGCGCGGTGCTTGGTAAATGCCGTTATGTCGCCCCAGATAGCATGAGTCGTGGTAGGTGATGGTTTGTGTGATCGGCCTTGTCAGCTTCAGCTTTCCTTCTCGCAAGAGGCGCTCGACGAATTGGGTGTGGTGGATCACCTCAAAAGTGCCGCCAAATTGGGGGTATTCGTTGAGTAACGTATTAAAGCAGTGGGGGCATTGGGTCAAGATTTTTTTTACACCATACTGCTGCAGCGTCTCGATGTTGCGCTGGGCCAACATCTGAAACAAGTACTCGTTGCCCAACCGCCGGGCTGGATCGCCTGTGCATACCTCTTCGTCTCCCAAGACGGCGAAATCGACCCCCGCCGCTTTCAAGATCGTTGCCATGGCCTGCGTCACTTTAATGTTGCGGTCCATCAGCGCTCCGGTGCAACCCACCCAGAAGACGTACTCCGCCCCACCCTTCTCCGTCAGCACAGGGATGTCGAGGCCTTCCATCCAATTCGTACGCGTGTAGGGCGTGCCGCGCCAGGGATGGGAGCGTTGTTCCATACTGCGCAGCGTTTGCTCGACCGTCTCTGGCATACGGGCCTCATTCATCACCAGGTGACGCCGCATATCGACAATGGTATCTATGTGCTCGATCATCACGGGGCATTCTTGTACACAGGCGCCACAAGTGGTGCAGGCCCACAAGGTTTCATCCTTGATCACCGCTCCCACCATTGGGCGCGCCTCTGCCCCATTCCCACCAGCGCCGGCGACCGGTGGCGCTGCCAGCTCATGCATATAGTTGCGAAGGTCTAAAATGACCTGTTTTGGCGACAATGGCTTGCCACTGTTATAGGCCGGGCATCGAGCCTGGCAGCGGCCGCAAGCTGTACAGGCATCGAGATCGAGCAGCTGCTTCCAGGTGAAATCCTGCAGCTTTGCTGCCCCAAAACTTTCCGCCTCTTCGAAGTTGGGGATCGGCTCGAGCACCCCTTTGGGTTTGAGGTCTGACAGAAAGGCATTGATTGGAGCCGAGATCATATGGAACAGCTTCGCCGAATAGGGAATATACGACAGGAAGCCAAAAATCAAGACCATATGGAACCACCACCAGAAACGATGCCAGCTCAGAAAGGTCTCCTGGGTAAAGCCTGCTGCGGCGGCGAGCTTGGCGATCACCAACCCACCGGGCGACCACACCGCCCAGCTGGGGTGTTGAGATAGCTCCGTAGCGCCCATGCGCATGCCTTCGACCAGGAAGCCTGTGACGAAGACGATAAACAGAATGAGCAACGCCAAGCCGTCATCTGGCGTGTCGGTGAGGCGCTCCACCTTGCGCAGGTAGCGGCGTTCCGCCGCCATAATGAGGCCGGCGATTCCCAGCACACCGAAAATGTCGAGCACCAGGCTGTAATACAGGTAAAAATCGCCCCACAGGAACACACGGCCAAGGTCCACCTGCAGGGCGATCAGCGCCGTGCCAATGAATTCCACCACAAAGGCTGAGAAAATAAACAGATGCATCAGCCCAGGGTATGCATCTTTAATCAAGCGCTGATGGCCAAAGCCATGGCCAAAGAGAGACTTGACGCGGTCCCAAGGGTGATCCAGCCGTAAGGCTGGTTTGCCTTGTCGCCACAGGCGGTAATGCCGGTAGCAGCCCCATCCGAACGCGACCGCCATAGCCACCGCAAAAATATACACCAACCAGCCGTAGGCGATATTACCGAAGATGACTCGTGTGGGTTCACCACTGGGAATCATGCGTAAGCATCCCCCCTCGAGACCAGGCACTTGTGACGCGACACCGCCCCCGGGCCATCGGCTCAGCCAAGGGTGCGCGGATCAGTGATCTCGCCGGAGATGGCGCTGGCTGCCGCCACATAGGGATTTGCCAGATATACCTGGCTATCGACATGCCCCATTCTACCGCGGAAGTTGCGATTGGTGGTTGAAATGCACACCTCTTTTGAGCCTAACACTCCGAGGTGCAGGCCAGCGCAGGCGCCGCAGGTGGGGGGAGTCACGGTGGCTCCTGCCGCCAGAAACGTCTCGACGAGGCCCTCACGGACAGCGTCAAGATATACCTGGTGGGTGGCTGGGGTGATAATGAGCCGCGTGTGCTTTGCGACCCGCTTGCCAGCCAGAATACCGGCGGCTTGCCGCAAATCATCGATCTTGCCGTTGGTGCAAGAACCGATAAACACCTGATCGACCTTCACGCCTTGCACCTCAGTCACTGGAAAAACATTACTTGGCAGAAATGGTTTGGCGACCAAGGGGGCCAGCGCCGACGCATCCCAACGGTAGGCGCGATCGTACTGGGCGTCTGTATCACTGCTATAAGCCGTCCATGGCCGCGTCACTCCATGATCCCGGAGGTAGGCTTCGGTGGTAGCATCGACCTCGAAGACGCCATTCTTGCCGCCCGCCTCGACGACCATATTGGTCACCGTCATGCGATCTTCCATCGGCAGCGAACGCATCGCCTCCCCGGTGAACTCCATGGCCTTATATCTCGCCCCATCCAGCCCAATCTGGCCAATGATGAACAGAATCAGATCCTTGCCGGTGACCATCAGTTGCAACGTGCCGGTCAGCTCGAACTTGATGGTCTCAGGGACGCGCAACCATGTCTCTCCGAGAGCCAGAGCGGCAGCGATGTCGGTGGTGCCCATGCCGCTCGCGAAAGTCCCGAAAGCGCCATAGGTGCAGCTATGGGAATCGGCTCCCACGATCAATTCTCCAGGGGCGATCAAGCCCTGCTCGGGCAACAGGACATGCTCAATGCCCCCGCTGCCCTCTGGGAAGTAGTGGACGATATTCTGCTCCTTGGCCCATTGTCGTAGCACATAGGATTGCTCCGCGCTCCGAATGTCAGCGCTGGGCGCGATATGACTGTGCACCGCTGCTACACGCATGGAATCGAACGCCTGCTGCGCCCCCATGCGCTCCATAATTTTAAAAGTCATCGCCCCCATCAGATCGTTGATCATCACCAGGTCGACTGTGGCATTGACCAATTGGCCCGGTTCGACTTCGTCTCTACCGCAGTGCGCTGCAATGATCTTCTCGGTGATTGTGCTGCCCATCACTCTTTCCCCTTTGCCGTCGGCCGCGGCCAGATGCAGCTATTTGCCCTGGAGTATCCGTGTCCACAACTGGTGTGGTATCTTGGCTCGACCCGCTATGGTCAGCGTTCAAGTTCCCGGCCCCGGGCTCTTTCCCGGCTTCCCTCGTCCCTGCATAGCCTACCGCGACGTCACGATCTTCATCGACTGGAAGCCGCCCTGCGCAGCAAAAAAGTTCAGGGTGCTGACCCGCGCTGCCACCTGTCCTGCCACCGCATGGAACTGTTGCGTTTGCGGCGAATCAGGGGTTTTCACGACAATGGGTTCGCCCGCGTCGCTGCCGACCGGGATGGCCGGATCGATAGCAATTTCCCCAAGGAACGGGATCGTCAGGCGCTGGGCGGCGGTCCGACCCCCGCCATACTTGAAGATCTCGGTGCGATGCTGGCAGTGCGGGCAGATGAAATAACTCATGTTTTCGACGATGCCGAGGATCGGGATTTTAACTTTCTCGAACATGCCAATCGCTTTGAGGACATCCGACAGCGCCACATCCTGCGGTGTGGTGACGATCACCGCTCCTGTTACTGGCACCGATTGACAGAGCGTCAGTTGGGCATCCCCGGTCCCAGGCGGCAGGTCGACCACCAAATAATCCAGTTCCCCCCACTCTGCACCGCGGATCAACTCCTGGAGCGCTTTTCCAACCATGGGTCCGCGCCACACCACCGGTGTATTGAGGTCCAGAAAGAACCCAATGGACATCACTTTCACACCATAATGCACCGGCGGTAAGAAGTGTCCGTCGGATTCTCGTGGCTTCTCCGTCACCCCCATCATCATAGGGATGCTTGGGCCGTAGATATCGGCGTCCAATAGGCCTACCTGTGCGCCCGTCTGTGCTAGTGCCACAGCCAGATTTGCCGCCACCGTGGATTTTCCCACGCCGCCCTTGCCGCTCGCCACGGCAATAATATTCCGCACGCCAGGGATGGCACCCTGCGCCGACGCGGGGCTATGGGCGCGCACGTTGGACGTGAGCTGCATCTCGACCTGTTCGACCCCTGGCACGCTCATGACGGCCTGGCGGGATTCCTGTTCGATACGTTCTTTCAGCGGACAGGCGGGCGTCGTCAGCTCGATGGTAAACCTCACATAGGAACCGTCGATCATCAGGTCTTTGATCATGTTCAGAGTTACGAGATCACGGCCGAGTTCGGGTTCCTTGACGGTGCTCAGGGCCGCCATTACTTGGTCTCGGGTCGGTATTGCCACAAGTCACCCCCTCTAGTCTATCAACGAATCCCTTGGCCCGATGGCGATCCATCGACGTGATTCGTCACCCCAAATCTACGCCACCCTGCACCATTGCAGTAATCGTCAGAGCTTACACACGGGCGCGCTGCAGCTCCGCGTCCATTTAAACGGGGATTTCCACACCGTGCCTGGCTGCGTCATAGTCGTGAGATACTCTAGCGCTTCCCGTAGCACCTTGCGCTGTTTCTCGTGGTCGGTCGGCTCGCCAACAGGGCATCCTGGCGGAAAGTCCACAACCATCGCCCGCGGCACCCGCACACGCTTCATCATCTCCGGCTCAAGGGTCAGCGCAATTGTCGCCAGGCCTGCCCCCTCCAGGACTCGTTGAATGATGGCCAGGGAGTGATTGCAGATCGGGGAGCCTGGGGTCAAGATCACCGCATCGACCGCTGCGGTGACGAGCTTCTCAGCGACTTCCTTTGCAGACCCCTCTAGCTGTCCCCAATGTGGTACCACCCCCATAAAGCTAAAATGCTGTGGTGCCACACGTTGAATGACGCCAGCGCTTTGCAATTCTCGAAGGCGCGTCAGCGGAAAAATGGCGTCGATGTCTTGTTCCAGCTCTGTGTTGTCGAAGAATGGGTGGCTCACCGTCAACTCACTAGCCAGCGCTGTTCCAGGGATTTCGCGAGATGACGCATCATCGATGCCGGCAAAGGGAGGCGCCTGTCGCAAGTGTACCCCACCTGTGGTCACGAGGGCCACACAGGCGGCGTCAGATGTCTTTAGGAAGGGGGTCCATGGGATGCCCTCATAGTGAGCGTAGTGAAAGTCAGGAGCCCATTCCTGCTGAATGTATTCCTCTAGAATTTCGAGGTTCATCTCAATCGCTCTCCCTCGATCTACGAGTATGCCCGCTGCTGTATCTCGCAGCGCTTCAGCGCAGTGCTAAAGGCAAGGAAACAGGTCCTGCCTCGTGGCGCAGTGGTAGGCATACGCCTTGCCGTCGTAATCGCGCCAACGCCTGAGACGCGAAGAGGGGGAATACCACATCCCCCTCTTCGCAGGCTCTCACCTTCTCGGCAAGCGTTTGTCTCTTCCCCGAACCCCCAGCTCCGATGTATTGGCTCAGGAGCAGTCAACGCATTGGCGATTAGTGGAACGACTGGCCGCATCCACAGGTGGACTTGGCGTTCGGGTTGGTGATCTTGAAGCCCGATTCCATCAACCCTTCGATGTAGTCCACCTCGGTCCCAGCTAAATATAGGGCGCTCTTAAGGTCGATGAAAATCGGCACACCGTTGCTTTCGATAACCTTATCTCCAGGAGCTGCCTTTTCATCGATCCCCAACTGATACTGCAGGCCTGAGCAGCCCCCGCCAGCCACCCGCATGCGCAGCCCGTAGCCCTCTTTTCCCGTTTGCGCCATGAAATCATGGATTTTCTTGGCAGCGGTTTCGGTCAATGTAATGGTCAAAGCCATCCCTCTCCTCCTTTTGTCATGGCCGGCTGTAGCGTCGCCTTATGAGCTCTCGCCGACCCCTCATCATGTTCACGCACAGCCAATCACACCCTCTGCGCTGAGCGGGCCCCACACGTTCCCTCGCCGGACACCAACACTCGGGCGACTCCATACGCCTCTACAGTGCAACCGATTTTCCACCCTTCGGGCTTCGCGTCGCACAACGGCACGATTTCCATCTGCGGCATTCTCAAGCGACTTGGACACTACGCACGCGCTCCCAGCCGAAACAGAGACGACGCCTTACTTGTCTGCCTCGCCCATCACCGGATCGATGCTGCCGACGACCGCTACCACGTCGGATAAAAACCGCCCCTCCACCAGCTTAGGGAGGGCCTGCAGCGCCACAAACGACGGTGAGCGAATCTTCAAGCGATAGGCGCTTTTCCCGCCATCGCTGACCAGATAAAATCCCAGCTCGCCCTTTGGGGACTCGATGGCGCAGTAGACTTCCCCCGGCGGCGGGCGCATGCCCTCAATGACGAGCATAAAGTGATGGATCAAATCCTCCATCCTGGTGAGCACTTGGTCTTTGGCCGGGAGCATGATGCGCGGATCATGCAATTGGACCTCGCCAGCGGGCATGCGATCCAACACTTGGCGCACGATCTTGGTGCTCTCGCCCATCTCCGCCATACGGATCAGATACCGCTCATAGCAGTCACCAGCAGTGCCCACGGGCACTTCGAACTCGAGCTTGTCATAGAGCAGATAGGGTTCCGCTCGTCGGAGATCGAGATCAACGCCGGAAGCACGCAGATTCGGCCCCGTTAAGCCAAGGTCGATCGCCTCTTCGGCACCAATCACGCCTACGCCCCTGGTGCGATCGATCCAGATCCGGTTGCGTGTAAGGAGTGTATCATACTCTTCGATCTTCGCGGGGAAACTTTCGACAAATGTGTGGCAGCGTGCGATGAACCCTGGGGGCAAATCCTGATCCACCCCACCGATCCTGGTGTAGCTGGTGGTGAGTCGCGTGCCACACAGCATCTCAAACAAATTGTAGAGCTCCTCCCGCTCTCGAAAGGTATGGAAAAACATCGTATACGCCCCTACGTCCATCGCCATCGTACCGATAGCCAGGAGGTGGGATGAAATGCGCGCGAGTTCGGCGACCAGCACTCGGATATGCTTGGCTCGCGGCGGGATGTCGATCCCAAGCAGCTTCTCAACTGTCTGCGCGTAGGCCACATTGTTCGACATCGGGGCCAGATAGTCAAGCCGGTCGGTATAGGGGATAAATTGGTGAAACGATTTCACCTCAGCGATTTTCTCCTTGCCGCTGTGCAGATAGCCGAGGTGTGGGGTGCATTGCACCACCTTTTCCCCGTCGAGCTCGAGCAACAGCCGCAATACCCCATGCGTGCTGGGATGTTGGGGCCCCATGTTAATCACCATGCGGCGCAGACCGCCTGCTATGGGCTCAGCCGTTGGGGTGTATTCTACCTCTGTCACCAGCGGACGCGGGAAGGGATCCGGGGCGGGCTGTTCACCACGAGCGATCTTCTCCTGCACCTTCATAATGCCATAGATGAGCGCCTCTGGACGCGGCGGACATCCTCCCACGTATACATCCACCGGCAGAATCTTATCGACCCCCTGCAACACGCTGTAGGAACGATACATCCCTCCCGACGAGGCACATGATCCCATGGCGATCACCCATTTCGGATCGGGCATTTGATCGTAAATCTTCCGCACCGCCGGAGCCATCTTGCGGGACACCCACCCGGCCACGATCATCAGGTCCGACTGCCGCGGCGAGAACCGTAGGACCTCTGCACCAAAGCGCGCCACGTCGTATCGCGAGGCCACCATGGCCATCAACTCGATGGCACAGCATGCCAACCCCATGGGCATCGGCCACAGGGAATTCTTGCGAGCCCAGTTCACCAAATCATCCAGCCGTGTCGTAAAAATCGTCTTTTTGAGCTCTTCTTCGAGGTGCCCTTCTTCGACCAACGTATAGGACACACGGTCCATGCAGGCCATCCCCTTATTCACCTGGAGCTTGGTAGTCTGGAATTTCCCCAGGGGGACGCAGTCGGCAGACCCTCATCAGCCATCGTGAGCATGTAGCACACAGCTGTCAAGCGTCCACATGTCGGACGTGCCACTGTAGATGCACAACTGTTACTATTCTAACATTACTTGCGGAGCGGAGGCAACACCCTCCAGGTGCTGGGTAGGCAATAGCGAACCTGGCGAACTTCCGCAGTCCTGGGCAGGAAGAGTCTACGACACACGCCCGTTAGAGCCGATGAATGACATGAATTCCATCCGCAGGTGCGCATCCTCTTTAAATTTTCCCAGCATCGCCCGCGTGATGGCCATCGAATCCTGCTTCTGCACGCCGCGCATGATCATGCAGAGGTGGCGCGCTTCGATGACGACAGCTACCCCAGACGGCTGCAGGTGTTCTGCAATTGCCTCAGCGATCTGGGAGGTCATGCGCTCCTGAATCTGGAGGCGGCGACTGTACATCTCCACGAGGCGCGCGATCTTGCTGATGCCGACGACCTTCTTGTCGGGCACATAGGCCACGTGGCATTTGCCAAAGAAGGGGAGCATGTGATGCTCGCAGAGACTGAACAAATCGATATCCTTGACGAGGATCATCTCCTCATAGGATTCGGTATAGAAGGCGCCATTGAGCACTTCCTTCACATCTTGATGGTACCCGCTGGTGAGGAATCGAAGCGTTCTTTCCACACGCGCCGGCGTTTTCTCCAGCCCCTCCCGCTCTGGATCCTCGCCAAGCTTTCGCAACAAATCCACGATTAAGCCTCGCATGCATTCTCCTCAGTCAGCTGCAATATCCAAAGACGGGCTTCGCTTATACGTCGTCCGTCACAACATTGCGCGCTACATCGTTAGCACTCTCCAGACCATACCGTTGCCGTATCGGATCGACACGTGCCCTTGACTGGCGGCTTTCTCCACGCCGCCTCCCGCACGCATCCGGTCACTGCGGCTGCAGCGAGGCAAAGCCCTCCTAGGGGTAGGATTGCAGTATAGAAGTGACTTTGCCGATGCACGCGGCGCACCACACTTTCGGCCTGCAAGATCGTCACCACCGCTAAAATCGCGCTGACTGCAAACGCGATATCCCACCATCCGTGCACCATGTCTAGTCCCCAGAATCCAAAGGAAAAGGCAGGAATTAAGGCCACAAACGGCAGCACGGCCCAGGCCAATATTCCCACGGCGTGAGCGGCCACCCGCAGGGGACGCCCACCGCATAGCACATAAAGGCTCTGACTCCAGCCATCCCACAGTTCGCGAAAGTGGCGGTAGGTTCGGGTGAGCAACAGGTCCATGGCTCTGACGAACTCGACGCGATAGTCCAGGGATTTCACCCGGCGCATCAAGTGATCTCCCTCGTGTCGTTCGGAGCAGACTGCCACGTGGCCTCCAGCCTTCACGTAGGCTTCGCGGGAGACCAGCAGAAATGCTTCACTGGCCCACACCCCGCGCGTCGCCGCTGCACTAACTTGTTCCAATGGCCTGAGGAAGGCCAAATATTGGAAGGCGGTCGGTTGCCATACATGCTCCCAGAAGCTCCGGCACTCGTGCCGAGGCGCTAATGACAACATGCCGAGTCCTTGCAGTCTGGCGTAGGCCATAGCTCGACTGAGGACGCCTGGCACATGGTAGGTTGCAGCCGTGGTGAACAGTAACCAATCCCCCCGCGCCGCTCCCATCCCCTGGTGCAGCGCTGCAGGCCTGTTCAGCCACCCCGTCGGCGAAGGCTCACCTCGCAAGACACGCAAGCTCCCCTCCGTCGTTGCCTCCATCTTTAGCAAGCGCTTCCTGGTTTCGTCGCTGGAGGAGGCATCGACGACAATCACCTCGAATCGCGAATAATCTTGTCGTAGCAGGGATTGGATGCAACGCTCGAGGTCATGGGCTTGATTACCAGCGGCGACCACAATGGAGACAAACGGCGATGCATCCGCCGTCAACTCCGGGATCTCGAGCGTACTCCATATCGGTAAGCTCACCTCCCGTTTCGCGAAACGTAACCACAGCCAGGCGATCACTACGAGCCCAGCGCTGAGGATCAAGGAGGTCGCCATTAGGCCTTCCTTGTGTGGGCTTGGCGGCCTCGAAGACTGCCTGCCCACAGAACAGTTGGTGTGGACGCACTCATGCCTTGAAGACCCCCAACGGCCGCCATTGTGCCTTTTTTAACGCAATCCCCGCGCGATGCGCCACTTCCACCACATGGCTCACGGCATTTGTACATCGACGCGCCGCAGGGTGACCTCACTGATAACCATCCTCCTGCAGTCCTTCCAGATCAAGACCGCCAACGGTTGCAGTAACATATGCCGATCTAAACCGTCAAATAATATACTGATCAGGCTACCAATCTGCCATCCGATTTGCCGTCAGAATGCGCGTGGCCTCGAGCCAAGCGACTCATGACATCACCCATACGTACGGCATTCGGAAGTACCATGGCCGGCTGATATACAGCGGGGTAGCGCATCCTTAAAGGCATATGCTCTATGCGCCGAGGCTGCTGTGGCGCGCTACACTAGCAAAATCACTAACGAAGATCAAGCTGGCAGACCTATCAGTTTGGGCCCACACCGCTCAGGTTGACGAGAGAGCGGCTTGGAGTTGCATCAGCAGTCCCCAACTCCAGAGGTCGTGCGACAGTGGCGCCCGGGCGAGCTCTCATCATCGGTTGGAGATAAGCAGCAGCGTTGAACGATCGAACTCCTGGCGTACTATGATGGGAAAGAAGCGGCCAGTGAGCTCTCCGAGTCGTTGATACCATTCGGCCTCGATGATACAAAAGGCCTCCCCATCTCCTTCCAGGTAGTGCATGACCTCGGCAGATTGGTGCAGCTTGGGAACGAAGCGCCCCAGATTAAACCTCAGCGCCAGGTCGTTCATCGGCCCACAGAGCTGCAGCGGTCTGTCCGGGGCCACACGAGCATGAACCCCCACGGCGAATGATTTGATCGGATAGCGGTGGTTGAACTGCGGTGTGTAGACCCATACAACCGTCATCATCATGGCTAGCCAGGTGCACCCCCCGATAAGGACATACATCACGCGAGTCTGTCGAGCGATCGCTGCACTTCCCAGCAGCGTTCCCGCCAGCACGAGCAGCAAACTCTCCCAAACGCCTATCTCTGGAGATGCCGGTAGCAGGAGCGTATTCCTACTGGGTAAAAGGCTGTCGACAGCTCCCCAGATCACGACAGCCACTCCCCAGAGAGTCAGCGCCAGCATAAGCGCTGGAAGGCGTATAGCCCGGACAGACACAGCTTCGGGGGCAAGTCGCCACCAACACGACCAGAGCCATCCCACGAGCAACGCCGCGGCGGGGAAGGCAGGGAGGATGTAGATGTCGCGTTTGCCGGTTGAGATGGAAAAAAACCCGACAATCGTAACTAACCAGCAGAGGGCAAACCACCCCCCTTCACGTCCTTGGTGTCGCCCCAGCCTTCCTCCAAGGACCAGGGCTTGAGGTAGGAATAACGTCCATGGCAGGAATTCCGCCGGGAAGGCGGCAAGATAATAATACCATGGAGCCGTGTGTTCCCACGCTCTCACATACCGCTCGAGGCTATGGTGTAGCAAGGTAGCCTGTGCATACTCCAGCCCTCCTAGGGCAACCGCTGGCACAAACCAGGCCAAGCGTGACGCCCAAGAACGCACCGAGGCATAGGAGCGCATCCCAGCCTTTCAGCTTCGGGCGTTGGCCTGGAGCCATGAGATAGATGAGCCCACAGAGGGTCGGCAGGACCGCACCCACCGGTCCCTTGGTGAGCGTGGCGAACCCCATGCATAGGCCGGCCGCGACCGCTGCCTGGCGACGTTTGCCGCTGAACCACTCCCACAGGGCCCAAAAGGCAGCTGTCGTCCACAGCGTCAGGAGCATGTCGGGTAACGCTTGTCGACCGCTCCAGAAGAATCCGCCGCTGGTGGCTAAAACGAGAGCAGCCAGGAGTCCGGTGGTGGGAGAGAAAAGTCTCACCCCGAGACGCCATGTCACGAGACACACACCGACGGCAGCAAGCGCAGTCGGCAACCGAGCTGTCCACTCAGTCACACCCGGTCCGAGGGCTGAGATGAGCGCAATGGACCAGAACAGCAGTGGCGGCTTATCGGCATAGACTGCACCGGCAAGGTGGGGAAGGATCCACTGGCCTGTTTCCAACATCTCGCGGGCCACTAGGGCATAGCGGGCTTCCAAGGCGGTCCAGATGTTGCGGTCGCCCAGCCCTAGCAAGAATTGCGGCAGTGTCACAGCACCACAAGCGCAGCAGCTACGCAGCTGCTGCGCTTGTGGTGCTGTGGATCAGACACTGTCTGGCACCTGAATGCCGCGCTCCTGGGCGATGGTTCCTAAGCGTCGCCAGGTCTCCGGATCGATCGCAATGCCGTGGCGCCGGCGATAGCGGCGTATACGGGTAGCCCGCTCGCCGGGATAGACGATCTCATCAACCCCGGTAGCACGTGGGCAGCTTTTGATATGGGCGATGAGATTACGGACTTCAGCAGTGAACTCTTCCAGTGGGAGAAAACGGCCGATATCGACCACCATTATGAAGAGACCATTGTTATATGGGGGAATCTCTCGCCGTGAGTGGCCAGCACGGCCCAAAATTCCTGCCAGGACATCGACAGCGAGCCCTAGTCCGTAACCCTTATGGCCTACGCTCCCTCCCAGAGGCAGGAGACTCCCTGTCGTACGAAAAAAGTCCTCAGGATCGGTCGTCGCCTGGCCCAATGCGTCGATCATCCACCCCAACGGCATGGGCTCACCCCGCACGCGCTTTAGGCGCACCTGCCCCTCAGCGACGATGCTGGTAGATATATCCAGAATAAAGGGCGCGGCGGTTCCGGTTGGCAGCCCAACAGCGAGCGGGTTGGTCGACAAGCGTCCGGCTATGCCGCCATAAGGAGCTACTCGCTGGCCACCGCCACCGTCGTTGACAGCGATTATCCCCACCATACCGGCCTCGGCCACAAGTCGCACGTAGGCACCCAAGTGGCCCACGTGATAACAGCGGTAAGCCCCGACGGCGCTAATACCACACCGGTGTGCCTTGTCGATCCCAAGCGTTATAGCCTCGTGCGCCAGTCGGTGGCCAAAACCCCAGTGACCATCGACGAGCGCGGTCGCGGCTGTCTCACGCTCGCGGGTGAAACCAGTGCCGGGGGCGATCAGGCCCTCTGCGTGGGCGTCCATGTAGCCAGGGATCTGGATGACGCCGTGAGAATCATGCCCCGATAAATCGGCATCCACAAGGAGGCGCGCCACGAGGGAAGCCTCCTCTGCGGGCCCCCCAAGCGACTGGAGCAGCGCTTGGGCAAACTGGATAAGGGCATTGGCCTGAATTCGTGGCATCAGCCACCTCCCTATGCATGCTTTCTGAATACATTCTAGCACAGTCGGCGATCATCCCGGCAAGAAGCCTATATTCCTCCGCCACCCTTGCGTAGGGTGCTGTCCGGAACCATCATGAACCATAGCGCCATGAACAAACACTATTTACAGGGGCATATTTGATGGCTATGATGGAAACAAGGGCAGTGAATACCTGCCCGTTGCCGTGACGGGGAGGTGCGTTGTTTGTGGCGGCAAGGGTGTTCTGTATTGATCGTAGTGGATAGCCTGTTGCAATTTCAGCTTGGTCCCAGACGCTGCCCTCTGTGCTTGAGAGCAAGAGAGCATGGAGCGTTATCTCGTCGGTAGGGGCAGGGCCGGCCACTGACACCGCTGACGATGAGTTTGTCCTTGTGATCAATAAGGGCTCTATAGTAAAATCTCATCCGCTACAAGTAAATATAGGTTGCATTTTGGTAGGAAGCGCGCATTCCGGTCTTGTCCCCGTAACTGACCACACTATGTATTGCGCGGCTGCTCGACTGTAAGGAGGTTGATTCGATGGTGACGCTCGAGTTGTACAACCAAAACACGATCAAGTCCCAATGGTGCCCGGGCTGCGGTGATTTCGCAGTCATTAAGTCACTGAAAGAGGCACTTGTGAGCTTGGAGGTTCACCCTAAGGATTTGGTCATTACCGCTGGGATCGGCTGTTCGGGCCGTGCCTTCGCTTATCTCAACGGGTATTCCTTCCATGGGGTGCATGGGCGTGCCCTGCCGCTTTCCACTGGCATTAAACTCGCCAACGAAGCCCTGAAGGTACTCGTGCTTGGCGGTGACGGCGATGGATATGCCATTGGCATGGGCCATTTCCCACACGCCATCCGGCGCAATCTTGACCTCACCTATGTGGTCATGAATAACCAGACTTACGGGCTTACCAAAGGGCAGGTTTCACCGACCAGCGATCTCGGCTACCGAACCACCACCACTCCGGCAGGCAATATCGAAGGAGCGATTGACCCGATGGCGATCGCGATGTCCTCAGGCATCACGTTTTTGGCTCGCGGATTCTCAGGGAACCCGAAGCACCTGACCAAATTGTTCGAGCGTGCCATCGCCCATAAAGGGTTCTCACTAGTCGATGTCTTGAGTCCCTGTGTGACATATAACCGTGTGAATACCTATGACTGGTACCGCGAGCATTCCTATTATTTAGACGAAGAGCTCGGCTACGATCCGACAGATCGTAAGCAAGCCTGGGACATGCTGTTGCATAGTGAGAAAATACCCCTGGGTGTGATATTCCAAGGGAATCGCCCGTCGTATGAGGATCTACGTCCCACCAATTCACGTGAACCCATCGCCCTCCAGACGCTCCAGGGTATTGATTACGCCGCGGTGATGGAAGAGTTCTTCTAATCGGGGTTGCCCCCGGGGACGACTAGTTGAATCATGCGCTCCGAGGTTTTCTGAGGAGGGAGGATGTGGCAGTGATCGTTAATCAACTCAAACTATTAGCTGGAGGAGAGGCGGGAGATGGCGTGTTTGCTGTCTCCGATATGCTGGCGCTGATGTTCGCCAGAGCCGGGCTTGAGATCCTCACGACGCAAACTTATTCGTCTCGCATTCGGGGTGGGCATATTAACGCCTCGGTACGTGTCGCTGAACGGGAGCTCTTCTCACAGGGGGATGAGCTCGATCTCTTGATTGCGCTCGACCTCGAAACCGTCGAGCTGCACCGAAAGACCGTTCGGGATGGCGGGATCATTCTGTACGATAACTCACAGGGTGAAATCGACCTCGGTGACCTCGAGCAGCGTCAGGTGACCGTCTTCCCGATTCCAGCCCGCAAAATTGCTCGCGAGAAGCTGAATGCCCCGATCATGAAAAATATCGTGATGACCGGGGCAGCTCTAACAGCAGTCAACTTCGACCCGGAGTTTGAGTTTCTGGGGGGCCTCATCCGCGAACGCTTTTTGAGCAAAGGTGAGAAGATCGTTGATAAAAACATGGAGGCAGCTGCGGCTGGGCGAGAGCTCGTTCTGCACGCCAACAAATCCATTCCCTACAAAATGGAGCACCGTGAGCGCCCGCGCAAAATGTTGCTGCAGGGCAGTGACGCCGTCTCCTTTGGTGCCCTGGTTGCCGGTTGCCGCTTTATGGCTTCCTATCCCATCACCCCCGCCTCCGACATTATGGAATATCTGGTCACCAAGTTTCCGAAATACAACGGCGTCATGGTACAAGCTGAAGACGAGCTTTCGGCCATTAACATGTCGATCGGCGCCGCCTTCAGTGGAGCGCGGGCGTTGGCGGCAAGCTCCGGGCCAGGCATTGCCTTGATGATCGAGGCCCTAGGCCTTGCAGCCGTGACCGAGACGCCTCTGGTAATCGTCGACGTGCAACGATGCGGACCCAGTACGGGCATGCCAACGCGCATGGAACAGGCCGACCTCAATCTCCTCATCTATGGCGCGCATGGGGAAATACCACGTATCGTCATCGCCCCATCGGACATCGAAGAGTGCTTCTACCAAACCATCCGTGCGTTTAACTTAGCTGATAAGTATCAATGTCCGGTGATCATCGCCACTGATCAGTATTTGTCACAATCCCAGCGTACAACGTGGCCTTTCGATCTTTCAAAGGTTGCTATCCATCGAGGATGGCTGCTGACGGACGACGAGCTGAACGAGCTTAGCGGCCCCTTCAAACGCTATCTCATCACCGAACGGGGCATCTCTCCGCGCACCCTTCCGTCCCAAGAAAAGGGGATTTTCAAGACCACTGGCGTGGAGCACGTCGAGAGCGGCAATGCCACTGAAAGTCCGGATGCCCGTACGCGCATGATGCAGAAGCGCTTTTTGAAGCTGGATACTTTCCGCCGAGAGGACATGCAGCCGCCGAAGATTTACGGTAACCCAGACAGCGACCTGACCATCGTCGGATGGGGATCTACAAAAGGGGTCATTCTCGAAGTCATAGATCGCTTCAGGCAAGAGGAAGGCATTGATCTCAAGCTTATGCAACTAGTCGATGTCTGGCCTTTCCCGGATCAGGTGGTCGCCGACATATTGCGCACTTCTAGACAGGTGGCGGTGGTGGAGAATAACTTCACCGGTCAGATGGCTAACTTGATTCGTCAGCAGACGGGCATTGAATGCTCTAAAATCGTAAAATACAATGGTGCACCATTTTCACCGAACGAGTTGTACCAACGCCTCAAAGAGCTCATCATGGTCTCTGAGAAGATATCCGCGTAATCAATTCGCCGTGCCTCCGCGTCGCAGGGACCCTAGGCAGTTTCAGCCCTGGCAGCGCGGGGGCACTCCGCCATACTTTCGAGTCTTCCACCTGGATGAACTGGCTCCAGCCTGCATTCGTTGCCATGGCCGGGTGTATGCCTTCAAAGGGCCTCTGCAAGTCGTCTGAATGGCTGACCCATGGGTTCCCAAACGTATAAGATCAGATTACGCTCGATTCCTCGACTCAGAAGGCGAAACGGCCCTTGCCATGCTCGGGTGGATGCAAGGGTGGGACGTGGCGGGTTAGGTGGGCCATCACTACATCGCCGGCTACCGGTCGGGCAGATTCGTGCATAAGTAACCGATACGTCGCCCATTGGGCGGTCCGCCGCCGTGCTCGAAGCCCTAAGGCTTGATGTTCCGTTCGCTTCCATCACTTGCCGGCTGTGCTTGCGGCCGTGAGAGCATAGCGAACTGCGACAATAGTCCTCTTGTTGCGCAAGGCAGCGTCGATAGCGACAGATAGTGGGGAATTGGAGGAAGAAAAGGAAACCGACAACACGTGAGAAGGACGTGACATTCTTCACTTCCAGAGGTATGGCTTAAAGAACCCTTGAGCCACAAGAGAGGACGATTATTCCCCCAAGGTGGTTTTCACCGTGGTCAAAAGCTGCGAAGCAGAGAAGGGTTTTTCCAGGAACCGCTGAACACCCAGATTTACCGCTTCAATAGCACTTTCCTTGGAGGCATATCCAGTGACGATGATACACTTTACCTCGCGCCCATAGAGCTCATGGGCCTTTGAAATTAGCGCAAGTCCCCCAATTTTCGGAAGATTAAGGTCAACAATGAGGAGATCGTAGCAAATCTCGTGGAGCATCGCCAATGCTTCTTCACCGTTACGGGCGATCTGGACATTGTATCCAGCCTCTTGGAGAATGTCTGTGAGGACAGCCACGGTCCCTGGGTTATCGTCGACGACGAGGATGTGCTTTCCCGAAGACTGGGGTAGTTCTTGCAGTTGGGCTTCACCCCGCAACCAAGCCTCGATATCGCTACGGCGAAATCGCCACCGCCCCCCCACCTTCACTTTTGGTATCTGCCCCTGTTTAATGTAGCGATATACAGTACGCAAATCGACCTTAAGGTAATCAGCTACTTCATGACTAGTCATAAGATCTTCGGCCATCTGCTTTCCCCTGAGTCAATGACATCCATTCTATCTAGATGACCGGATATGACATTCTATCCTAGAGAAACAGCATATCCAAATGCCTCAATTGTGTCAAGAAAATTTCGGACCAATAACGGCATGATAATTTGTGAGCGATGTATGCTCCCCCATCTGCCATCTGGGCTGCAGCTGCTTTGTACAAAAGCAAATCTGCCATGTAGGGATTTTCCTTGACATTTCCTTCACCGCAGTGACCCATGGGATAATTCCCCACGCTGATGACGGGGATGTAATTGGCTGCCGGTGCGTACCGATTGTTGGCGGCATGACAGGCGATGCTTGCAGACTCTTATAGGGGGCGTGCTAGAAATGGTAGGAGCACACGATGGCGGCGTCCGTGGGCCTGACGGGATCACCGGCGGACCATGTCGGAGTGGATGCGCCCACTATTTAGTGGCCACTAGGTAAAATCTTCACGGTCATCGTCCGCCGTGAAGGCTTCATGCACATCGCCACCCCTGCAGCGATGGTGCATGCGATAGCAGAGCATACAAATCAAACGTTTCCATTTAACAATACCTTCGCCAATTACCCAGGACTGAAGGACGATTGTACAACATGAATACGGCCTCAGCAGGCCACTGTGGTGAAAATTTGGGCCCATAAACCAGGTGCGGGCTGTTCCGGAAGCATGTGTCTCGTCTCGGTCACGTATGTGTCGCCGCGGCACTGCGCGTTCACGTCGAGGATGCCGGCTGCGGGGGCGCTCTGGCGCACGTCACCCCGGCGGCGAGGCGACCCGTTCCCCATGCCCAACGCCCGGTTGGCCGCATGGGTGACGGCTGTGTTGGTGACGTGCATGCAGTCTTCCACGCCCCCGGACGGTTGGGCCTCGCGGCAGTGCAACTCGCTCTGGAAGCGCAGGCAGTCGTCATCCCGCCACAGGTCCGAGGGGAGATGCAGGGCGCTGCTGAAGAGGCTGGCCTGGGCCCAGGCAGGCGTGTGTCGGTTCCGCGTCACGAGGATGACGACATGCAGGGCGTGCGAGCATTCTTGGGGCAGCCGTGGGATCTGCTAGCTGCGGGTCTGGCGGTGGCCGTCCACGGTCGTGGCGTTGAGCTACTGCTCCGGCATGCGGCGGTCATCCAGCTGGCTACCGTCGAGGCGAGGGGGACCACGACCCGCCTACAGGCCGGTGTCGGGCCAGGACCAGGCCGCGTCGGCGCGCCGTGTGGAGATGCCGTGCACCGGGCACGGTCGCGCCCGGTGCACGGCATGGTGGTGGCCAACGGGCCCATCCCGCACCACGTCTGGCACCGAGATCGCCGCCGCCACCCGTGGCCGCACGGCGGTGATCAGGCGGTTGCTCGGCCCCAACGCCGGGGTGAAGGGAACGTCGGCCGTGGGTTTGTGCGTCCTGCCCTGGGGACGTCCGCGGCGACGCTGGCCGGTGGACGGTGGCTGCGGCTTGGCGGCCGCTGTGGCCTGACTGGCCGCCTGCTCCGCGTCCCTGCGCCCCACCGGCGCGACAGGCCCAGGCAACACGCGCCGTGCCTGGGTCCTGACCCACGATCCGGTGAAGCCGGCCAGCCCTGGCACGGGCGTGCCGTCCAGACGGGCAAAGCACCGCTCCAGCCCATGGGGGTGTGGCCCCGCTTGCGTGACCACGACTGCATCGCCAGCCACGAGAGAGACCTCTCCTGGCCGGTACAGAGGCTGCCGCCAGAACACCCAAACCAGCGTGGCCCAGGGCCGCACCGTGGAGCAAACACGTGGCACGGTCCGATCACTGCCCCCTGGCCCAGCCCACCGGGACAGGCCCAGCCTGGTGCCGCGGCCGGTCATGACCAGCAGAGCCAAGGCCACCCGGTGGCATGGGCGCAGGGTGGTCACCGTCACCTGGGGTCGGAGGCCGTGGAACCGTGCTAACATGTCCATGCGGGGCTTCTCCGTCGCTCGAGAGTTGCCGTCGTGGTGCACGACCACTCTCCTCTCGTGCTACGACAGCAGCCCTCTCAAGTCCGCCGATTTTGGCGAAGGTATTGATTTAAGGATAACCATACAACGCTGTTTCACCGTGCCGCCACGCGTTTGAGCCTGCAGGAGGATAAGGAAGTGATCACCTGTGGGATCTTACTGGTGTAAACTTGGATTTCTTGTGGAGAGCAGGTCTTGGGCCATGCCATGCTCCTTTTCATGCCCCGGAAGTCCCGCTTGCTGTGTCGACGAGGCACGACGGGTCCACGGAGCCTTCTTGAGTTTGGGGCATTATTTTAAAATCGTTTTCCAGAGCTATTATCAGCGAATGCGATCCATTGATTCGCCGAGGCAATGTCCCACGCTTGATTGACTGCATCAACATTCTCTAATCCGTTAAACTCAACTCGATACAGCATGAGGTCGTCGCTCACGCGTCGTGGGGTTACCACGACGTCATAGCCTTTCAGACGCGCGATTTGCGCTAACTGTGCGGACTGTTGCGGGTTACGATGCGATGCCAAGATCAGCCTGTATGACCCATCTGGCTGTTGACGCACCAGAGTTTCGCGCGATAAAGGAGGGAGCCAAAGTCTCTGCCCGGCGATTATTCGGTTCAGATTCTCGATATGAGTATTGTATTCCTTAATTAGGTCAAGACCGAGATTTCTCTGGGTACCATAAATATTTGCGGCGATTTCCGCGACAGTCGATCCAGATTGAACCGTTATTGGTTTCTCTCGCCAACTTGTCATTTCAGGTGTAGTGGCGACTGACCCCGCCTCATCATTGCCTCGGCCTCCGGTGTTGGAGGTATTGCGGTCACCGGCTCCCTTCATTTGTTCGGAGGCCAAACGGCTATCCCGGTTCTCCATAGGCGGCCCTATGGTTCGGAGGTCGGCAGGTGACGCCCGGCCCGCCTCTTCGATCAACCCTGTCGATTGGCCATGACCGGTTGTCTTCGGATAACGTTCGAGACGGGACTTGGCAGCGCTGGGATCTCCAATCCACCCACTAAGCGTGCCGTGCAGCGTGAGAGGTAAGCCTCTGAGTTGCTCTCCGAAGTCTTTAAGAAAGCTAGCATTGAGCCAGCAGGCGTAAAAGCCTATTCCTCCAACTCCGAGGAGCAGCACAGCCATGATAATCCGCCAGCCCCTCCGGGTGCTACCAGATAGGTTTCCATGGTAAGGTGCTGTTCCTGAACGTGTATCGCCAGGACTCTTGCTAATCCTTAACTCACGAGACGGTTCCACAGCCTCCTCAGCAACGAGGGGATTGCCTCTGTGCCCTTCCAACCGGAGGTCCTCAGCTGCTTCTCGAACGATATCCGTAGTGATCCTCTTTTGAGATATTGCATAGGCAATCAGAAGAGCATTGTCACAGAGTATATTAATGAGCCGGGGAAACCCTTTGCTATAGTAGGCGATTTCTTGGATGGCATCAGGCGTAAAAAGTTGCTGGTGTTTATAGCCTACCGCACTGAGCCGATAGTGAATAAAGGGGCCTACCTCTTCATCGTCAAGTCGTTCAAGCCGGCATTGAATAGCAATGCGTTGTTTTAATTGCCGCAATTCATGCTGATTAAGCTTGGTTTCGAGTTCTGGTTGGCCAACTATAACAATCTGAAGCAGCTTTTCAGTCGCTGTTTCCAGATTCGATAGTAGCCGAAGATTCTCCAACACTTCCTCTCCCAGATTCTGTGCCTCATCAACCAGTAGGACAACTGTCTCTCCCTTCGCTAACCGGTCCATGAGAAATTGATTCAGCACCTGAATCTTGTGAAGCCGCCGCGCTTCTTTAATCGGTAGTCCCAATTCCTGGCAAATAAAATCTAAAATTTCTTCAAATGTCAGAGTAGTGTTATAGAAAAAGACGAAGCGGATGTGCGGCTCCATGTTCTCCATGAGCCGCCGCAGAAGAGTCGTTTTGCCGGTTCCTATCTCACCAGTCAGGACGATGAAGCCCCTACGCTCATGAATCCCATACAGGAGGCTGGCATAGGCTTCCTGATAACGGGGATTCGTGTAGAAAAAGCGTGGATCAGGCGTTATGCTGAATGGTTTCTCTCGAAAACCAAAGTAGTCGGTATACATGGGATGTAGGCAAATCCTATGAATACTACCTCTTCAAGATAGATATTACAGGTTACGAAATGGTTTCCCTGTCCTTGCGCGCGCACGAGAATGATGCTATCGAATCGGGCAGTCTCCCGGAATCCTCCGCTGCCGAGGACTGCCTGCATAAGAGGAGATAACCCCGCACGGCATGGGACCGCGCCCGACCTTCCAACCTCTCCTCCAAGGTAGATGGTCTTTTCGCTAGAGCGCAAGAGATCATCCATTACCTTGGATTCACACAGACGGTGAGAAGTCTGCTCGACCAGAAACTTTCAGAGGTCTGCAGCCGTCATCCCCGCAACTGGTACCTCTCCCACGAGCATAGCGCTGATCTAGCCGTCAGGTCGTTCGATTTCCCCCTGATTCATCTCTGGGTGAAAGGTGTAACGGCTACTCAAGGAGTCTTCAGGCTCGAGTCTGGCTCCGGCACTTGCCATCTGCGCCTGGTAAGGTCAAAGCTCCTCCTGTTCATGCTGCCGTGACTCTGCTACAATCGATCTCCACAGCGACGCTTCGTTGAAGCAGGTCAACAGAGAGAATCAGCAACCCCTTTGCAGGTTTGCTCTGTACTATGACCCCTTCGACCCCGCTGAGTGGCCCTTGCGTAATGCGTATGCGTTGCCCCTCCCGAAGGTACGGATGGGGCATGACCGGTAGGCAAGCATCTAAAACGGTTTGAATTGCTTCGATTTCGGCATCCGGTACGACACTCAATCTATCCCAGCGTTCGCCGAGAATACGCACGAGGCCGCGTGCCTTGCGTACATCGATGTAGCTGGTCTTATCGATGGCATGCCGCAAGAACAGGTAACCCGGGAACATGGGGACGGCGATGAGGTGCCGTTTCGCCGCCCGTTGCGACCACACGTCGATCCTGGGTAGGAAGAGGTGAAAGCCTTTTGCCGTCAATTGATCGTATACCAGCTGCTCACAATGGCTCCGGGTATAGAGTGCATACCAAAGAGGGATTGACAGATCCTCAGGGATTTCTTTGCACATGGCTCTGCTCGCCCACCACTTCTGCTTTGCCTTTCACGGTCGCAGGTACGGCTCCGCCCCCTTCAGAGGCTTGCCTTTTTCTTCTCAAACATATTGAGTCAAATCACAAATCACCCATCTCAAACGATCCATTTCGAAACACTCAGCCACCATCGTCTCGTCTGAGACAGGATAGTGGCTAGTTACCGTCCCACCGGCGAGTCAGGTTGGACGAGGCTCCGCCGAAGTTCCTCTCCCTCGGCACACGGCAGCAGCTGGGCCCGATCGATTTCCACCGCTACGCTGGTCTGCAGTGTATGGATAGGAACAAGCAAGGACGTCTTGGACTCGTCTCGGATGACTCCGGCAATTCCCCGCAGGTGGCCCCGCACGACCTCCATCAGTTGCCCCTGGGGCTGATATCGCGTGCATTCAAGGGAAATATCAGAGTCGCATAGCTTCCCTAGCAACCGTATTTCATCTTCAGGGACAACGCGTAACCGTCCTTGGGGATCCTCTAATATCTGCATAACTCCTGGAATGCTGATGAGTTCCAGGTGCGCATAGAGCTCGAGATAACAGCGTACGAAGACATGCCGTGGGAAGAGTGGGGTTGCCACCCTTCGCAGGCTCCGGTTTGACTTGCGCCACCCCATAGTCAAGGGCAGATATGCTTGAAATCCCTTATCTACTATGCGTTCGTGCACGGCCCGCTCGTGGTGGTGTCGAGTATAGAGTATATACCACTTCATAATGCCTCTACAGGGGGCATGTGATCAGGGGCATCTCACGGCTAGACCCGCTGATGTCACTCCGCATGAGCTTGGGTGAGGCAGCGCCGAATGAACATCTCAAGCCTACGGTTAAAGCGCGACGGATCCTCAAAAAATGGGAAATGCCCTGCCTCTTCCCATATTTCCAACTCCACCTCAGATAGCCCGTCCGCCACCGCCCGTGATAGATAGGGTGGCGTGAACAAATCATTCAACCCCGCAATGACCAGGCTGGGTGCATGGATAGCTCTTAAGTGATCCGATAGATCAGATGCCATGCATGCAGCCCAAGTATACGCTACTGCCTTAGCGTCCTGCTCTATAGCCAGGGCACGTAGACGCTCGACCTCTTGACCACGGCACGCGAGAAATGCAGAGGGGAGAACATAGCGCCGAAAGAGATCGGTATGAGTCGACATATCACCCGCTTCAGCCAATCGGAATAGACGCTCAACGAGACTCCGTGTATGCTCGCTGGTATGGCTCCAGGGGCTGATGAGTATCAGTCCTCGAACCAATAGGGGGTCGCTAAGGGCAATTCTCATCGCTATGGCGGCTCCCATGGATACACCGATCAAGAATGCCGGACCTGCCTTTAACCGCTCTAGTA
>Ga0137403_10000334_pt1 | contig 60308 bp, 44 predicted proteins | sample CZOMad2_1_16fung_FD_122057 | JGI IMG/M metagenome (GOLD analysis project Ga0137403, IMG submission 122057) | Vadose zone soil fungal communities from Angelo Coast Range Reserve, California, USA - CZOMad2_1_16fungal (Hybrid Assembly) | ecosystem: Environmental > Terrestrial > Soil > Vadose zone...
GAAAAACCTTTTTCTACTTGTTGCGGGATGACCCGCGCATCGTTCACAACGTTTATGTCGGGGGCCCCCGCCGCCTCCGCTGCCAAAAACGCCGCGGCCCGGCGACAAGGTCGTCATTCGACTCGAGACCTGGGACTCACGCCATGTCAATCCCGAGGGCGAAATCATCGAAGTGCTTGGGCCGAGCTCGGCGCCCGGCGTGGACATGCTTTCGATCATCCGGAAGTACCATTTGCCGACGGAATTTCCGAAGCCGGGGCTCGACGAAGCGGAGCGAATTCCGGAAACGGTGCGCGAGGAAATGTTCGAAGGCCGCGAGGATTTGCGCGAAAAATTCATCGTCACGGTCGATCCGGATGATGCGCGCGATTTCGACGACGCGATCGACGTGGAACGAATGCCCGGCGGTGGCTGGCGGCTCGGCGTCCATATCGCGGACGTGGCCGCCTATGTAAAACCCGGCAGCGCGCTCGATCGCGAAGCTTACAAGCGCGGGAACAGTGTCTATCTCCCCGATCGCGTCATCCCGATGCTGCCGGAGCGCCTGAGCAACGGCGTCTGCAGCCTCAATCCCGGCGTAAACCGGCTAACGCATTCTGTCTTCCTCGAATTCGGAAAAGACGGGCAGACGAAATCCGCGCGTTTCGGACGGACGGTGATCCGGAGCGCGAAGCGGCTGACCTATCGCGAGGCTTATGCGATTCTGAAAGCGCCGCCTAACGACCAGTTAGGCGAGCGGCTCCACGTTGCCTGGGAGCTTGCGTCGCTCCTGCGCAAGAACCGTTTCGCGCAGGGATCGCTCGACCTCGATTTCCCGGAAGTGAAGGTGCGCCTCGATAAAGAGGGCAAACCAATCCAGCTCGAGCGGATTGAGAATGACGAATCGCACCAGCTCATCGAGGAGTTCATGCTGGCGGCAAACGAAGCCGTCGCGCGCGAGCTGAAAAACCGGCTCATGCCGACGATCTACCGCGTCCACGAAAACCCCGATCCGGAGAAGCTGGCTGAATATCGCGAGCTGATTCTCAGTTACGGTTACAAGGTCGGCGACGTAAGCAAACGAACGGAGCTGCAACGGCTGCTAGCCTCTCTCCGCGGCAAGCCAGAAGAACAGGCCCTCAAGATTGGCCTGCTAAAAAGTCTGAAGCGAGCGCGCTATGCGCCGCAGCCCCTCGGGCATTACGGTCTGGCGAAAAACAACTACACGCATTTCACCAGTCCAATCCGGCGTTACGCGGATCTGGTCGTTCATCGCGGGCTGGCCGAACGCGATCAATCGCGGCGCAGCCGAACCGACATGGGCTCTATCACGGCGATCGCCGACCACATCTCCGAAACCGAACGGGTTGCGGCCGACGCGGAAATGGACGGTGTGAAGATGAAGAAGCTGGAGTTCTTCCAGCGGCAGCTCGATGCGCGCGATCCGCAGGTGTTTCGCGCGACCGTTCTGGAAGTGAAGAACTTTGGGTTGGTGGTGGAACTGCCGGACGTTCTGCTCACAGGGCTAGTCCACGTCTCTTCGCTGACCGACGACTTTTACGCTTACAACCCGGTCCAGCGCCGGCTGATTGGCCGCCAATCGCGCCGCCGGTTTTCGGTCGGAGACGAGCTACGCGTGTTCGTGGCGCGAGTGGATGTTTTCAAGCGCCAGGTGGATTTCGCCATCGCTGATCAACGACCCGGGAAATCGAAGGAAACAGGCGGACGGCGAAGCAGAAATCGGCGGTCGTAGACCGGCGCTACAGGGGGGCCGCAGAATTTGCTTCCATTCGATAGGCCGACTGTCCTAGACTGCGCCGTTTTCGAAAATGGACAGCATCATCGAGGCGAAAGAGTTCCAGATCGAGCGGAAGCGTTTCCACGTCGAGTTTCGTGAGAACGATCGCGGCAGATTTCTCCGGATCACCGAGGAAGCGCACGGCCGACGGAACACGATCATCGTCCCGAGCACGGGCGTGGGTAATTTCACGGCCGCCATCGACGAGGTCCTTCACACCAGTCGGGCAGCGGTGGCTCACTAACGGCGCCGCGTCGCCGCACGTCAGCCGCGTGCGTTGACACCTCGGGCGGCGGACTTAGTTTTGCGTCCGCTCGCAGTATTCGCCTCGATTTCACTTCGCATGCCAACGAAAAAAAAGGTCGCTAGAAAAGTTTCGCGCGGCGGTTTTCAAGCCGTCGCGAAAAAGAAGAAGATGCCGCGCTACGTTTATAATTTCGCCGGCGGCAAGGCGGATGGCGACGGGAGCATGAAGCCGCTCCTCGGCGGCAAAGGCGCAAACCTCGCCGAGATGACGCGCATCGGTCTTCCGGTCCCGCCGGGATTCACGATCACGACCGAAGTCTGCACCTATTTCTACGCGCACAAACGCACTTACCCGGCATCGTTGCAGGGTGAGATCGAACGCGGGATCGCGAACATGGAGCGGATCATGGGCACGAAGTTCGGCGACACGGAAAAGATGCCGCTGCTTGTGGCCGTTCGTTCCGGAGCGCGCGATTCGATGCCCGGGATGATGGACACGATCCTGAACCTGGGTCTCAACGATCAAACGGTGAAGGCGCTGGTCCGCGCGACAAGCAACGAGCGGTTCGCGTGGGATTGCTACCGCCGTTTCATTCAGATGTATGGCGACGTCGTCATGGGCGTGCAGAAACGCGAGGGCGAAGACCACGAGCCGTTTGAATCGGTCATCGAGCATTTCAAGGACGAGCGCTACGGCCGGCACGACATCGACGATTCGAAGTTGAATGCCTCGGATTACCAGGAGCTCGTCGCGCGTTTCAAAAAGCTCGTGAAAGATCGGACCGGGCAGGCGTTCCCGAACGATCCGTGGGAACAACTCAAAGGCGCGGCTGGCGCGGTATTCGGTTCGTGGATGAACGATCGGGCGATCGTTTACCGGCGGAAATACAACATCCCGGAAGAATGGGGCACGGCGGTGAACGTGCAGGCGATGGTTTACGGCAATACTGGCGCGAACTCCGGCTCCGGCGTGGCGTTCACCCGCAATCCGGCCAACGGCGAGAACGAATTCTATGGCGAATTCCTGATCAACGCCCAGGGCGAAGACGTCGTCGCGGGCGTGCGGACGCCGCAACCGGTGATCGAGCTGAAAAAGCTAATGCCGAAATGCTATGCAGAGCTGCTAAAGGTCCGCTCGATTCTTGAAAAGCATTTCCGCGATGTCCAGGACGTCGAATTCACGATCCAGGACGGGAAGCTGTTCATGCTCCAGACGCGCAACGGAAAACGGACCGCCGCGGCCGCGCTCAAGTTCTCGATGGACATGTTCAAGGAGAAGCTCATCGACTGGAAGACGGTGATCCTGCGCAATCCTGCCGACCAGCTTGACCAACTTCTGGCGCCGATCTTCGATGTAAACGAAATCAAAAAAGCGAAGGCGATCGCGACCGGGCTGCCGGCCGGGCCTGGAGCCGCCTCGGGCAAAATTTATCTGAACGCCGATCGTGCTGCGGCCGCAGCGGAGAAAGGCGAAAAGGTGCTCCTTGTTCGCAACGAAACGAGCCCGGAAGACTTGCGCGGGATGATCGCGGCGGAGGGAATTCTGACCGCGAAAGGCGGCGTCTCATCGCACGCCGCGCTGGTGGCGCGGCAGATGGGGAAGGTCTGCATCTGCGGCGCGTCGGCGTTGAAGATTGATTACGGTCGCAAAATCGTTTCGGTCGCGGACCAGGTGTTTCGCGAAGGTGAAGATTTTCTCTCGATCGATGGGACGAGCGGCACCGTTTACGCCGGCCAGCTCGCCAGCGCGCCGAGCGAAATCGTCACCGGCACGCTGCACGGCGACAAGGCCGCGCAGAAGACCGAAAAGTTCAAGGCGTTCAATCAGCTCATGAACTGGTGTGCGAAGGTCACGCGGCTGGACGTGCGTTGTAACGCGGACAATCCGGAACAAACCGAGAACGCGCTCGCCTTTGGCGCCGTTGGGATCGGGTTGACGCGAACGGAGCACATGTTTTTCGAAGGCGATCGGATCGATGCCATGCGCGAGATGATCCTCGCCGACAACGTTGCCGACCGGAAAGCCGCGCTCGCCAAGCTTCTCCCGTATCAGCGCGACGATTTCGCGGGGATCTTTCGCGCGCTGAAGGGGTATCCGGCCACGATCCGTTTTCTCGACCCGCCGCTGCACGAATTTCTCCCGCACGATGCCGAGTCACAGGCCGCGTTAGCGAAGAAGATCGGCGTTACGCCCGAGCACGTCGCGCAACGCGTCCGTGAGCTTCACGAATTCAATCCGATGCTCGGCCATCGCGGTTGCCGGCTCGGGATTGCCTATCCTGAAATCACGGAGATGCAGGCGCGCGCCGTGTTCGAAGCTGCCGCCGAAGTCGCGAAACAGAAGATCAAAGTAAAACCTGAGATCATGATTCCGTTGGTCGGGTTCAAAAAGGAATTCGATCTTCAGGCCGAAATCGTAAATCGCGTCGCCGCGCAGGTGATGTCGGAAAAGAAAGTGAAGTTCGATTATCTCGTCGGCACGATGATCGAAGTGCCGCGCGGCGCGTTGACCGCCGATCAAATCGCGCAGAGCGCCCAATTCTTCAGTTTCGGCACGAACGATCTCACCCAGATGGCGCTCGGCATCAGTCGCGACGACATGGGGAACTTCCTCATGCCGTACGTCGAGAACGAGATTTTCAAGAAAAACCCGTTTGCGTCACTGGATCAAACCGGCGTCGGCCAGCTCATGCAAATCGCCGTCGAGAAAGGCCGGAAAAGCCGGCCCAACATCAAGCTCGGTATCTGCGGCGAACACGGCGGCGATCCCGAGAGCGTGAAGTTCTGCCACCGCCTCGGATTAAACTACGTCAGTTGCAGTCCGTTCCGAGTTCCGATCGCACGCCTGGCCGCCGCTCAAGCGGCGTTGGCCTGATTACTGAAGCTTGTAAGCTTCGTTGAGCGCGATGCCAGTCGTGTTGTTTTTGCCGCGGACGATCGTGGTGTAGTTCGCGGGTGGCAGCGTCGTAAGGATGGCCGATTCACGGTCGTCCTTCGGGGCGAGGCCGGTAGCTTGAATTTCGCTGGCGTTGGGAGCGTCGCGCCAATTGTCGTTGCTGAGGATGAGCGCGCCGTTTTCACCGTGAAGCTCCATCGTCGGGTCCTGCAACGCATTCGGCACGACGCCGTTCAATTCCGGCCCGATGGCGCGGAAGAGAACCCGCTTGGGTGTTCCGCCGCGCAAGATCAAGCCATCGATCAAAATGTTGTCGCCGGTAAGAACATTGGCCCGGACGGAGAGATTCCCGAGCTCGCTCCCGCTGGTGGGGCTTACATCGTAAACTTCGATTAACCCGATGCCGGTCGTGTTATTCGTCCCGCGCAAAATCACCGTGTAAGTGTCCGGCACCAGGGTGAGCACAATGGCGGACTCGCGGTCGTCACTTGGCGCGAGACCGGTGACCTGGATTTCCTGCTGTTGATCGGAGCGCCAGTTATCGTTCGACCTGATCAAGCGGCCGGCGTTGTCACGCAGCTCGATAATCGGATCCATGAGCCGCCCAGGGACAGGCCCCCCGCTCGAGAGCGACGGACCAATGCCGCGGACGACTACTCGCTTCGAACGCTCGCCGCTGATGATGAAGCCGGCGATCGAAATGTTATCGGCTGTATCGACGCGCGCTCGTCCGGAAATGTTGAGCAATTGGACGTTCGCCGGTGTCGGTTGCGGCGTGGGTGTCGCGGTGGCCGTCGCGGTTGCGCTCGGAGTCGCTGTCGCGGTAGCCGTGGCGGTCGCAGTAGCCGTGGCGGTCGCGGTGGCTGCGGCTGTCGCGGTAGCGGTGGCGGTGGCCGATGGCGATGCAGTTGCCGAAGCCGTCGCGGTCGGAGACGCGGTTGCTGAAGCTGTCGCGGTCGGAGACGCAGTGGCCGAAGCTGTCGCGGTGGCTGTCGCCGTCGCAGTTGCTGTCGCGGTGGGCGTAGATGTCGCGGTAGCGGTTGGGGTGGCGGTCGCGGTTGCCGTCGGGGTCGGCGAAGCTCCACCGACGCATTGGGCCGCTCCGGGATTTGCTAACCCAAGCGGTCCGCTGTTCTGCCGGGCGTAAACAGGATGGGTCGATGAAGTGGCATCATCAGCATAAACGATGTTGGCCAAGCCGTCGGGGCCGATTGCTACCTGGAAGTAATCGAGCAGCGAACGTGTCCCGCTTCCGCAAAGCAGACCGAGATTGCAGATCACACCAAAGTGATTGATGTGGTCGCTCGCCTGACTCACGGTGAAGACCGGCTCGCGCGCGTTCGCGTTCAAGGATTGCGCGAAAAGCACGTTCCACGGAACAGTCTGGTCGCCAATCGCGACCGTGTTCGGATCGACCGGGGCGGTGGTGCCGTAGTAAGCGATCTCCACGCGTCCATCGTCTCCGGCGGCAATCCAGGGCATGACGGCGGCGCCGATTCCCCGGCTCACTTCGAACGGCCCATAAAAGTTTTTGCCGTGATCATGCGAAGAGGCGAACCAAATCGAGTAGCGATTCGTGCGCGCGTTGTTCATGGCCCACGCCACGTAAAGGTTCCCGGTCTTGTCGATCGCAGCCGCCGGAAAATCGTTCGAGACGTTCGTGCCAAAGGTTTGCGTTCCGGCGGGGGGCGCCGGCGTGGTCGGCGAATCGAACACACCCTTGAACACGGGAAAATTCGTGAACGGTCCGGGGGGCGTGCCGGCATTGATCACACCGGGACCGACTGCTTCCCAAAGATTGGGCATTTTCCCAAAGGGCGGTTGGACAGCGTTGTTGCGCAGCGTGGAGGCGTTGAAGAAACCAAAGACATCGTGCGTTGCCGGATCGACCAGGACGGGGCCCGGATTCGTATTTGGAAAAGTTGAGTCGGGCGGCAGAATCAACTCCGAAGAAGTGATGCCGCTCGCCGGCGGCGACCACGCGGTGTCGTTGGTCAAAGCGTGAAAGCGAATATCTTCGCTCGCCAGCTCGTGATCCATTTCGTAGATCGTGAAATCAGCCGCAGTCGGCGCGCGATCACCAGCAAACCATTGCCGGTCCGAAGAGATCGCGACGTCTCCCGCCGCGCCGCCGGTCCCCGGTTTGAACCAAGTCTGGCCGCCATCAGTCGATTTGCGAACATGGACCGACGACAAACCGAGGTCGCCAAAATAGACCGGATCGTTTCCGGTTGGATTCGGCGGGAACGGAAGTATTTCTTCGTCTCCACCGGTCAGGGTCGGTTCATCCGCGACCGGATTTACCGGCGGCGCAAACGTCAGGCCTTTATCGCTCGATTTCCAAACGAACGGGTTCCCCGGCGCAGTGGTGTAAATGCAGTTGTGCGAATCGACCTTGATCCCCGGCTCGGCCCCGCCGCCGATTGTCCCCGGATTCGTGCCCGGCATGGGAACGTTGGCGGCGAAAGTGGCGGGGCCCGGCGGCGCCGGCGGCGCATACGCGCTTGGACCGCCGGTTTGTTTGGCGTACCAAGTGTGAGTGAGGCACGGCGCCGTCGCGCTATTCGGGTCGCAGTTATTGACGCTGTCGGCGTAGGCAATATGCGCGACGCCGTTGGAGTCGAGCGTGATCGTGAAATACTCCAAAAGTTTCCGGGTCGACAACGCCGTCGGCGAAGTGACGCATCCGGTGCCCGAACTACAAATCGGCAGGTTGTGCACGGCCGACGCTACGACGGCCGAGGTGAAGGTGGGCGTGGCGGCTAGCGCGTTCGTTGTTTGAGCGAAATAGACATTCCACCATTGACTCTGGTTCGTCGGCGTCGTATCCGGCGAGGCCATGGTGGAACCGTACCAAGTGACATCGACAACGCCCGGGCTTCCGCCGACGATCCACGGCATCATGGCCGTGTTGTCCTGCGACGCGGTGTCAATTTGAGTCGGGCCAATCCAGGTAGGAGTCGCGGCGGTTGGATTCGCCGTGCTCATGAGATAGGCGTGGCAATTTGTCCGCTGGGCGCCGGTGGTGCATCGGGTAAAGGCGAGATGCAGATTGCCTCCCAAATCCACTGCGAGAATCGTAAACGCGTTTTCTAAACTCGTTCCGGCCGGCGCCGTAAAGATCGGCGCGGTCGACCAGGTGTTACCGCCATCGGTCGAACGCAAAAGTGTGATCTGATTCGGGCTGCCGTTCGTCGTAAACGCCGTGTAAATATTGCCGTTATATTTATCGACCACGAGGTTCGCTTCGCGCGAAACAATCGTCGTCAGCGGATTGGCTGCCGTGGGCACAAAGGTCTTTCCGGCGTCCGTGGATTTGAAAAAGAAAAGCCGGCCCGTGCCCGGCGCCTGGCGCATTGTCAGGTAAAGCGTTTCCGGGCCGTAGGCCGCGATCCACTGACGATCGTCCGCCGGGACTTGCGAACCGACCGGCTGGACTTGCCAGGCCTGGCCCGGCTGCGTGCCACCGGTGCCGCCATCCATCGAGGTCGCAACCGTGACCGAACCGATATATAGGCCGGTGACGTAAAGATAACCGCCGCTCGAGACGTCGGTCGAATCATCCGCGCCGCCGGCGGCCAGACATTGCGGCGTCGGGTTCAGGCATTTGTCCTGCAAGCCATCTGGTTGCCCGAGGTATTGGAAACTTGCGCCGTTATCGACGGATTTCCACAAATCGGTTCCGCCCGGGACGCCATTGATCGCGGTAACGTAGATGTTGCCGAAAAGATCCGCTTTGATTTCGGGTTCCGCGTCCTGAAGAAAAAAAAGGGCGGGGTTCGGCACCGGCTTGGGTAATTGGAGCGGGGCGGAAAATGCGACGTCGGTGGGCGCCTGAACGTCATCAGGCAAAACAGCTGGGGTGATTGCCTCCGTCCCCGACGACATGAACGCCGCTGCGAACAAGAGGCCTCCCAGAACAATGAGAACAGCCGCACCGACTGACGCGAAGGCGCCCTGTCGGGACAGGACAAGCAATCGCAGGTGCGAGGGTTCGCCTGACGGGGACATCATAATGTATTCGCCGCCGACGCCGCGCTCGCGCGCTTCAAAAAAGTTTTAAAACAAACTGTAGATAAAGGGGGCGATGGCGGAGCCTTCGGTCACAACAAGGATCAATCCGAGGGTGAGAAGCAGAATCACGATGGGCGCGAGCCACTAGTTTTTGCGGACGCGGAGGAAACTCCAGAACTCTCCGAGGATCGTTAACTTTCCTTTCATCTAGAATTGCTTCTTGTGGTCAGCCGCGCTCCGTCCTTCGCGCACGTTTCCCTCATCCGGAGGAATGTCTCACTTGGAGTGGAGGCGACGTTTGAGCTGTCATTTCGCGGCCTCGAATTTCTTCCGAGCGTTCCAGGCGCGTTCCCAGTCTTGTTTTTCAGCCCAGGCTTCCGCTTCGAGGAAATGAAAATAACGCGGCGCGCCGGGTAAATCGGTAAAATGCCGCACGGTCATGAGCGCTTCGTCGACGAGCCCCTGCTGCATCTGCTCGTGGTAAAGTTGAAAGCCGAGAGCGTAATTGTCGGGATTCGCATGCAGCGCCTGTCGTAATTGGTCGATCGATGAATTCTGCGCGGCGAGCGGAAGCGCCGGCTTGTCTCCATACTCGCGCGTGATCTCCACCGCGCGTCGAAAATTTTTCTGCGCCGCCTGATAATTCGCCACGCCGCGCCACGCAAACGGCATCCATTCGGGATTGGCGTCGATGGCTCGCACAAGTTCGGCCGGGTCGCCGCGTTGCGCCCAGTGCTTAAAGAACGTGACCTTCTCTTCGGCCGACATCGTTTGCAACGCCGGATCGTGATCAAGAAAACGCTGAAGCGCCGCCATGAAGGGCGCGCCGCCGGAATGTTCGAGGAAAATGAGGGCAAGATCGTGATGGATCATGCCCAACTCCTCGAGGCCCTGGTGCAGCTGCGGACTCGACTTCCGCGCAACCGCAAGCATGCGTCCGTACACTTCCGGCCGTTGCGGGCCAGCGCGCCGCAGCGCTTCCCGCCAGGCCGTGAGGGCGAGGTTTTGCTGACCGGCACTGACCCACGCGTTTCCTTCCTCGAACGGAACTTCGTAAACATTCGGCTCGAGAAAACGCGCCCGGCGAAAATCGTCCAATGCCGGCGCGACCTGGCCGCGCGCGCCAACTTCGCCGAGGGCGCGAAGGAAATAAATTTGCCAGCGCAGCGGTGCCCAACCGAGGGCGCGGGTCGTGCGTTGAATGGTTTCGGCAAAATTACGGCCGCGATTGGCGAGAGTCGCCAGCCGCATTTCGTTCTCCACGCCCACCGCTCCCGGCAGCGGCTTCTCGAAACGAGTGGCGAAAACCCAGGCGCCGCCCGCGACGAGCAGAATGAGACCGATCAGGCGAAACACGATGGGAACGGTAATCGTGCGAGGCAATTCCAGAGGGCGCCGCAACGCGAGCCCGAGGAGCAACAACGCGGCGAGCGCAGTCCCGACGCGGTGCGCCGAGACATCCACCACTCCGTGAAGCGCGAACAATAATGCCGCGATCAACGCTGCGACGCGGAACCGTTGATTGGTTCCCTCACGCAATGGAAAGACTCGCCGGACAAAGAGCGCGATACCGACAAGGACCAGCACGATTGCCGGCCAGCCCGCTTCCACGCAAAACCAGAACCAATCGCTTTCGGGATGAATCGTCCGCGCAGTCGTCAGCGATGCGTCGCGAAAGACGGCGAAGACCTCATCGAAATTTCCAAGGCCAATGCCGCACCAGGGCGAAGTCGCGATGAGATGAGATGCGTCGCGAAAAATGGCCCAGCGCAGATCGGTCGTCACGCCGGTATCGCCCGCGCGCAAATTGAAACGCTCGAACGTTTGCCCACCGAAGAGCAACATCACCGTGAGCAGAATGAGAACTAGACAAACTCCGAGGGCGATGCGCGCGGCGGAACCTTTTCGGAACGCGAACACGCCGAGCCAAAGCGCGCTGCCCGCAACCAGAAGCAAAACGCCCGCGCGCGAAAAATCGAGAATGATTCCGACGACGATCACGGCCAGCGCGACGAGCCAAAGAATCCAGCGTTTGCGGCCATGACGAATGTCTTCCTGTCCGCAGGCAAGAATGATGATGGCGGTGATTCCGAAAAGGTTCGCAGTTTGGTTGCGATTCGGGAACGGTCCGAAACCGCGTTCGTTATGCCAGAACGGCAGCGCGGTGTGTCCGGCGCGGAGCGCGATGCAGAGGCCGGTCAGGCAGGCGATGCCAAACGCAAAAGTCCGCAGTTGCGTTCGCACATCGCGCAGCTCGAGATCGAGGGTGCTTACGTAATAGAGCCAGGTCAGTCCCGCGAGAAAACTGAGGAAGCAACCAAGGCTGATCCAGGGTTGCGGCGAAAGCGTGCCCGGAAGAATCACTCCGAAATCTTCGACCAGCGCGGTTCGCCACGCCGGCTGCAGAAACCAATTCGCCGGCAGGAACGCTGTGGCCGCGCAGAGGAGTAATGCGAGCAACGTTAGATTGATCCCCCACCCCAACGACACCTTCGGCGGATTGATCAGCAACATCGCGCCGAACAATGCCACGACGATGCCTTCGCTCCATTTCACCGTGGCGCCGCCGAAGAAGCAGGCCAGCACGGGCAGCATCGGCACCGCGAAGTTCAACCACCAGCGGCCGGGTGCGCCGGTGAAACTGGCGGGCAATCTGGTTTGCCTTATTTTCGAGCTGGGCATGGGCAGTGGGCGACGGCGTAGGGTATGGGATTAGCTTAGTAAATTAAGCACGCTCCCCTATCATATGGCCGGTCTGGTTTTACCACGAGTTGAACGCGGCCTGCCATCGCGTACTCTCAGATTCGTCACCCGCAGCTAATCATGGTCACGCAACGCACGCAGGGTCTTTATCGCGTTTTCCTGCTGTGCCAGATCATCATCGTCGCGATCCTCTTCTGGTTTGGCGTCTGGGTGATGGTTACGTTTTATTCGGCCGGCGGCGCCGAGTGGACCTGGCGACGTTACTCAATCTATTGCGCGCTGCTCGTGCTCGGCATGGCGCTCGAATCGCTCAGTCGTGACGGATCGAAAAATTATTTCCTCCAAAACGAATTGCTTCGGCAACACCGGCTCAGTCTGCGCCAGACCTTCGCCAGCGTCGGCACCCTCGTCTTTTTCCTGATCGCGACCAAGGACGCTTTCATCTCGCGAGTTTTCCTCTTCAATTTCGTGCCCTGGCTTTATGTCGCGTTGCTCTTCTCTCATCATTATCTTCCGCACTTTCTCGCCCGCCGGATCTTTACCGGATCACGGGAAGAAAAAACTCTGCTCGTCGGGACGAGCGCGAAAGCGGCCCAGTTGCGCAACTGGCTTCGGCGCAAATCGGATGTCGGACTGCGCACGATCGGGTTGATTTCGGACGAACCGATCCAGCAAACCAACGATGGAATTCCGGTGCTCGGCAACGCGGCCACGCTCGAGAAGATCATTCGCGATCGCGGCGTAACGCAGGTCATCATGCTGGAGTTCCCGCTCTTCACCGAAGACAATCGCCAGATCATCCAGGTGTGCGATCGCGTCGGGATCCGGCTCCTTATCGTGAGCGATCTCGAGGAAAAACTCCGCCATCCCGTGACGCATTTCGAAGACGACGGCTTCCGTTTCATCGGCCTGCGCGAAGAGCCCTTGGAGAATCCGCTGAACCGTTTCTTTAAACGCGCGATCGATGTCGCGATCTCGCTGCCCGTGATGCTTATCGTTTTCCCCGTCCTGACGCTGATCGTCTGGCTGGCGCAACGGATTCAATCGCCCGGCCCGCTCTTTCATGTTCAAACCCGGGCCGGGATGCAGAATCGCCGGTTCAAGATTTACAAATTCCGCACCATGCGTCCCGACAACGCCGAGGAAACGCGGCAAGCACGGGCCGACGACGATCGGGTTTATCCGCTTGGAAAATGGTTTCGCAAATTGAGCATCGACGAAGTGCCGCAGTTTTGGAACGTGCTCGTGGGCGACATGAGCATCGTCGGGCCGCGGCCGCACCTGATCGAGCACAATAATCAATTTTCACAGCTGATGGCGAACTATCATGTTCGTGCGTTTGTGAAACCCGGCATCACCGGGCTCGCGCAAGTTCGCGGATATCGCGGCGAAGCCCGCAACAGCGCCGATATCCAGAACCGCGTCGCCTGCGATATCGAATATCTCGAGAACTGGAACCTATCGCTCGAGTGCGGAATCATCCTGCGCACTTTCGTGCACCTGATCGTTCCGCCGCGCAGCGCTTATTAAACAGGATTTCAATTCGCCGACGAAGCCCTGCAGGACGCGCTGCTTCTCGAACTGCTCGACATAACGCCGGCCGTTGGCGCCGTAAATCCAGAGCCGCTCGGGATCGTTCCTCAGCGAATCGAGCAGCGCCGCGAGCTCCTCCGGCCGGCCCGGCGGCACGTTGACTCCGAAATTTCCGTCGGCCAGGGAAAGCGCCAACTCGCATTCTGGCGCAGCCACCGTCACGACCGGCTTCGATTCCGCGAGCAAGCCAAGAAGCTTGCTCGGGAAAAAAGAATTTCCGGCGCCGGCCTGTTGGGTGATGAAGCAAAGATCGGCATCGACGAGGAGCGCTCGATAATCGCGCCCAGCCTGGAGCGGAAGCAGATTGAAGTTCGGCAACTGCATTTCGCGGGCACGCGCGGCCAGGGTTTCGCGCTGCGCACCGTCGCCGCAAATCAGGAAACGAATTGGTTGGTGACGCAACCGCGCAGCGGTTTCGAGTAAAACTTCGAGGCCCTGCTTCACGCCAAGGTTCCCGGCATAAATCGCGAGGAACTCGTGCGCCGGAAACCCATGACGCTGGCGAAATTCGCCGCGAGCCGGTGGCGGCTCGTCGTTCTTCAACTCGATCGCATTCGGAAAATAAATGAGCTTCGATGCCGGCACTCCTTTGTTCCGAAAAGTTTTCAGCATCCCGCGAGTGATTCCGGAAACGCGCGCCGCGTGCCGATAAGCGAACGCTTCGAGTGCGTAGAGTAGACGCGTGAACCAGCTTTGCTTCAGCATCCCGAGTCCGACCGCGGCGTCGGGCTGCATATCCTGAACGTGAAACGCGTCCGGCGCCCGTTTCAGTTTTCCGACGAACCACGCGGCGGCGCCCAAAAGCAGCGGTGGAGAAACGACCACGAACACATCCGGTTGAGCGAGGAATAATGCTCGCAACGTGGACGTCAAAACGAAACTGGCTTCGTGAAAGATGCGCTTAAGGGCCGAGACCCGCGCGGGAACAAAATGCCAGCAGCGGTGGACCGGGACGCCGTTGATTACGTCCGTCCGATAAAGGCGACCACGATCTTCCGGGCGTTTCTGCCACGTCGGATAATAGGGAAAGGTCGTGACCATCTCGACGTCGTGCCCCTCGCGTTCGAGGAATTCGCATAAGGCCACGCTGTGCGGCGCGATCCCGGTAAATTCCGGCGCGTAGTTGATTCCCCAGACCACGACACGCATCGCTTTAGTCGTTAGGCCGGTTCGCCGCGCGTGTCAGCTCGTAGGTTTTCGCGACGGAAAGAAATTCGTAGAAGGCGTGGAGGCGCGCGAAATAATAGCCCTCGCGGCCATCGAGAAAACCTTTTTGCCAGACATAAATGTAGAGGAAGCGAAGAAGCGGCCGAAATGGCAGGTGTTGGGAAAATTTCTTCAGCTTCCGGCGCCGACCGACCGTGCCACTGCTGATCTGCGCATCGCTGCCCGCAAGTTTGCGCTCCGCCGAGACCCGCGCTTCCCAATTCGAATAGCGGTTATGTTTTTCGACAAACACTTCCACGCTCGGAAACGCGAAATGATCCATCTCGCAACGCAGCCGGCCGGTTGGACCGTTCACGATCACGTGCTCGTGCACTTCGTTGTCGCCGCTCTGGGTGTCGGCGTCCGTCAGTTTTTCGTAGCGGCCTAACGAGTGCCGAAACAGCCGAAGGTTCCAGTTCGGGTAATAGGAATGCCGAAGCCATTTCCCCATGAACCTGAATCGGCGGTTGATCCAATAGCCGGCGACCTCGCCTGCGTCAGCGATCGCTTTTGCGAATTCCGGCTTCGCTTCTGGAGGCAGAACTTCATCGGCGTCGAGAATGAAGACCCATTCGTTTCGAAACGGCAGGTTCCCGAGCGCCCAATTTTTTTTCTTCGGCCAGGTGCCGTTGAAATCGAACTGCACAACTTTGGCGCCGTGGGCCGCGGCGATTTCCGCGGTGGCATCGGTGCTGTGAGAATCGACCACGAAAATTTCGTCGGCCCATTTCACGCAATCGAGGCACCGCGCCAGGTTCGCCGCCTCCTGACGGACGGGAATGATGACGGAGACCGGAACGGCGTTTTCGCCGGGCGGGATCATACGGCAGGCAAGCGCGAATGGTGAATGGCTAGGAGCGAGTACGGCGGGACCTCGTGCTCCGAGCGCGTGAACGCGCGGCCATCGAAAAATTTGAAACCGTGTCGTTGCAAAAGAGGGGGGATCAAATCCGAGCTGTAACCGTCGAGATACACCACTTTTACCCGGCCGGATTTCAGCAGCTCTTCGGCCCCGTTGAGGACCTGAAGCTCATGTTCCTCCACGTCGATCTTCAAAATCAAGTTGCCGTCTGGAATCGGAAGCGAATCCAGTTTCTGGCAAGGCACGACGGCTTCGACTGGTTGCCCGGGCTCGGCCACTTTGAAGACGCCCGAAGTGATTCCTCGTTGGAAAGCCAGCTCCGACTCGTTGTCGGAAATCGCTACGTTGAGGATCGTCACCGGTGCATTTCGAACCGACTCGCGGAGTCGCTGGACGGTTTCCGGATTCGGCTCGATCGCGACGAATCGCGATTCAGGATAAGCATTCGCAAATCGACTCAGGATCGAGCTGTAGAGTCCAACGTTCGCTCCGATGTCGACGAAGACATCGCCGGGCTGAAGAAGCAAGGCGAGATTGAGCAGCGTCGCGACTTCATCGCGAAAAATAATATTGTCGGTGGACTTTCGTGCCGCGCGCGCGAGGCCGATCTCTTCGCGCGAATTGATCCGGAGAGTTGCGCCGAACATCTGAATGTCGAAATCGCGCGAAGGAACAAACAGCCGGGTCAACCAAACGCGCACCGCCGGGAAGCGCCCGACCGTGACCCAGAAAAGGTGACGCGCGAAATTGCGTCCGGGAAAATTCATGCGCGGGGCCGGATGACGGAGCAGGGATTGCCGGCGGCAATGACATCCGGCGGAACATCCTTTGTCACGACGGAACAGGCGCCGATCACGCTCCGCGCGCCGATCTCCACGCCGGGCAGGACAAAGGCGCGCGCCCCGATGAATGCGTCCGGGCCGATCGTAATTTTAGCGGTCACCAATTGGAGCGCCGGATGCGCGAAATCGTGACTGCCAGTGCTCAGGTAAACTTCCTGCGCAACCGTGGCACGCTCGCCGATTTCGATTTCGCCCAGGCTGTAGGCGTTGGCGCGATCGCCGAGACAGGCGCGGTCCCGCAGCGTGAGGTGCCAGGGAATTTCAATTCGCGCGCGTTGATGGACGAATGGCTTGCCTTCGATCTTCGCGCCGAACACGTCGAGCCAGAAAAGTCGCCATGGGTTCGCCGGTTTCGGCGTCCAGCGGCAAAACAAGAACCAGCAAAATTCCCAGAGCAAACGCAACGCGCGATCCTCGACTGACCACGGCGATTCTTGCGCCACGCTTTGCTCAGGCTTTACCGGGGTTTTCGCTTCCATGGAAATCAACGCCTAGCCAAGCAGAAAGACAGCCACGGATGAACACGGATTTTCACGAATAGATGGATCGAGGATTCGCGATCACCGCCAGCAACGAGTCGGTGGCGCGTTCGATTTCGAAGTGGGCGGCGAAACAATTCCGGGCGTTCCGCCGCATTTCTGCGCGCGAAGTTTCGGGTGTGGCGACCCAGCGTTTCAGGAGATTGACCGTGCCGGCAAGATCGTCGTTTTCAACGTAACCGGCGCCATCAGTTTCGATCTCGCGCCAGATGTTTATTTTGTTCGATATAAGAACCGGCGTCCCACAAGCGAGCGCTTCGGCGACAGCGATGCCAAAATTTTCCTGATGCGATGGAAGCACGAACGCGTCCGCCGCGCTTAACGCGCCCGATTTCACGTCGCCGGTCAACATGCCTGGAAAGGTAATTGAATCGCCCGCCCTGGCGGCGATTTGTTGAAGCCGGCGAAGGTAGCCGTCATCCGAACATGGGCCAGCCATGACGAGATGCGGCGGCGCACCGGAAGAATTTTGGAGCTCAACAAATGCTTCGATCAACAGATCGCAGCCTTTCTTTTCGTGAAGGCGTCCGAGGAAAAGGAGGAACTGCTGTTGACGCAGGCGCGGGAACGCTTCAAAAAATTTTTCCCGCGCTGTTTCGAGATCGGCTGGGGCAGCAGTCCCGTAATTCACGACCTTCTCGTTCGAGCGATAGAGCTTGAACGAGTCCCGGGCGAGCCGCCGTTCCTCCTCCGAAGTGAAGAGGACCGCAGCGGCATCCCGCAGGACGCGATATTCGCCCCATGGCCAGTAGAGCAGTTTCTTAATGTGCTTCAGTGGATACGTCCGCTTGAACCACGGATCGAGCATGCCGTGTGGAAAAACAAAGTAGGGCGTGCCGGTGCCTGCGAGTGCTCGCCACACACCAAGACTACTGTATTGCCAGACTCCATGCACGATCACCGCGTCGTAGTTCGCGCGCTGTTCTCTGATCCAATCCGAAAAACGCGGCGCGTAACCGTAACTTCCGAGACCAGGACCGAGCGCGTGGACCGGGATCGCCGAGTCGCGCACCCACGGGTCGTTCGGCGCATCGAGCGAAATAATTTCCACTTCATGCCCGCGACGAACCAGCGCCGCTGACGATTGCCTGATGGATTCAATCGGACCGCCTAGGGCGGGGTTAACAGTATGAGTCGAGCGGAGAAGCCTCATGGCTACGGCGAAGATGACGCTACCCCTTCAGGACCCCCCATCCCTTTCTGCTCATCAAAGTCATGACGTGATCTGGAATAAGGGTAGCGAGGAAGCTCGCCGACTCCCACGAAGCGTCGATCTCAACTTTTCCTTCGGATGCTTCGAGCAACCGCAATCCGAGGGTGCCATGGCCGATGGAGAACACGGTGTAGCCGTGGCCGCTTAAAAGCTCGGCGAGTCCGCTCCGACCGAGAGTGTGGTCTTCGTAAATCACATGGCGGACACGGTGGGATGACAACAGATTGTTTGCGCCGCGGAGAACGTTTAGTTCAAATCCTTCGACGTCGATTTTCAAGAGCGCGAACTCTTCGTTTGGAAACAATTCATCGAGCATTTCCACGGGAACGGAATGGCTCTGAGTTTTATCCGCTGGTGTTTCGGTAGTCGCAATCTTCGCTGTCCCTTCGCTGATGGAAAAATAACCGGTTTCAATCAGCTCCGCGTTCCCGTGCGAATTGCCCAGCGCACAAGGGTGAACAATCGCGCGGCCGGCAGCCGGACGCCGGCTGATCCGATCCACATTCCGCTGGAGCCGGTTAAGCACGCGCGGGTGCGGCTCAAAGGCATGAACCAGACCCGTCTCTCCAATCCGGTCGGCGAAAAGCATCGTCATGTATCCGATGTTTGCACCGGCGTCGATGACGTGATCCCCAGGAGATAACAGACGCCAGGCACACTCGCTCACCGCGAGATCAAAAATTCGCTGCTTGAAGATCTCGCGACCGATCAAGTCGTGGAGATTGACCTCCATCTCCATTCCCCACGGCAGTTCTACAGTCGCGGTGGCGGAGTCGGGCCATGAGAAATGCAGATAAATCCGCCGGACCAATGTCGCCGGCGCGAACACGTAGCATGGCTTCAGAAGTCCTGAGAGCGAGTCGAACATAGGAAATGCCAAACGATCGCTAACCAGAAGTTGAATGGGCCGGCGAGGAAACTAATTCCGGCGCGTGGCCGGCGACGCCGCCCCGCCGCGCGTAGTGCCCAAGCACAACGATACTCCACAGACGCGTCCAATGCAGTTGCTGCCGCCGAAATTTTTGGCGCACCTGGTTGACGAAACTTTCCGGGAGCAAACCACGCGAAACGGTTTCCAGACTGCCTTCCTCCACAAACGAAGCGAGTGGGCCGAGCATCCATTGTTTCATCGGCAACACGAAACCCGCTTTCGGGCGGTCATACACCGCGGCCGGCAGCAAATCGCGACACGCTTCCACGAGCAAACCTTTTACGCCGCGATACCGCTTCTTAATTTCCACCGGCAACCCGAGAACGTACTCGACGAGCTCGTGGTCGAGGAACGGCACGCGCAACTCGAGCGAAACCGCCATGCTCATTTGATCGGCGTCGCGCAACAATATTCGGCGCATATAACCGTTCAACTCCGCCCAACTGATTCGAGAAAAATCGTCGGGAAGCGCGACAGGCACGTCCAGGGTCTCTCGCGTCAGCGGCAATCCGGCGCGGCGAATGGATTTATCGGTAAAAAAACGCCGACGCCAGTGGGCGAGCTCGACTGGGTCCCCCGTCGACGGAACATCGGCGAGGCGATCTCCGAGGTTGCCGGCGAGACTGGCGAGGCGTCGCAGGAAACGGGGAAACGCTGCGATCAATTGCAGCCGCGGAATATCATGAAAACTCGGATAGCCACCGAACAACTCGTCGCCTCCCAGGCCAGACAACGCGACTTTGACGCCGTGGGACGCGACCGCGTGCGCCACGATGTAAGTGTTGATCGCGTCGACGGACGGCAGATCGAGTTTGGCGACCGCCTCGGTGACAGACTCGATGACCTGCTCTTCCGACAACCGGATTTGATGATGAGTCGTTCCGTAACGTCGCGCGACTTCATCCGCGATCGCGCTCTCATCGAACTCGGCCTGGTCGAAACCGACGGAATAGGTCTGAAGTTTGTTCGCGAGCTTCTGGGCGGCGAGCGCGGTGATGACGGATGAATCGATGCCGCCGCTGAGAAAACTGGCGACCGGGACATCGGAGAGCAGATGTTCCTCGACGGCCTTGTCGATCAAACCGCGCAGCCGTGGGACGACATTCTCCGTGGATGAGCCGAACGCCTTCTGTTTCGGCCAATATCGCCAGCTCTCGACTGCACCGTCCGCCGCGATGATCATCGCATGCCCTGCAGGCAAGACCCGGATCCGCGGATAAATCAATTCGGATTCAGGGCACGCACCCCATTGCAGATAAGCGGAGACGGCGGCCGGCGTAATTTTCGCCGATCCGTTGACCAGGACTCTCACTTCGGACGCGACCCGAACGGCATCCGGTTCCACGACATAATAAAGCGGCTTCTGGCCGAGGCGATCGCGGGCGAGGAACAATTCCTTCCGGGCCGCGTCGTAAATCGCGAAGGCAAACATGCCTTTGATGTGGTCCACCACAGCGCGACCCCAACGGGCGTAGCCGACCAGGAGCGTCTCGGTATCGCTGGTGCCGCGCCAATTAACGTTCGGGCCGAGTTTCTCGCGGACGGCGCGATGGTTGTAAATTTCGCCGTTGGTCACAATGACGTTGCCGGTGGCCGGGTCCATCATCGGCTGGGCTCCGGTCGGCGAAAGATCGACGATGGCGAGCCGGGTATTGCCGAGCCAGTAACGGCCGCCGGGGGAACACCATTCGCCCCGCGAATCCGGTCCACGATGACGGATCAGATCGAGATCGAGCGGAATCGCCCAGCCTAACGAATTAAAATGGACCGCGATTCCGCACATCGGTGCTCACCAAACGAAGCCTTCTGTCCGGTGAAAATACTCCAGATCGGGGGACAATTCCTTCACCGGTTTCGCGGGGACGCCCGCGTAAAGCCGGTAAGGCTCGTCCCATTTCTTGTTGAGAAGCGATTGTGCGCCAAGAACGGAATGATGCGGGAGAACGCTACCGCCGAGAACGACGGAATTCGTTCCGGTGAAACTGTATTCGCCGATCTCGATCGGCTCTGCCGTTTGCCGGCCGGCGTTGAAATCGATGCTGTGGGTCAGGAACTGCGAACGAAACCCGCCGATCGTCGCGAACGCGCCAATCCGCACGCTCGCAGTGCAATCAAACAGGTGCCGGCTGCTAATGCCGGCATGCCGTTCGACGATCAACTCAGGCCGGCGGTCGGTTTGGTGCGCGAAATGGCGACTCGATCCGCTGGGAAAACCGGTGATCCAATTCAGCTGCCCGACAATCGCGTGCGCGCCGAGATGGAGCAGATCGATGTTCTTGCAAAGCGTGAGGTGACCGATCCGTGAACCTTCTTCCATCACGAGTTTTCTCGGGAAAACCCAGGCGAACCCGATGTGGCTCGAAGGATGGATGGAATAACCGAACTGCTTTTCGAGGAACGCGCGGCGCAGGCTCCACGGCAGCAGAAGCGAAAAAAATCCGAGAAACGTCTTCATGCGGCGGCGCCGAGGGATCGGTAAAGCGCGACGTATTCCGAAATCATGCGCGCGGTCGAAAAGCGTTTGGCGTTCTCGAGGGCTTTCGCGCTCCACCGCGCGCGTTCGACGGGATTTGTCAGACTCAACAGGTCAGCCGCGAATCCAGCTTCGTCTTCGACGGGATGAGCGAGCGCGGCTTCGCCGGCAACTTCGACCATCGGTTCGCGATCGATACAAAAGACGGGACAACCGCAGGCGTGCGCTTCAGCGATCGGCCAACCGAACCCTTCGAACGTGGACGGAAAAAGAAGGGCTACGGCACGATTGTAGAGAGCTTCGAGGATTTCGCTGTTCGCATTCGGAATCTCGACGATCCGATCGGCGACGCCGAGCTCATGGCCTAACGAACGGAGCGAATCCGAAAGCGGATCGCCGGCGAAGACAAGCGAGCCGTTCCATTTGTCTTTGCATTTCGCGAAAATTCGAAGGACGCCTTCCCGATTCTTCCGGCGCAAGTTCGATCCGACGTGGAGAACAAAAGGCGTCTCTGATTTAAGCGACGAGATCTGCGCGAGCCGTCCGCGCGTTTCGGCCGGCGCCAGAACGTGATAGGGATAACTCAGGCCGAGCGTGATCAGTTCGAGCACCGGTCTCCCGTCCGTTCGGCGAACCAACCTTTCCGCGTCACCTAACGTCGCTCGAGAAACGCACGCCACCGCGGCCGCGCTTTCGAGACCGCGCACGATCCAGCGTTGTAAAATTCTGCCAGTCGCGCTCGCCGGACAATCGGTCGCTTCCCCAAGCGCGCCGCGGACGGCGAGCAAATCGTGACAGGTAACGACGACCGGGAGTTCGCGGACCGCTTTGGAATACATCGCGTTGGAATGATCGCAGATGTGAACGAGCGCTGGTCGCTCGCGAAGTTTGCGGGCGAGTGCGCGCCGGAACAAAACGAACTTGTCGAGGTAAGCGAGCCATTTCCCGACGAAGCGGCCGGCAAAACGAAAACGCCCGAAGAACGGCTGCGGTCGAATCACCTCCGCCTGGATTCCCGCGGCGGTCAGTCCATCAAGCATCATCATCGCGAATCGCTCCATGCTTTGCTGGCGTTCGAGCGGGTAATTACCGATCAGCAAAATCATCAGGACGAGGTGGCGCTGCGGCCGCGCTGTGCAATTGCTCCGCGTAGCGCGAGCGCCGCGCGATTCGCTGACGCGGTCGACCTGCCGCCGGCATCAGCTCCGGATCGCGCGGACTGGTGGAGTTACCCGCGGCGAGCGCGAGACCGCAAAGGAAAACCGAGAACCCGAGATTCGTCGGCTGTCCAAATTGTCCATTGAGCAGGGAAAGAAATCCGGCGGCGTAGAGGAGAATGGGAAGAAGTCGCCCGGCCTTGAGTTGGCGCACGCTGAAAAGGCCGATGCTGAAAGTCAGCATCGTTCGCCAGATCAGATAAGCGGCTCCAAGAATCTTTCCGCTTTCCAGAATAATGCGACCCCATTCGCCTTCAGTCAGAAGAAACAGAGCGCGGCCGGTCAAAAATTTCGCGCCGCCATTAGTGCCAATTCCGAGACCCAAACCCCACCACGGCGCGCCCATTGGCGGTGAATAGCACCAAAGCAGAATTCCCTCTGTGAAAGGGGTGAAGGTGCGAGCAATCAATCCACCGGCGATAGTCGTCTCCTCTGCTTCGGCGACGGTCGTAAAACGATCGGACAAAACCTTGACGCCTTCGTTGAAGATGGGCAGTCGCACGGCGAGGAAAAGAACCACCACGACAATAAGCAAATTTCGCCCGAACTGGTTCACCGCAGTCGGTCGAAAGATCAGCACTGCTATTAGTGAAGAGACCACGAGTAACACGGCCAGCAGCACCGAGCGGCTCCCGGAAACGCCGATGGTAACGACCAGCGCGAATCCGGCGGCAAACATCAGCCAGTTTCGGTAAGCGCCGCGGGTCAACGCACCGTAAACCAGATAGGCGGCCGCCATTGCCGCATAAAAAATGACGCCCGAAACAAACGAGAACGTTCCGGGCGGCCGGATTTTTCCGCTGCCGGCAGTGATCTGCTGGGTCTCGCCAAGCCCGGCCGTGCGATTGATGAACGATTCGGGGGCGGCATTGAACTGAATCGCGAGGAGAACACACATCGGCAGCAGACCGATCAAAATCCACCAGCCCAATTTCTTGACGTCTTCCTCGTCGAGCGCCCGTGCCAGGACGAAGATGAGCGGGAGATGAAGGAAGTTGCAGCGAAAACCGAAGGCGGTGACGAGAAAGAGCGGTTTGACGGACAGATACGGTTCGAGCACGACCAGCGAGACAAGCCAGGAAATTATTCCGATGATGGCGAGCGACAGGACCCAGTTGTTACGCGGAAACAAGCGCGCCTTGATCGCGAGCATGTAAATCACGAGCACGACCGGATCGCGAACGACGAGGAGCACGTCCGAAAACTGGGGGAGAAGCCATTTGCGAAATACGCCCTCGAAAATCAGGAGGAAAAAATAGACCCAGATCGCCCCCTTGAGATGGATGAGGACCCGCGGTTTAGTCGGCGATTGCATGGAGAATTTGGTCGCCATAGGCGGCCCAGCTCAATTTAGCAGCTTTCGCGCGCGCAGCCTCGCGCATCCCGGGTAATTTGTCCCGGTTTTGGAGAAACCATTCGATCTTTTTCGCAATCGCTTCGGGCGAGCCGGGCGGAACGAGAAATCCGGTTTCGCCTTCAACGATCAAGTCTTCGCCGCCGGCATTTCGCGTGACGATCAACGGCAGTCCACAGGCCATCGCTTCCTGTTGAACAAGAGCGCGCCCTTCCACGATCGACGGCAGCACGAGGACGTCGCAGGAAGCCATGAGGCGCAAGACAGCGTCGTGCGGCCGGGGCGGTTCGTAGATGAATTCGGCGAACTGATTTCGGTAGAATTGCATCGGCAAAATCGGAGAACCCATCACGACCAATTCGGCACCAGTCAGGTTCACCAGTTTCATGGCGGCGAAAAGATCGGCGAGACCTTTCCGTTGCGAGAGCGCGCCGGCAAAAAGAAAGCGCAGCGGCGAATTAATGTTGTCGGGTGCATGCGCCGTCTGCACGGGCGATCCAAATGGAGCGACAACGCAGCGTTTTTGGCGGCGCGCATTTTCCGGCAGCGAATCCAGGACGAAAGCGCTCGGACAAATGACGATATCGGCCAGCTCCAGTTCACGAGTTTTGCGCGCGAGCTTTTCTTCGGAGTCGCGCGTGCCGCCCAGCGTTGGTTCCCAGTCGGGATAACGTTCGGCCTCTCCGTGCAAGAGTCGCTGCGCCGTTTCCCAGTACGCGATCGGCAAATCGTAAATTCGACGGAGACCAAGTTCTCGCGCTCGCTCGAATGAGCGCGCGGCGCAATCCTCGTAGGCATACACGCCGCGAATCTTTAGCCGATCGTGATTTTCTTCGAGGTAATCCGAAGTGACACGATCCAGTTCCGTCCAAACGCGGTCGATGCTCGCCCACCCCGTTTCGTGTTTCGTCAGCCAAGCAAATCCGAACTTTGCCGCGAGCTGGCGGACGATCTCGCGCGCCGGATGGGTCCGAATTTTATAGTGCGGTAAATCGTATCCGCGCCGCATCAGTTCGGCGCGCAGATTTTCGGGCAACATCTGCAGGATCGGCGAGGTGTTCGACCAGCCGAGAGTCGTCACGAATTTCGCCAGGCGATCGGAACGATCGAGCGCGGCGAGGACAGCGCGGACGTTGGCGTTCCCGAAAGGATGGACAAGCAGAATCATCGCTGCGCCTTGGTCATCGTTTCCAAATAAACAGCGGCGACCGCTTGCGGCGTGAAACGCGCGAGATGACCCGGCGCATTTTGGCGAAGCCGATCGCGTTCCGCAGGATCATCAAGCAGTCGGGTGATGCCGTCAGCGAGAGCGCGTGCGTCTCCGTTCGGAAATGTCACGCCGCACGAGCCGATCGTTTCGGCCAAACCGCCACCTGCGGAACCGATCACCACGCAACCGCACGCGATCCCTTCCAGGGCCACGATTCCAAATGGCTCCTGCCAGAGCGACGGCACCACGAGAATTTCGTGTTCGCGGAGTGCATCTGCCAACTGCTCGCCGTGACGCGAACCGGCGAACTCGACTTGCCCCTGCAATCCTGAATCAGCGGTTTGTTTTTCGAGCGCCGCGCGCTCCGGGCCGTCTCCCGCGATCGTCAGTCGCGGCTTCGTCGTCATCAGCTTCAACGCATCGAGCAACAGACTGGCGCCTTTATCGGAAACCAATCGCCCGACAAAAATCAGTTCGCGCTTTTTCAACTCGGTGGGCGAACCCTTAAAAACCTCGTCATCGTACGGATTGCCGACGCGAATTGAAGGAACCGGCAACGATTCCGCGATCGCTCCGCTAATCGCGAACGACGTTGCGTGACGAAGCACACAACGTTTCAACCAATGCAGCCAGCCGGTGCTGCCGTCCGGCTTTGTGATCCAGGTTTGGTGCGCGATGAAAAGCGGACGGCGAACGAAGAGCAACGGCCAGAGCGTTCGCAGAGAAATGTTGTTCTGAAGGAAAACGTCGCACCATCGCACTTGCCGAATCAGCTCGAACGTTCCGGGCTGGCGAATGACGGCGAACGGGAAATCGCCGTTGCCCGGCGTCTGACTCACGACACGCACTTCATGGCCGCGCTCGACGAACTCCCGCGCGAGTAAGTTGGAAACCGTTTCGATGCCGCCGGTGCTCGGAAAAAAATGGTGGGAGCCGAGGAGAATTTTCATGCCCGAAGCCAGGCGCCGACGAATTCCCGGAACGACGGACGCGAGCGCATTCGGCCGGCGCGAAGTTTCAGGAAAACGCCGAGTTTATGATCCTTCTCGAGCAGCCAAAAATGGAAACGGTCCGCGTTCTGGCGCGCGAGGCGATGAGCGAATCGCGACGTGGCCCCGACTTCGAGATCGTCGAGAATGATGACCGCGCCGACGGGCGCCTGATCCATCGCGAGAAAAAGAGCGTGCTCTCGCTTCGCCGGATTCGGCGGGCTGTCCACCAGGATTAGTTTTGCCTGCTGCAAGCGCAGAAGCGATTCGCGTTGCGCGAGAACGTTGAAGGATTGGATCGGCCGCAAACGATTCCAGCATCGCGTCAGCGGCACCACGCCGGAAAAATCCGAGTCGCGTTTTGCGATGCCGTTCTCGAGCGCCTCAGTTCGAGTGAGGTAATCGGCCGAGTCCTCGATGCTCGAGGCCCCCGCCGAAGCGCGGCGGAGCGAGTGCGTCGAACGCCCCGAACCGAACTCGAACGCCGTGCTTCCGGCCGGAAGAAGCGCCGCTACCTTTTCGAGAAATTCGCAGCTGCGCGGCGGAAGGATCCAGGCGGGAACTTCGGCGCTGGACTCGGCAGCGCCGTTGAACTCGGCGACGAGGCGCTGCAATTGATCTTCAAGGCTGGCATTGGCGGGAGCCGGGTTGGATTCAGCGATAACCTTTCAGAACTCCTTTCACCATTTCGATCCGCACCGGCAGTCTCGGCTCGTTTTTGAACAGAGCAACCAACGCGAACCACGCCAGCTCGAACAGGTGCCTAACGAATAGAAGCGGCCGCAGATAAAATCGTGAAGCGGGATAAAAACTTTCGTAAAGATGAAGGCGCGACCGGTAGAGATCGAGCACGCGCGGCGCGCCGCCGGTTTTTCCGCCGGCGCCCTCGTGTTTCACGCTGTAACCGAGATCAACGCCCACGCGCCAGCCGGCTTTGCGAAGGCGCAAACTCAAATCGATGTCGGACTGGCATTGCCAATACCAGTGGTCGAATCCATTGGCTGCACGAAACGCTTCCATGTTTACCAGCGTGCAACTGGAGTGGGCCGCTTCCACCTCAACAATTCGCGAGCCGGGCGGCGCGGCCGGAGGATTTTGAAATTTCTCCCACCATTTCAGCGCCTGATTTCCCGCGGCGAAAATCCAGGGCGGCATAAGCGGCTGCTCGTAGCTCGATTGCTCGACACCCTGGAAATTTTTTTGGCGAAAATTTACCCAGGCCCATTTTCCATTTTGAAATTCCCGATAGCCGCCGGCGAGATCGCCCGGTTCAAAGAGAACATCGGCGTCGACGAGCAACGCGTATTTCGTTCGCACGGCGCGCAATGCCATATCGGACGCCTGGCAGAACCCGTGCGGCTGTTCGTTGCGGATCAAACGCACGCCGCTGCTGACCGGCGGAAGCGCGGACGGCCGGCGCGAGCCGTCGTCGACGATGACGATCTTGTCGACGGTGCCGAGGTTCGTCTCAAACGAGCTCAGCATGGTGGCCAGCATCTGGTAATTGTTGTGCGTGGTCGTGGCCAGCGTGAGGTCGGAGAAGTGCATCATCGCAACGCCTCCGCGTAAATGTCCGCCGTCTGCCGCGAGTCGGCGTGGGCGTGATACCAATTGAAGCAACGCCGTCGCAGCGCCGGCACTTCGGCCGGTTGTGGGAAATGAATTGCGTTTGGTGTCAGGCAAAATGGCCCCGGCAGTGCGTCGCCATCGACCGCGATGGATTCTTCGCGATGGGAAACGATCGGGATGACGCCATGCGCGCAAAGAGCGGCAAACGCGCCGGATTTCAAGACCATGCCGGGCCAGACTTTTCCGTCCCCAAAATAATCAAGCCAACCAAAGGAAGATTGGCGGAGCACTTCGGAAGCGAGATCGACAGTCACTTCGGGGTAGTGATGGACGGAGCAGCCACGCTTCAAGCGGTCGATCGCCGCGACGATGAAATTATCCGGCCGGCCGCCGACCACATCCAAATGTTCGGGCGCGAAAGTAGTTGGAATCAGCGGAAGAAGTTGTTCGAGCCGGCGAAGCGATCGCGAGATGAGCGCCGTTCCGCCACAAATAACCCAGCGTTTTGCGGAGGCCGCTGCGAGATCAGTCAGCTCGGGCTCGCCAAAATTCGACATGACGGGAATGGTGCGAACTTCCTTCCGAGGATCGTAGGCGTGAATAGCCTTCTCGATGGGCGCATTGCTGACCACACAACAAGTCGAAGCATCAACGAGGTCGTGGGCAATCCTGACTTGAAAGGGTCGAAGCCAGAACGCGCTCTGGGACGGCCGGCCGGAAGCGTAAAGCTCATGGAACATGGTCACCCAACGGCCGCGCAGTTGTTGTCGCAATTGTTTGACGAATCGTCGCAACGCGAACGGAACGCCGCGCGATTGATAACCATAATTCGCATAGTGCAGAATGACGTGCTCGTGAGTCCGAGCCAGCTCCGCCACGCTAACATTGGCGAAGCCTGAAACGATCGTGTGTCCGCCCTTCGAACTTACGGATGTCTTTCCCGCGACCAGAAATGTGGTGGTGATGCCGTGCCCGGCGAACAGGGCGCGGGCGAGATTCAGGGCGTAATCGCCAACGCCGTCAAAAGTGCCGGGCAAATGCGGAACAATTTGCAGAACTGTGTCACGCGTCGCCATCGGACAAATACTTCCGGTATTCGGCCGTCGTGTCGCGCGCGATTTCCGGCCAGGAAAATTCTGCCGCGGTCTCGAGGCTTTGCCGGCTCAGCTGTTGGTAACGTTCGACATCGTCCGCGAGGAGACCGGATAGAACTTCGGCAAATCGGGAAACGTCTCCGGCTGGAACTAACAGGGGCGCCAGTTCGCCGCGCAAAATATCGCGCGGCCCGGGCGCATCGTAAGCCACCGTCGGAAGTCCAGCCGCAAGCTGTTCGACGACGGCCAACCCGAATCCTTCCACGTAACTTGGAAACGCGCCCACCGTGCAATCGGAGACGAACTGCGGAAGCTGATCCGGATCGAATTGCGGAACGATCTCGATGGAATCGTCGGGCATCATCTCAAGGTCGCGCCAAACGCTTTCGTTCGCGATCATGGTTCCGAGAAAAAGAAATTTGGCGGCGGGGACCCGCGCCCGAACTCCGCGGATGATTGCGCCCCAGTCCCTGGCGCCCTTGCGCGGACTCCACATTCCGATGAAGACGATTTTCTTTTTTTGCGCTCTCGTTTCCGCTGGAGCCGCCGCCTCGCTCAAAGCGCGGGCGCGCTCCGGCCGGAGACCGTAAGGCTGGACGATCGCAGGCGTGTCCAACTTCATTTCGTCGCGAACACAGGCCAGCTCATCCGAATTTGGCAGATTCAGCAGATCGCAATTGAAGACCGATGCGTCGGACGAGGCGCGACCGCGCTGATTGAAAAACCAATAGAAGGGACGGCCGAGCAGTTTCCCTTTCGACGCGGGCGCCCACTTTTGCGCGGCCATGCGCTCGAATTTTTCGTAGAGACGATACAAGCCAACGGAACGAGCTACGAGAAGGCCGCGGAAGCCTAACGACTTCTTCGAGAATGGCAGCGTGCCGATGAGCGCGTCGATCACATCGAACCGTTCGGTATTTTCCCGAATAAACTCTGCGGCGCGCTGAGGAAATCCAAGCAGGCGAAGCGCCGCGTGTCCGGGAGAAGCAGCCGGTTCTGGAAATGCGTCGGTGAGGCAAAATTTTTCGACATGATGTCCGGCCTTGCACCACTCCTCGGTGAGCTCGATCCAAACGCGAGCGGCCCCGAGCCGCGGGTCCCACGGCACGTTGACGACGGCGAGAATGCGAAGCGGCTTCTCCATCACGTAAAGAGGCTCGTCCAGAATTTGTGCCGGACTGGGTTCACGTAATGACGGAGCGCGATGGCGGGTTTGGCGTAACGGTCGGGATAAACGAACTGGTCGTCTAGCTGGAGCACGTATTTTCGCGGGTCGAAGGGGGCGGCGCGATTCGCGTGCATTGCGAGATGAACCAGGGTCTGGTTCGTGAAGTAGTTTGGTTCGCCTTTCAATTCGAGAAAACGCTGAGCAGTGAGCGACCAATCCAGTTCTTGTAACAGAAGGAGGAACCCGGAGTTTACGGGCTCGCTCGTTTCGCTCGAATCGCGCAGGACTCGTTCATCACCCGAGAAAAGGCAGTCAGCCAGATACATCGCCGGGGCGTCACGGGTCTCGACGCGCGCGTGCAGATCGTGGGCGCCCGCGAAAAACAGGACGTCGGAATCGACGTACAGAGTTTGTCGCATAACCGACAACGACATGATGAGCGCGAGCTGGCGACCCATCTGATATTCGGTCAGATACGGATACATTCTCTGGGGAACATTCTTCGGCACCCAGTCTTTCGCCGCGCGGACGCAGACGCATGGGTCGAGCGCCTGGAGGAATTGTTTGCTCGATTCCGAATAGCTGCCGTCCGACACGACATTGAACATCGCCGGCCGGCCAACATGCCGAAGAAAGGAACGGATCGACGCGACTTGTTCCGGCAAGGCGGATTCGCCTGAGTAAGAAAAAACTTCAAGCGGAAAGGAGCGCGACGGTTCGATCGCCGGAAGCATCCGCATTGAAGCTCGATAGATTCCGCGGACGATCCGGCCTTTCGCGCGAGCGAGATGATAGCCGTAATTTGGCATGAATCAGCCGGTGGCCGGCGGCCAGCGCCGGAAACCGCGATAACTCAGGACGAGATTCAGGAGCAGACTCGGGATCGCGGAGATGAGGTTGAAGGTGAGGACGCCGCGGACGCTGGAAAAATCTGTGAAGGGAATCAAGGCGAGCTGAGTAGCGAGAGTAAGCGGAATGTAAAGCCAGGAGCCAGATATCCAGGCTTTGGCGGCGTTCAGCGACCAAAGCGTGCTCGCCATTGCCGTAATGACGGCGCCGCCGACCATCAACAACAGCTCGCGATCGAGGTGCGCGTATTTGTTGCCAAGGACGAAGAGGAATTGTTGCGGAAAAAATATTGTGGCAGCGACGATGGCGAGACTGAATCCGGCGACGGCGCTCACGATCGCCGCGTATCGCCAGCGGAGTGTCGTTGCCTCCTGGGAGCGCGCGAATGCCGGCGCGAGAATGTTCGCGAGGAGATTACTCAACACCGCAAAGATCATGGCGAGCCGGCTGAGCGCTCCCACTTCCGCAATCGAGCTGACTTGCTGTCCAAAAATGCTAATGAGGAAAACCGTGATCTGGCCCTGAAGACAGAAGAAGATTGCATTCGCGGCCTGGCTCCGAATGAAACCGACCATCGCGGCGCGATCTTCTGCATTCTCGGGCGCGTTGAGATCGATGACGCCGGCAACGTAACGACGCAGCATCCAGTATTGGAGCAACAGCGTCGCGGAGCCGATGGCGATCGCCACGGCGCCATTCAAAAAGAGATACATTAAGGCGACGATTGCCACAAGGCGGGCGATGGCGCCGGTGAGATCAATCGTCTGGATTTTTCCGACGGCCGATTGCAGGCGCGGGACGACACTGAGGACACCATTGGAAAGCTGGACGCCGAGGCCCACCAGGACGGCGACGATCAGCAGCGCCGTGTAATTCGTCGAAGCTCCGTTTTTGACGAGCAGGTAATAGAGGATCGGCACCACGACGATCACGGCGAGGAAACCAAGTTTTCGCCGCAACCCGAGCGCCGTGTTCACCAGTTGGCCGAACCGGTGACGGTCATGCCAGACACGCCCGCCAATGGAAACGAGCCCAATGCTGATGCCGATGTCCGCGAGAAGATTCAGCGTTCCCTGCATCGTGTTCGTGATCGTGAAATACGCGTATTCGCGTTGATCGAGACGGCGAATGAGAAGGATGCCGCTGACAAAACCGATGACCTGCACGGCGCTCTGGACGAGCGCGAAATTTCCGACGATGCGCGCGCGATGCAGCGCCCGCCGAATGATGGGCGTGGAAGCCTCGTTCAAAACCGGCGGCGAAATCGGACCGAAGAAACTCATCGGGAGATTTCGCGCGACGCCGGACCGACCGAGATCACGGTCCGTAATTCGGACCGCGCGCTAGGAAGACTGAATCTGTCTCGGTTGATGATGCCGATTCGCGGCGGCAACGTCGTCGTGTTCTTCCACCGCCACCGGCGTGTTGTAGTACTCCGAATACTGGTAGTAATAATATTCCGGCAGCGACGTATCGACGTAATTCAGAATGACACCGGGCACGTTGACCTGGCGACTGTAGAGAAGCTCGAGCGATTTGCGGACGAGACGCGCGGAGGTGTAAGAGAGCCGCACTATGAACAGGGTCGCGTCGATCTTCGGCGCGAGACTCGTGGAATCATCCGCAGCCAGGACCGGTGAACTGTCGATGATAATGTAATCGTAGTGATTGTACATGTCCGCGATCAGCACGTCCGTGGATTCGCGGAGAAGATGTTCGCTCGGCTGGCCGAGGGTTTTGCCGCGGGGCAGAAGGAAGAGGTTCGGATAGGCCGTCGGAACAATGACTTCCTGCCAGTTCACTTCCTGTTTCAACACTTCCGAAAACCCGATCTTAGAAGACACGCCGAAGGTTTCACGGAGCGCGCCGCGGCGCAGATCACCGTCAATCAAAAGGGTGCGCGCGCCGGAGAGGGCCATCGTAATTGCGAGGTTGGACGAGATTGTCGATTTGCCTTCGTTCGGCACCGAGCTGGTGATGAGCATCGTCTTCGGCCGCGGACCCTCATACGGCATGAAGAAAATCGAGGAGCGAACGTTGCGATACGATTCCGCGAAAACGTGGCGCGCGTCGTCGGGCTGCAACAAAGTAACGCGGCCCTTGGTTTTCTCTTTCGGAATCTGTCCGAGAACGTTCTCAGAGAAATGGTGCTGGAATTCGCCGAACGACGCCATCCGGTCGTCGATCCGATCGAGGAGCAGCAGAATGGCGATGCCGGCAAGCGCGCCCGCGCCAAGACCGATGAGCAAACTCTTCAGTAGTCCGGGGCGCACCGAGACCGGTCCGCTGGCCATTTCCATGATCGAGACCTGATCGCCGCTATCCACACTCTGGGAAACGTTGACGTCCTTGAGATTATTCGTTAGGCGATCGTAAAGAGTCTTTAGCCGCTCGGCTTTTCCTTTGATGCGATTGAATTGCGCGAGCCGCTGGCTGAGATCGAGCGCCTTGGCTTCCCATTCCTTGATGTTGGCCTGCAGGTTTTCCATCTGCTTGCCGATGGATTTCCGGCGCGTTTCGAGTTTTTCGACCGTGTCCTGTCGATAAAGCTCGATCAGTTTCTCCTGCTTCGTGATCTCGTCATTGAGCTTGATGATCTTCGGATGTCTGGGCCGCAGATCTTTTGAAAGCGTTTCGCGTTCAGCCTTGAGCAACTGAAGCGCCTGCTTTGCCTTGAGGTAATCGGCTTCCGGCCCGACATCGGAGAACGCCATTCCGGCAGACTTGTCATCCGTCTGTCCGTTGGCTCCGGGCGGCGTCTCGGTCTTTCCCTGGGCGCGATCGAGGTTCTGGTCGAGATCAAGCAGGCTCAGCAAATCGTATTCGGTCTTGAGCTGCGCGTATTGCTGGTTCAACCGCACCAGATACGCCGCCGCGCTGTTCCCCTCCTCCTGGATGAAGCCGATGTTGTTCTGCTTCTGGAACTCGATCATTTCATCCTCGGCGCCGCGCAAATCTTTCTCGACTTGGATGAGCTGTTCGGTGATCGCGGTCGTAACCGTCGAACCCTGGTTCTCGCGCATGCCTTTTTTGAAATCGAGATACTTTTGCATCACCGCGTTGAGATACGCCTGGGTGTAATCCGGCGCGCTGCCGATCGCGATCAGGTCGAAAATCGACGTGCGCGGTTTTTGCATCACGGTGATCTCAACTTGCACGGGCTGCATTTCCGGATGAGTCGAGCGAACCAGCTGCTCGGCGCTGTGACGCACCTCCTGGCTCTGCATTAATTGAATCTGCGTGCCGTAGAAATTAACGCTGTCCTCGCTGTAGACCGCGCTCTGGCTGATGTTGAGCTTGCCCGCCAGCATCATCTTGCTGATCGATTGGAACGACGGCGGCGTCTGATAAATCAGCCAGGCCTGAACGAAGAGCCCGAGGCAGATGGTCAGGACCGGGATCCACCAGCGGCGTTGCAGAAGTGCCTTGTAACGATGGAGCCGCGTGATGAAGGCGGTGCTCCACGGAGCGGAAGCGGGTCGATCGGTCGTAACGGGCGCAGGCGCGTGCATGGTTTAGAAATTGATTGACCGCTGCGGCACCTGGATCTGGTCGTCGGGCTCCAGCACAAGATCTTCGTCGGTGTGCCCTTCTTCAATAACCCGTTTCAAGTCGACGAAGAAATTCTTTCCGTCCTTGCGCGTCACCCGCACTTTGCGCTTGTTGGCAAAATCGCCGAAACCGCCGGCGCGAATAATCGCTTTGCTGACCGTGTAGATTTCGTCGGCTGGAATTTCCTGCGGCCCCTGGCCTTTGACGTTTCCGTAAACGTAAATTTTGCCCCGTGATTTCTCGCTGACGCGATCGACGGCGATGATCACCGTGGCGTGATAGTAATATTCGCGCTCGAGCAGACTCTTGACCGAATAAGCAAGCTCTTTGCAGGTGCGGCCTGAAGCCGGGACGAGACCGACGTAGGGAACTTCGAGCTCACCAGTATCGTTGACCCGGAGATGCTGCGATTCGTTGTCGCGATCTTCGACAACGCGGAAGCTGACGTAATCGTTAGAACCGAGCCGCTTCTTGTCGTCGAGCACGGTCATCGAATTGGTCCGCATCACCGTGCTGGTGGTCGGCGGATCGACCGTGGTCGCTTTTGGAATTGTCGGCATGGGACTGGAATCCTGCGCGCGTAACGCGACCGGTGCCGTGAGGCAGGCGATGGCGATGGCGGTGAAGGTCCAGGTTTTCATGCAGTTGCAAGCGGATCCTTGTTAGAAGCTGTAAGTGCCGTCAACCGAGACGCGATTCTGCCGATAATCGCGGAGCGGCTGGTCCGAATCCTTTTGAGTGTATTGATAACGAAATCCGAGCGTCACGTGCGGGGTGAGCTGGTAACCAAGACTGAGCGCGCCGCCATAACGATGAATGTGTTCGGCGACAAACGGATTGAGGTTCGGCACGCCGGGAATCGGCAGGAAGAGAATGCCTTGTCCGCCGGAATCATCCGCTTTCTCATAGAATAGCTCGGTCGTGAACAGAGTGTGATAGAAAATGTTCCAGTTCGCGGTGTGGCGGATGTAATCAAGCTTCACGTAATTCGAATTCACGCCGAGCTGGCCCTCGTGGCCAATCGAGAGATTGTGGCTGAAGACGGAGTTAACGCGATGAGAGATGAGCAGGTTCGCGTAGTAATCGTCGAGGTCGTGCGCGTCGTTGACGACCCCGGTGTTGTCAAAATCAATGTTCTGATAGCCGCCGGCGACGCGGATTCTGAGATAACTTGTCAGCTGCGTTTCCAGGAAGAGCCCGGCGCTGTAGCTCACGGAATCATTCAGGATGTTCTGGTCGTAGTAGGTATCGACCACATTTCCCTCGACGCCGATGGTGATGGTGGCGGTGGGCGTGAATCCGATCGAGCCAGAGAGGATGTCGGCGTTGCGATCAAGATAATCGAAGGCGTCATTGACCGCGAAAAAGTTGTAGTGGTCGTACCCGAGCGTGACGACCGCCTGGTTCAAATCCCACAGGACCGAAACGCCGGCTGTGTTTTCGAAGCGGCCATAGTCGGCCACGTTACTGAGGGCGATCTCACTCACCGGATCCTGTTGGAGCGAGAACCGGTCGTGAAGATTGATCCGGAAATCGCCGACGAAAATATCAAACGCGAGCTGCGATCCGGGAGAGATCAGAATGGAGTCGGTGTCGTAATTGGAATGATCGAGATAGAATGAGTGGCCGATGCCGATATCGAATCGCAGCGTGTTGAGCTGAGTGATCGGCCAAAGAGCGTTCAGGTTGATCATGGGGCGCAGAATGATGTCTTCCTGCGGCGAGGTCCTGACCGTGATCGGACCGGTCGGGCTGGGGAAAGTAAACGATCCGTCTTCCGCGAGGTTGACATTGTCGTTGTACTCGACCCCCAGCGAGGCGCTGAATCGAAACTTGATAGGGCCGACTTCCAAATTGTAGGGGATCTTGTCGATCGATTGACGACGCGCTTCGGCAGCTGCTTCACCCGCAAGAGAGGGTCGGACGGCATCCTGGGCGCGAACGATTCCACCTGCGCAAAGGAGCGGAAGCAAAAGTGCGATGGCGAGTCTTCGGGCGAACGGCGAAGGAGAAGTTGCGTGACTCATGTGGGTGTCGATCCGGTTGATTAGCAGAAGTGATACCAAAGCGATCGAGCGCATCCTGCGCCGATTTTGTTAGCTGGCGCAAACCCGGCGCAAGCCCGTTTTGGATTCAAGATCTGTAGTTTCAAGGTTAAGCGATGTAACGGCGAGTTTTCATTGAGATGGCCCGCACAGCAAGGAAAAAACGCCCAATCGCCCCCGTATCGGAAAAAGCCTGACCCACGCTCACAACGTTGTAGCGGGCAAATGTTTAGCGATTGGCTCTCAAAAAACTAGAATAGTTGGCGCACTCTTAGCTTTTGGAGAGGATCAATATGACTTGGAATTTCTCTCCCGGAGTTCTCAAGCGTTGCCGGATCGCAACTGCTCTGTCTCTCGCGGTCGTGATGAATTCGGCCTTTGCGGGCGAAACCACGATCGAGCAGACAACCGGCGTCTACGACACCAGCAATCCGGCGAAAAATCTGGCGCGGATGAATTGCGGCGCGACGATCGATTTGATCGGACGGGATGGACGCGCGGTGGTTGTGACGAACAAAAATTCCAGCGCCAGCGAGCTCTCGTTCGACGACGACACACTGAATTATCCGCTCGCCGAAGGCGACACGACGTTCGTCGTTTCGTTCCCGAGAATTTCCACGCTAGATCGCTTCACCTTCGTGAATGAAAATGCTGCCGCCGAGGGCGAAATGAGAATTGCGGCGTCGAATTATCGGTTGCCGGCGAACAGCCGGAAATGGATCGAGGTGAACGGCGGCACGTCATTCGCCGGGAAACGGCTCTTCGATCTGTCACTCGCCGGAACGGAAGCGCGTTACGTGCGTCTGACGTTCCACGTTACGAAAGCAGGAAGCATCGCGGCCGTCGGCCTCTACGGCGCACAATCGCTTCAAAAATTCGCGGCCCGGCAGCGCGGCGCGATCCGCGTCACGAACACCGCCGCCACTCGCCGGCTCGAGGACATGCTCAATTTCAACTTCGCCAATCTCTACGCGCGCGCCCGAATCGTTTACATCAGCTCGGGCCCGAAGGAATTGGCCAACCGCATGATCGACGATGACGTCATCACGGCGTTCGAATTCACGCCGGCCGATCCGCATCCGACGGTCATCGTGGAATTGGCGGACCGCGAACGGCTGCACCGCGTAAGCGCGGTTTACAAAATGGCGAAGGGTCGCCTCGATGTCTTTCTCTTGCAGGATCTCGGAACCGATCCGGGAGAATTGAGCGGCGCGAAATCGGTCGCCTCGGTCACGGATACCGACGGTGACGGCAAAGCTGCGCTGGATTTCGATACGCAAGGCGCGCGTTACGTCGCGCTCCGCTGGACGCCCGCGGACAATTCGACGCCACACAGTTTCGAAGTCGCCGAAGTCAGCGCGTTTGGCGAGATGCCGCTTTCGATGTTGAGCACGATCGAAACGCCGGACATTTACGCGGACAATTCGGCAGGCCTGGTGAGTCCGCCGCTCGTCTTGCAACCGCCGGTATTGCCGCTGGTCAGCGAGTAGTTTTTTCGACCCGCAGGATTTGCCGGACTGTCCGCGAGAGCGCTTCCCTCGCCTGTTCGAAATCGTCGAGACCCAGCACCGCCACCTCGAGCAATCGCTGACCGAGGTTGCGTTTTCCGTCGAGCGCCGCTTTCAATCGCCCCGCGAAATTCCATTCGCCCGTATCCGCCGGACCCGACGCGACACGTTTGTCTTCCTGGATACAGACGAAGACAAAAAGCGGCCGCTCGTTTTGCTCGAATTCGTACGAACGAAAATCCAGAGCGACAAGTTCGGCCTGCACTTTCGCGTCGGGCCGCGCTCCGCGGAATGTGCGGCCGATCGCGGGCAGACAGATTTCCGGCGAATGACTGCGGACGAGTTGAAGCGCAGCGCGCTCAGGTTTCCAATGACCAAAAAAGGTCCACCACCGCACCCCGCGGGGATCTTCCCACGCCGCGCTTTTCGCATCGTCATAGTGAAGAATCACGCGCGTCGATTCAGGAATAGGTAGCGAGGCGACAGTTTCGTTTTTGGCCGGCCAGATGACGTCCCACGCGGGACGCTCAGTCAGGTTGCGCTCATGATTGCGGTACCAAACCTCGGTCCCGACGAAGACCAAAACGATCCAGGCGAGTGCGCCCCATTGCGCTGAAAAAATCCGCAGCGGGCCAGATGACGCGGGCGCGGCTTGCGGTCCCCCCTTCCAGAGCCACGCCAAAACGAGCACTCCGGCCATCCCGCACAGTAACGCCGCCGTGCCGATTACGTCATGCCAGCGACCGAGCGCGTCCAGGCCGCTGTTCGCCGCCACGAACACGAGCGCGGTTGCGCGAAAAACGTTGCAGACAAAGACCCAACCGCACCCGAGCACGAGCAACGCGATCCGCCTCGTCCATCGCAGATGAAGCAATTCGCCCAGAACGAGCGCGACCATGATCCCGGCCTGGAGGGTTTTCACACCGCTGCATGCTTCGTCCACGCCGACGAATCCATTCCGCAACTGGATGACATTCCCCAGTTGGTAGGCTCCTACTCCGAACCAGCCCGCGATTTCCACCGCCACGTAAGCGACGGCACGCATCATCGTCTGGACAACGAAGTTCTCGAACTGCACCGGCCACGGCACCGCCGTGAGCGGAAAACAAACCACAAACGCAAAATGCTTTAGCCACCGCGCGCCGCCGGCACGGAGGAGCGAGAGCAGAGAAAAATCGATCACGCAAAACGCCAGGACCCAGCTGAGCAATCTCCAATCAGGATTTGCTTCCTCGATGACGCGAATGGGAAAGAGCAGCGCCAGTGTGAACGCCATGCTCACGGTAACCATCGCGTTATTCCGCGCGCCAATGTCGGGCGCGGGCCGGTGTTGCCACCGCAAATAAAAAAGCAATAGCGCGAGGAAGGGAACACCCCAGCCGTAGTTGTATTGCGGGTTCAGCGTCCACTCCACGCGCAGGTGGGCGAACAACCAAAGCCAGAGCAGACCCGGAACAAGCCACGGGAAAAAACGCGACATCTGCCAGAGATTCATCGGGCTGCACGCAAAGGGCAACGCCGAACCGCCAGGGGCATGACGGGTGCTATGAAGATGCGGGCGCTCTTCTATGTCCTTTTCTAAATGCTTTTTGCGATCTGCCTTGATCGCGCCCTTTCTCGTCGCCACGGCCCACGCAGTCACGCTGGACTGGAGCACGACATCGTGGACGCCAGGTTCGCTTACCAACTCCTACGACATCGATCCGGCGAAGGCAGGTAACGACATTACCGTCACCGTCTCAGGAAACACGGCGCAGCTCCAACCTGAATTGGCCTCACCCAACCCGCTGACCCCGGCGATCACGACGAATTTTCAAGGAGGTCAGGCCAATCCTGTGAGCAGCCTCTGTCTGGCTGTCAATTTCACCAGTCAAGGCCAGGCCGTCACCGTCGCCGTCGATTTCTCGTCACTTTACACCCTCGGAGTTCAGAACGTTTCTTTCACTCTTTTCGACGTCGATTTCGATAATGTCGCCGGGATTTCAACCTACCAGGATCAGCTCAGGAACATCGTCGCAACTGCGGTTGATGGCAGTCAGGTTGTACCGACTATCACCACGAGCAGCAATAATACTCTGTCAGGCTCCGGCCTCACTCAAGTCGTCGACGGAACGGTCAGCACTGCGGACACCGGCCCCAGTTCAGGCAACGGAAATGTGACCATCAGTTTTGGCGCGACGCCGATCAAATCGTTCACCTTCACTTATGGCAGCGGCAGCGGCACCGTGGCCGATCCGACTTATCAGCACGTCGGCATTTCCGACATCACATTCACGCCGGTGCCCGAGATCAATCCGACCTGGAGCGCGGTCGGTTCGTGCCTGCTCGCGGCGGTTTTAATTCTTCGTCACAGTGCAAAATTCCGGAAGTAACGATTGTTTCGGCAACGTCCGCGCCTTGCAGCGGCGAGATTTTTGCAAACGCTGGGCGCGCCGGCTCGTGATTGGCGTTGTCCTGGCGCTGATGGCGTTCGGAGGATATCGCGGTTACGGCATCTGGCGGAAACGGCATCTCGCGGAACAGGCGCAGAATTTCTTCGCGCAAAAAGATTATCAGAGCGCGGTGCTCGTCGCCCGGCATCTCCTTCAGCTCGATCCAAAAAATATCGCCGCTTGCCGGATCATGGCGGAAACGGCGGAGCTGGCCGGGAAACGCGAAGCGCTTTCGTGGCGCGAACAAGTAGTCGCGCTCGATCCTTCCGACGCGGCAAACCGGATCGCGCTGGCTAGCGCCGCGGTTCATTTCGGTCAATTGGATCTCGCTCGCAAAACCCTCGATGCGGTCGACCCGTCGGGTCGCGCGAATTTGAAATATCATCAGCTCAACGGCGCGCTCGCGATTGCCGAGAGGAACACGGCACTTGCCGAAACGGAGTTTGCCGCCGCGTTCGAGCTCGAACCGAACAACCAGCAGCTGGTGCTGAACCTCGCCACGGTCCGGCTCACCTCCCCCGAACCGGCAACGCGCGAAAAAGCTCGCACCGAGCTCGCGCGCCTCGTCGAACAAAATAATCTGCGTCTCGACGCGCTGCGCGCGCTCACCGCGGACGCGCTGGCAAACAAGTCGTTAGGCGCCGCCGAAAAATGGGCGGCGCAATTGCGGGCGGAAAAAGGCGCGACGTTCTCGGATCTTCTGCTCTACGTCGAAGCATGCCGCAAAAATTCCGGCGACCAAAACGCCTTGCTCGACGCCGAAACGAACGCGGCCCGATCGCCTGCTACCGCCGCCGCGCTCATCACCTGGATGAATCGCCATGAAATGGCGCAGGCCGCCCGCGATTGGGCGCTCGGTTTGCCCGGCGAAATTTTGAATGCGCAGCCCGTCCCGCTCGCGGTCGCCGAAGCCTACAGCTTTCTTCAGGATTGGAACGCTCTGCACGGCTGGGTGGACGAAAAGAATTGGGGCGAGGAAGAATTCCTTCGGTTCGCCGTCCTAAGCCACGCGCTTCATCACCTCACGCCGGGCGATCGCGCTTCGATGGAATCGCAGACGGCGTGGGCCGCAGCGTTGAGGGCGACGAAAAACCGGCCGGACCGGCTCGCCGCGATCGCCCAACTGGCGGAGGGTTGGGATTACGCTGAGGAAGCGGCGGACTCCTGGTGGTTAATCGCGAATGGAAACGAAAACGCGAAGGAAGCGCTCACGGCGTTGCAGCGGCTTTACAAAGCAAAGCAGAATAGCCACGGCTTGCTGCGCGTGGCCAAACGCGCCCTCGAATTGAACCCGGCCGATCTCGTCGCGGCAAATAATTGCGCAAGTCTCGGTCTCCTCCTTAATGGCGACAGCGCCTCGCGCCGGCTGGCGACGAGATTGCATTCGGAAAACCCCGCGAACGCGGCCTTCAGATCCACCTACGCATTCGCGTTGTTTACCGAAGGCAAAACGAACGAGGCGCTCCGCGAAATGGAGACGCTGAAGGAAGCGCAGCTGCGTCATCCCGCGATCGCCGCTTATTATTTTGTGATGCTGGTCGAGAACGGAAAAATGGAACGCGCCCATTCGTTTCTCTCGGCCGCGAACAAAGCGCAGCTCCTCCCCGAAGAACAACAGCTCCTCACCGCTGCGACGCGCAAACTTCTTCAACACGATTCACAGGCCGTGATGAAGACCGCCGCCGCGGACAATTAAACACCGGTGCTGAATCCGGGATATAGCGTCATCCCGCCATCAACAAAGAGCGTCGTGCCGGTGACGTAATCCGACGCGTCGGACGCAAGCCAAACCGCCGCTCGCGCAATGTCCTCCGGCAAACCAACCCGTCCGGCCGGAATTAACTGTAACAATTCCGCTTCCGCTTCCGGCGTTTCCCACGCCGCGCGATTGATCGCTGTCTTGATCGCGCCCGGCGCGATGCTGTTCACGCGGATTTTTTTCGGCGCCAACTCCTGCGCCATGCTTTTCATAAGCTGCATGATGCCGCCCTTCGACGCGGCGTAGTTCACGTGCCCGGCCCACGGAATGACCTCATGCACTGAGCTCATGCAGATGATCTTTCCGGCCGAGGAGGAAATCTCCGGCACAACGCCGCGCCGCAAAAATTCCCGCACCGCTTCCCGCGCGCAAAGGAACTGGCCCGTCAGATTGACCGCGATCACGGTGGTCCATTGCTCGAGCGTCATCTCGTGAAACGGCGCATCGCGCTGCAGGCCCGCGTTGTTCACCAGAATATCGATTGTCCCGAATTGCTTCACCATTTCGGCGAACATCACGCGAACCTCCTCCTCTCGGCTGACATCGGCGCGGATCGCGATCGCGCCGCTGCCACTTTCCTGTATTCGATCGACGACTCGGGCGGCTTCGTCGGGCTCGGATCGGTAATTGACGACCACATCCGCCCCGGCCGCGCCGAGCGCGAGCGCGCACGCTTCGCCAATGCCGGAGTTCGCGCCCGTGACGAGCGCCTTCTGGTTTTTCAGTGGCTTTAGTGAGTCTGGCGAAACGCTCATAATCTGTAAACTCGAAGCCGCAACATCAGGTTCGCGCGCCCCGGCGCAAACGGTTTGATCAGTCCCAACCGCACGAACGCAGAGGCATGGAATTAGCTATTTGGAGATGCGGGTTCCACCACGACCTGATCATGCGATTTGCGACCGAAATTCAGGGCGATGAAAGAGCTCAAACATACCGGGCCGCACAACCAACGGTCCACCAATCCAATGAAATTCCTACTGACTCTGCGCGCCGCCCGAATGAAGTCTCGCAACATCTTGCGCTCGCTGCCCAAGCTACGCATGATGCTGTTCGGCTTTGGTCTGTAGCCACCGGCGATCTCTCCTGGCCGCAGGGCCTCGAAGCGCTCCTCGGCTTTTCGCCTTCGTCCTCCACAGGCACGATTGGCTTTTGGCAGAAACAACTCCATCCCCAGGATCGCGCTCGCGCCGGCACGGCCATTCATGAAGCGCTAGCGGGCGATTCGGATCATTGGACTGGAGAATACCGGTTGCGGCATAGCGACGGGTCATATCTCGATATCCTCGAGCGCGCTTACATTGCTCGCGATGGGTCAGGCCGGCCGTCGCAATTCGTCGGCTCGCTCATGAACATCACGGCGCGCAAACAACTCCAGGATCAGCTCGTCCGTTCCCAAAAATTTGAGGCGTTCGGGCAGCTCGCTGGCGGCGTCGCGCACGACTTCAACAATTTTCTCACCACGATTCTTGGCTACAGCGATTTGTTGCTCGATGAGCTGGAAATGAAAGGCGAGATCGCGGAACACATCCGCGAAATTCGGGGCGCGGCCGCGCGCGCGTCGGCATTGACCGGACAACTCCTCGCGTTCAGCCGCAAACATCCGCTGGCGCCTGCCATCGTGGATGTGAATGCGCTTCTGACGAATCTCGAGCGCTCGGTCCTTCGCCTCCTCGGCGAACACATTTCCGTGCAATGCGATTTCGAAGGCGGCAAGGACGGACTGCACACAAAGGTCGATCCCGGTCAGCTTACCCAGATCATCCTGAACCTCGTCGTGAACGCGCGGGACGCGATGCCGGGCGTTGGCTGTCTCGGGTTGGAAACCGCCGCGGTTACGATCGAGCCGTCGGATGATCACGATTGCACGGAGGAAGAACTTCCAGCCGGCGACTACGTTCGGATCAGCGTGACCGATAACGGCACCGGCATGACCGACGAAGTGAAGCAACATTTGTTTGAGCCGTTTTTTACCACGAAAGAAGAAGGCGGCAGCGGTCTCGGCCTGGCGACCAGCTACGGAATCGTCCGGCAAAGCGGCGGTCGCATTTGTGTCGAGAGCGAGCTGGATAAAGGCACCACCGTTAGAATTTTTCTCCCGAAAGTCGCCGCGCCGCCGCCACCGTCCTACAAGAAACCGGGCGCAAACAAACTGGCGACCGGCACGGAAACGATCCTCGTCCTCGAGGACGACATCAGTGTGCGGCATTTGTCGGTGCGGGTGCTGCGTAGTCTTGGCTACGAAGTGCTCGAAGCCGCGAATGGCGACGACGCGCAGCAATTAATCGGTCGCCGCAACGGCAAGAAGATCGACCTGTTACTCACGGACGTGGTGATGCCGCAAATGAGCGGACGCCATTTTGCCGATTGGATGAACAAAACGAGCCCGGGCACGAAGGTCATTTTCATTTCCGGTTATCTGCAGGAATCGCTTCAGCCGGCCGATCGGCGCGACCAGGAAATGTTCTTCCTCCCGAAACCGTTCGACTCCGAACAGCTCGCCACGAAAATCCGCCAAGCGCTCGACGCCTAGGTCGAACAGGTCTTAAGTGGCCTGTTGTGACTGCGCCGGTGACGCTCGAAGACATCAAAGCCGCGCGAAAGCGCATCGAGGGCGCCGTTTATTATTCGCCCTGCCCGGAATCGATTCCGTTGAGTGAGCTCACCGGGATGAAGATTTTCACCAAGCTCGATTACGAGCAGCGCACTGGCAGCTTCAAGGAACGCGGCGCGCGCAACGCCCTCGCGCAATTGCCACCGGACCAGCAACAGCGAGGCGTCATCGCGGCGTCGGCCGGCAATCACGCCCAGGCGCTCGCCTACCAGGGGAAATTGCTCGGCATTCCAGCGACGGTCGTCATGCCGAAGTACGCGCCGCTGATCAAAATCGGAAACTGCGAAAAGCTCGGAGCGAACGTGATATTGCATGGAAAGGATTTCAGCGAGGCGAAAGAAAAGGCCTGCGAGATCGCAGCGGAACGCGGACTTGCTTATATCGACGGCTACGACGATCCGGCGATTATCGCCGGTCAGGGCACGATGGGTTTGGAAATCCTCGACCAGGTGCCGGACGTCGACGCAGTGGTTGTTCCGGTCGGAGGAGGAGGACTTCTCGCCGGCGTGGCGCTGGCGGTGAAAAGTTTGCGGCCGCAAACGAAAGTGATCGCGGTCGAAGCGGACCACGTCGCCAGTTTTTCCGCGGCGATTCAGGCGGGAAAACCGGTCCGCATTAATATGCAGCCGACACTTGCGGATGGATTGGCGATTGCGCAGGTCGGCGCGAATGCGTTCGCGACGGCGGCGCCGCTGGTCGATCGGATCGTTGTCGTAAGCGAGGAACAAATCGCTATTTCGGTGTTGCGCATCCTTGAGCTCGAGAAGGGTGTGGTCGAAGGCTCAGCTGCGACGGCGCTCGCTGCCTGTCTTTCCGGGCAGCTCCCGGAACTCGCCGGCAAACGCGTCGTGCTGCTGCTCTGCGGCGGCAACATCGATCCCAATGTGTTGAGCCGCGTCGTCGAGCGCGGCCTCGTCGCCGATGGCCGGCTCGCGCGTTTCACTGCGATCATCAGTGATCGGCCCGGTGGTCTCGCGGATCTCGCCGCCAAAATCGCGTCCGCCGGCGCCAGCATTAAACAAGTCGTGCACGATCGCGCCTTTGCCGGCTCCGATGTTTCCGCGGTCCATGTCCAGTGCACCGTCGAGACGCGGAACCACACCCATCTTGCGGAACTGCGCGCCCGCTTGCGGGAAAGCGGCGTCCAGACACTCGATGCTTGAACGGCTAAACGCACTTCGTAGTTTGGCGGATGCCAACCGCCGAAACCGAATTGCCGGCTGCTAAGTCCGCAGCGAAGACACGACCAGTTCGCGAAAAGGATCGGGTCGATTCATTCGCTGATCGGCACATCGGCCCGAACAAAGCAGCGCGCGCGGCGATGCTCGCTGAACTTGGTTTCGAAAATCTCGACGAACTGATCGACGCGACGGTTCCAAAAAACATCCGGCTCGATCACCCGCTGAATTTGCCCGCGGCAAAATCGGAAAGCGAAGCCCTCGCCGAACTCCGATCTCTCGCCCAGAAAAACACGGTCGCACGTTCGTTCATCGGCGCCGGCTATTCCGACTCGATTATTCCGCCGGTCATCCAGCGGAACATCCTCGAGAATCCCGGCTGGTACACGGCCTACACACCTTACCAGGCGGAGATCGCGCAGGGACGGCTCGAAGCGCTCCTGAATTTTCAGACGATGATCACCGACCTGACGGCACTTGATATCGCGAACGCGTCGTTGCTCGATGAAGGCACCGCCGCCGCGGAAGCGATGGCGCTCTGTCGGGCCGCCGTAGGAAGTGAACGATCAACTTTTTTTGTCGCGAACAATTGCCATCCGCAAACCATCGAGATCATCCAGACGCGGGCGAAGCCGCTCGGCATCAAAGTCATCGTTGGCGATTTCTCGAACTTCAAGTTCGACGACACGGTCTTCGGCGCACTCGTCCAATATCCCGCGACGGACGGCGCGATCTTCGATTACGAATCGTTCGCCAAAGCTGCGCACGACGCCGGGGCCTTGCTTGTTGTGGCCGCAGACATTCTCGCGTTGACGTTACTGAAACCGCCCGGCGAGTTCGGCGCCGATGTCGCCGTCGGCAGCACGCAACGTTTTGGCGTGCCTCTCGGATTCGGCGGCCCGCACGCCGCCTACTTCGCCACCCGGGACGCGCACAAGCGTCACATGGCTGGCCGTCTCGTCGGCGTTTCCCACGATGCGACCGGCCGCCCCGGTTATCGCCTTTCGATGCAAACCCGCGAGCAACACATCCGTCGCGACAAAGCAACCAGTAACATCTGCACCGCCCAGGTTCTTCTCGCCGTGATTGCCTCCATGTACGCCGTTTATCACGGCCCGCGCGGCCTGCGCGCCATCGCGCAGCAAGTGAATGACCTAACGAATCGATTGGCGGATTCGTTGCGAAGCGCGGGCATCAAAGTTGCGCACGCACATTTCTTCGACACCCTTCGGATCGAACTGAGCGAACCGGAAAAGGTTGTCGCGCGCGCCGCCAAAGCCGGAATGAACCTGCGCCCACTCGACGAAACCGGAATCGGCATTTCGCTCGACGAGACCACAACCGAAAAGGATCTCGCTGCGCTCTGCCAGTTTTTCCGCATCGAATTGCAGATTTCTTCCAATCGAGAATCGAGAATCGAAAATCGAAAATCCGCCTTCCTCTCCCATCCTGTTTTCAACACGCATCAGACCGAGACAGAGATGCTGCGTTACTTGCGTCGGCTCGAATCGCGCGACCTGTCGCTGACGACTTCGATGATTCCGCTCGGCTCGTGCACCATGAAGCTAAACGCAACGGCAGAGATGTTCCCGATCTCATGGCCCGAGTTCGCGAAGCTGCATCCGTTCGCGCCCGACGATCAAACGGTTGGTTACCACGAGATGTGCGATCAGCTGGCGGATTGGCTCGCAGAGATCACAGGGTTCGCTGCTGTTGCTTTGCAACCGAACGCCGGCTCTCAAGGTGAATACGCGGGCTTGCTCGCGATCCGCGAGTATCATGCGTCCCGCGGCCAGGCTGCGCGCAACATTTGCCTGATTCCCACGTCGGCGCACGGAACGAACCCCGCAAGCGCGGTGATGGCCGGATTCAAAGTCGTCCCCGTCGCCTGCCTGAAAGACGGCGACATCGATCTGGCCGATCTCCGCGCCAAAGCCGACACGCACAAGGACGATCTCGCCGCGCTGATGGTCACCTACCCTTCCACGCACGGCGTCTTCGAAACGACGATCCGCGAGATTTGCGAGATCGTGCATTCGCACGGCGGCCAGGTTTACATGGACGGCGCGAACATGAACGCGCAGGTGGGCCTTTGCCGGCCCGGCGACATTGGCGCCGATGTTTGCCATCTCAATTTGCACAAAACGTTTTGCATCCCACACGGCGGCGGCGGCCCCGGCGTCGGCCCGATCGGCGTCGCCAAACATCTCGTCCCTTTCCTGCCCGCTCTTTCAACAATCGGCAATCGGCAATCGACAATCGGCAATTCCCCTGTCGGTCCCGTCACCTCGGCTCCCATGGGGAGCGCCAGCATTCTCACTATCTCCTGGATGTACATCCGCATGATGGGAGGCGAAGGGCTGACCGAAGCGACAAAGATCGCGATCCTGAATGCGAACTACATCGCAAAACGGCTCGATGGTTATTATCCCGTTTTGTTCAAGGGCAAACGGGGGCTCGTTGCGCATGAATGCATCGTCGATCTGCGCCAGTGGAAGAGCGGGGGCGTGGAAGTGGAAGACGTCGCAAAGCGATTGATGGATTACGGATTCCACGCCCCGACTGTTTCCTTCCCGGTCGCAGGGACATTGATGATCGAGCCGACTGAGAGCGAATCGAAAGCCGAGCTGGATCGATTCTGCGATGCGATGATTTCAATCCACGCGGAGATCGACGCGGTTGTCTCCGGCAAGGCCGATAAGAAAAACAACGTGTTGAAAAATGCGCCGCACACCGCGCAGCAGGTTGTCTCCGACAAATGGGACCATGCCTATTCGCGCGAAGAGGCGGCCTATCCCGCGCCGTGGACCCGCGAGTTCAAGTTCTGGCCCGCGATCGGACGAATCGACAGCGTTTACGGGGACCGAAATCTGTTTTGCACTTGCCCGCCGATCGAGGCGTTCGACGCGGTATCCTGACTTAAGTCTGCTCCGGCGCGAGCTCGGCAGACGTGGACAAGCGCGATGGGACGTGGCGCAGCGCGGTGCCGTTCGTTTCTTTCGCGGCGGCGTGGCCGGCCTCATGATACTCGGCATCGCTGTTTACTTCCCAGAGATCGTAAAGCTTCGTGTCAGCCAGGATATTCTCGGCGCACAACATCGCGGTCATCATGGCGTGGTCCTGGTTGTTGTATTTGTGCATCCCGTTGCGGCCGACGAGATGCAAATTCGGATAACGCGACTCAAGCTCCTCGCGGATTGTCTCGACGTGGCTCGCGTAATCGTCGTCGTAAACCGGATATGCTTTCTTCTGGCGAACGACAGTCCCGTCCAGGACATCGCCATGTTTCGCGAGACCGATCTGAAGCAGCTCGCGTTCGGCCTGCGTGATCAGGTCTTCGTCCTTCGCGTCCCAAACGCCGTCGTGTTCGAAGCAGAAATATTCCAGGCCGTAACAAGCCTTGTCGTCATCCGGCACCATCTCGGGCGACCAGGAACGGAAGTTCTGGATCCGGCCGACCTTCACATTTGGATCGTGGATATAAATCCAGTTGTCGTGAAAGGCGTCGCGGTTCTTGACGATCAACATCACGGTGAGGAAGTCGCGATACTTCAGCGAATCCGCCGCCGTTTTCGCCGCCTCAGAAACAGCCGGCTGAATCCCGCGGACCAGCTCGCGCATGGGCGCGGATGAAATGACGTGATCAGCCTCGAGCTTCTGAGTCTCGCCCTGTGGATCCTTGAACGTGACCGCCCAGGTTTCGTTCGCCGCGTCGTAATCGAGCCCGACAACTTTGCAGCCCATCTCTACTTTGCCACCCATTGCCTGCGTTTTTTCCGCGCACGCTTCCCACATCATGCCGGGACCGCGCCGCGGGTAACGGAACGAATTGATCAGCGTCTTAATGACGCGGCTGCGGTCGCCGTTGTAACGCTGCGGGATGAGCGCGTTCTTGATCGCGCTGCCTAACGACAGGCCTTTGATTCGCTGCGCCGCCCAGTCCGCGGAAATATCTTTGCAGCTCATTCCCCAGACCTTCTCGGTGTAGGTCTTGAAGAAAGTGTTGAAGAGGCGTTTGCCGAATTGATTGCTAACCCAGTCCTCGAAATTCTTCGGATTTTTGACCGGGAACAGTTTCGCCTTGAAATAAGAGAGCAGACACAACGTCGACCGCACGACGCCCAGCTTGATCAGCGCCTCAAACGCGCGCAGCGGATAGGCAAAGAATTTCCCGTTATAATAAATCCGCGACGAGCGCGGCCGGACCAGCATGTCGTCTGGCAAAATCTCCGTCCAAAAATCCTCGACTGCCTTCGACTTCGAAAAGAACCGGTGCCCGCCGATGTCGAAATGAAAACCCTTGTAGGTCGCCGTCCGCGAGATACCGCCGACGTAAACCGGATCGGCCTCGAGCACGGTGACCGGGACGTTGTTCTTCGAAAGAAGATACGCCGCCGTCAATCCAGCCGGTCCCGCACCTATGATTGCTACGTTCGTTTTCATTAATCCTTACGCTACCCAGTTGCCCCTCGTGAAATTCCACACGTACCACCCCTGCACGCTGAGCCCAGCCGCGCTGAGCAACGCCATGGCCGCCATGCCACTGACGCGCACCCACAGTCGCGGGGTCGGTAATTGATGCAAAAAATGGAGAATTGCCAGCACGATTAACGCGTGGACGCAAAATTCATAGCGGAGCATGCTCTCCATCTCCACCGACGCCACCCCGCTGACCGACACATAATAGATGACCGCGGCGCAGAAATAGAACCCGACCCGCGTGGTCCAGGCGAGTCTCCGGCGAATAATCGGCAGCAGCTCGGACATCATCATGGCTAATAGAAGAACGCCGCCGAGCGTCATCGTCATCTGGCTCGCTTCGGTGGGATTGTTCAGCGCCGGAACGAGCCATCGATAACTGGAGGGCTTAAACACCGCCTGGTATTCGGGAGTGATGGCCCAGCCGGACTGCTGCGTGAGCATGTACATATCCCAGCGGCCCCAGCGGAGAAGGCAATAGAAAAAGAACACACCCGCCCCCAGGGTTGCCCCCACCATCACCAGAACCGCCGAACCGTAGCGCTTCACCCACGAGCGGACCTCCCCCAAGCCGCGCCAGCCATTCCGAAATACTGCCTGCACTACGGGATAACCGGCGCACGGAATGCCGACGATCCGCGTCGCCGACATGATGAAACCGTGAAACACGGCCAAGGCCCTCGCGCCCTTTCCCTCAGCCGTGCTCCAGAACATGAATCCAAGGAGTCCCATCATGAACATCGACTCCGAGTAACCCGCGATCAGAAAGAACGCCGCCGGGTGCGCGAGAATCGCAAGCGCGCCGAAGAATTGCAGGAGCGGCGAGAGGTTCCACCGTTGGCAGAAGAGGAAGAAATAACTCCAGAACGCCCACGCGGCTGCCTGCGCCGTGACGAGCAGCGCGTCGTAAATGCTCAGCCGCGCGCCATAATGTAGGATCGCCGCGATCGCCGGATACGCCGGGAAAAACGCCACGTTCGAGACTTCCATCATTTTGTGGCTGACCGGCGGAACGGTCGACTCGTAGCCGCGATCGACGATGTTCGCGAACCAGTAGCTATCGTGCTGGATGAGGGTGTTGTAACGGAACGAGAGCGGCCCTTCCGGCGCGATCAGGACCACTGACACGAAGACCTGGACGAGCGTGATCATCAACCCCAACGCCCACGGTCTGAACAGGATTGGCTTGGGATTCATCGGCGCCGGTTTGGGAACCGCCGAGGAGACACGAAAGCCCTCGTCAATACAAGGCTTAGTCAGCAGCGTCGTCTCCACCGGAGAAAAGCGCACGCACTCGAGAACTTGAATGTCGTTTCCTGTTTTCAGAGGAAACTTTGGACGGGGCGGGGCGGCGTTTATTCGGCGGTCCGTTTTCGCACAATCGTGCCGGGACGGGTGAGCGCGGCGCACCTTCCGAAAGCTCCAAGCTCCAAACATCAAGCTCCAGAGAAGCTCCAAACAGCAAACATCAAACATCAAACAGGAGCGAAACAGACACCAAGCCCACTGCGCCAACGGCGCTGTTTGAAGCTTGGAGCTTGGGATTTCTCTGGAGCTTGGAGCTTGGGATTTGGAGCTTCCGGCGCTTTGCGCCGTCAGTGTCCGCCTGTCACGGTGTACCCGTCGTTCCGCAGGTCCTCCGCCAGCTCCAATTCCATCTGAAGCGCCGCCTCGTACGGCATCGGGTTCAGATGCTCATAGAGCTCCGGCAACAACCGCACCCCATATTTCTCCACCACCCACGCCGCCTTGTAACCGTGCTTGTGATTTTCGAACCGATGTTCCGGCGGCAGCCCGCTCATCCCGACATACACGCACGGCTTCTTCGGATCGCGTTTCGGATTCATCCGCAAAATCGTCGGATGCCGCGCCACCTTTGGATCGAGCAGGATCACGTAAACGTTGTGATGAAATTTCTCCGGCGCCGATTCGTTCGCATCTTCTCGTCGGTATCGGAGCCGCGCCATCATGGTCACGATAGGCGCAACCAAGCGGTCACGTAAAACGGCACAAAATCCCTCTTTATCGTCGGGCAATATTTGGGTCTAATGGTCGTTCACCCAAATGCTCCGGAACATCAGACGAATCGAGGACGAGCGCGCGCGCATCGCGCGCTATCAGCCGACTGTGGTGGGCACAAGATTTTTCAACAACCGCCAGTATCACGCGGATTTCGAGTGGCTCATCCTTTCTTACCTCACGAGAGCGCTCCGCAACGCTGGTTGGAAGTATCCGGAATACGCGGAGAAGCTCCCACCTCCCCAGCCGGATTTTCAAACGTATCTCACACCGGACACGCCCTGTTGGCTGGTCGAGACTACGGAAGTGTTGCCACCAGATTATCGCCGGGGCGGTTTCTTCCGCAGAAGCGCTTCAAACGGCAAAAAGATTCCCATCGCGCCGGATCCCCAGCCGGAGCCCTGGCCCAGCTATTACCAGTTGTTCCGGACCAAACTGGCAAAACCCTATGCGGCGAACTCTTCTCTGGTCATTTACGACGACATGACTGCTTCGGACTATCCCGATTACGCTCCATGGCACGAACAGTTGTTCAGGCGACTCAAGACGTGGACATACGACTCGGCCACGACCTGCGATCTCACCCGCTCGCAATATCAGAACATTTTTGTCGTCGATGCGAGTGGCATTGACGCCGTCCGCCTTTACCCGCACTGGGATGTCATTCGAGGGAGGCCGAGGCGGCGCGATCACTTGCCCAACGGGATTGTCATTCCCGCCATATCTCCCGCTCGCCGTTCTGATTCACTGCCGCTGACAGAGAACCGGGATCAGTGAACAACTAACCGGCGACGCTCGCCGCGCGGATGAACCATCAAGCGTTCAGTGCCCGACGTGGAAATCCTGATGTTCAGCGGGACATCATCGCATCATATTCTGGCGGAGATTTTCCGATCCAATGTGCGCGGTTGTCTCCTCAAGATTGAGGCGGCGGAGGAATTGATTCCCGCGCTCGAATCGCTTCGCCATCATCACACGTTTCGTTCGCGCCGGATCACTGAGCTTCACGAAAAGATAACGGCGACCAACGGCGAGATTGCAAGCCTCACCGCCCGCGAGATCGAAACCTTGCGTCTGCTGGCCGACGGCAAATCGAGCAAGGAACTCGCGACTGCTTTAGGCATCAGTATAAAGACGGTGGACACCCCACCGGAGCAATCTTATGCGGAAACTAAGACTCCATTCCGTCGCCGAGCCGGTCCGTTACGCTCTCCAGCACGGCCTGGTAGATTTGTAGCCGCGAAAAAATATCTGCCGTCGATAGGAAAATTCTTGCCGGTGATTTGGAACTCGGGTCTACTCGCGGCAAATGCACCCCCAGATTCCCCTCGGGAACCGGTCCGTCCGACCGCTCTTCACCCAGGCCGCAATGCCCATCCGCAGCGGCGCTTTGCTTGGTCCTAAATAGAAAAACCAAACTCATGACCATAAAAACATTACTTCTCGCCACATCGCTCGGCGTGTCCGCGGCGATTTGGCTTTCGACCGCCAGGCTGGCCGCGCAATCGATTCTTCCAGTCCCAGCGCCGACTCCCGGCGTGCCGGTCCCTGAGACAGGTCCGGCAGTGCAAATCACGATGGGCGATGGCACGGGTGTTAATCTGAAGCTTCGCGGCCGCCACTCCAGGCGGGTGCGGCTTCGTCCAGCTCAGAGGGTAACAATTCTGTTGCAATACGATCGGAGCTGGTCCGGCGTTATCCTGGACGCGGCGGCCTTAGACGGCGGCAAGGTCAGCTTTCCTGGCAATCGCAATCTCATTGATGCATCCGGGAAAGCTGTTTTCCAGTTTAGCGATGCCCAGAAGCCCGGCCTTTATCGCATCGCTTTAAACTGTGGCGGGATCGTTTCGACCTTGCAGTTCTGAGTCCTCAACCCTGACGGCTCGGGCGATGACGGTTCGCTCCTGGCCCCGAGCGCCATGCCGTCTGCTCCAATTAACCGCTGATCCTTCTTCCCCAATGAAATCTCGATTCGTTCTCACTCTTTCGATCTTCTCGACCTTCGTCGCTGCTCCTTTGCTCCGTGCCGATGTGGGCAACCTCAACCCGACGGGCCCTGCCGGTTCTTTCAATGGTAATGTGACCACCGGTTGCTCGTATGACGTGTTTACGGGCAACGCCACGCGCGCAATGACTGATTTGGTCGTGCCGGGTGCGGTCGGATCTTATCCTTTGGCATTCGGTCGGACCGCGAACAGCCGCAGCGCCATGTCAGGCCAGTTTGGTAGTGCAGGCGGGCGGCAACATTCCTACAGCTGGGACCTGGATGGCTCGGAGACAAGCAACAGGAACCCATCGTTCGCGCCCACATATTATACGGTCAGTTTCCCCGATGGCCGCGTCATCACCTTCACTCATTCCTCCCCGTCCGATCCTTATTTTCGCGGCCCGCCGGGAGTGCAAGAGCGTTTCCAGCCGCTCAATACCAATACCGGCTCGCTTCTGGCCTACCTTGTCCTGCCGGACGGTGGTCGGGTAGAATTCAAGGCGACGCGCGTATCTGAGTGCGATTACGAGCTCCACCCTCCGTGCACCTACAGCTACAGCTACCAAGCACAGGCCATTATCGATCCCTATGGGGCGCGGACCCTTCTCGCCTACAACGGCGACGGCACTTTGAACACAATCACCGAACCGGCTGGCCGCTGGATCCAATTAATCTATGGGTTCGGTCCTCCGGATAATTACGGCTACCGCGATCAGGTCATCGACCACGTGACCGCGAGCGACGGCCGATCGGTGCAATATATCTATGCAAGGCAGGCGTTCTACCCCGCCGCCAACAGTTACACTTACCTTAGTAATGTCGTGTATTACGGTGATAACTCCCTGACGGCGACCTACACCTACACGGCCCCAAATACTCCGAACACATACACTTTTCTGCCGCGTCTCTTAACCTGCGACGATCCGATGTACGCAGGGCCCATGAAGAAAATTTTGTACGAGTACGCCACGGGAACCAACGGCGACAACAGTGCGGTCGAGTTCGGCCAAATCCGCTTCGAAAAAAGCATCGACGGTCAAACGGTATCGACTCTCCAGTTAATTACTTCTGGCCGGGCCGAGGTAAAAGGGGATGGCTCAACTCGATACTTTGATTTTCCCAGCATCGGATACCAGGTTTCGAACTGGAGCGATTTCGAGAATTTTTTTCCTCGCGCCCTGAATCAATACGACCCGAACACGGGATTTCTGTCCTCGTTCGGGGATCGCAATGGCAACACGACAAATATTGCGTCCGACCCGCTAACCGGAAATCCCACGACGATTACATTCCCCTTGACTGCATCCGACAGCGCCCTGGGGAAACCACCAGCGACCGTCCAATATGTCTACGGAAGCGCCACCTGCCCCGATCCGAATAACCGGGACGGAATCAACCCTTATTACCTTTACAGTGCAACGAACGAACGTGGATTGCCTACCATCTATAGTCGCGATGTAAACAAACGGGTTACCCGAATCGACTATCCGGATGGCGGCTTCGAAACATTTGCTTATGACGGCTTGGGCCTCGGCCAGGTAACGGAGCACCGGCTGCGCACCGGTGGACTCGAAACATTTACTTACGACGGTGCCAGTCACCTTCTCACCGAGTATCGCGACGACCCCGGCGTTTTCCTACACATATTACACGTCGTTCCCATGGAAGGACCGTATCAAAACGATTACGGACGCCAACGGGCATGCCACCACGATCGATCAATACAACTCGAGGGGGCAGGTCACCAAGATCACTCACCCTCTGGGGCAGGACGAAGTGAGTCCTTCGAACGTTCAGAGCGGATACAACCCTGATGGCACTCTCCAGTGGAGGCAGGATGAGCTGGGCCATCGAACGTCATACGCTTATGACGAATACAAGCGCATTACTAGCATTACGCTTCCGCCGCGCCTCCCAGGCAACCCCAGCCCCGCGCCCACTTCCTTTTATTACGATCACACCGGCGGCACGAGCCTTACAGATTATTCCCACACTGACTCCAATCCAACGCGAATCAAGCTCCCAAGTGGGAAGTTGGCGAAGATCGCTTACGACCGCAATTTGCTCAAAACATCCGGGACAGCCGTTGGACCGGATGAGGTGACGGACGCGGCTACGACCAGCTATACCTACGATTACAATGGCAATCTGAAAACAATCAAGGACCCGAACGGACAGGCGAGCGGAGCGTACACCGAGAATTTCTACGATACCAGGAATCGTCTGACCGACGTGAATGATCCAATGGTCAACGATCCTGTGACGCCGCATCACAACGGCAACGGACACACGATGAGCTGGATATACGATCAGGCCGGGAACAAGGTAAGCGAGAGGAACGCAAGAGATCAAGTGATCACTTTCGACAGCTATGATCCGACCAACCATTTGTTGCAAATGACGGCGCCGCAGGTGCCAGATCCCGCCGCCGTGACCAAATATACCTATTATCCCTCTGGGCTCCTCCACACGATGCAGGACCCGCAACTCGTGGCCACCAGCAGCAGCTATTCTTACACTTACACCTACGATTTGATAGGTCGTCAAACGGCTTTGGCTTATCCGCCTGATTCGCAAGGCACGCCACGATCGGAATCGAGCACGTACGACACCGCCGGAAATCGCCATACGTATACGAACCGCGCCGGGACCGTTCAGACCTTTGCCTACGACGACCGCAACCGGTTGACGGGCTTTAGTTGGAGTGACCTGACCACGCCATCGCAGACGATGTCCTACGATGCCGCCTCCCGGGTGACGCAAATCTGGAATTGGGACGCTACCATCGTTAACGATTACTTCGATGACAACACGCTTAGGAGCCAGAAAGAATGGACGCCGGATTTTAACGACAACGTTCCCAGAGTCGTCGCCTACGATTATGACGCGGATGGCAATCGCGGCAATATTACCTATCCTTCAGGGAGGGATTACAGTTACAAATATTATGGTCGTAACGATCTCTGGAGCATTAAGGACAATGCCTCGGGTATTTACCAGGTGTCCTTTGTCCGCGATCCCAATGGAAACGTAACGACACGCTATGTCGGGAACAACTCGGTAATTACGGATGCTTCCCAGCGCGACGTCCTTAGCCGGATCAAGCACCTCGAACATCGCCTGGTTGGCATTCCTCCCAGGACTTTCGACTATCAGTACGACGCAGTAAACAATCGCACGTCGTCGCAACGCGATGGTGGAACGCCCGACACCTACTGGTACGATCTGGCCGACCAAGTAAACGGCACCACCCCACAAGGCGGAGCTACCGTCGTTTTCAACTATGACGCCAACGGCAATCGGACAAATGGCGGCAGTTACGCGAGCAATAATTTGAATCAGTACACGACGTTCAATAACCAGGGCGTAATCTACGATGACAACGGCAACCTCAAGAGCTATAACGGCTGGACCTACACCTACGACGCTCAAAATCGGCTGAAAAAAGTGCAACAGGGCGGCACGGTCGTGGAGCAGTTCTGGTATGACGGCCTAAACCGGATTATCACCAAGAAGCTAAACGGCAATGTCACTTTCAACGTTTACGATAACTGGAACTTGATCGAGGAATACGCGGGTCCGTCCGACGCGCCTCCACCGAGCCCAACCCCAACCGCCACGGCCACCGCGACAGCGACAGCCACGGCGACGGCAACACCTACCGCTACCGCCACCGCGACGGCAACGGCGACGGCGACGGCGACGGCGACTGCCACGGCAACAGCTACGCCGACGGCAACAGCCACCGCCACCGCAGCTTCCACTCCAACCGCTACGGCCACAGCTACGGCAACCCCGACTGCGACCCCGATCACCGATCCGACGCCGTGCCAGGTTTGCTGTGATCCTTGGATGACTTGTATCCAACCAATCGATCCCGGTGCTTACGTCCCGGTAAAGCCGCGCAACAAGAGCTGGAAAGCCAGCGAGGGGACAAGCTTGCCTTCCCTCGAGTCTCCAGTCGGCTCGGATTACATGTTCGCGACATACGTCACGCCGTCGAAGCGGTCGCTCGGAATCAAGGGTAACCGGCCAAGGACCATGAGCCTTACGGTCATCACGCCGATCGCGGTCTATCTGTATGCGGGCAACCAGATCATTGAGAACGTGACGACGGGCTACTTCTATTACCCCGACAGCCTCGGGAACACTTCCCACGTGACCGATTCAGCCGGCCACCTGCTGGAGCGCTACACCTATGACGCGTTTGGAAAGCCGACCTTCTACAATGCCGCGGGAACGCTGCTGCCGGCCGGCTCGAACTACGGCATCCGCCATTTGTTCCACGGGCAGCTTTGGACCCAGGAGACAGGCTTGAACGACCATCGATACCGGCAGGCGCTGCCTGCAATGGGAATCTTTATGCAACCCGATCCAATCGGCTTTGCTGGTGACCGAACTAATCTTTACCGCTACTGCGGCAATAATTCGGTGAATTGGCTTGATCCATTTGGCTTGCTTGAAAGCGGTGGCGGCGCCGGGGGACGACCGCCTGTGCCAATATTGTCCTTAAATGGCACGGCCACGACCGAAAGAATTGTGATCACCGCTGATCCTATCTTTGACATCAATGCGCCTTTCCATGACATGCAAGGTTGGGTCAGCGCGAATTCGCCGCTAGGAATGCTGGGTTTTCCGAATCTAGGCGGTGTGTCATTTACGTTGACAGGCACGGCCTCGTTTACGCCGCTTTTTTCAACTCCGACTTTGGGAGTACACTCTCTTCCGCCCGTCCCATCCGTCCCCGTATTTCATCCGTCTCCCGATGCAACTAACCTGCCGCGTAGTGGAGGCCTGCTTTATACAGCCTCCGCAAACCTTGGCCTAATCTACGGGGCCGGAGCCAACGTGAGTCAGGCTTACGGGCTGTACTCCAATGATAAGCCGGGCGGATGGGAGTCCAATGGTGCGATGCTCGGTGGACCGACTGGCGCTTACAGTCATGTTGATCCCCAATCGGTTAACCAGATTCCGCTAATAGTCGGCGGCGGGGTTTCTATCGCGGGAGGTGCTTGGTTTAGTAATGCCGCCACCCGACAGGATCTGATGGGACCTTTTGCGTCCTTCGGCGTAGACACGCCTTGGTTCTCCAGCACGTACAGCACCGACCGAAACGGTATCTATGTCATCACTGTCGCGTATGGATTGCCTCCTAGCGCGGCTGTCACAAGCTATCCAACTGACACAAAGCCCCTCGGAGGTCACTAGATGTTCCTCCCGACGATACGACAAGTAAACCTATCCGTGCGGCCGAGGCTCATAAACATGCCCAAAACGATTCAAGGAGTGGGGAACCAAAATCATGAAGGCTAGGCCGCATAGGCATACTTATTGGATTGCCGGTGTTATCTTTTTCAGCGTGTTGTACGGCTTATTTCTCCTCGTATCCTATCCCGAATGGCACAAATATCAGCAATTACACGAGTTCGGGCGCGAGACTATCGGCACTATTGTGGGCAAGAATCTCGCGCGCCATCGCAGTATCCAATATTCCTATACGGTGGGAATGCTCGACTACAGCGGAAGTGCAAACGCCAGTCTTGCTCGCTTACCTTTTGAGCAAATACATGGGGGCGATCACATTCCGATCACGTATCTACCTGACCGCCCGGACATATCCGTGGCTGGAGACGCTACAACGTTTTACCTATCGTGGTCGAGACTATTGTTTGTGTTTGCGCCGTCCATTTGCCTTGCCTTCAGTGTCCCGCTGGTCGCTCTGCTTTGGCTAATAACGCGGAAATTGAGAATGTCGTGAACACGCGCCGGAAACATTCACCCGGGGGCAACAGAAAGGGTCAGGTAACATGAAAGCAGTTTCGGCGAGCGTAAGCTTGCGGAAAAAAGAAAGGAACTGTTTTCAGGAACTACGTCGGGATCGATATTCACAAGCGCTAAGGCAGAACAGAAGGGGTCAGCAACTGTCTTAGATCGCAAGGGTAAATTCAGGGTGTTTGAGCAGGTGGTTGGTGAGGACGATGAGCTTTCGCATG
>Ga0137403_10000335_pt1 | contig 60272 bp, 58 predicted proteins | sample CZOMad2_1_16fung_FD_122057 | JGI IMG/M metagenome (GOLD analysis project Ga0137403, IMG submission 122057) | Vadose zone soil fungal communities from Angelo Coast Range Reserve, California, USA - CZOMad2_1_16fungal (Hybrid Assembly) | ecosystem: Environmental > Terrestrial > Soil > Vadose zone...
AGTTGGGCCGGCGAACGGATTTTTCTGGTTTATGAAGGCGTGCTGACCGACACGGCGACGATGATCAACGGCCAGACCGTTGGCGCGTTGCATCAGGGCGGTTTCTATGAATTCAGCTACGAAGTGACGACGAACGTGGTGGTCGGCGCGAACACCAACGTGCTGAACGTGACCGTCAATGAATGGTCGGCCAACGCGTCGGTCAACAATGCCGAGCGCGAAGGAGATTTCTGGAATTTCAGCGGCATCTTCCGCCCGGTTTATTTGAAGGCCGTGCCGCAATCCGAAATTGACCGGCTGGCGGTGGACGCGAAGGCAAACGGCCAGATCACCGTCAACGTCTTTCTCTCCGGCATCTCCAATAACTGCACCGTTGTTGCCAGCGTGACGGACAGCAATAATGTTCCACTGGGAAATCCCTTTACTAACAACGTGTCCCCCGGCGCGACCAGCACCCTGCTCTCCGCCACATTGCCCGCGCCAAATCCATGGTCGGCGGAATTTCCAAATCTTTACACGTTGACGGTCCAACTGCTCGACACGAACAACGTCCTGATCCACACGGCAACCAACTTGATTGGATTTCGCACGATCACTTTCAGCAACGGCATCGGCTATCTCGTCAATGGAAAAAAAATCGTCCTGCGCGGCATCTGCCACCACGAATTCTGGCCGACCGATGGACGCACTTCAAGCCGCGCGCAGGGCGACTTGGACATCGCGCTGATCAAGGACATGAACTTCAACGCCGTTCGCATGACCCATTATCCGCCGGACAAAACATTTTTGGAAGAATGCGACCGGCTTGGTTTGTATGTTTTTGACGAACTCACCGGCTGGGCGCAGGCTTATGACAACACCGTGGCATCCAATCTTGTCCAAGAGATGGTGATCCGCGATGTGAACCATCCTTGCATCATCGCCTGGGACAACGGCAACGAAGGTGGATGGAACACCAATGTGGACAACAACAGCGCCACTTCAACCAATGTCTATGCCATTTGGGATCCGCAGAACCGCCACGTCAATCGTCCCAGAGACCTTGTCAACAGCGACCTTTTTAACAATGTTGTGGATGATCACTATCCATCCTACAGCACCTTTGCCGGCAAGCTTGGAGCGGGCAAGACCGCGTATTCCTGCACGGAAATTTTGCACGGACTTTTTGACGGCGGCGCGGGGGCGAGCTTGTCAGATTATTGGGACTTGATGCGCACCGCCACCAACGGCATGGGAATGTTCCTGTGGGTCTTTTCTGATGAAGGTCTGGTGCGCGATGATCTGGCCGGCGCTCCCATTGACGTTCAGGACCAGCAGGCGCCGGACGGCGTGGTCGGTCCTTATCGCCAGCGCGAGGCGAGCTACTACACTTACAAGGCCACTTACAATCCGGCGCAAGTCACGCCGCCCAATCCCGCTGCTTTCAATGGCACGCTGGCCGTTGAAAACCGTTTCAGTTTCACCAGTTTGAGCCAATGCACTTTCGACTGGCAGCTCGGCTGGTTCCCGGACGCCACCGATCCAACCAACACGTTCAGCACGAACGCGCTCACCGGCGGTTTTCTGGTGGCGCTGGACAGCGGCAATTTCGCCGGCCCAAATGTGGCTCCGGGCGCAACCGGTTCGCTCGCGTTGCCCGGATTTCCGTCCGGCAGCACGAATTACGACGCCTTGCGCCTGACCGCGACTGATCCTTTCGGCAACAACCTTTACACTTGGACATGGCCGCTGCACACGCCCGCGCAAATCCGCGACCGGATTTTGGGCGCGGTTTCTTTGGGCGCGCCCGCCATTTCCGCCAGCACAAACGCCACGGAAATCATCGTCACAAACGGCCCGCGCGTTTTTCATTTCAGCAAAACCACCGGCGTCATCAACAGCCTGACGGTTTCCAATCAATCCGTCTCCTTTAGCAACGGCCCGCGTCCCGTCGCTGGTTCCGCCTGGACCGTGGCCAGCCTCACCAATTATTTCGATGGCACGAACTATGTCATCCTGGTCAACGATATCACGAGCGCCGCCGATGGTTTTCAATGGACATTGCGCCCGGACGGCTGGTTGAAGCTCACTTATCAATACTGGTTGACCGGCTCGCAAAGTTTTATGGGTGTCACGTTTGATTATCCGAACAACAACGTGACCGGCATGAACTGGCTGGGACAAGGGCCGTATCGCGACTACAAAAATCGGCTGGCCGGGCAGGAAGTTTTCGTTCACACCAAGGCCACGAACTACACGTCAACCGGCCGGTCTATTTTACAACAGGCAAACACGACTCCGTGGGTTTATCCTGAATTCGCCGGTTACTACGGACAGTTGAACTGGGCCACCCTGCAAACCACGGAACAGCCGATCACCATCGTCACGCCGACGACCAACCTCTTTTTCCGCGTGCTGACTCCGCCGGCTTCTGGAAATGCCAATTCAGACACGACTTATCCGCCGGGCGCGATTTCGCTGCTGCACGGCATCAGCCCGATAGGCGATAAATTTCATGCCGCATCCGGCTACGGGCCTTCAGCGGCGTTGAACACCGCCACCGGACTTTACACCGGCGAAGCCAGCTTTTTCTTCGGCACACCGCCGCCTTCCGGCGCCGACCGCGACGGGAACGGGCTGGTGGACGCCTGGGAACTCCAATACTTTGGCTCTCTTGGCCAGAACCCCAAGGCAAACCCGGACGGCAACGGCGTGCCGCTGGCCTTGGACAACGCCTTTGGCCTGTCACCGACGAACGCAGCCGACCCGAATGTCTCGCGCCTGCCAAAAGCGGCGGCAGGCACGGTTGCTCCCATTGCGCTGGCGTATCGCGTGCCGTTTTCCCAACTGGATTATTTCAGCTTCATCCCGCAGATTTCGGATTCCCTGCTCCTCTGGTTCGGGGCGGACCTGTATCCGCAATACTTTTTGATCAACTCCGCCCCGAACGGGACGGAAAACGCCTACGCCGTTCAGCCCAACATCCCCGGCTGGCCCGGCAACACGAACCAACTGTTTCTCCGCCTTCTTATTCAAAAAAAATAATTTCTCCCGCTTTCTTGGATTCCGTTTTCAAACAGGTTTTGTTCAACCAAGACGCTTCGCGGATTGCGAACATTGCCCGGCGGCGACACAAAACGTCGGTCGAACCAAAGTCATTTCTCGAAGCTCGCAGTCGCGGAGCGACGACGGGAAATTACCACAATCCATGCCCCATTCGGTATCATTTCATTTGCTCCAAAGTTTGGTTCGACATTTTTCTTCGAGAAATCCAGATCGCAATTGGTTGGCTCAAAATAAGCAGCCATGGGCCGTAAATCATTAGCCACTCTTCCGACGGAAGATGGGTCACCAAGTATAGACAAACATATCCTCCCGAAAGACATAGCAGCGTGAATAAGACTTTCCACAGTCCACCTTTCAGCTTGGAATAAGGTAAAGCCAATAAAATCGCCAGTAGCGTATATGGAACAGTCACGGTTAGGCAGTAGTGAAGCAGCAACGCCTTGGGGCCATACTGTGCGCTCGTGACAAACGCGATGAAGACGCCCCAAATAGCCCAAACTGAAAAAAGCAGACCCAAAAAACGAATAATTGTGCACATCAAAGTTTTTTTCATAAATGTCCTTTCGATTTTTTTGAACTCGAGTTCAATGTTTTTTGATTGACCGAATCTTTGAGCTGAAATTTCAAACGCGCGTTGCTCGTTCAATCCCGATTTCATCTGCCACTCGATTTCCTCGCGCAAATGAATTTCCAATTCTTCCAGCGGCACAGGCGATTCTATTCCCGATGCGAGCATCTGTGTTCGCCAATCAGCGATGGATTGTTCGAGGTCAAACATATTGCTCCTTTCGCAAGCCAGACAAAACGGAATGAACCAGCGACCATTGTTCGTGATGCCTGGCCATCGCCGCCTTGCCGTCTTTTTTGAGCAAGTAGTATTTGCGTTTCCGTCCGGTCTCGCTTTCCGCCCAGCGCGATTTGATCAAGCCCCGGTGTTCCATCCGGTGCAACACCGGATAAAGCATTCCGTCCGTCCAATTCAATTTGCCGTCCGAGCGCACTTTGACTTCCTGGATGATGGCGTAACCATAGCTTTCGCCTTTTGCGAGCAGCGACAAGATCAGCGGTTCAGCCGAGGCGGCGACCAGTTCTTTGCGAATCATAGGAACACGATACATAGACTTTATATGTATGTCAAGCGGGAAAATTGCCTGAAAGAATTGCGTGCCAATTTGTGGAATTCGTGGCTTAATTTCCGCATGAACATTCAAGTGGCCGTCCTTTGCGACGCGGCGACGGATGATAATGGAAAATTAAACCTCCTCGGCGCGTTCGACACGATTTTCGCGCCGCAACTGCCCGCCGTGCATCCGCAATGCGCCGTCGCGCTGCGCGTCACGTTCATGTCCGGCGATGAGGGCGACCGCAAGCTGAAACTCAATTTCGTGAACGCCGACGGCAAGAGCATCATGCCGCCGATTGAAATTCCCGTCGCCGTGACTTTTCCCGATGACGCGCATTTCGTCACGCGCAATTTCATCGTGAACATCCAGGGATTGAAATTTCCCGAAGCCGGCCTTTATTCCGTGGACGTGCGGCTCGACGACAAATCGCAGGCGGCCATTCCGCTTTGGATTAAAAATCTGCCGCCGCGTGCTGTTGCGTAGCGGCGTCTCGGCAGAGCGCCGCATTTCTTAAAAGAATTTTCCGGCTTTCCGCCGAAAGCCGCCACGATAAATTTATCGGCGACTTTGGGCTTTGAACTTCGCGTTTGAACTTTAATAATCCACGCATGACAAATAACGAAACGGTTCTGCAACTCGACCTACCCGGCATAAAAAAATTGAAGAGCGGCAAGGTGCGCGAAGTTTTTGACCTCGGCGACAAATTGCTTTTCGTCGCGAGCGACAGGATTTCCGCCTTCGATGTCATCATGCCCAACGGCATTCCGCGCAAGGGCGAAGTGCTGACGCAGATTTCCTATTTCTGGTTCGCGCAGACCGAATCGTTCCAGCCGAACCATCTGCTGTCGCGTGCGGATGAGCCGCTGCCGGAAAATCTGAAACCGTTCGCGGACAAAATCGCGCGCCGCTCGATGGTCGTGAAAAAATGCCAGCCGCTTGCCATCGAATGTGTCGTGCGCGGTTATCTCGCGGGCAGCGGTTGGAAGGAATATCAGAAATCGCAGACGGTTTGCGGAATCAAACTGCCCTCCGGTTTGAAGGAATCGTCGGAATTGCCCGAACCGATTTTCACGCCCGCGACGAAAGCCGAAACCGGCCACGACGAAAACATTTCATTTGACGAAGCGCGCAAAATTGTCGGGGACGACATCGCGGAACAGGCGCGCGCGGCGAGCTTGAAGATTTACAATTTCGCCCGCGACTACGCGCGCCAGCGCGGCATCATCATCGCTGACACGAAATTTGAATTTGGCCTGTTCGACGGAAAATTGATTTTGATTGATGAAGTGTTGACGCCGGATTCCTCGCGCTTCTGGCCGGCGGACAAATATGTGCCCGGCAAAAGCCAGCCGAGCTTCGACAAGCAATTCGTCCGCGATTATCTCGAAACGCTCGACTGGAAAAAAACTCCGCCCGGCCCGAAATTGCCGGACGATGTCGTTGCCAAAACCAGCGCGACATATTTGGAAGCTTATGAACGGTTGACCGGCAGGAAGCTATAATTTTGCGCGCGAATTGTAATTTACAGGCTTAATTATTGTTGAACGATTTTCGCAACCAATGGGTCTGAAAATTGTTCATATATAAAAGCTTGCCGGAATCATTGGCGACAGGCTGAATGTCGGAAGAAACCCAAACGCAACGTCTCACCGCGCTTGGAATTAGAAGTGGAAAATAATGGCCTTATGAAAACAAAAATCCTGCTGTTGAGTGTTGCTGCAATTTTAATCATCGGAATCGTCGCGGCGGCGGTCTGGTGGATGTTGCGGCCGCAGGTCATCACGTTCAGCGACGACGCGAAGCTGACGCTGCTGGCTGTGGATTACGGCAAGAAACATAAGCCACCGGATGTCAAGGCGTCGTCGGGGACGCGCGTGCGCCGGGGCAATTCATTCACCACGACCAACGACACGCTCGTGGTCTGGGTGCGGCAGGAATACGATTCCAAGCAATATCATTACTTCCAGTATTATGCATACGACAAGGCGGGCGCGGCGTGCGTCGGTGCGAATGCAAATTACGGCGGCAACCGCCAGGGCAATGAAGTCGTCGGCATCCGGCTCGACGGATTTCCGCGCCGGCAGGGCAAATTCTTTTTGCGCGTCCAGGAGCAGGGCAATGGCGGGCAGGAAATTGCCGACAGGCCGTTGGTTGTCCGCAATCCGGCGCGTGGTCCGTTTTCAAGCTGGTCGCCGGAATCGCTCCCGGCGACGAAGGACGACGATGACGTGTCGGTGACGCTGACAAAACTGGCCGCGGGCGCGGCGATGCCTTACACGCGCAACAACGATGATCCCGACGACGCGATGAACAAGGGCGTGCAGGCGACGTTCAATGTCGAGCGGAACGGCAAGCCCGTCACGAACTGGCAGCCGGTTTCTGTCGAAACGTCCGATGCGACGGGCAATCACGTCAACGGCTATGTCTCGGGCAACCAATGGAACGGCAACGACGACGTGGCGACCTATCAATATGGTTTGTGGCCGGACGAACCGGCGTGGAAATTGCGGTTTGAATTTTCGCAGCAGTCGGATTTCGCCGACAGTGAATTGTGGTCGGTGCAAAATATTCCACTCGAATCGGGACGCCAGCAGGATTTTTACAATTACAACAACCGGCGCGGCACCACCAATTCAGTTTTTGCCGAAACCGATTTGAACGGCTTCCACCTGAAAATTTTCACGCCAAAGCAATTCACCGACGCGGGGCAGGGTTCATATTTGCAGGGCGGCCTGCACATTCAAGTCACGCCGACGCTGCCGAATGGGATGCATCTGACAATCACCAAGCTCACCGATGATCAAACCAACGACATCGCCAGCATGAATCAAGGCTGGGGCGGCGGCGGCGCAACCGGCACGACTTTTAATTACGGCTTGCGCGACGTCGGTGGCGCTACAAATCTCAACCTCATCATCGCCCTGCACAAAAGCCGGTTCGTGGAATTCACCGCCAAGCCGGAACAAGCGCCGCCAACACCGGCAACGGCGGCACAATAAAAATTCACGGCCATGAAAAAAATTATTCTGTGGAGCGTAGTTGGAATTTTGATAGCCGGAATTGCCGTCGCCGTATTTTTGTGGCTGACCAAACCGCAAGTCATCCAATTGGACAAAAATACGAAGCTGACCTTGCTTGGCGTGGAATACGGCAAGCATCATAAGTTTCCAAAGGTTAAAACAAAAGTTGGACACACGAGCGGCGGGCCGACTTCTTTTGACACCACGAACGATACGCTCGTAGTTTGGATTTTGCAGGAACACAAAGGCAATCAGGGTTACGGCTGGCAGACGCTGGTTTATGACCACGCGGAAACGGCGTGCGTGCAAAGTTGGGCGAGACAATGGAATCAGGTCGGAATGAACAAGCAAATTGCCGCCGTTCAACTGGACGCTTTTCCGCGCCGCGATAGCAAATTCATTTTGCGCTTTCAGTCGTGGGGAAATGGCGGCCAACATGTCTCCAAAGATGGATTTGTCATTTCCAATCCGGTGCGCGGAAAAACATTTTCAAAATGGATGCCCGACTCATTGCCGAATACGCAATCTGACGGCGATTTCACCGTGACGCTGAACAAATTGATCGCCAATGCGCCGTCACCCTACAATCGCGGCGGCAACCTGCTGAAAAACGATCCGGCCAACAAAAGCGTGCAAGTTGATTTCGATGTTCAGCAAAATGGACATGTGGCGACGAATTGGAACCCGGTGCAGGTTGAAACTTCCGACGCAACCGGCAATGATATTCGCGGCTGGATCAATAATTTTCGTCAGAACGGCGACACACCGGGTTATTTTTATCAACCCGGACTTTGGCCAAATGAATCGGCGTGGAAAGTGCGCTTGGAATTTTCCCGCACATCCGGTTTCAACGACGACGAACTTTGGAGCGTGACGAATATTCCCGTGCGCGCGGGCAGCCAGCAGGACGCCCAGATTTTTTTGGGCGATCCAAATTCAAACAAGGCAAAGACACCCTTTGCCGAAACCACCCTCAACGGCATTCATGTGAAATTATATTCCGCGACACAATATACTGATCAAAATGAATTTCCCGGCGGCAACAGCAAGGTGGTCAGCATTACCATAAAAACCGATCCCAACCCGGAAACCAACAGCATGAGAATGTCGCCGCTTTCTGTGACCGACGATCAAGGCCGCGCATTGAATAATCGAGGCGCAAGCTGGGGCGGCGGCAATTATCAATATCAATTTGCCGAGCCGCGCAACATCCAGTCGGTGAACGTCACCATTGCATTGCATAAAAGCCGGTTTGTCGAGTTCACCGTCAAGCCGACGAAGCAGTGAAATGCAAAATCTCGTCGAAGATTTTCTGCAATTCCTGCGCCACGAGCGCGGGCAGTCCGATAACACGGCGAAAACTTACGCCGCGTTGCTCGGAAAATTCACGGCGTGGGCTGGCAAACAAGGGCTGACGGATTGGAAACAGGTTGATTTGAAACAACTGATGGCGTTTCTGCAATTCGAGCGTATCCGCGACACTTCCGTCGGGCGACCGCCTTCAAAAGATTCCGCAAAAAAAAGTCCATCGCGGCGCTTGAGCGGTGAGAGCGTGTATCTGGAAATCGCGGCGCTGCGGGCATTTTATCGTTTTTCTGAAAATGAAAAGTTGTTGCCGGCGAATGTGGCGGAGCATTTGTCGTTGCCGCGCCGGTGGAAACGGTTGCCGAAATCTTTGACAAATGCGGAAATCGAAAAATTGCTTGCGCCGGAAAATCCCGAAACGCCAGAAAATCTGCGCGACCAGGCGATTCTGGAATTGGCCTACGCTTCCGGCCTGCGCTTGAGCGAATTGAAAAATCTGCGGCTGGAACAGCTTCATCTCGAAGCCGGATTCATCAACGTCATCGGCAAGGGCAACAAAGAGCGCGTCGTGCCGGTCGGCAAAAAAGCGATCGAAGTGTTAAACCGTTACATCGAAGTCGGACGGCCAAAATTGGTCACGCCAAAATCGCCGGCAAATGTTTTTTTATCGAAACGCGGCACGCCGTTCGCGTCGGTGACACTTTGGTTGCGGATCAAAAATCGTGTCCGCCGCGCGGGCATCGAGCGCAACATCACGCCGCATATGCTGCGGCACAGCTTCGCGACGCATCTGCTGGAGCATGGCGCGGACTTGCGGGTGATCCAGGAATTGCTCGGCCACGCGAGCATCGGCACGACCGAGATTTACACGCACGTCACGGGAAATCGCCTGCGCGAGATTCATAAAAAATTTCATCCTAGAAACTAAAGCTTTTAGCATCAGGCATTTGCAAACCGTCTAAAATAGCTTTTCTCGCGCGCGGGATTAGACCATTGTTACGGTCAAGCTTATGAAGGCATCAGAATTCAACCCGCTTGGACGTTCTATCTTTCACGAATTGAAATCGCGAATTTTTTTCACAGCAAATTTGCTGGCGCTGTCCGGCATGCCTGTATTGGCGGGAGGCGCGGCAGCAACTGATTTTGTCCCGTCTGAAACGGTTATGACCAATGCTGATTTGCAAAAACTTTCAGGCATGTCCATCGAGGAATTGATGAATACGAAGGTCACAATTCTTGGCCCGTCGGAAACTATTTCCAAAACGCCGGCGGCGGTCTCGGTGGTGACGGCGGACGACATCAAACGCTCCGGCGCGCAGAGCATTTCCGAAGCGCTGCGGCTGGTTCCGGGAATGGACGTGGCGCAGATTGACGCGAGCCAATGGGCGGTGAGCGCGCGCGGTTTCAACGACGAGTTCGCGAATAAATTACTGGTGTTGCAGGATGGCCGGAGCATTTACACGCCGTTGTTTGGCGGTGTGCTTTGGGACGTGCAAGGAACGATGATGGAAGACATTGACCACATTGAAGTCGTGCGCGGGCCGGGTGCGACGCTTTGGGGCGCGAACGCAGTCAACGGCGTCATCAATATCATCACCAAAAGCGCGCAGGACACGCAGGGCTGGCTCGTGAACGGCGGCGGCGGCAGTCAAGACCTCGGGTTTGCCGACGCGCGTTACGGCGGAAAAATCGGCGACAACGGATATTATCGGTTTTATGGAACCTACGACAACCATGCCTCGATGGAATTGCCAGGCGACGGCGACGCGCATGATTCGTGGCAACTGGCGCGCGGCGGTTTTCGCACGGATTGGACTCCGGCGGGGGATAATTTGTTCACGGTTCAGGGCGACGGCTATTGGGGCGGCATCAACGAGGTATTCACGGTCTATGATCCGAGCAGTCCGACATTGAGCAGCACGATTCAGGATGATATGCAGGTGAGCGGCGCGAATGTGCTGGGGCGCTGGACGCACACAATTTCGGACACGGCGGATTTCAAACTACAAACGTATTACGATTACACCGAGCGCGACGCGACCCGGTTCATCAATACAACAGAGCATACGTTTGATCTGAATTTTCAAAACGAGTTCGCCGTCGGCGAGCGGAACAAAATGATTTGGGGGCTGGGCTACCGCTTCACGGCGGACATGGAGAAAACCAATCCAGGAATCTCCTTCAACCCCGCCAACCAGACGCTGAATTTGTTCAGCGGGTTCGTTCAGGATGAAATCGCATTGGTCGAAGACCGCGTGAGCCTGACACTCGGCACGAAAGTGGAGCACAATGATTACACAGGATTTGAAGTCGAGCCGGGCGCGCGGCTGGCATGGACGCCAAAGGAACATCAAACGGTCTGGGCATCGGTTTCACGCGCGGTGCGCACGCCTGCGCGGACGGATGAAGACGTGACGCTTCGACAGGCCGCTCCAACGCCGCCGTTCCCACCGGGAACGACATTGACCGCTTCCGGCAGCACGGCATTTCAATCGGAGGAATTGCTGGCATACGAAATTGGTTATCGCACTGTGCCGTTGAAAAATGTTTCGCTCGATGTCGCAGCCTTTTACAACGATTACAACCGTTTAGGCAGCAGTGAAATTGTTTCGCCGTTTCCACCTGTCGCGACATCGGGCAATAAAGTTTATGGCGACACCTATGGCGTGGAAGTTTCGGCGACATGGCGCGTGATGGAGCGCTGGCGGCTGCAACCGGCCTATACTTATTTGAAAATGAATCTGCACACGCGCTCCGGCAGCACAGACACGACCACGGCTTCACAATTCACAGGCGAAAGTCCGGAGAATCAATTTTCAATCCGTTCGTCGCTTGATTTGCCCAAAGATGTGACGTTCGACACGGCTTTGCGATATGTGGACAATTTGCCTTCGCTCAACGTCCCCAGTTATTTTGAACTGGACGCGCGGCTTGCGTGGCGCATCAACAAGCATTGGGAAGTGTCTTTGGTCGGGCAAAATCTTCTGCATCCGCAACATTTGGAATTCGGCCCGACGGCGATTCAAATTCAGCAAACTGAAATTCCCCGAAGTGTCTACGGAAAAATCAGCTGGCAATTTTAAGTCGCACTTGCCAATGAATTTTATTTTCCAATGCTGCCGGCGGCAGTCCGTAAAAAGCCTTGCACTTGCAAGCCTGATGGCGCTGGCCTTTTGTGTTTCCGCACCGGCGCAGGAGCGTCCGACCGAATATCAAATCAAGGCGGCGTTTCTTGAAAAGTTCGGCAAATTCGTGGAATGGCCGGATGATGCGCTTGCCAATTCCAATTCGCCATTTGTCATCGGCGTGTTCAGAGAAGATCCTTTTCAAGAGATTTTGGAGGGACTCGCCGCAAAGGACACGATCCAGGGTCATGCGATTGAAGTGCGACTGGTCAAGGCGCTGCCGGATTTGAAAGGCTGCAATATACTTTTTATCCCGGCTTCGGAGAAACCGCAGGAACGCGACGTATTGAACGCCGTGAATGGACTTTCGATTTTGACGGTTGGCGATTCGGATGGTTTTTGTGGCGAAGGTGGAATGATCCAGTTCATCATCGAAAACAATCAGGTTCATTTTGCAATCAATAATGAAGCCGCCCGCGCCACCGGATTGAAAATCAGCTCCAAGCTGCTTATTCTGGCACAACCATTGAAAAAATAACGAACGTGCGCGCTTTTTCCATCAAACGAAAATTGATGCTGATCATCATGACGGTCAGCACGGCGGCGCTGCTGTTGATGGCTCTGGGTTCGATGGCGTATGAATGGACCGCTTTTCGCCAACAATTGCAGAGCGTTCTTGACGAAGAGGGCGAAATCATTGGAGAAGGAGCCACGGGCGCGCTTTTGTTTGATGATAAAAGTCGCGCGGAAGAAATTCTTAGCGCATTCAGACACAACACTCACATTCGATCTGCAGCCATCTATTCGGGAACAAATGCTCTTTTTGCATCGTATCCGAAAACTGTCGCGCAATCCGCCTTTCCAGTGCGGCCTCAAACAGACGTGGAATATCACCGGTTCGATTTGAAAGGCGACCGGCTGATGATGTGGCAGCCGCTCAAACAAGAGGGCAATGTCGTCGGCACCATTTACATCGAATCCGACTTGCAGGAAATCCGCACGCGCCTCATGCACACGGCGGAAATGTTTTCGTTGCTCATCTTGGTGACGCTGGCCTTCACCTACTTTCTTTCATCGCGTCTGCAACGGGTCATTTCCCGTCCGATTTCCCAATTGATGAAAACCGTCAAGACGGTCTCGGCGGAAAAAAATTATTCCGTCCGCGCCATGAAAGAATCCGAAGACGAATTGGGCCAGCTCGTGGACGGCTTCAACGAAATGATCGGGCAAATCCAGCAGCGCGACGGCGCATTGCGCAACATCAACAAGGAATTGGAAAAACGAGTCGAACTGCGAACGCGCGAATTGCTTGAGGCGGAACTGAAATTTCATTCCGTCGTGCAATCGGCCAACGAAGGCATCATCGCCGCCGATCATCACGGAAAAATCATTTCGTGGAATCAGGGCGCGGAAAAGATTTTTGGATGCGCTGAAGCGGATGTTTTGGGCGAGCCGCTGGCCATCATCATGCCGGAACGCCATCGCGCCATGCATGAAGCCGGAGTGAAGCGATTTCTTGCCAGCGGCGAGGGAAAAGTGCTTGGCCGGACAATTGAGATTGAGGGAGTGCGGAGCGACGGTTCGGAATTTCCAGTCGAATTATCGCTGGCAACGTGGCGGACAGACAAAGGAATTTTTTTCAGCGGCATCGTCCGCGACATTACGGAACGCAGACGCGCTGCGGAGGAATTGCAGCAGCAATTTACGCGCATCAATCTGCTCAACCAGATCATTTACGCCGTCGCCGAACGGCAGGATTTGGACAGCATTGTTTCCATCGTGCTGCGGCAATTGGAAGACAAACTGCCGGTGGATTACGGCAGCGCGTATTTTTATGACGCGCAAACGGAAATATTTACGGCACTGGTGCGTGGCCCTAAAAGCCAGGCGATCGCCGAGGAACTGCAAATTTCAAAAACCATTCCGTTGGCGCATACGCTGTTTCGTCCCTGTTTGGAAGGTGAAATGGTCTATATTCCGGACGCCAACAAACTGGATTTGGTCGTGCCGAAAAAAATGGCCGAAGCGGGATTTCATACCGTCATCGCCGCGCCGCTGACCGGAGAAGGAAAAATGTTTGGCGTGCTGGTATTGCAACGGCGGGAAATGGACGCTTTCAGCGCGGCGGAACGGGATTTCATCCACGGCTTGAGCGCGCATGTGGCGCTGGCGATCCATCAGGCGCAGCTTTATCAGGATTTGCAGACGGCCTACAATGAATTGCGCCAGTCGCAGCAAACCATCATGCAACAGGAACGGCTCAAGGCGCTCGGCCAAATGGCCAGCGGCGTGGCGCACGACATCAATAACGCGCTCTCGCCCATCGTCGGCTTTGCGGATTTGATCGGCCAGACGGAACAGAATTTAAGTCCGCTCGCGAAAAAGCATTTGAACTACATCAAAACCGCTGGCGAAGACGTGGCTCACATCGTCGAGCGGCTGCGGGAATTTTATCGTCCGCGCGACGACCGCGAGTTGCTGGCGATGTTGAATCTCAATTCAGTTGTCGAACAAGCCGTGGGCATGACGCGTCCGCGCTGGCGCGACATTCCACAAAGCCACGGCGTGATGGTCGAATTGGGAACGGATTTGGATTCCAACGCGCCCGATTTCGCCGGCATCGAAACCGAAATCCGCGAATGCCTCACCAATTTAATTCTCAATGCCGTGGATGCCATGCCGTCCGGCGGCGTCATCACCATTCGCACGCACATGGCGGACGCAGGAGTCTCAAACCGTGCCAACGTTTCCGAGTATGTTCTTCTCGAAGTCAAAGACACGGGCGTTGGCATGGATGAGAAAACGCGCCGCCGCTGTCTCGAACCGTTTTTTTCGACGAAAGGCAAACGCGGCACCGGACTCGGACTGGCGATGGTCTATGGTGTCGTTGAACGACACGAGGGTCAGATTGAAATTGACAGCGAACCGGGAAAAGGCACGACCGTCCGGCTCATTTTCCCCGTTTACAAATTGGAACCGTCCACAGCATTTATTCATCAGGATGATGTTCCGCCGGGACCGTTCAGGATTTTGTGCGTGGACGACGAGCCGCCCGTGCGTGAACTGGTTCGCGAAATGCTCGAACGCGACGGCCACACTATTGTCAGCGCCGACGGCGGACAGGCCGGCATCGAAACGTTTCGTGCCGCACAAAATAACGGCCAGCGGTTCGATGCCGTCATCACCGATTTGGGAATGCCGTATGTGGACGGACGCGAAGTCGCCGCCGCCGTCAAGCGCGAATCGCCGGACACGCCGGTCATCATGCTCACCGGCTGGGGCGCATTCATGAAAGGCGACAACGCCACGCCCGTCCACGTGGACGGCATTTTGAGCAAACCCCCGCGCATTCGGGAATTGCGCGCGATGCTGCGCAAGGTCGTGAAAAAATAATTTTCTTCTGGTGGAGCGCGCGACCTCGCGACCTGAATAGAATTTTCAATAAACGGCTCGTCAGGAGCCTCGCCCCACCAAAATTCCATTTGCATTCATCCGTGTCGCGGCGAAATTAAAGAATGATTGCGTTAAGGAGTTTTCTTTTAGTTATGGTGGTCGGCAGTCTGTTTGCCACGGGCTGTTCCAACGAACCCAAATCTGCAAATGAAAAAAATATGACGCTTCAAATCACGTCCATTGCATTTTCAGAAGGCCAGACCATTCCTCAAAAATACTCGTGCGCCGGCAGCGACATTTCGCCGCCGCTGGCATGGACGCAGCCGCCGCCCGGCACGAAAAGCATTGCTTTGGTTTGCGAAGACCCCGACGCGCCCGGCGGAACATTCACACATTGGGTCATGTATAATATGCCTTCCACTGAAGTTGTCCTTTCCGAAAACATGGCCAGGACTGAAATTTTGGATGATGGCCGCAGGCAAGGCAAAAACAGTTTCGGCAAAATTGGCTACAGCGGCCCGTGTCCGCCGCCGGGAAAACCGCATCGCTACTTTTTTGAAGTTTACGCGCTCGACACGCCATTGAATCTGCCGCCGGGCACGATGAAAAAAAATTTGGTTGAAGCCATGAACAATCATGTGCTGGCCAAAGGCCAGCTGACGGGAACGTTTGGCCGTTGAATTCGTCTTGGTTCTTAATTTTGATTTGCTAGATTTGCCAGCCGATGAAAAACGACAATTTATTTTCCCGACTTGGCGCAAAGGCGCGCTGTGGAATTTTTATTGTCCTGATCGGAATGGCTTGGAGCGGCTGCGCGATAAAATTCGGCCAGCCGGCGCCCGAAAATCGCGACATGGCGAATTATCTTTTTCGGTTCGGCCAATTTGTCGAATGGCCGGAATACGTTTTTCAAAATCCAAAATCGCCAATGGTCATAGGCATTTTAGGCGGAAATCCTTTTGGCGATGAATTGGATAAGGCCGTCAAAAACCAAAACGTCAATGGCCATCCAATTGTCGTGCGAAGAATGACGCCGCTTTCGGATTTGAGACAGTGCCGGATTTTGTTCATCAACCGCTCGATAAAATCGCGGTTGCCGCTCATCTTCAATTCGCTGGCCGGCGGCCACACTTTGACCGTGAGCGGCGCGGATGGTTTTTTGCAAGCCGGTGGCATGATCCGTTTTTTTGTTCAGGAGGAAAAAGTCCGGTTTGAAATCAACCGTGCGGCGGTGGACAAGGCCGGCTTGAAAATGGATTCGCAAATGTTGATAATGGCCAGGCACCCATAATGGGTCAGAAGGAGTCCGTTTGCGCGATTTCTCAATCAAACAAAAACTGACGCTGCTGGCGATGGCCAGCAGCACGCTCGCGCTGTTGCTTGTATCGGCGGGATTCATCACTTATGAGTTGAGCACTTTCCGCAAGGAAATGACCGACGACTTGTCGTCCACGGCGCAACTCATCGGCAATCAAAGCCGCGCGTTCCTGACGCTCGGCGGCACGGACAAGGAGGTCAGCGACATTTGGAACAGCGTCAGCGTCAAACCGCATATCACCGCCGCCTGCCTTTATCGTGGAACGAACATCGCCTCGCTGCCGTATTTCCGCGACAAGGACGCGACGCGGCTTGTGCCGTTGCATCCGGGTGCCTCGGGCTGGCAATTTGATTTCGGCAAAGATCAACTGGAAGGCTTCGAGCACATCCGGCTCAATGGCGATGACATCGGCGCCGTTTATTTGAAGTCCGATCTCAAATCGCTCTATGCAAAATTTTTCAGTTACCTTGGCATGACGATTTTGTTCATGGTCGCGTCGTCCATCGTCGTCTATTTGTTTTCGCTGCAATTGCAACGCATCATCATGTGGCCGATCTTTCATCTCGCGCAAACGGCCAAAACCATCACCACGAAGAAAAATTATTCGCTCCGCGCGCAAAAAGAGTCCAACGACGAACTCGGCCAGCTCATTGACGGCTTCAATGAAATGCTCGAACAAATCCAACGCCGCGACGCCGCGCTGCAAAGTGTCAACATGGAATTGGAAAAAGCCCGCGGCGAACTTGAAATCCGCGTCCACGAACGCACGCTCGAGTTGCGGGAAGCGCAAAAAATCGTCATGCAGCAGGAACGGCTCAAGGCGCTCGGCCAGATGGCCAGCGGCATCGCGCATGACGTGAACAACGCGCTTTCGCCAATCATCGGTTTCGCCGAGTTGATCAACATGAGCGAATCGGGCCTGGCCGAAAAATCGAAGCGTCATTTGAAGCATATCCAGACCGCCGCCGAAGACATCGCGCACATCGTTTCCCGCCTCCGCGATTTTTATCGGACGCGCGATGGGGATGAGCCGTTGCAATTGCTCAATCTTAATAAAATTGTCGAGCAAGTCATCGAAATGACCGCTCCGCGCTGGCGAACGATGCCGCAGAGCCACGGAATCACGATTGAAATGCAAAGGGAGTTAAAGTCCGGTTTGCCCGAAATGATCGGCATCGAAAGCGAATTGCGCGAAGTTCTCACCAATCTTGTCATCAACGCCGTGGACGCCATGCCCGAAGGCGGAAACATTACCGTCCGCACCTTCAGCAAAAAAAATATTTCGGCGGAAACCAAAACCGCGTCGCCAAGCCACATCATCCTCGAAATCTGCGACACCGGTGTCGGCATGGACGAGGAAACGCGCGCGCGTTGTTTGGAACCATTTTTCTCAACCAAAGGCAATCGCGGCACCGGGCTTGGCCTTTCAATGGTTTATGGCGTTGTCGAGCGACACGAGGGCGTCATTGAAATTGACAGCACCCTTGGGAAAGGCACGATGATGCGGCTCATTTTTCCGATCCGCAAACTCGAACCCGCCAAAATCGCGGAATCTTTGCCCGGCGGAAAAATAAAACCGCTTCACGTTCTGTGCATTGACGACGAACCTTTGCAGCGCGAACTCGTCAAGGAAATGCTCGAACGCGACGGGCACAAAGTCGAGACAGCCGACAGTGGCGAGTCCGGCGTGGAAATTTTTCGCACGGCCATCAGCCGCCGGGAGCCGTTCGAAATCGTCATCACCGATTTGGGGATGCCTTACGTGGACGGACGTGAAGTCGCCAAAATCATCAAGCAAGGTTCACCCGCCACGCCAGTTGTTTTGCTCACCGGCTGGGGAGAATTCATCAGCGATGATGAGACGGCCTTGTCCGATTTCGACGAGCTTTTGAACAAACCGCCGCGCTTGAGTGAATTCCGTGAAATGTTCCGGCGCGTGATCCGCCCAACCGCCAAAGGCAAAAAATCTTCCGCAACACAAGGCGCGTGAATTTTTGGCAAATTCCGGCGTGTTCGATTTTTTACAAGGCTGGATGCGATTCTCCCTCTCCCATCCGATGGGAGAGGGCCGGGGTGAGGGTAGAATTTCAACTTTTCAGTTTCAAATTTTCAGGACAAGCTGTGCGTTCTGAAAACTAAAACATTTTAATTTATGGGTAAAACTGCATTCCTCTTCGCCGGACAAGGCGCGCAAACCGTCGGCATGGGCGAGGATTTGGCCGCGCAATTTCCATCCGCGAAAAACTGGTTCGACCGCGCAAATGCTGCGCTCGGCTACGACCTCGCGAAAATTTGTTTCGACGGGACGGAAGCCGAATTGACCAAAACGGAAAATGCGCAGCCGGGAATTTTTCTCGTCAGCTGGATTTGTTTTGAATTGCTCAAAGAAAAAGTTCCGAATCTGAAATTTGATGCGACCGCCGGACTTTCGCTCGGCGAATTCACGGCGCTCACGGCAGCGGGGGCGATGAATTTTGAAGATGGATTGCGCGTTGTCCGCCAGCGCGGAAAATTCATGCAAGAAGCCTGCGAAGCGACCAAAGGCGGAATGGCAGCGATCATCGGCTTGGACGAAACGCCGACGCGTGAAGTTTGCGCTGAAGTCGGAGTCGTTCTCGCAAATCTGAATTGTCCCGGCCAATTGGTGATTTCCGGTGAAGCCGAAAAAATTGCCAAAGCCGTCGAACTCGCCAAAGCCAAAGGCGCGAAACGCGCGATTCCGTTGCCAGTTGCAGGCGCCTATCATTCGCCGCTCATGGCGAGCGCGCAGCCGAAGTTGCAAAACGAACTGGCGAAAATAAAAATTTCATCACCAACAGTTCCTGTGATTTCAAACGTAACGGCGCAGCCGCACAATTCGCCGACGGAAATTTCTGTGCGCCTTGTGGAGCAGGTCACGTCGTCCGTGCTTTGGGAAAATTCGATGCGTTATTTGCTGTCGCAAGGATTTACGCGCTTCATCGAACTCGGTCCGGGCACTGCCTTGAGCGGATTCATGAAACGCATTGATAAATCGGCGCAAATGTTGAACGTGGCAGATGTAGCGAGCTTGGAAAACACAGTTAAAACGCTGGCAAATTAATACTGCTTCAGTAACTTTTAATTATGCGAAAGCATTGGAAAATTTTCAGTGCATTATTGATAGCCGCTTACATTTCGGCTTATGCAGTATTTTCTCTAAATGGCAGTTATCAGGTGTGGGCGTGCGATAATACCAGGATATGGGAATATCGTTGGGGTCCTTACGGATTTTTTCCAAAGCCATATAAACCGAACAGCTATGAGAATTACATATTGACTGTTACTTTCCTGCCATTGTGGATTTTGGATTATAAATTTATTCATAATAATCCTCCAAAGCCTACAAATTGATAATAAAATTCTGTCAATTTTGTTAATTCTGTCTGAAAATTCTGAAAACTATGGGTCAACTCGAAAATCAAATTGCCGTCGTTACCGGCGCGGGGCGCGGAATTGGCCGCGCCATCGCGTTGAAATTTGCGAACGTAGGCGCGGATGTCGTCTGCATTTCGCGCACGCAGGAAAATTCCGACAAAGTCGCCGCGGAAATCCGCGCGCTTGGTCGCAAGGCATGGGCATTCGCCGTTGACGTTGCCGATTCAAGCGCCGTGACCGCCGCCGCCGAAAAAATTCTCGCCGATTGCGGCAAGGTGGACATTCTCGTCAACAACGCGGGCGTGACGCGCGATGGTTTGCTGATGCGTATGCCCGATGCGGATTGGGACACGGTGCTCGACACAAATCTCAAAGGCGCATTTCTGGTGACGAAAGCATTCAGCCGCGCGTTCATCAAACAGCGCAGTGGTCGCATCATCAACATTTCATCCGTCATCGGTCTCATTGGAAATCCTGGGCAAGCCAATTACGCCGCGAGCAAAGCCGGTTTGATCGGCTTCACGCAATCCGTCGCGCGCGAAGTCGCGTCGCGCAGCATTACGGTCAATGTAATCGCGCCGGGATTTATCGAGACGGATATGACGACGAATTTGACCGAGGAATTGAAGACGACGATTTTGAAACAGATTCCTATGGGCAAATTCGGTTCGGCGGACGACATCGCGGACGCGGCGCTGTTCCTCGCAAGTTCTTCGGCGCGTTACATTACCGGACAAGTCTTGACAGTGGACGGCGGGATGGTCATGTGAGCGGAAATTTTTTTTGATTCGAGGCTTGACGATTTTCGCGCGGACGGTTAGACACAATGCAAATTATGGCAGACAAACCAATTGACCAACGTGTAAAGGACATCATCGTCGAACAACTCGGCGTAAAACCCGATCAAGTGACGCCGGAAGCAAAATTCGTCGAGGATCTCGGCGCCGATTCGCTCGACATCGTCGAGTTGATCATGGCGCTCGAAGAGGAATTTGGCATCGAAGTGCCGGACGAACAGGCTGAAAAGCTCCTGACCGTCGGCGACGTGACCAAATACGTCGAAGAAAACCAAAAATAGTTGCGACTGTGAAGACTTCGGGGCAGCTTGGCTGAAACCAGCTTGAGCTGCCCTTTGATTTTATGCCAACCAATTGGACGGAACGCCGTGTCGTCATCACCGGCCTCGGCGTCGTGACGCCGCTGGGAAACGAGATTGAAACCTTCTGGAAAAATCTGATTTCCGGCCAGTGCGGCATTGATAAAATTACCTCCTTCGACGCCGCGAATTTCGACACGAAGATCGCCGGTGAAGTGAAAAATTTCGACCCGACGCCGGCATTTCCATCGCCGAAAGATGTCCGTCGCGCGGACCGCTATTCGCAACTCGGCGTTTTCGCCGGACATCAGGCGCTCCTGGATTCCGGCCTCGATCTCGCAAAAGAAAATTGCGATGAAATCGGCTGCATCCTCGGCTCCGGCATCGGCGGATTGCAAACGACCAGCGACCAGTTGAAAATTTTGTTCGAGCGCGGGCCGGGACGGCTCTCGCCGTTCATGATTCCGATGCTCATCAGCAACATGGCTTCGGGACTTTTCTCGATGTATAAAAATTTGCGCGGCCCGAACTTCGCCACCGTTTCCGCCTGCGCCACGGCCAATCACGCCATCGGCGAAGCATGGCGCGCCGTGAAAATGGGCGACGCTCAAGTGATGTTCGCCGGCGGCGCGGAAGCGGCCGTCGTGCCCATCGGCATCGGCGGATTTTGCGCGATGCGCGCCATGAGCACGCGCAACGACGACCCGAAACACGCGTCGCGTCCGTTCGACAAAGACCGCGACGGCTTCGTCATGGGCGAAGGCGCGGGCGTCCTTGTTCTTGAAGAATTGGAACGCGCCAAAAAGCGCGGCGCGAAAATTTATTGCGAGATTGTCGGCTACGGCAACACCGCCGACGCGTATCATTTGACTTCACCGTCGCCGCATGGCGAAGGCGCGTCGCGCTGCATGAAAATGGCCATGCGCCAAAGTGAAATGAAATTGGAAGAAGTCAGTTACATCAACGCCCACGGCACTTCCACGCCGCAAGGCGACGTCTGCGAAACCGAGGCCATCAAGACCGTTTTCGGCGACCTCGCGAAAAAGATCGCCGTCAGTTCCACCAAAGGCGCGACCGGCCATATGCTCGGCGCGGCGGGCGCGGTCGAGATGAGCGTTTGCGCGCTGGCCATCAAGCACGGCATCGCGCCGCCGACCATCAATTATCAGACGCCCGACCCCGAATGCGATTTGGATTACGTTCCCAATACCGCGCGCGAAATGAAAATCAACGCCATCATCAACAACTCCTTTGGCTTTGGCGGGCATAACGCGAGCATCGCGGCGAAAAAGTTTGTGGGATAAAATTGAAAATTCAATTGCTCCGTCCGCTGCCGAGTTTATCATCCGAAACCGATGAGCAAACTCGAACAAGCCCACCATCCTTTTGAAAAGGCACTGACAGTTTGCGGTGAAAATTTACAGGAAGATGCCGGATTTTTTGACACCATTGCGCCCTCAAAAGCGACTCGGTGGAAAGCCTGGATTGAGGAAGGGCGCGGTTTTGCCAAACATCATCATTAAGGAGGAGGATCGGCAACCTTTGAAGGAGTGGCAAAAACTCCGAGGAGTCCCGATTCATGTCTGGCACGTTTTTTACGACCGTGCTTACGGACTTTCTTTTGATCGCGCTGAAGAATTGATTAAAGAAAATCTGACCGAAGCGACGGTGCAAGTTTTTCAAGCCCCCGGCGGAGCGACGACCAAAAAGGCTCTCTATAAGCACTATTACCATTACGGCTATCCGCTCGGTGTTAGCACGGAAGATCCAAAACTTCTGCCAGCCTGCGTCGAAGACAAGAATGGTCACATTTTGCCTTACGTTACGTTCAGCGGAGGACACCTCTCGTTGCTGCCCGAATCACTTGAGCAACTCCGTTTGCTCGCGGCGAAACGGAAATAGTTTTGCAAGTCATGCGAAGCATCCAAAAACTTCCTGCCGGCGGAGACGAACGCGAAGCGTTGCGGGTGAAAGGACAGTTCTGGACGCCGTCGTGGCTGGCAAAAGTCATGGCAGACTGGGTGACACAAAACCGCCCTAAAATTCTCTTTGATCCCGCAGTCGGTCCGGGAACTTTTTTTGCAGCGGCACGGGAAGCAGGATTTACCGGCGAGTTTCATGGTTTTGAACTTCATCCCAACGCTTTTGCCGACAGTTGGAAGCTCGGCTTGAAACCCGATGAGTTTCATCATGTGCAGATCGCTGATTTCATCAGCACACCTTTGCCGGAAAAGTTTCCAGCCATCGTTTCAAATCCGCCTTACATCCGCCACCATCGTTTGACTCAAGATCAAAAACTTGAATTGAAACAATTGGCACAAAATCACCTTGGTTTTTCTCTCGATGGCCGTGTTGGTTTGCACATTTTTTTTCTACTTAAATGTCTGACGCAGCTTGCACCGGGCGGGCGGCTGACGTTTCTCCTGCCCGCCGATGTTTGCGAGGGAATTTCTTCATCTATATTTTGGAATCGCATCTGTCAGCAATACCGGCTGATTGCCGCCATGACTTTTGCGGATGAAGCTGCGCCATTTCCAACTGTAGATACCAACGCCATGGTGTTTCTTTTCATCAAAGAAAAGCCTGCGGAAGATTTTCTATGGCTGCGCGTTTGTGAGCGGGACGGCGAAGCAATCTCTGCCGTGCTGGATGGACGGAAGCCGTCGAGTGATGTGAACCTTTACCACCGCAAACTGACCGAAGCTTTGAAAACTGGATTGTCTCGTCCGCCGCGCGCACAAAATAATTTCGGCATACCGCTTTCTCATTTTGCCAGAGTCATGCGCGGAATTGCCACCGGCCACAATGATTTCTTTTTTCTCACCCACAAACAACTTCGCTTGCACAAATTGCCGGAGAGTTTTTTTCGGCGTGCCATCGGAAGAACACGCGATTGTCCCAGCGACCGACTTGTGACAGAGGATTTAGATCGCCTCGAAGCCGCAGGCCGCGCCACTTGGCTGCTAAATCTCGCGGACGAGTCCAGCGAAAAACTTCCGGCACATTTGCAGAGTTATCTGAAAAGCGGCGAGCGAAAAGGACTGCCTGAAAAATCGTTAATCAAAACCCGTCGGCCTTGGTATAAGATGGAAAGGCGCACACCACCGCCAATCCTCTTTGCATATCTTGGGCGCCGAGATTGTCGCTTTGTTTTGAACCAAGCGAATGTCGTCCCGCTAACCGGCTTTCTTTGTGTGTATCCGTGGGACACAACTCAAGCCGGAGTAAAAAAACTTTGGCGCGCGCTCAATCATCCAGACACACTGGCAAATTTGGGCTTCGTGTCGAAAAGTTACGGAGGCGGGGCATTGAAAACTGAACCAAGACAACTTGACCAACTTGAAATTCCTCAATCAGTATTGGATGAAGTTGGCCTCAGTGCGCTCAAACCAATCAGTCAGCCAATGCTGCTTGATAAAGTTCAACGCCAAAAGAAATGCCTTGTCAGTCGTAATCTCAAGCCGTGAATTTTCTTTCACTCATTGAACAAAAGCTCGAAGGAAAAATTCTCGCGCCGGAGCAGATTCAAAAATTCATCCGCGAATTCACCGCCGGAAAAATTCCCCGTTAGCCGATTTTCTCCCAGATTTTGATTTCGGGAAACCCAATGCACAATTCGTCTATGCGCGGCAGCAACGCTTGAATGTGCGGGCTGGCAACGTGCGCTTCGTGATGCGCCTTGCTCGCCCAGTTTTCGTGAAAAAGAAATTTCGCCGGGTCTTCGGGCGATGCGTGCAAATCGTAATTCAAACAACCGGCATCTTTTCGCGAAGGCGCAACCAAAGCGGTCAAAACTTTTCGCAATTCAGATTCCTTGCCGGGACGCGCTTGAAAGGTGACGACGAGTGTCAAAGGTTTTACGCTCATATATTATTTCAGTGATTCCAGAATTTTCTCAGCCGCCGCGCGCGGGTTTTCAGCGGCATAAATCGGACGGCCAATCACCAGCCAGTTTGCCCCGGCATTGATTGCCTCGCGCGGGGTCAACGTGCGTTTTTGGTCGTCGGATTTTTCCGCGCCGGTGCGGATGCCGGGCGTCACGAGTTGGACGTGCGATGGTAAAATTTCCCGCAAGTCGGCGATTTCCAGCGGCGAGCAAACCAATCCGCGCAATCCGGCTTTCACGGCAAGATTCGCCAATCGCTCGACCTGTTTGCCGGTGTCCAACTGAAATCCAATTTCCACGAGCGTGGAATTGTCGTGGCTGGTCAGCACCGTGACGCCGAGGACGAGCGGCGCGTTGAGTCCGGCCTGCGCCGCCGTTTCCTGCGCGGATTTTTCCGCCGCGCGCATCATTTCCAATCCGCCGCTGGTGTGAATCGTCAGCATTTGCACGTCGAGGCGCGTGGCGGACGCGACGGCTTTGGCGACGGTGTTGGGAATGTCGTGAAATTTCAGGTCGAGAAACACGCTTGCGCCAGTCGCACGAATTTTTCTGACGATGTCCGGCCCGACGGCGGTGAACAATTCGCCGCCGATCTTGAATCCGCCGGCGACCGGAGCAAGTTGCCCGGCCAGTTTGAGCGCAGCTTCGGCGGTCGGAACATCGAGGGCGACAATGATTGGATTGCGCATGAATTGATTTAGCCACAGATTAAACACGGATGAAACACAGATTTTCGGAACTTGAAACTGAAAACTGAAAACTTGAAACTGTGAGCATGAAAATTGTCCGCCACACAGACGCGAATTTTGCCGCAAAACTTCGCGAAATCGCCACGGCCTCCAGCTTGTTCGACGCCGAGATCGAAAGCCGCACGCGCGCCATCCTGCACGACGTTTATCTGCACGGCGACAATGCGCTTTTGGAACTCACCGAGAAATTCGACGGCGCGAAATTGACAACGGAACAGCTTGCCGTGACACAGGCGGAATTGCTTGCGGCTTCCTTGAAAGCGGATGAATCATTGCGCAAAGCTGTCGCCGAAGCGGAAAAAAACATTGCTGCGTTCGCAAAAAAATCGTTGCGTAAAAATTGGCAGATGAAAAATTCGCACGGCGCGAGCGTGGGTGAAAAATTCGATCCATTCCAGCGCATCGGCATTTATATTCCCGGCGGAACGGCACCGCTCGTCTCAACGGCGTTGATGACGGTCACGCTCGCCAAAGTCGCCGGTTGCAAAGAAATCGTTGTCACGACGCCTTGCGGACGCAATGGCGCAATCAATTCCGCGTTGCTGTTCGCTGCGAGGGCGGCGGGCGCGACGGAGATTTACCGCGTCGGCGGCGCGCAGGCGGTTGCGGCGATGGCTTACGGCACGAAAACAATTCGCCGCGTGCAGAAAATTTTTGGTCCCGGCAACGCTTACGTCGTCACCGCGAAACGACTGCTCGTCGGCCATGTCGCGATTGATTTGTTGCCCGGCCCAAGCGAACTCCTCGTGCTTGCGGACGAAACGGCGAATCCGAAATTTGCCGCCGCCGATTTGCTCGCACAGGCCGAACACGGCTCCGGCCACGAACGCGTCTGGCTCGTGACGACTTCGCCGAAAATTTTGAAAGCGGTCGAAAGTGAAATCGCGAAGCAATTACCGAAACTCGCACGACGCGAATTTATCCAACGCGCGTTGCAAAACAATGGCTGGCTGATTCAGGTGAAATCGCTCGACGACGCAGTCGAACTGACAAATCAACTTGCGCCGGAGCATTGCGAAGTGATGACGCGCAATCCGCGCAAGGTTTCAGAAAAAATCCTGACGGCGGGCGCGATTTTCCTCGGCGAGTTTTCGCCGACGGTTTTGGGCGATTACGTCGCCGGGCCGAGCCACACGTTGCCGACCGGCGGCGCGGGCGCGTCGTTCGCCGGATTGACCGTTGACCAATTTCAACGCCGCACCAGCATCGTCGAATACAACCGCGCTTCGCTCAAAAAGGCGCTGAAGTCGGTGAAAAAATTCGCGGAACTCGAAGGCCTCGGCGCGCACGGGAAGTCGGCGGAAGTGAGGCTGGACTAACTCAATGAACGGGTTTAATTTCAAACCATGACAACGACTGCGGAAGTCAATGAGTTCACCGGCAGGCTGGCCGAACTGGTCAAACAGGTTCAGGCCGGCAATGAAGTCCTGTTGACGCAGGAACGCAAACCGGTGGCAAAAATCGTTTCCACTTCTGAAAAGGAAATTGTCTCCGGGGCGAAGCTCCAAATCCATTCGCTCAAAGGCCATCGTGTTTTGACGCCGGTGATTTCCCAATCCGAACTCGCTGACGAAATGTTCTCGCGCCAATGACCGGCTTGGATTGCAACATCCTCGTTCAACTCGCGCTGGCGGATCATCCGGCGAATGCGGCGACTGTCGCTGTCGTGCAAGCGGAAGTTCAAAGCAGCAATCGTCTGGTTTTTCCGCCGCTGGTAATCAATGAATTTCTCCATATCATCACCGACGCGCGGCGTTTCAATCCGCCGTTGACGATGGTTGAGGCGTTGGACTGGGTGGAAAATTTTCTCGCCAATCCAGCGGTCGGTTTGCTTGAACCGACGCCCGAAAGCCTGCGCCAGACTTTGCGCTGGATGCGGGAATTTAATTTGGGACGCAAACGCATTCTCGACACGCATCTGGCCGCCGTGCTGCACACCGCCGGCGTGCGCCGGCTGCTCACGTCCAATCCCGGAGATTTTACCGTGTTCGGAGTTTTTGAAATCATCACGCCGGAAAAAGTTTAACCACGAACCACGCGAAAAGTTTTTTGGAAATTCGTTTGTGTATTTCGCGTGGTTCGCGGTCAATCTGCCTCGGCGCGCAGGGGAAATGTGCGGAGATAAGAAAATGAATTTTCCTTTATGGAATATGCCTTTATTTTAATAGCAGCAGCAGTAGGTGCATACTTCGGTGCTTATTTGCGTCGCAAGGGACAGAACTTTGCGGATAAAGAGGACATTAAAAAACTTACAGAAATTGTGGAGAACATCCGCAGCCAACACGCCAAAGAATTAGAAAATTTAGTTCACGAGAATCGTAAAGCTCTTGAATTCGGAAGTCGGGAACATCAATTACGTCTCGCAGCTTTAGATCGTCGTCTCGAAGCATACCAGCAAGCTTTCACGCTTTGGCGAAAGCTCCATTTTGCCCTGTATAGTGACAAAATGACCAGCGTTGTGATTGAATGTCAGAATTGGTGGAACAGCAATTGTCTTTATCTTGATGCCCAAGCGCGTGAAGCATTTATTCGAGCTTGCACAGCAGCAAATGATCATGAATCTCTTGTTAAAAACCTCGACAATAAAATCGTTACCCCAGAAGACATCAAGCGAAATGGCGATATAATCAGAGCCGCCGGAGTTGCAATTGTTCAAGGTGCTGCATTGCCTCCGATAAAAGATTTTGATGTGGAAGTTGGTTCATGAATGACAAAAATGATTTAGCGTTGGTGCGAAAGCCGTCAAGTGCAATTGAAAAAACTGCGCCACGCGCCAGGCACATTGTGTCCGGCATGGTGGCGGACGCGCTTGCGCTTGCGACCAAAAGTCAAAAATCGGTTACTGCGGCAAGATTTCGAATTGGTGAATACGAATGGTGCGAGCCAGATTATCGTCAGATTCTTATTTGGGCTAAACGTCTCGCCGTAAACCCATCGGAGATTATTGAGCGTCTGCAGACAGGAAGAAAGTTGGCTAAAGATTTTTGGGGCGAGACACTTTTTCGCGAAGGAAGGATGCTGAAGATTAATTGGGATTTTGATTTGTTGCCATTGCAAGATTTCGAGTGGGTCGAACAATTGATAACTACTCATTTGTCGTTATTGCAGGAAAAATGCAATAGCAAATTTGGATTTGAGCAAAGCACCTCGCTTGGAAAAATTGGATTGCGTGGATAACCCGATTGATTTTTTGGATGTCCGACCTATGCGGGATATAACGTATGTTCACGTTCCAAAAGCGACAAGGGTTTCCATGCCTACAAAACCAAAACTTGTTGGGACGGATGCGAATTAAATGAAACCAACCACTCCAATCCTCTACACCAACCCGGAGTTGGAGCAATTGCATCGGCTCGTGGCGGGCGCGCGGGCGCAACTGGCGGAATTGGAAACGGATTACACCAAGGAGAAATCGCGCGTTGACGCCGTGCAAGCCGCTTTGTTCCAGCTTTTGCGCGAACATTATCAAAAGCGCGACGGGCTGCGGCTCACGGTGGATTACCGGCGGAAGTTTTTGGATTCGCTCACGCGCGGCAATGCCGAAGAAGCAAAACAGGCCGGGGAAAATTTTGAGCAGGCCAAAACGCAATCGGACAAGGATTACGAAGAATTGTCGGCAGCGGCGGAGAAAAAGAAAAACCTGACCGCCGGGCAGGAAGCGGAGTTGACACAGCTTTGGAAGAAGCTGGTGAAGCTTTATCATCCCGACCGTTTTGCCAATGAGCCGGACAAGCTGGAGACGTATCACAAGCTGACCGCCGCCATCAATCAGGCGAAGGACAGCGGCGACATCGAGACGCTGCGCGAAATCGCGGAAGACCCGCAAGGCTTCCTGCTGCGACGCGGCTGGGCGACTCTGGATTTCAGCGACAAAGAAGAACTGACGCAGTTGAAGCATCTGCATGAAACTTTGCTAAAGGAAATCGCGGCGGTCACGAAATCGCTAAAGGAATTGCGCGAAAGTCCTGACTTCGAACTGTGCCAACTCGCGGAGCAAAAACCCGGCGTCCTGAATGAACTGGCGGCGGAACGGGCGAAGCAACTTGAAGTTGAAAATGTGGAACTAGAAAAGCAGGCGGAACGGCTGGCGAAAGAGATTAAGAAATTGGGAGGCACGTCGGCGGAAAAGATTGTTTAATTTGAAATGAATAAAACCAATTTGAAAAATTTAATCCGCCCGCTCGTGCGCGAGTTGCATCCTTATGTTTACGGCGAGCAGCCGAAAATCAAAGGATTGGTCAAGCTCAACACGAACGAGAATCCGTATCCGCCGTCGCCGAAAGTTTTGGCGGCAATCAAAAATGCGGCGGATGGACGGTTGCGATTATATCCAAGCCCGACGGCGCAATTGCTGCGCGAAAAACTGGCGAAGCTGCACGGCTGCCACGCGGACAACATCATCGTCGGCAACGGCTCGGATGAATTGCTCGCGCTGGCGGTGCGCGGATTTGTCGAGCCGGTAGGACAGGCTTCCAGCCTGTCTCCATCTGTAAAAAAAGAACTAGAGACAGGCAAGATGCCTGTCCTACATAGCAGCGTCGTTCAGTATTTCACGCCAAGCTATTCGCTGTATCCGGTGCTGGCGGACATTCATGGCGCGGCGAAAAATGCCGTGCCGCTCAAATCAGATTTCAGTTTGCCATCTGTTGACGAATTGAAACGCGGCGGAATTTGGAATTTCAATGCGGCGTTGACGTTTGTGACGACGCCGAACGCGCCAAGCGGTCGCGGCTATCAAACTTCGGAATTGGAAAAATTGTGTCGCGCGCAAAGGGGCGTCGTGATTTTGGACGAAGCTTACGTTGATTTTGCAAAAGAAAATGCGATGAAGCTGGCGTTGAAATTTCCGCACGTTCTCATCGCGCGAACTTTTTCGAAGGCGTATTCGCTTTGCTTTCAACGCGTCGGTTATTTCGTCGGTAATCGCGAGTTGATTTCTGCACTGCACAAAATCCGCGACAGCTACAATGTGAACGGTCTCGGCCAAATCGGTGCGTCGGCGACGCTCGGCGATTTGAAATACTACCGCGCGAATTTTAAGAAAATCATCTCGTCGCGCGAGTGGTTGTCGCGCGAATTGACGCGGCTGGGTTTCCGCGTGTTTCCGAGCGAAACCAATTTTATTCTCGCCGCGCCACCGCGTTTTTCTGCGAAAGAGTGGCAGCGAAAATTGCGGGCTCAAAAAATTCTTGTCCGCTGGTTTCCATTTGCCGAAGTAAAAAATTATTTGCGCATCACGGTTGGCACGCAGGTGGAGGCGGAAACGTTGATGAAGGCCGTTCGAAAATTCATTTCACAATAACGGCTCGCGAGGACGCTCGCCCCACCGAAACCTTTTCTTTGCCGGACGCAGATTTTTTTGCTACAAGCGGTGTGTGTATTTGGAATTTTACGGGTTGAAGCAGGCGCCGTTCGACATCACGCCGAATCCGCGTTTTCTGTTTCACAGCGGCAAGCATCGCGAGGCGTTGAACCATTTGCTTTACGGCATTCGCGAGCGCAAAGGTTTTGTGCAGCTTACCGGCGAAGTCGGCGCGGGCAAAACGACGTTGTGCCGCGCGCTGCTGGAACAACTCAATGGCGAATTTTCCACCGCGCTGATTTTGAATCCGGTTCTCACTGCGAACGAATTGATGAAAGCCATCGCGATAGAATTCGGGCTGGAAGTCAAAAATCTGGATCGGCTGGATACGATTGCCGCCATCAGCAATTTTCTGCTCAAGCAAATCACGCAAGGCCGCGAATCGGTGCTCATCATTGATGAAGCGCAAAATTTGACGGAAGACCTGCTCGAACAAGTGCGCCTGCTTTCAAACATTGAAACGGATGACCGGAAGTTGCTGCAAATCATTTTGCTGGGCCAGCCGGAATTGCGCGACCGGCTGAACGATCCGCGCTTGCGGCAATTGCGCCAGCGCATCACCGTGCGTTATCATCTTGCGCCGCTCAAGCGTTTCGAGGTCAACCAATACATCCAGCATCGGCTGGAAATTTCCGGCGCACACGGCGCGCCATATTTTTCACAGCCTGCGTTGTGGAGGATTTTCGGATACAGCCGCGGCGTTCCGCGACTCATCAACGCCATTTGCGACAAGGCGTTGCTCGCCGGTTTTGTCGAACGCAGCGACCGCATCAACTATCGGATGGTGGGCCGCGCCATCCGCGAATTGGAAGGAGACATACACGCATGAGCCTGATCAACGACGCCCTTAAACAAGCCAAACAATCGCAATCCCAAAATCCGCCGAGCGGCGCGCGGCCTTTGCCGCCAATAGAACATAAATCGTCCGGCGGTTCGGGATGGATTTTAATTTTGGCGGCGGTTTTGTTTGTCGCTGCCGCGTGTTTTTTTGCCGGGCCGATGATTTTCAAACACAAAAGTGCGACGGTAATAATGACCAATTCGCCTGAACCAATCGTGACGGAAACCAAAATCACGCCTACAAATTTACCCGAAACGAGCGGCACGAATGCAGCAGCCGAAATCGTCGAGCAATTTCCGAAAGTTCAGGGAATTCTTTTTGACGCAGCACTAAAACCGGTGGCGGTTGTGGACCGGAAAACAGTCCACGTCGGCGATATGGCGGGCATTTACAAAGTGCAAAAAATTTCGCGCAACAGCGTCACATTTCAGCGCGTGGATGGGTCGGTCAAGGAAATCCAAATCGGCGAGTGAATTGTTTTTTGCGTGCGTGTCTTCAAGAAAATCTTCGCCGAATCGCCAGCCGTTGTCCGCGTCGCGCCATTTTTGGTTTTTCTCGCGCTGACAATTTGCCAGGGACAATTTGGAGCGGCGTCCGCCTATTGGTTTTATCTGGCTAAAACAATCGTCGGCGTGTGGTTGATTTGGGAAATGCGTCCGTTTGTTTCTGAAATGCGCTGGGCAATTTCTTGGGAAGCCATCGCCGTCGGCATTTTAATTTTTGCGATTTGGGTCGGGCTTGATTCGTTTTATCCGCACCCGATGAAAAACAATTCGGCATGGAATCCGAATTTGCAATTCGGCGAAAATTCAATGCTGGCGTGGTTTTTTGTCGCGACGCGAATTCTCGGCTCAACGTTCGTCGTCCCGCCGCTCGAAGAAGTTTTTTACCGCTCATTTTTGTATCGCTACATTGCCAATCAAAATTTTCTTTCCGTTCCGCTCAATAAATTTTTGCCGCTGCCATTTTTCGCGACGGCGCTTATTTTCGGCCTGTCACACAATGAGTGGCTGGCGGGAATTATCTGCGGCGCGGCATTTCAATGGCTCGTCATCCGCAAAAATCGTCTGGGCGACGCGATGACAGCCCACGCCGTCACCAATTTTCTGCTCGGCGTGTGGATTGCCTGGAAACACGACTGGCATTTTTGGTGAGATTTTGTTTACGACGGTCACAGACCGCCGTTACAAATTATTTTGCCGCAATATCAATTCCGTTTTTTTCGAGCGTGCTGCCTTCCTGCGCGGCGAGATTGGCAAGTGCTTCATTGTAATCGGCCAGCGCCCGGATTTCCTGCGAGCGCGCCGCAGTCAGATTATTTTGCAATTGCAACACGGTGAAGGTCGTGCTTTTGCCGACGGCATATTTTTTCTGTTCGGCATCCAGCGCGGCTTCGGCATAAATCCGCGCCTGTTTCGTCGCCTCGACGCTTTGATATTTCGACTGCGCATTTTTTACCGCGTTGTCAATTTCCACCATGACGTTTTGCTCGAACTGTTTGAGCTGCAGCAGCACTTGCTGCAAGGTCGCTTTTGACGTTTTGAGCCGGTTGCGCGGGCCGAAATTTCCCAGCGGCATCGAAAGTTGCGCGCCGTAAGTGTAAAAAGGCCGGTTGGCCTCGTGGATTTGGCCGAACGCGTCGCTGAATTCCGTGCCAGTGCCGTTGAAGCCATAAGTGCCGATCAAATCAAGTTCGGGAAAAAGCTGGTTGCGATAAAATTTCAATTGGATGCCTTGCTGCTCGACGTTCAGCCGTGTCTGCAACAAATCCGGGCGCTCGCTCATGCCTTTGTTCCAACTGTCCTGCAAGTTGAATGATTCCATCGTCGCGGCAAGCGTTTCGGACGGTTGAACGTCAACGTCGTGCCATTTTTTATAGTCGTCCGTGAGCAAATTTTTCAACGTGTTCTCGTCAACCGAAAGCGTGTCTTCCGCCGCGATCAGATTTGCCTGGCTTTGCGCGGCCTGCGCTTCGTCCTGCTGCACGTCCAATTCGGCGATGGTGCCGATCTGCGAGCGTTGCTTGTCCTGATTCAATTGCGTTTTCGCGAGTTCCAACGCCTCCTGCTGCACTTTCACGTTTTCCCGCGCATAAACCAATTCGTAATATGCGTTCGCGACAGCCGTGACGGTGTTGATGATTTGCTGGCGCAACCCTTGTTCGGAATATTTCAAACGATTTTTCGCCACGCGAATCGTCAGGCGCGTGTTATCAATCCAAAAATTTCGCAACAATGGCTGCGTTACGCTGGCTGAAACCGCGCCGGCAGAATTTTCAAAGGGCGTCGCAGTTGCTCCGTATTTGTCGGCAATGTTCCCGCTTAAATTGTAAGTCATGCCCCATGGCGTTGAGCCGGCCAGACCGGAGCGGAAGGAATTTTGGTCGGAGCGTGCCGGCGGAATAGGAAGTTGATTTTGGTCCAACCCGCCGCCCGTGACATTATAATTATGTTGGCCCGAAGCAGTGAACACCGGATCCCAGCCGCCGTAGGCCGCATCCAAATCGTAAAGCGAGATTTTCGGAGTGTAACGCTCGATTTGCACGTCGAGATTGTGCGTCAACGCCTGCTGGATGCAGTCCTGCAACGACAATGCGCGCGTCGCGGAATTGGTTTCCGAAATGGCCGGAGAATCGGCCTGCGCGCCAGCAATACAAATCGCCGCGAAAAAAAATAAAACGATGCCGAAATGCTTCATGCGATTGTGGATTCTGCGGTTTTCGCCGCAGTTCGTCAAACACAAGACGTTCGCAGAAGTCGCGAGGTAACTAAATAGTTATTTACAGCAAGACTTTTTATTTCGCCACCGGAGCGTCTTCGATTTTTGCGTTCTGCTCAAGGAACGCGAGCACCTTCTCGTGTGAAATTTGATCGTAAAGCTCATGCACGCCGTTGCGTTTCTGCAAATCCTTGATGAACTTATCGAGCGGAATTTGATACATCGCCGCCAGCGATTGCGCGCGCTGCAAAACTTCTTCCTGCGACACGGCAATCTTCTCCTGCTCGGCAATTCTTTGAATTAGAAATGCCAGTTTCACGCGCTCTTTGGCGCCCGTCGCGGCAACGGAATAAATTTCATCCTTTTGCTTCTCGATCAAATCGCGCGAAACGCCGCGCTGCGTGTTCTCGCGGACGATGTCGTAGACCACATTTTTCGTCTCATGCGCCACCGCCGATTCCGGCAAATCAAAATTCACGCGCTCGATCAATCCGCGAATGATTTGTCCGCGAACCGCCTTTTGCTGTGAATACTTCAATTCATTTTCCAAATCCACGCGCACGCCCGCGCGAAGTTTTTCGAGATTTTCCGCGCCGTATTTTTTCGCAAATTCATCGTCCACCGGCGGCAACATTTTTTCCTTCACTTCCAGAATTTCAACTTCAAAAACGCCTTTTTTATTTTGCAATTCCTTCGTCACGAAATCTGCTGGAAAGTCCACGTTGGCCGTGCGCTTGTCGCTCGCCTTCGCGCCAACAAGCTGTTCGGCAAAACCGGCGATGAACGCGTTCGGTTCGATGTCCAGCCAGAAATTCTTTTTCTCCGTCAAACCTTTCGCCGTCGGCGCGGTTTCAGTGATCGGTTTGCCGTCGCAAGCGCCGTTGTAGTTGACGACCGCGACGTCGCCCATTTTCAATTCGCGCGCGACGGTTTCAAACTTCACGTGCTGCTGCGCGAGCAATTTTATCGCGCGCTCGACGTCTTCGTCCAAAACGGATTTGGTTTCGCGTTTAATCGGCAAACTTTTGTAATCGGGCAATTGAAATTCCGGCGCGGTCTCAATCGTCGCCGCGAACTGCAGGTTTTGTCCGCGGGCAAATTGGATTTCCTCGATGTCGGGATAGCCGATGACGGAAATTTTTTTATCTTCGAGCGCTTTGCGATAATTGTCGCCGATGAGTTTGCGCTTGGCCTCGTCCTTGATTTCCGCGTCGTATTTTTTGAGGACGAGGTCGCGCGGCGCTTTGCCCGGACGAAAGCCCGGCAGCGCGGCCTGCTTCTGAAAATCCTTCGCGATGGCGTCGAACGTTTCGTCCACGGCCTTCGCATCCACTTCCACGCGCAGCAATTTTTTGCACGGCGCCAAATTTTCAACGGTGATGTTCACGATAAATTTCTGTTAAACGAGCCGCGCAAAATAAATGAATTGCGCGAACGGCGCAATGATTTTGATGTTGCCAAAAGAATGAAGCGCAAACTGTTAATGACCAATTGTCGGAAGCACGTCTGTTGGCAAAATATTTTGCGGAAGCGTGGGAATTGGATTTACCAAAACCGGCAGCGTCGCACTTGGAAGTGTGACATTGCCCCCACCGACGATTGCGGTTGTTCCCGTGGACAATGCGCCGTTCACGGTTGAAAGCGCGCCGCCTACAGCCGGAAGGTTTTGGATGGAGGCCAATTGATTGGCGATTTGATTGTTGATCAGCGGCAGCGACGGTAACGGTTGATTAAATCCGCTTACCAACAAACTGCCTTTGCTTTCGTCTTCCAAGTTGAAAGCCATCGTTGATGATTGTTGGCCGTCCGGAAGCACCAATATCATTTGGCCGGATTTCAGAATTTGGCGATGGCCGTTTTTGAGGCGGACTTCGACTTTTCCTTCAAGATCGAGCACTTTGACCGCGCCATTGGGCGAGACGCTCACGATGAGAGTTGTTCCCAGCACAGACGCCGTTGCGGATGCGGTATGGATGGTTCCGCCGCCTTTGCCGTGCGGCGAATGAAACAGCAAGCTGCCCTGCTGCAAATCAATCGTGCGGTTCGCCTTGTCGAAAGAAAAAATTGTGTTTCCTCCCACGCGCGTGACTGTGTCGTCGTCAGCCACCAATTCCGCGCGCGATGCGGAGCCGGTGCGGATCAAATCCGGCATTTTGAAAAGGCCGTTTACAACGGCAGGCTCGAAGGATTTGTCCTCGGCGGAAATAATTTTCACATCGTTGACGATTTGCGTGAACTTGGCCTGCTTCAAATCAATGGCTGACCCGACGGACGGGAATATAAATCCGCCAAAACAGGCCAAAACAATCAGTTTTTTTATGTGCGACTTCAAATTTTACAAACTTAAACTCAAAAGAGATTTTAACTGAATTAACGATTTGGTCAAACGGTTTTGATGGCCTGACGATGGTATTTCAGCTTTGATATTCCAATGGCGCGGACGTTTTTCATCACCGGCACGGACACCGGCGCTGGCAAAACGGTTTTGACGGTTTTGCTCGCGCAATTCCTGCGTCAACGCGGCGTCAACGCGGCGGCGCTCAAGCCGGTTTGTTCCGGCGGACGTGACGACGCGCGGAAAATTTTTGAGGCAATGGATGGCGCGTTGTCGCTGGACGAAACCAATCCATGGCATTTTTGCGCGCCGATTGCGCCGTTGCTGGCCGCGCGGCGCGAAAATAAAAAAGTAAAATTGCCGCAAGTTCTTTCCTGCGTTCGTTCAATGCAAAAGCGATTTGACGTTTTGCTGGTTGAAGGCGCGGGCGGCTTGTTGAGTCCGCTCGGCGAAAATTTCAATTCACGTGATTTGATTTTAGCTCTGCGCGCTGCGCCGATCATTGTCGTGCAAAATAAACTTGGCGTAGTGAACCAAATTTTGCTGGCGCTGGAAGCGTTGCCGACACATTTTCGGAACAAAACGAAAGTCGTTTTGATGTCGCCAAAGAAACCGAACGCGGCGACTGCTTCAAACGTAAAATTGTTGGCGGAATTTTTCGATTCAAAGAGAATCTTTTCGTTGCCGTGGTTTGGGAAAGGTTTTGGCGCGGGTCATGAAAAACCTGCCGTTCGGAAAATGCTTGGCGCGATGGCGGAAATTTAATTTTATTGAAAAAGTCGTTGCGGAATTTTGCCGTTGCGGGTAGAAATTGTGCAGGCGGAAACAGCTCGACCTTCCGCCGCTTGGACGCACATCGGTTCCTCACGACCAAGACTTTATGAGCGGATTATCTTTTGTTGTCGTGGGAGCTGCTTCCAATCAATTGGAACTTCTCTACGTTTGGGACAAGGCGAGGCCTGAAGCCAAGGTCATCATCGTCATCCTCATTCTTTATTCCATCGTCGTCTGGTCGGTCGGAATTTACAAAATCCTGCAAATGCGGCGCGCGGAAAAATTGAATAATTATTTCAACGAAGAATTTCACGCGCAAAAAAAGGCGCTCGATATTTTTGACCGCAAATTGAAAGTCGAAGGCTGCCCGCTTTACGCAGTTTATCAAACCGGCTGTGTGCAATTGGACGCGCGATTGCGCGGGCCGGGCGGCGAACGGGAAAAGCAAAGCGTCTCGCTCAAAAATATGGAGCACGTCAAACGCGCGATTGAAAATGTCGTCGCGCAGGAATCGCTGAAATTGGAATCCGGTTTGATTTGGCTGGCGATTGCGGTCAGCGGCGCGCCATTTCTTGGGTTGCTTGGAACGGTCTGGGGCGTGATGAGCGCGTTTGCGGGCATCGCACAATCCGGCTCGGCCACGCTGGCGGCGATGGCTCCCGGCGTGAGCGCCGCGTTGATCACGACCGTCGCCGGACTGCTCGTGGCGATTCCGGCAATGTTCGGTTACAATTGGTTGGTCCATAAATTGCGCGTGTTCACGGTCGGTCTGGACAATTTTGCGCAAGAACTCGTTTCAAAAATGGAAACGGAATTTTTGTCCGAAGAATAATTTTGCCATGCGAAGATTTTCACAACGCGGTCATCTCGTGACGTTGAGCGACATCAACATCACGCCGTTGCTCGACCTCGCGTTCGTGTTGCTCATCATTTTCATCATCACGACGCCGCTGCTGGAGCAGAGCATTGATTTGAAACTTCCGCGCGGCGGCCAAACGGAAAAAAAACTTGATAAAAATGACATCCGCACTGTCGAAATCAGCAACACCGGCGTCTACGCGCTTGATAAACAACGGATGCCATTGCCGCAATTGATTCCGCGACTGGCACAAGAATTTCGGTCGAACCCGAATTTGGTCGTTTATATCCGCGCTGACAAGGACAGCCGTTACGACGTCGTCGCGCAATTGATTGACGGCTGCCAAAAGTCCGGCATCACGCGTTATTCACTGCGCACCGATCCAACGCCAAAATGAATCGTCTTGGAAAAAAATGCGTCATCGCGACAGCGGGAATTCACCTGCTGCTGCTTGTGATTTTGGTTGTCGGTCCGGCATTCCTCGCGCCCAAACCAAAAGCTGACGACACTCAAGTGCTCGACGTCATCCCGGCCAATTTGATTGACGCGGCATTCAACAGTGGTGTGAAAAATGCGACTCCGCCGCCGCCAACGCCGGTTGTTCCTCAACCGCAGCCGCCGCAGCCGCAACAACAAACTTCGCTTCCGCCAAAAACTGTTGAGCCAATACCTGCGCCGTCTATTTTGGACAGGGTAAAAAGTATTTTCAAACCGGAACCAGTCAAACCCGCGCCGCCAAAAACTCACACGCCAAAAGTGGATTTGCATCAAGTGACGCGAACCGCGCCGAAAAATTCCGCCAATCCGCAAAACGCGAAAGCCATCAATAATGCGATCAAGAATTTGCAGAAAAATCTTTCAAAGGGAACGGAAATTAATTTGTCCGGCAACAGCAGCGTGGCTTACGCGAGTTACGGCGCGGCTGTTGTGAGCGCTTACCATATCGCATGGACGCCACCAGACGGTATGAGCGGCGACAATGTGACGGTTCAATTCAAAGTCACAATTGCAAGTGATGGCACGGTTATTTCTGCCAGCATCACTACTCCATCCGGAGATGCAAATGTTGATAAAGCCGTCCAGCGAATGTTAGACCGGGTCGCATTTATTGCGCCGTTTCCCGATGGCACAACGGACAAAGAGCGGACGTATCCAATCAATTTTAACGCAACAAAAACTGCCGAATGAAAAAAAACATTTCAAAATCAATTAAATTTTTCCTGCTGACCTTAATTGCAGCCGCGATTACGGATTTGGCGAAAAGTCAGGAGCAAAATCCACTGAACATGAACGAGCACATTCGCGCGCTTGGCATGACTCCGCCAGTTCCCGTCTCGCTCGAAGGTTTCAGCGGCGAAGTCGTGGAAGTTTTGAAATTTGATCTTTACGTTCAAGGTTTCAGTTTCGTTGCGCCGGCGGACGCGCAATATCAGATCAGTGGAAACAATTCGGGCAATGTCACCGGCAGCGTCAGCGATAAATTTGCGAAGAAAATAATTTTGTCCCGCAGTTACACCGGTGGCAGTTTGCGAACGGAAGCACACGCATTTGCGAATGAAATCGTCCAGGCAATCACCGGCAAACCCGGCATTTCGCAATTACGCGGTTCGACGGCAAAAATTGCGTTCAAGGCGCAAGCGTCTGGCAGCGGCAATGGCGAAATTTATGTTTCTGATTTCGACGGCCACAACGCACAAGCTGTCACCACCGATAATTCAATTGTCGCCGCGCCGTCGTGGGTGCCGGGACGGCTCGCGCTTTGTTACAATTCTTATAGCTTCCACGATGATCCAGATATTTTTTATCACGACCTGACGACCGGCCAGCGCAAGTTAATTGCGCGCTACGGCGGCTCGAACATCAGTCCGTCGGTTTCGCCGGACGGCGCAAAATTCGCCTTCATTTCGAGCATAGGCGGACGGCCGAATATTTACGTCGCCAACATTGACGGCACGGGCTTGCGGCAATTGACAACGGGCGTCGAAGATTCATCGCCGTGCTGGTCGCCGGATGGACAATGGATTTGTTTCGCGACAAAAATTTCCGAGCGACGTTGCCTGGCAAAAGTTTCAGCCAGCGGCGGCGAGGTTCAACGGATTTCCACGGCAGGCGTTTTGAATCCAACTGAACCGGATTGGTCGCCGGACGGAAAATGGATCGCGTTCACGTCGCAGATGGGCGATTTCAACATTTGCGTCGTGCCGGCGGATGGCAGCGCGACGCCGATCGTGCTTATCGCTGGCGAAGACCCGTCGTGGGCGCCAAATTCGCGGACGCTGATTTTTGCCAAACGCGCCGGCAGCTATCGCTATACGTTGTCCGTGCTTGACGTTTTCACGAAACAGGTCAAGGATGTTGGCCGAATTTCGGGAAGTGATTCCGAACCGGCATGGGCGAAATAATTTGAATTTGTGACGAAAATTTAACCTGAATGAAAATTATGAAAATGACGAAACTTATTTATCCACTGATGCTCGCGTTTGTCTTTGCGCTCGTCGCGACCGGCTGCGCTCACAAGCCCGGACAATTGACGCGTCTTCGAGGACCAACGCCGCTCGCGCCACCGGAACCACCGCCCGGAAACACATTGCCCGGTGGCGATAATGGTATTCCCGCCGCATCGCAAGAATCTTTTGAGGGCATGATTGCCGACCGCGCGGCTTTGGCGGCGAACGCCATTCATTTTTCCTACGATAGCGCAGCTGTTAAGAAAAGCGAACACGCAAATCTTGAAGCCGTGGCGCAAGCATTGAGTGCAGACCGTAATTTGAAATTGCTGATCGAAGGCAATTGCGATGAACGCGGCACGGAGGAATACAATCGCTCGCTCGGCGAACGGCGCGCGGGCGCTGCACGCGAAGCGCTGGCGAAGATGGGAATTGATCCGATGCGCATCAAGACCAAGAGTTTTGGCAAAGACAAACCCGTTGGCCCCGGCCACGATGAGGCTTCGCGCGCGCAAAATCGGCGCGATGATTTCGTGTTGCTGCATCCGCAAGCTGGAATGGGCGGCTCATAATTTTTCTTGGTAGGGCAAAACTGCTGCTTTGCCATGATTGTTTGGGCGGCGCGGCAGCGGCGCCCCACCTTTTTGGTGCTTTACTATTTTTTGCAATGGGCGTAGGTTAATGAAGTTCGATAAAATTTTATGAATACAATTTTTGCATGGGCGCCGGGTGGAATGCAGATCATCTTGATTTTGGCGATTGTTTTGATTTTGTTCGGTGCGAAGAAAATTCCCGAACTGGCAAAAGGGTTGGGCTTGGGCATCAAAGAATTCAAAAAGGCCGCAAAAGAAGTTACCGACGAAGTCCAAAATGCTGCTGAAGAAAAACCCTCGGCGCAAAATAAAACCGCCAACGGCCAATCGCAGCCAGCGCAAACCGTTTCGCAATCTTCCAATCCGCCGAAAGTCTAGGTGGGAATTCCCCGAATGGCCGATGACCACGAGGAACCGTCCGACGCGCCCGAAGGCGGTCCAGTAAAAACATTCCTCGAACATCTCGAAGATTTCCGGTGGGTTCTCGTCAAAAGTGTCGTCTCACTTGCCGTGGCGATGCTCATTTGTCTCATTGCCGGAAATTACGTTGTTCAAATTATTCGTTGGCCGTTGACGCAGGCAAAAATTTCCTATCCGGGCACAAATCAAATTGCCGTTGTGAGCTTCGGCACGAATCATCTCGGTAATTTTCAACTGTCGCCGGAGCAGCAAAGATCGCTGAACCTCGGCACAAACCGTTTTGTGTCCGTTCAAATCGAGCCGTTGACAATCGGCACAAACCAAATTCTCGGCTGGCATATTAATTCCGATGAAGCGGCGATTGCCGAGGCGCAAAGACTGCATATTGAATTGATCAATTTGAGTCCGGCGGGCGGATTTTTTGTCGCCTTTCAAGTCGCAATTTATGCGGGTGCCGTTCTCGCGTCTCCGTTCATTTTTTATTTTGTAGTGTCGTTTATATTTCCAGCGCTGAAATTTCGCGAGCGCAAATATATTTATCGCGGTCTATTTTTTGGCGGCGGCCTTTTTTTGGCAGGCGTTTCATTTTGCTATTTCGTGCTGATGCCGGTGGCGCTTGCCGCGTCGCAGATGTATTCCAACTGGCTCGGTTTCGGCGCACTGCAATGGCGCGCGGAAGATTACATCAGTTTTGTCTGCCGTTTCATGCTCGGCATGGGGCTCGGTTTTGAATTGCCGGTCGTGATTTTGACGCTCGTGAAAATTGGCGTCTTAAGCTATCCGACTTTGGCAAAAGCGCGGCGCTATATGATCGTCATCAATTTGGTTCTTGGCGCGGTGTTGACGACGCCTGAAGTGATTACGCAACTGGTCATGTTTGTGCCGTTGCAATTGCTTTACGAAATCACCATTTGTATCGCGTGGTATTGGGAACAACCCGACCGCGCCAAAGCCCGTCGCCGATTGTTGCTGGTTCTGGCCGGAATTATTTTGTTGGGAGCATTGCTCTGGCGTTACGGCTGGCCATGGTTGCGCCAGCACTGGATTCATTAAAACACACTTTACAAAATTTCATTTCGGCGTAGGCTCATTTCATCAATTGAAAATCGTATGCGAAACGTAATACATCTTCTAACGCTGACTGCTCTTGCCGCTTTCTTCACATCCGGTTGCGCCGGGCCGGAGGAAAAATTCGGACGCGGCATACGCAACACATGGGAAGTTGTTCGCATGGGCGAAATGCGCCGCTCCATCGAGCAAACGGCGGTGTTCGATTCGCCGGACATGGGTTACACAACTGGTTTTATGCGCGGCTTGAACCGCTCGATTGTCCGCACCGGCGTCGGTGTCTATGAAATCGTCACCGCTCCCATTCCGCCATATCATCCGGTGTTGACCCGTTATATTGCGCCGGAACCGTCGGGTCCTGAAAGCTACAAGCCCGGCCGCATTTCAACCGAATTGTTCGACACCGACACTTACATGGGCTTCAGCGGCGGCGATGTCGCCCCGTTCATTCCCGGCAGCCGTTTCCGCGTATTTGACAATTGACGTGGCCAAAATTAATTTCCTCAACGCGCCCGCGAATTTCCGTCGGCGCGTTTTCCTTTTGTAAATGCAAAGTCTCCTCAAAAAAAAATCGCCCTGCAAAGTCAATTTGCTGCTGAACATTCTCGGCAAACGTGCTGACGGGTTCCACGAACTCGAAACCATCATGCAGCCGGTGAATTTTTGCGACGAACTTTTTTTTGAACGCGGCGGAAACGGAATCCAGCTTTCGTGCAGCGACAAAAGATTGCCTGTGAATTCAAAAAATCTGGTTTTCCGTGCGGCGGAAAACTTCCTCTCGGCGGCGAAAATCAGCGATGGCGTAGCAATTGATCTGTGGAAAAGAATTCCCCTGGCCGCCGGGCTTGGCGGCGGCAGCGGCAATGCGGCGACGACCCTGCTCGCGCTCAACGAACTTTTTAAAAAGCCGCTTTCGCCTGAAAAACTCAATGAAATTGCGGCTTCTCTCGGTTCGGACATTCCGTTTTTTCTGCAAGACAAACCCGCGCTTGCCACCGGACGCGGCGAAAAAATCCAGCCGCTCGAAAATTTCTCTGCGCTGAATGGCAAGGCGTTTCTGTTGATTCATCCCGGCTTTGGCATTTCAACGCCGTGGGCCTATCAAAATTTGGCGCGATTTCCCGAAGCGTTGAATGGCAACGCCGGCCGCGCACAAAATTTGATTTCAAAACTTCAAACCGATGATTTGCCCACCGTCGCTGACGGCTTTTACAATTCGCTCGAAGCTCCCGCGCTGGAAAAATTTCCAATCCTTGGATTGTTCCAGGAATTTCTGCGCGCGAACGGCGCGCTGGCCGCGCTCATGTCCGGCAGCGGCTCGACGACTTTTGCGATTGCTGAAAATGTTTCCACCGCCGAATCGCTCGCGGAAAAATTCAAATCCAAGTTCGGGCAAAATTGTTGGACTGCGGTTGTGCCAATTTAAGATTTTTTGAATTTCGCCAGCGCAAAATCCAGCATTTCCTTCGCTGCCGGAACTTTGAACGCCAGCGCGAGAATTCCGTAAATTAATCCCGCCAGAATCGCCGGAACAAAAACCGCGCCAATTTTCAACGCAATCGTTTCGTGGCCGAATTTATTTTCCAATAATTTCCAGCCGAACCATGCGACGATTCCGGCGACGATTCCAGTAAATGTCAGCGGCAAAATTGTTTTCTGCGTCGTTTCCATTTCCAGTTTGCCAATTTTTTTTCGCAGCGCGAAAATCAAAAGCCCGACGTTGCAAATCGAAGTCACAGTATTTGCAATTCCAAGCCCGCCCTGCCGCAGCGGCCCGACGAGAATGACGGCCAAAATCAAATTTAGCGCGAGGCAGAAAATGCTGATTTTCATTGGCGTTTTGGTGTCGCCCAGCGCGAAAAATGCGCGTGCAAAAATATTGACCGTTGAAAATGCGACAAGTCCCGGCGCGAGGCATTGCAACGCGAGTGTTGCGCGTAACGTCGAATCGGCATTGAATTTTCCGTGCTCGTAAATCAGCCGCACAATCGGCTCGGCCAGAACTACGAGCAAAACAGCGGCGATCAGATTCAAAAAAAGCAGCGAGCCGACGCCGTGCCGCAGCGTCGCGCGAAATTCGGGATAATTTTTTTCGGCGGCGAGGCTCGAAAGCGTCGGGAGCAAATACGTCGCCAGCGAGATACCGAACATTCCCTGTGGCAGTTCCATCAGCCGCACGGCGTAGTTGAACGACGCGACGATTTGCGGGCTGACCCAAAACGCGATGGCCAGCACGATTGTCACGTTCAATTGAAACGCGGCAACGCCGATTGTTCCCGGAATCATCCGCGTCACGACGAGCCGCACAGTTTCATTTTTCAGCGGCGCAACCCATTCGTAGCGGAAGCCGTCGTGCCAGAGCGTCGGCAGTTGAAACGCCGCCTGCGCGACTCCCGCCGCGAGCACGCCATATGCAAGCGCGAAAATTTGTTCGTGCAATTCAGCCCCGAATTTTGGCGCGAGCCAGAGAACCGACGTGATCATCACGACGTTGAGCATCGTCGCGCCCATCGCCGGGATGAAAAAATGGCCGCGCGCGTTGAGCATCCCCATGAACGCCGCCGCGAGGCACACGAACAGCATGCAGGGAAACATCACGCGCAGCAGTTGCAGCATGAGTTCCGTTTTTTCGGCGAAGTGGTGAAAATCCAGCGCGACGGAAATTCCGAGCATCACGATTCCGATGATGGCCGCCGCCGCGATGACGAGGCCGGAAATGACGGCGTTGGCCGCGCGCCACATTTCGCGCTCGCCGTGGATTTTTTCCTTCTCTTTGAAAATTGGGATGAACGCCGCCGTCAGTGCGCCTTCGCCGAGCAATCTCCGGAACAAATTTGGAATCGTGAACGCGAATTGAAATGCGCCCGCGACCCAGCCGTCGCCCATGAACCGCGCATAGACGATTTCGCGCACCATGCCCAGCACGCGGCTCAACAACGTGGCGGCGGCCATCGCGCCGGACGATTTCAACATTTGCGACATCGCGCGGAGTTTATGGCTCACGAAAGCAATTGGCAATTTGTCGTTGGCGAATTAGCCTTGTCGCGTGAGCATTCTGGAAGAACTGAAATGGCGCGGCCTCATCGCCGATTGCACCGACGCGGCGGAATTGGAAAAGAAAATTTCTTCGCCAATCACGCTTTACTGCGGCTTCGATCCGACGGCAGATTCATTGCACGTCGGCAATTTGGTTCCATTACTCGCGCTGCGGAGATTTCAAGAAATCGGCGGTCACAATCCAATTGCTGTCGCGGGCGGCGCGACGGGTTCCATCGGCGATCCAAGTGGAAAAACTCAAGAGCGTCAATTGCTCACGAAGGAAATTCTCGACCGCAACATCGCCAGCGTGAAAGTGCAGCTCGCGAAGCTGCTTGAATTCGACGCAGCAAAAACTCCGGCCAATAATCCTGCAAAGCTCGTGGACAATGCAAGTTGGACGCAAAACATTTCTTATTTGGATTTTCTGCGCGACATCGGGAAGCATTTTTCCGTCAACCAGATGATTGCCAAGGAATCCGTCTGCGCGCGCATGGAAGACCGCGAGACCGGCATCAGCTACACCGAGTTCAGCTATATGCTGTTGCAGGCGTTTGATTTCATGGTTCTGGCGCGCGACCAGAATTGCGAACTGCAAATCGGCGGCAGCGACCAATGGGGCAACATCACAGCGGGAATTGATTTGTGCCGGAAAAAACTGGGCAAAACGGTTTTCGGTCTGACGCTTCCGCTCATTACGAACGCTGACGGCACAAAATTTGGAAAAACCGAGGCGGGCGCAATCTGGCTCGACCCGAAACGCACGAGCGTTTATCGCTTCTACCAATTTTGGATCAACACGGACGACCGCGACGTGATTCGCTATTTGAAATTCTTCACATTCCTTTCACGCGAAGAAATTGAATCGTTGGAAAAGAAGCACATGGAAAATCCAGGCGCACGCGAGGCGCATCAATCTCTCGCCAAAGCAGCAACTGAATTGATTCACGGAAAGTCAGCAGCCTTTGCAGTGGAAGAAGCAAGCAAACTTCTGTTCGGTTCAATACGAGAAAACGTGCAAGGAAACACACTTGAGTCACAGATTAAAAATCTGGTTGAGGGACATACAGCTTCAATAAGTGCCATCGCCCTATTGGGCATGATGATAGAGGACCTTCCAAATTTTAGTGTGGAGGCAAGTTCCTTTATTGAAGGGAAAGGAATTCCACTGGTTGAATTGTTGGTCAATGCAAAGCTCTGCTCTTCCAAAGGCGAAGCTCGAAAAAAAGTCGAGGAAGGTGGCGTTTATGTGAACAATATACGCGAGACAAATCTTCAACGAGTTGTGGCTTCAAGTGATTTGCAATTCAATAAAATCATTCTCCTCCGCAAAGGCAAAAAGAATTACGTCGTCGTCACGACAAAATAAATCAGCCCGGCGGCCAGCCCATGTGGCGTCCGCCGAGAATGTGACAATGCAGATGCGGGACAGTTTCGCCGCCGTTCGGTCCGTTGTTGATGACCAATCGGTAGCCCTCTTTCAGAAACAGTTGCTTCGCAACGTCGGCGGCTTTGAGCAATAAATGGCTCAAAATGTTTGCATCTTCGATTTTCGCCTCGGCGATTCGCGGGATTACCTTTTTTGGAAAAATGAGAACGTGTATCGGCGCTTGCGGATTGATGTCGCGGATAGCGAGAAGCAAATCATCTTCGTAAACGATGTGCGCCGGAATTTCGCGCGTGGCAATTTTTTCAAACAGGGTTTTGCTCATATTTGGAACCACGGATTACACGGATTTTTGTGGCAGCGAACGTGAGTTCGCTCTGATTTTAATTTGAGCCGACTCACGTCGGCTGCTACCAAATTCGAATTATTCCACGACGAGCGCGCATTCATTTTGTTCGGCAGTCAAACAGCCGCGCAAATATTCGACAATCTGCTCCTGCATTTTTTCGCAGCGGCAACTCCAGCGTCGCGCGCCGGAGAGTTGCTTGACGCAGCCGCGCAGCCCGCGAAAACGCAGCACGCGCGGCGAATGGCGAAGCTGCGTGCGAAGCGCGTCGCGCAATTTCGGAAAGAAGAAAAGCTCAAGTCCCGATTCGCGCGCGATCAGGCGAAGGTCGGCTTCAAGAACATCAAACGCCGATGATTCCGGCGTTCCGGCGCGAAGGACCAATCCGAATCCGCGCAACACTTTTTCCAGCGCGCCGGCAAATTCGCCCACAGTGACGGTTTCGCGCTCGAGTTCAATTTTGAAATAATGAAAAACGGACGCGGCGGCGTGGCGCAGCATTTCCGGGTCGAGCAGTCCGCTGGAATTGCCGTGGACTTCGATGCAGATCATTTCGGCGGAACAGGGAACGCTTTCGCCGTTGGCGAGTTGGAACAACAGGCAATCCGAATTGAGTGCGATCATTTTGCAGCCTCCAATTTTTTGACTTCTTGCACGAAGTCGGTTGCTTCTTGAAACCGGCGATACACGCTCGCGAAGCGGACGTAAGCGACTTCGTCCAGTTCGCGCAAACCGTCCATGACCATTTTGCCGATGAAATCGCCGGGAACTTCGCTTTCAAATTTTTCCGTCACGACGGCGACGATGTGGTCCACCAGATCCTCCATCGCTTTGGGGCTGATGGGACGTTTCTGGCAGGCTTTCTTGATGCCGGCCAAAAGTTTTTCGCGCGAAAATTCCTCGCGTCGTCCGTCGCGCTTGAGAACCATCAAGCCTTCGTGTTCAACTTCCTCGTAAGTCGTGAAGCGATGATGACATTTTTCGCATTCGCGGCGGCGGCGGATGGTCGCGCCTTCACGCGAGGCACGCGAATCAATGACTTTGTCATCCTGACAGCCGCATTTGGGACAACGCATAAAACCACAGCTAATTGTGGTTGCTCTTTTGTAACACACTCGATTTAGTGGGTCAACAGACAGTTATTCACTTGATTAAAATACAGAAAATGTGTATTTTAACTTTATGCAAGCAACATTGACTGAACTTCAACGACATCCGCGCAAAGTGATGCGTCCTTTGCACAGCGGAAAAAGCGTCGTCATCACCGAGCATGGACGGCCGATTGCGCGGATCGTGCCGGAAGTGGAAACGCGGCTGGTATCGCTGGAAGAATTTTGCGCGTCTGAAATGTCCGACGAAGCGATCCTGAAGGCAATAGATGAAGCGCGCGAATGAGTGTTTATCTGGACACCAGCGCGATGATTCGCGCCCGCAAACTTAATCTTCAACCTGAAGGCATCACGCGCACGCATACACTGGCTGAATTTTATTCCACGCTCACCGGCACAGGCGTTTTGACGATGGTTGAAGGCCAGGAGAAAAAAGAAAAAATTTCTCCAAAGCGGGCGGCGGCGGCAGCGCGTGAAACATTTTCAAAAATCACTTTCGTTGATTTAACCACCGCCGATGTTTTTGAATCCTTGGAACGCGCGGTGGCGGAGAATGTTCAAGGCAGAAATATCCATGACTGGCTGCATTGCGCCGCTGCGGAAAAAGCAAAATGCGCGGCGATTGTGACGCTGAATTTTTCAGATTTTTCCGCGATGACAAACCTGCCGCTGGTCAATCCCGCAAAGCAATTTTCCGCCGGACGGGTTGCTTGAAAAGCTGCCCTTGCTTTCGAGCGATTTTCTGTTATTTTCCTCGGCTCGCGCTTGGAAAAATTCCGGCGCAAAACATTTTTATCTTATGGCAACAGCAGGTGACCTTCGACGCGGCATGGCGATCAATTACAACGGCGACATTTCCGTCGTCCTCGACATGCAGCATCGCACGCCGGGCAACTTGCGCGCGTTCGTGCAGGCGACGCTCCGCAGCATCCGCACCGGCAAATCTTCCGACGTGCGGTTCAGTTCGACGGAAAAAATCGAACCCATCCCGATGATCGCCAAGAAAATGGAATTCAGCTACAAGGACGGCGCGGATTACGTTTTCACCGACCCGGAAAATTATGAAACAGTCACGCTCGCGGCGGAATTGATTGGCGATTCAAAAAATTTTCTCGTGGAGAACGCCACGGTGACGGTGACGTTCGTTGACGACAAGGCGGTTTCCATCGAATTACCATCGAGCGTTGTTCTCACCGTGACCGATGCGCCGGAAGGTGTTCGCGGCGATTCGGCGAACAATGTGCAGAAAGCCATCACGGTCGAGACGGGAATCACGGTGCAGGCGCCGCTATTCATCAAGACCGGCGAAAAAATCAAAGTGGACACGCGCACGGGCAAATATATGGAACGGGCGTAATTGGTAGGGCGGTGCTGCTGCGCCGCCTGGTTTTTTGGCTGCGCGGCAGCGCAGCCCTGCCTTCTAATTTTTCCAGCGGAATTCCTTTTCAACGCGAAAGCGTTCGGCTATTTCTTGTCAGACACGATGTCAGCACAACTCAAAGGAGAGAAAGTGTATCGCGGCATCGCCGTTTCCGCCGGCGTTTGTCGCGGGAAGATTCTCGTCATGCACCGGACGCGCCATTTCATTTCGCGGCGCGAAATCGAAGAAAAGGACGTTCCACAGGAAATCCAGCGCTTTGAACAATCACTCGGCAAAACACGAAAACAAATTTCCGACGTGCAGCGCAAAGTCGTCCAAAACATGGGCGCAAAGGAAGGCGACATTTTCGACGCGCATTTGCTGATGCTCGAAGACCGAGTGCTCGTGGATGAAGTCATCAAATTGATCCGCGAGCAAAAAGTGAACGCGGAATTTGCGTTTCACACCGTTTCGGAACGTTATATCGAAGCCCTTGCCGGCGTGGACGACGAGTATCTTCGCGAACGCGCCGCCGACATGCACGACCTCGCCGCCCGCGTTCTCGACAATTTGCTCGAAGTAAAAGACACCTTCGATTTGCGGCACATCACCGAGCCGTGCATTTTGATCGGGCACGATTTGAGTCCGTCCGTCACGGCGCAATTGAACAAAAAATTTGTGCTCGGCTTTGCGACGGACATCGGCGGGCAGACTTCCCACACGGCGATTCTCGCGCGGTCGCTCGACATCCCCGCCGTCGTCGGATTGCAAACCGTCAGCGAAGAATTGGAAAACGGTGATTACGCGCTGCTCGACGGCTACAACGGCACGGTCATCGTCAATCCGACCGACCAGACGCTTTTTGAATACGGCCAGTTGCTGAAACGCAAGGCGTCGCTCGAAGAAAAACTCGTCGAGATCAAAACGCAGCCCGCCGTCACGCTCGACGGAAAAATCATTCACCTTTCCGCGAACATCGAAGATCAAAATGACATTGAACCCGTGATTGCGCACGGCGCAGAAGGTGTCGGGCTTTTTCGCACGGAATTTCTGTTCATCAACCGCGAAAGTCTGCCGACCGAGGAAGAGCAATACAAAGTCTATCGCGAAGTCGCCGCCGCGCTGAAGCCGCATCCCGTCATCATCCGCACGCTGGATTTGGGCGGCGATAAATTCGCGTCGCACCTGCAACTTGCGCAGGAGATGAATCCATTTCTCGGCTGGCGCGCGATCCGTTTTTGCCTCGCGCAGCCGGAAATGTTCCGCGCCCAGCTTCGCGCCATCCTTCGCGCCAGCGTCGAAGGCAAAGTGAAAATGATGTATCCGATGATTTCCGGCCTCGACGAATTGAAGCAGGCGAATGCGATGGTCGAAAAATGCAAAGAAGAATTGCGTGCGGAAAAAATTCCGTTCAACGAGGAAATGAAGATCGGCGCGATGATTGAAATTCCGTCTGCCGCGCTCATCGCCAACGCGCTCGCGAAGCATGTGAAATTTTTCAGCATCGGCAGCAACGATTTGATCCAATACACGCTCGCCGCCGACCGCACGAACGAAAAAGTTTCGCACCTTTACGAACCGACGCATCCGGCAATTCTGCGTTTGATCAAGATGACGATTGACGCCGCGCATCAAAATGGCATCTGGGCCGGCGTATGCGGTGAAATCGCCGGCGATCCCGTGCTCGCGCCGTTGCTCATCGGTCTCGGCGTGGACGAATTGAGCGCCGCGCCGCCCGTCGTGCCGGAAGTCAAATATATCATCCGCCGGTTGAAATTAAACGAAGCCCAGGCATTGGCGGAATTTGCTTTGAACTGCGATTCGCCGTCAGAAATTTACACGCGCTGCCAGGAATTGGCGCGCGCTTCTGCGCCGAGCTTGTTTGAGAAAAGTTGAACCGCGAATGGATTTCAAAAAAGTTAGTGACTTACTTTGAATTAATTCCCTCTCCCCGCTTGGCGGGGAGAGGGTCAGGGTGAGGGGATTTAAGATTGAAAAATATTTGGCCTCCTCACCCCAGCCCTCTCCTCCTTTTGGGAGGAGAGGGAGAAAAATCCCGAAAATGAGCCTCTGCTTCAAAAACCCAAAGCTTGAATGGGAACGGCTTGTTTTGTAATTAGTGTTTATTTGTGTCCATTCGTGGTTAAATTAAAAAATGAAAGTCATCATTCTCGCCGCCGGATATGCCACGCGACTTTATCCGCTCACGCTCACGCAACCCAAACCGCTCCTGCCCGTCGCCGGCAAGCCGATGATTGAGCACGTGCTCGACAATCTCGCGCCCATCGGCGGCATTGACCGCGTCTATGTCGTGACGAACGCGAAATTCGCCGGCCATTTCCAAAAATGGGCGGACAATTACGGCGCGACGAAATCGAAATTGAATTTCACCATCGTCAACGACGGCTCGACCGACGACACGAACAAGCTCGGCGCGATCGGCGACATGAATTACGTCCTCAAAACGCAAAATGTGGACGACGATTTGATTGTCGTCGCGGGCGACAATCTGTTCAGCGATAAATTGACGGACTACGGAAAATTTTGCCGCGAGAAAAATGCGCCCGTTTTGGCCGTCTATGACGTCGGCAATCTGGAAGAGATCAAAAAATACAATTCCATTTCCACCGATGGTGAAGGCAATATCACTTTCTTCGAGGAGAAGCCAAAAAACCCGACCAGCACGCTCACCGGCATCGCGCTGTATTTTTATCCGAAAAATTCGATTCCGCTCATCAAGCAATACATCGCCGAGGGCAACAATCCCGACCAGCCCGGCCGCCTCGTGCAATGGCTTTATCCGCGCACGCCGTTCTACACATGGCGCGTGCCCGGCATCTGGTATGACATCGGCTCGAAGGAAACGCTTGAAGAAGCCAATAAAATTTTTGCGAAGTTCAAATAACGGCGCGGACGGCGGCGAAACCGTGCCGCACCTGCACGTCCACATTCTCGGCGGACGCAAAATGGCATGGCCGCCGGGTTGAATTCGCGCTTGCAAGAAATTTTATTCGGTCGCAAAGTCGAAATTGTGAAACGAAAAAAAATCACAACATGAAAACCACACTCAAATTAGTCGGCTTCTTACTTAACATCTGCATTTTAGCAGTGTGGTGCAATTCTCAATCGTTAAGTGGCACCATACACACGGTTGTCACCATCATCCTTGTTTTAATTGGCATAGTTCTGCTCATGTTACTTACCCGCACCGACTCGATCTGGATACTCAATAGCTTGATGCTTTGGGGTGCTGGACTCGGCTTTATCATCGGCCTTTCGATGATGTATCTTGTGGAAACAGCAAATCACAAAGGTTCCGGCATCTTGCCAGGCCAAGAAGACGAAAATGGTAAATACTATCCCGCAGAGAAAGTTTCCGAAGACCAATATAAGCGAGCAAATTTTCCTGATTACGGAATAATGCTTGGGATTGGGGTGTTGCTTTGGGTTTGGGTTGCCACAAAAAAAAGAAATGAGGTCGCAGAAGCAAAAGCGAAGGAGGACTATCTTAAAGCCCAGATAAAAGCATCATCAGCCTTTCATCGCGCGTTCGCTTCCGCCATTGACGAAACTTCATGCGCGCCGCCGCTGAAGCGCAGTTGTCCACCGAATATCAAGATGCCAAAAAGACCGAGGATCATATGCGGTATGTTCATCGCGTCGCTTTCGAAAACATCAAGAGCGATACCGACTAAAAACTAGGCAGGTTGCAAAAATTTCTTCAGCACCTTGCCCAGCCGCGTGATTCCTTTGCGGATGTTTTCCTCGTTCGCGCTGCCGAAGCTGATGCGCATTTCGTTGTCCGGTTTCGTTCGTGACGGATCGTCGGCGTAGCAGAGTTCGCCGGGAACGTAGAGCACGTCGGCTTTCAGCGCGGATTGAAACACTTTTGATTTCACGCCGGCGGAAATGTGTTTCGGCAATCGCGCCCAGAAATAAAGTCCGCCGCCGGATTCCCAAATCTCCACGTTCGCCGGAAAATGTTCCGCGAGCGCTTGCTTCATCACGCGCGCCTTGCGGGCGTAATTTTTTTGCACCTTCGCAACGTGCTGGTCGTAAAGCCCCGACGACAGCGCGCCGGCCAAAAGTTGTTGCAGCAAATTCGCCGTGCCGAAATCGTGGTTGCCCTTGATGCGCTGGACGGTCGTGAACAGCGGTTCGGGCAAAATGCCGAAGCCGACGCGCGCGCCGGGCGCGTAGGGCTTGCTGTAAGTGCCGGTGTAAATCACGCGTTCCGCCGCGCCGGGCAACGTGAGCGCGGTCGGTGGAATATTTTCTCCCTCTCCTCCGCCAACGGAGGAGAGGGTTGGGGTGAGGAGGCCTTTTGTCTCAAACTCAAATCCCCTCACCCCGGCCCTCTCCCCGTTTGGGCGGGGCGAGGGAGTTGAAGCAAAAGACAATTCGCGATACGCGGCATCTTCGAGCAGATAAATCGGATGTCCGGCGGCGCGTTCGAATTTTTTCAGCAACTTCAGCGCAGCGGATTTTTTCGCGAGCGAAGTCGTTGCGCCGGTCGGGTTTTGAAAATAGGTGACGAGGTAAAGCGCTTTGACGCGGCGAAGTTCGCCGGATTTTTTCAGCCGTTCCAAAACTTGCTCGAGGTAAATCAAATCAATTCCGTCGGGTTCAAGTTTCACGCCACGCGCCTTGATGCCGCGACTTTGGAGGATGCTCAAGAAAACAAAATAGGTCGGGTCTTCTACAAGGATGATGTCGCCTTCGTCGCAGAGCGCTTCGAGCGTCATGTAAAGCAATTGCTGCGATCCGCCGGTGATGATGACGTGCTCCGGCGAATGCGCGCGGTCGTATCCGCCGTCGAGTTTTTGCAGATGCTTCGCGGTGAGCAAGCGCAGATTCATTTCTCCGGCGGTGATGCCGTATTGCAGCGCGGGCTGTCCGGTTTTGGGCGAACTCAAAATCTCATTGAGCAGCTTGCGCGAAATTTCGACTGGCAAAGTGGAATTGTCCGTGAAACCGGCGGCGAGCGAAATGAGTTTTGGCCGCGTGAGCGCGGTTTGCATAAGCCAGGAGATAGGCGGCACGCCGGTGCGCCGGCCCATTTTTGACAGGACGTTTTGTTTCATGTGAAAAGGACGCGGACTTTAGCAGAAATTTCGTCCGTGAAGCAAGCCGTGTTATTGTCGCGCGCCGAAAACGCCATCGAAAATGACTTCTTTGGTCTTCCAAATCAGCGCCATGGTCACGGCGAGCGGCGTAAGGCCGAGAAAAAGCAAGATAGCGATTGCGCCGCGTTCGATCCACATCCAAACGGTTTGATCGAATCGCGTTTGCAAACCAAATTCCAGCGCAAGGATCGAAGCGGCCACGAAAACCAGCCACAGCACGAGCAGCCAACGATTGAACAAAGTGAATTCTTTTGTCTCATGTCGCAATGTTTCATCCGGCAACATCGCGCCGAGTTGTTTGAGGACGATGTTCAGGTTGAATAAAAACAACAGCGACGAAAGAATAAGGATGAAAATCGCCGCCGTGAAAAAAAGTTGCTGCGGCATTTTGTTTTGCCAGTAGAGAAACGGGCAAAGGCCAAGGTTGACGATGGCAAGAAGTTTAGCACGGTCGAGGACATTTCGCCACGGGCGCTCCTGTTTTTGGAAATCGCTCATCTGCCAAAGCCCGAAAAACAACAAGCCGTTGGCCACGAGCGCGGGAATAATCCCGATGGGTTTCAGCATTTGGGCATTTGCCGTTTCCACGCAAATGATCAGTGTTGCCGGCAGGCTCCAGAACAGCGCGGACAATCCGCGCGCGAGTTTGCCGAGCGAGCGGAGCAGTTCGGCGTTGGGCGGCGTCATCGGGGAAATGCAGAATCAGGCGTCTGGTTTATTTGGGAAAGATTTTTCGGAGCTTGTTTTGTCGGGCGTTGGAAATACCAATAAAACAATTATCGTGCTTAATATGATGCCATAAATTAAGGGTCCTCCAATGCCAAAATTCCAGTGATAGCATAACCAAAATGAAGCTCCAAAGTAATGATTGAGAATAACAGTGAATATGACAATTAGAGCTATCTTCCTTGAGATGATTGAGACAAACAGAAATAACAAAGAGATCGTAATCAATGAGTCAAGAAGGTAAATCGGCAGACCTTTGCTCAAAAAATAGTGAACGCCACGATTTATTTCATCTACGGTTTCAGGATGTTGCCAATAGGTATTAGGCTGGCCAAGGAGGGTATTGAACTTATCGAAAAGAATAACGCAGACCATCACCCAACGGAGACGCTTTGTAATTTTATCAGTAGTGAATTTGAAGAATTTCATATTTCTTCATTTCAAAAACTCAAATAAGTGTAAGCCTTCAGCCCGCGTTCGTAATCATCGAGCAGGCGCATGGCTTCGGACGGTTTCATGCGGTCGGATTTGATGGCTTCGTCCATCTGCGCCTTCATCTGGCGTTTCAATTCATTCTCGTCGTATTGCACCGCCGCGAGCGAGTGGATGATGGTGTTGCCCTCGATGATTTCCTCGATGTAATAGCCGCTCGGTTCGTCGGGTTCGAGAAAAACGTGGACTTCGTTGACGCGGCCAAAAAGATTGTGCAGGTCGCCCATGATGTCCTGATACGCGCCCATCAGGAAAAATCCGATGAAATATGGATCGGGTTTTCCATTTGAATTTCCGTTCCCATTTCCGTTCGTCTGAAGTTCGTGCAGCGGCAATGTGTCGCGCACGTCGCGGAAATCTATGAACTTGTTGATCTGGCCGTCGGAATCGCAGGTGATGTCAACGAGCGTGGCCTCGTGCGTCGGGCGTTCGTTCAGGCGGCCGACGGGCATGATGGGAAACAGTTGTCCGAGCGCCCAATGGTCGAGCAGCGATTGGAAGACGGAAAAATTGCAGAGATACTGGTCGCCGAGCGAATCTTCGAGCTTTTGGATTTCCTCGGGCGCGAAAGGCTGGCCTTTGAAACTTTGCACGACTTCGCGGCTGATTTCCCAGTAAAGATTTTCGATCTTCGCCTTGTCCGGCAAATCCAGCAGGCCGAGCGTGAACATATGCTGCGCGTCCTCGCGCCGTTCCAGCGCGTCGTGATAGGCTTCGAGCTTGTTGGATTTTTTGGCGAGATTTTTTTTGATGTCGCAAAGTTCCTTCACGATGGCGTGCTCGTTTTCGCCGCTCGGAGTCGGGATGCCGGGACGGATTTTTTCAATCGAGCCGAAAACTTCCACGATCAAAACGCTGTGATGCGCGACGATGGCGCGTCCGCTTTCACTGATGATGGTCGGATGCGGAACCTTCTCGGCGTTGCAAACGTCGGCGATGTAATAAACGATGTCGTTCGTGTATTCCTGCAAGGTGTAATTCGTCGAGCTGTCGAAATTCGAGCGGCTGCCGTCGTAATCCACGCCAAGTCCGCCGCCGACATCCATGTATTCGATCGGAAAACCCATTTTGTTCAGCTTCGCGTAAAATCGCGCGGCTTCCTGCACGGCTTTTTTCACCGTCAAAATGTCCGGCACTTGCGAGCCGATGTGAAAGTGCAGCAGCTTCAGACAATGGCCGAGATTTTCCGCCTTCAACATTTCCGTCGCGGCCAGAAGTTCCGCCGTGCTCAAGCCAAACTTCGCGTTTTCGCCGCCGCTCTCGGCCCATTTGCCCGCGCCTTTGCTCAACAGCCGCGCGCGAATTCCGATGAGCGGCTCGACGCTGAGTTGTTTTGAAATCGAAATGATATGGCGCAGCTCCTCCAGTTTTTCCACGACCATGATGACTTTTTTCCCAAGCTTGATTCCGAGCAAAGCCATCTTGATGAACTCCGCGTCTTTGTAGCCGTTGCAAATGATCAAACTGCCCATTTGATTTTGCAGCGCGAGGCCGGCGAACAATTCCGGCTTGCTGCCGACTTCGAGGCCGAAATCGTAAGCCTTGCCCGCGTCCAAAATTTCTTCCACGACCTCGCGCAGTTGATTTACTTTGATCGGAAACACGCCGCGATATTTTCCCTGATAGTTGAATTCGGAAATTGAATTGCGGAACGCCTGGTTGATCGCCTCGACGCGATGGCGCAAAATATCTTGAAAGCGGATCAGCAAGGGAAATTTCAGCCCGCGACTTTTCGCCTCCTCGATCACGTCCGTCAAATCCACCGTCGCGCCCGCCTCGTGCAACGGCCGCGCGACGACGTGGCCGGCGTCGTTGATGTCAAAATACTTCGCGCCCCAGCGATGGATGTTGTAAAGCGCGCGCGCCGCGTCAATCGTCCACGGCGCGTTTGCGTCAGGTGAATTGCTCATCTCGGTGAATTCAAGCGAAGCGAACTATAAAACCCCGCGCGCAGAAAGCAACACGCGGAATGAAAATTTTTCGCGACGCTTCCGCTGTAGTGTCGGCGCTGCGCGCCGATTTTCGAGCCACAGGCTCGACGCTACAACAATCACCTTCTGGCTTTGCAGTTTGTGAAAAATTTGCTTTTATCCCGCCATGCCTAAAATTCCGCTCAAAACCATCGTTGCACACTGCGACAAAATTCTCCGCGCGCGTGAAATCGGCGATTACGACGGCGCGGCGAACGGCTTGCAGGTGGAAAATTCCGGCGCGGTCACACGCATCGCCGCCGCCGTGGATGCAAGTCTTGCCACAGTAAAACTGGCGATTGCCGCCAAAGCGGATTTGTTGATCGTGCATCACGGACTGTTTTGGAGTCCGCGCCAGCCATGGACGGGGAAATGTTATGAACTGCTACGGCTGCTGGTCGAAAATAATCTGGCCATTTACAGTTCGCATTTGCCGCTGGACGCGCATCCGAAACTTGGCAACAACGCGCAACTCTGCGCCGCGCTTGGTTTGAAAAATCTGAAACCATTTTTCCAAAGCCACGGCCAATTCATCGGCTTCAAATCGCAGACAAAAATTTCCCGCGCAGATTTGGCGAAAAAACTGGAATGCGCGACGGGCGCGAAGCCAAAAACAATTCCCGGCGGCAAAAACATTTGTGAAAAAATCGGCGTTGTGACCGGCGGCGCAGGCGCGGAATTAAAATTGGCCGCGAGCGAAGGCGTGGACACGTTCATTACCGGCGAAGGGCCGCACTGGACTTTTGCATTGGCCGAGGAATTGAAATTGAATGTTTTTTACGACGGCCATTATGCGACGGAAACTTTTGGCGTGAAGGCGCTGGCGGCGGAACTTTCCAAGAAGTTCAGCCTGCCTTGGAAATTTCTGGATCATCCCACCGGTTTGTAACTATCATTTCCGTGCCGACAAAAATATTAGCATGTCACTTCTTCATAAACTGGACCAACTGCCCGCCTTTCACTATGCAGTGAAGTTGTTGCGATTGCGGCAAATGGCCGGGTTTGCCCTGCGCAAATTCCCGCAGGTGCGTTCGCTGCCCGCGACCGGGGCGCGTTATCGTTGCCGCTACATGGAAACACTCCTTCTGGCCGACGAAATCTTCAAGCGCAATGTCTATCTCAAAGCCATTGACCCGGCACAGGTGAAGAATTTCGCCGATTTGGGATGCAACGTCGGCCTGTTTGCCGTGCTGCTCGCCGATTTGACAAAGCGGAAGGATTTAACCGGTCTGATGATTGACGCAAATCCGGAAATGATCGGAGAAACCCGGTGGCACATCACGGAAAACAAACTCAGCCGGGTTACGCCGGTGTTTGGCCTCGTTGGTTCGCAGAGTGACAGTGAAAGCGTGGATTTCTATCTGTTGCCATCGAATCTGGGATCTTCACAGTTCGCCGTTTATGAGCCGGGAAAACCGCCCAAGGGCGAATGGGGTAAAATTCGCGTCCCGCGCGTGGATATTGAGACGGTCTGGCTGAAGAACTGCGGCGACGTCCGCTGCCATATATTGAAGATTGACATCGAGGGTTCGGAAAAGGACTTCTTGCAGACGGAAAAGAAATTTCTCCAACGCGTGGACACGGTCATTCTGGAGTGGCACAAGTGGATCGTAACGCGCGAAACAGTGGAGGCCCAGTTGACTGCACAGGGGTTTGTCCTGATGGAAGTGCTGGAAGAACTCCCGCAAACCGGCATCGCGTGGTTTCAGCGGAAATAACTGCGCGGATGAGCATACAATTTCGGATCCGGCGCGTTGCGGCCGCCGCCGATCCCTGTAAAATTGGCAGCCCTCGCTGAACCGCCGCGCGTAATGTTTGGTTCGGAGACGTCCACGCCCCACGCTTC